>ERZ857503.27-NODE-27-length-170617-cov-29.130926_pt1 | contig 170617 bp, 130 predicted proteins | sample MGYA00519766_ERZ857503 | MGnify/ENA primary metagenome ERZ857503 (study PRJEB31778, sample SAMEA3449345) | human gut metagenome | biome: human gut; feature: human-associated habitat; material: faeces | place: United Kingdom | collected 2010/2012 ...
ATCCGTTATTGTAGTCCAAAGTCATACTTCTTTGACGGTATCAATCCGGAAAATTAATTTTCCTAATACTTGTACTACTTGTTGAATTATGTAAATCTCTCAAAGAACTCTCTCGCTATCGTTTCTCGATTGCGGCTGCAAAGGTAAGGACTTTTTTTTAATCTCCAAATTTTTCGGTGAAAAATTCTCGATTTATTTTCTCTCGTCGATCTCCGGGCGGTTGGAAATTATCGCTTGGCCCAGCCAACCTCATCCCCTACCCAAGGATACCTCCACGTTTCCATCATTTCTGAAGCGCCGTTCTCTCTCGAATGCGGGTGCAAAAGTAATGCTATAAAACATACAATCCAAATTTATCGGGCATTATTTTGCAAGTTTTTTACGGCAACGGATATCGGGTACATTATAATATAGCACACGCAAAAATACCGACTGCTCACGGAAACGATATAGCCGGTACCCTTGCCATCATAGCGGCAATACTGTGCCACTACGATGGCACGGCCCTGCCACACGGATGGCACAGCGTTGCCACTGTGATGGCACGACCGTGCCAAAGGCGATAAATAAACTGGCACTGCAAACAATTGATAAACAATCATATGCTAGCATAAAAATTTCCCCAGAGGAGACATCTAAAAGACAGGGGACTTTATCTTTTATCTAGATATCTAAAGACAGAATAAAAATCTGCCGTTTTTTTTCATATATTTGAGGTCTCATCTAAATATAAACAAATAATGAAGCACTTGAGTTCCTCTATTTTATTGGGGCTTGGGTTGTTTTCCTTCTTCTCCTGTAAAGAAGCGACAGCGCCCGCCCCTATCCTGCCCGTTCCCACGCCGGCACAAGTTGAATGGCATAAGATGGAAACATACGCCTTTGTCCATTTCGGATTAAATACGTTCAATGATCTGGAATGGGGTTACGGAAATACTCCCGCCTCCACATTCAATCCAACGGATCTGGATTGCGATCAATGGGCGCAAACAATCAAAGCCGCCGGATTGAAAGGCGTAATCTTAACCACCAAGCATCACGACGGTTTCTGTCTATGGCCTACCGCCACAACCGAATATAGCGTAAAGAATTCTCCTTGGAAAGATGGCAAAGGGGATATGGTAAAAGAACTATCCGACGCTTGTAAGAAACACGGGCTGAAATTCGGTGTCTATCTCTCCCCTTGGGACAGAAACAGTGAGAATTACGGACAACCGGGATATGTAGAGAAATTCCATGCCCAATTACATGAATTAGTCTCCAACTATGGCCCGTTGTTCGAATACTGGTTTGATGGGGCAAACGGTGGCAATGGCTGGTATGGCGGCACGAATGAAACCCGTGCTATAGACGCCAAGACCTATTATCAATATGAGCGGGCACGAGACACGATCAAGGCGCACCACCCGGACATCATGGTTTTCGGAGGGACAGTACCCGATATCCGCTGGATCGGTAACGAGGAAGGTTGGGCCGGTGATACCCAATGGAGCATCTTCGCCCCGGAACCCTCCATGCCTACTTTCCAACAGAGTGTATGGGGAGATGAGAACGGACCGATGTGGCTAGGTGGAGAATGCGATGTATCTATCCGTCCGGGATGGTTCTATCACTCCCGGGAAGATCACCAAGTCAAATCTCTGGCAAAATTAGTCGATCTTTATTACCGAAGCGTCGGGCATAACGCCAATTTTCTATTGAACTTCCCCGTAGCGTTGAACGGAAAAATAAGTCCGGTAGACTCCGCCCGTGCCGTACAATGGTATCAAACCATCCAAAATGACTTTAAGGAGAATCTTTTGAAAGGGTGTTACGTACAAGCGAGCAATAAAAGAGGACGTAATTTTAGTCCCAATAAGGCAGTAGATGGGGATTGGGATACCTATTGGGCTACGGACGATGGAGTAACCAGTGGTTCATTGACTTTCACGTTAACCCATCCTACCGATGTAAACCGCTTGGTAATACAAGAATATATCCCATTAGGACAACGAGTACGCTCGTTCAATATCGAACTCGAGCAAGGGGGTAAATGGATTCCGGCACAGACCGTGGATTCTACGACAACTGTCGGCTATAAACGAATTGTCCGTTTCCTGACCGAGAAAGCGGAGAAGATACGCATCAACTTCACGGACGCCCGCGGGCCGCTTTGTATCAATAACGTGGAGGCATACCTTGCCCCCGCCTTGGTGACCGAGCCAACGATTGCCCGTAATATCAATGACGAGGTAACCATACAGGCCGGGGATAAAGGCTCCGAGGTTCATTATACCACCGACGGTTCAGATCCGACCAAGGACTCACCGCTTTATCAGGCGCCATTCGCTTTCGCTCAAAAAGGAACTGTCAAGGCGATTGCCTATGATCCGACTTTCGATACAGTCAGTCCGGTTTCCGCGCAAACGTTCGATATTCCTGCTTGTGATTACACGATCGTATCACCGAAAGATGAGAAAACCAGCCTGATCCTAGACGGAAACGGCTACACAACCTACTATTTGCCACAAGGGAAACAAGAGTTAGTCGTACAATTAGCGAAAGAAATGCCTATATCCGGATTCCGCTACACCCCGAACCAAGGACGTGACGCAAGCGGTCATATCTCCAACTATCAATTATATATTAATGGAAAGAAGGTGGCCGAAGGCGAATTCTCCAATATCAAGGCTAACCCGATCGAGCAAGTCGTACATTTCCCGATAACGAAAGGTAACCAAATCCGTTTGGTCGCAACCCGTATCGTAGATAATAAAAAGCAAGCGGGTATCGGTGAATTCTCGGTAATTACGGAAAAATAAAGAATATCTAATAAAAGCAGAAGGGACCGCCTCGAAAGTTTAATTTCCAGAGGCGGCCCCTTTTTATTATTTATCAATCTTTTATTTATCCTTGAAGGTACCGGTTCATTTGCTTATACACGGCACGTATATTTAATGGTTTAGATATATGAGCGTTCATACCGGCCTCCCTACTTTTCTGCACATCCTCAGCGAATGCGTTGGCTGTCATAGCGAAGATAGGAACCTTTTGAGCATCAGAACGCCCTAATGCACGAATACACCGGGTAGCCTCATAGCCATCCATATGCGGCATCTGCACATCCATCAATATCAAATCATAATATCCTTCGGCAGATTCCTTAAACATCTCTACGGCCTGTACCCCGTCCTCAGCACTCTCCACCGACGCACCGGTAACTCCGATCAATTCCTCCGCTATCTCCCGGTTAAGCTCATTGTCCTCAACCAATAAGATCCGTTTACCTTTGAAGTCATAATCAACAGCATAACAATCCTTCGCAAGGTCATTCCTCCCATTAATATCGGAAAAACGAGTGGGCTTACCCGATTCCTTTATTTTGCCGAAAGGCAGATCAACGGTGAATGTACTGCCACTCCCCTGCACGCTCGTCACATGTATGCCACCACCCATCAACCCTGTGAAACGCTTAACGATAGAAAGCCCTAATCCTGTACCTCCATATTTATAAGTAACATCCACATTTTCCTGTTCGAACGATTCGAAGATTTTATCATAATTCTCCTCGGCTATACCACATCCCGTATCGATTACCTCGAAACGAAGGTAAACATTCTCTTGATCCTCACCTGTTTTAGATACCCGAAGTTTAATCATTCCCTTGGCCGGCGTAAATTTCAGCGCATTCGATAACAGGTTGGAGAGAACTTGATTCAAGCGCAAGGAGTCTCCTATAATCTGTACTTCCAGATCACTAGCCAATATCGTCTCATAGCTGATCCCTTTACTCTTGGCCTGCTCGCCATACAGATTTTCAAAGTCCTGCAAGAATGCCCAGAAATTAAAGCTCTCATGTCGAAGTTCCACTTTTCCGCTTTCTATCTTCGACATATCCAGCACGTCGTTAATGAGAGCGAGAAGATGCTTGGAAGACATGATTACTTTCTCAAGACAGTCCTTTATCTTATCGGTATTATCTATGTTTTGCATGGCGATAGTACTCATACCTACAATTCCGTTCATCGGCGTACGGATCTCATGACTCATCCGGGAAAGAAACTCGCTCTTCGCCAAGTTAGCCGCCTCAGCCCGTTTCAGGTTGCCCTGTATCACGGTCGCTTTCATCCGGGCCCCTATAGCCAGCAGTAATGCCGTAAATAGCACCGACAGGACAAACATCACGATAAACATAAATTGTAAGGGATTCGCATATATAAAGTCCGTAAGAGAGAATTCATTGACGCCGATAGATTCCAGATTCCGATTGCGTATAACAGTCCTCTCGGACTCAGAAAGATTATTGATCGCCTTGTTGAGTACGGTTAATAAATCCGGGTCAACCGGGGTAGGTAACGCAAAACTTATCGCACTCTGATCATTGACCAATGTCACAGGAGCAAGATTGGTGAAATGATAACGCGAAATATCCTGTTCCATTTTAGAGGACAATCCATAGATAAAATCAGCCTCTCCGCTATTGACAGCGGCTAATGCCTCCTTAATGCCCGGATAGGACCGAATCTTCTCCGCAGATATGCCACTTGGAAATCGCTGACTTTCCACCAAAGCACCAACCAAACCCGGAGCGGGATAACTACAGGCTTTATTGCGTACTATGATATTGTTCGCACTCACATAAGAGGCTGAAAGCGCAAGCCCTAGCTGGGCCGCATCGTTCTCATCTCCCAAGAAAAAGCCTAAGATATCAGCTTTCCCTCGTTGTACCAGATGGACCGCATCACTATAATTCTTCGCATACACATACGAAAAATCCAAACCCGTAAAGTCCTTGATCTCATCCAATACATCCACCATGATACCGACATGGTTCTTCTGGGAGGTTTCTTTACAATAAAAAGGATACCAATTCTCCGGAACGGCTACCGTGATCGTTTTCCTTTTCTTGACATATTCCAGATCCCGGTCACTAAATTGGATATTTACAAGTCGGGCAGGAAAGTTAGCGGCATAACGCTCTGCCGCGAAATTTGGATTGGCATCCAAGATCCGTTCCAAAGCCATATTCAAACCATCCAATACTTCCTTATTACCCGGATTGGTTACGATATAATAGGGTTGAGAATTATATGTAGCGATCACCCGTACAGAATCGTGATTGTAAATAATGCCACTCAACAGCAAGTCTATCTCTCCATTCATTAAATAAAAATATAATCCCTCGTCGTTCTTCTGCATATCTTTCAAGCTGTAATATTGGAACTTACAGTCTAATCCGTTGATAGCCAAAAACTCCTTGAGGCGGCGAATATTTTCTTTCGCATTCTCATATACACCGATGATTTTCCCGTTCATACTCTCCAAATTATAGCTATGGATAGTACGATCGTCAGAACGAGCAAGCAACAAAGAACGGCTATATCCCATATTGTAATCCGGATAAGCATAATATTTCTCTAAACCGGGTATATAATAGTTTCCACCCATCAATTCATACTGACCTGCGACAAATTCATTCAACACGGTTTGCCTATTCGTATCAATGTACTCGTATTCCCAACCGGTATATTTGGCAATCTCATTGAGATAGTCCACGAGCATACCATGATGACTACCGTCCTCCGCCGTCCAACTCATGCCTACCACCTGCGGAAAGGCAACCCGGAGCACACGTTTTTCACTTGTCCGTGCTAACGCAGACAAATGAAACGCCAGCATTATAAATACTAACAAACTTATAGTTATACCATGACCCACATATCTCAGAAGTAAGTTCATTATAATGTATATCTTTTATTATCGGCTTTCCCGATGATAACAACCCCTAGACCTCTCCGCAAAACAACGGTTTATTTAGGATAATGCCTATTCATTCTTGTGAACAAAGCTTTTGCGTACCCCAAAACAGAGTACGCAAATATACTACATTTTATATCACAGCGGATTATAAAATAATTGATTTTTAAGAGAAGATACTATAAAAACAGAAGGGACCGCCTCGAAGGTAAAACACCTCGAAGCAGTCCCTTTCCTAAATCCCAACAAACTTTTATCCCATCGAACTATTGATTACCTGTGTGGTTTTCTCAAAACTCTTCTTTAAGACCTCCTTTACATCCATGGTTTCCCAATATCCCTTATTAAAAAGCTCTACGGATAACCCACCCCGGAAACCGGAGTCGTATAGCAAAGGAAGTACCTTATTAAACGGGCAAATACCATCTCCCGGAAACACCCGATCCGAATCTCTCAACTCCGTACGAGGAGGCAACTCCGGATAATCGTTGATATGAAAAACCGGAAGGATCTTCCCATTTATCAAGCGTAAACTATCAAAACTATTTCCTCCTCTGTACAAATGGTAGAAATCCAATAAGACAGAAGCCCGCGAATGCCCGGAGGCGATCGCTATCGCCATGGTATCCGATAATTGATTCAGAACCCCGGCTCCCCATAGTTCCAATATCGGAGTGACACCCATCTCATCCCCTAAATCCAGTATCGCCCGATAGCGTTCGGAATACTCCGGCAACCGTGTACGATCCAATTGAGTAACTCCTTGAGCAGGAGCGGCGATAAATTTACCGCCCAATCCCGCTACCATCTCCATATCATGCCGCATTTGGTTTAGCCCTTCCTTCCGTTTCGAAGGATCATCGGCAAACCACGAGGCAAAACCGATCATATTCTCCAATAAAAGTCCGGAGCCTTCCAGCTGACGCCTGAGTGTCTCATAAGTTCCCCCTTGCTTTATGAACGCATCCACATCACGGGTCCATAACTCAATTCCCTCAAAACCAGCCTCGGCACATAAATCAATCTGTTTTTGAACAGGAAGTTTATAACCCGCTATCGTAGAGACATTGAGACAGACACGGAAAGGACGTTTCGAAGAGGATGCTTCGGGTGATGGCTCCTCTTTTTTCTTCGGAGCGCAAGAAGCCAAGCCTGCGAACGTACTGCCCAAAACCGCCAGACCGGTAGTCCGAAGCATATTACGTCTTGAAATCTTTTTCTCAAGCATAACACTCTCGTTTTAAATTAAACCTCCAAAGATTTACGGGCCTCCCGGTCCGGATCATTCCGAGCCTCACACGTATTATTCAAGATCATCACCTCTCCATTTTCTTCCGTGTATTTCGGCCAAGCGGGTAACTCTCCTCCGTTCGGATCTCCTGTCCGCATGAAATTCAACAAAGCGCCAGACATCTTATCTGACAACGCACGAGGTACCTTACCTCCACCCGTATGGGTAAACATCCGATCCGTATTTTTAAACCAGAAACAGATATCCGAGCAATGGAACGCACGCATACGGTTATTAAACAAGGGCGGACACCAGCCAAACCAAGCTACATACACAGGCTGGCCTTGCTTTAATTTTGCGTTAGCCGCCTCAACCACTCGTTGACGGGAAGACAAAATCATCGCCCAAAGCTCCATCGGAGTCTTATCTGGGAAATTCTTGGCGAAAGCCTTCACGATCGATTCCGCTTTATCACCATATTGACTTCTCAGTTTCTCGATCACACCGTCTTGAGTGATTTTTTCCAAGGCCGCATCCACCCTGTTCGGGTTCCATTCATGGAAAGTCGTACAGAATATCATCGGGACGACAGGAGACTCCAAATGGCTCTCACCGGAGTAGAATACACCGGCCGGAATATTCCGGTCATCAGCAACAGGGCCAAAAGTCCGTCTCATGCTAATCCCTTGATCTTCCCAGCACTTTTTACAAGCCCTATCCGCTATATCCAAATATTCCCGCCAAGGTATTCTTTGCAATTTATCCAGTTGGGAAGCGGTCAGCCCCGCTTCTCTCAAAATATATTCTCCCACCTTCCGGGTCATCACCTGATCGGAAGCTCCTACCGTAGATCCACTTAAAGCCACGGCTCTATGGATCAAACCTTTTGCCGCCGGCATAGCGGCTACCGTACAGACCTTAGAACCTCCTCCGGATTGTCCCATAACCGTTACGTTCCCGGGATCTCCACCGAAATTGGCGATATTATCATGTACCCATCGCAAGGCGGCAATAATATCTAACATCCCCACGTTTCCGGAATCCTTATACGCTTCTCCACCAACACCAGATAAGTCAGAGAAGCCAATCGGCCCCAACCGATGATTAATGGAACAGAATACGATATCTCCTTCCCGGCTTATATTCTCTCCATGATATCCATCCTGCTCGATCCCACTACCATTTGTAAAACCACCGCCATGCAGCCACACCAATACGGGACGTTTCTTACCATCCGCAATGCCCGGTGTCCATACATTTAAATATAAGCAATCCTCACTCACATCCCAGTAGTTCCAATGATCGGCAAAAGTTCCGTAATTATTGGGCCACCGGTTCTCCATACGTTGCGGCGCCGTATTCCCATAAAAAACCGCCGGTCTCACATCTGTCCACGGCTCTGGCTTTTGGGGAGGCATAAAGCGATTTTTTCCCGACGTATCAGCCCCATAAGGAACTCCCAAGAACGTATATACATGATTCAGCAGATATCCCTGCACCTTCCCATACTCTGTCTGGGCGATGGCGATATCGTCACCGATAAATAGGAATTGATCGTCATCACTCACTTTCCCTCTTTTATCACGGGAATCCCCAGAAGGGGCACAAGAAGAAGTCGATATCAAACTTCCCATACTCAACGAGGCTGTGCCCAATCCTAAGTTTCTTACGAATTGTCGTCTGTTTATTTTCATAATCTCTTAATTCATCTCAACGACCAATACCTCTTTAGATGCCAGCTTCAAGCTGTCCTTAAATAAGATCGTTCGTTTCGTTATTATATCCTTTCCTTCTATTCCCTCTTTTAAAGATTCCTTATAACGGGCAAGTGGAAGATCAACTTCATGATTAGCTCCATTAATAATGACCATGACACTTTTACCCTCTAGATAACGCTCATATACATACACTCCTAATTGTGGCATATAATGTTTCATATTACCTTCAGAAATGATCTTATTGCCCTTCCTCCACTTCAATAAAGTCTGTAAATAATCCCAAGCCTTATTCTGTAGGTCGGAACGTCCTTCCCTCGTAAACCAATTCTGAGAATCTCCAGGCCACCCTCCTGGAACATCTAAACGTATATTCCCATCCCCACCCGGGCGACTTTTCGTCCCAGACATTAACAATTCATGTCCATAATATAATTGAGGAGTGCCAGGGATTGTTAATAAAAAGGCAACCCCTTGTTTATAACCATCTAAGTCTTTAGGCTCCGAACGTAAAAACCTATCAGTATCGTGATTATCTAAAAAACGCAAAACATTTTTAATATCTGGATACACGAAATCATAACACAAATGATCATAGATTTTATCTAATCGCCCTTCCGGTGAAGACTTGTCATTAAAGATATCACTTGCAATACTCATCAGAGTAAAATCCATCACAGACTTCAGTTCCGTATCTTTTCCAAAATTAAGTTTACACCCTTTTTGCCACCAAGCCGTACCAATCGTATAATTAGTCCAAATCTCACCAACTATATTAAACTGAGGATATTCATTCATGATTTGGATATTCCACTCACGCATCATATCAAAATCGGAATATGGATATGTATCTTGCCTAATCGCATCAATCCGAGCATACTCAATCCACCATATAGAATTCTGAATAAGATATTTACCAACATGAGGATTTGCTTGATTCAAATCTATTCCAAATCCTGCATATTTCATTACTTCAGAATCATAAGTTGATGCATAATTGTCATAGAAAATAGCCTTAGCATGATTCCCCCTTTTAGAAGGACTTACATTAAACCAATCCTTAGATGGCACATCTAGCACCCAAGGATGATTTGCTCCAATATGATTAAAAATCATATCCATAACAACCCGTAATCCCTTTTGATGCGCTTTATTTATCAATCGAAGGTAATCTTCATTTGATCCTAGACGCCTATCCACATGAAACATATCCGTTGAGAAATAGCCATGATAAGAACCTCCTTTCCCATCATTCTCCAACACGGGATTTAACCATATAGCTGTTACCCCAAGGTCCACAAAATAATCCAAATGATCTTCGATCCCCTTCAAATCACCTCCATGTCGAGCCCCAGGCTTACTACGATCCATCACATATTCCGTTGACATAGAAATCTGATCATTCGATTGGTCACCATTAGCAAAACGGTCCGGCATAATTAAATACAACACATCCGAAGAATCATATCCTTGTATATCATCTGTACTCTCCTTGCGCTCTTTCAGCTCGTAAGCATATACGAACTTCTTTTCCCCATTCACAAAAGTTATATCAAATGTTCCAGAATGAGCTTGTGATAAATCTAAATATAATATTAAATAATTGGGACTATCTACCGTTACACAACTTTTTAAATAAACACCAGGTTCATTTATAACAGGATGATATTCAGAAATATGATCCCCATATACCATCAACTGTAATTCTGGATTTCTCATTCCTGCCCACCAAAACAACGGCTCTACCTTATTTATCGTTTGAGCAGCCACTGTCCCAAGTACAAATAACAGAAATGAAGTAAATATTATTATTTTTCTAATCATAGCTATAATTATTTAGATGTAAAAGCAAATAAAGGGTGAGCCAAACTCACCCTTTTTAAACAGCCAAGTTAATTCATATTAACATCAGGATTACCATTCTGCTCAACATCCGGAATCTGAAACATCACTTTATGAGAATCCCAAGCTTCACCACGAACCGACTGTTTGATACGCTTCAATTCAAATAATCTCTCACCTTGTAAAGCTATTTCCAAACGACGTTCCTTCTGTACTGCTTTAATAAAAGAAGCCCTATCAGTAGTTGTAGTATTAGCTTTGCCATAAGCCCTTTTTTCTATTTTTTGCAAAGCATTCAAAGCTTGATTCATATTTCCATTCGATTTAGCTAAAGACTCGGCATAAAGTAGTAACAACTCATTATATCCAATAATAATACCATCCATATACTCATAATCAAACTTCAGAGTATACCATGAACCGTCTATATTTTTAAAAAACGTTTTAAAACGATTATCATTTTGTTGGTCATAAGCAGCAATCAACTCATTAGACGGCCTGCTTGTGGGTAAAGCCAATCCATTCGTACGATAATCTCTTAAACCACCCCAAGAATCCTCAATCAATGACGCAGAAGGTATCATCGCTACAATTTCTTGCGTAACAGTCTTTTTTTCCGCTCTACCGAATTTAGCAGTCAAATCCTCATCAAGATCATACTTCTGAGTATTAATAACTTGTTCCGCATATTTAGCCGCATTCCCAAAATCATGTTTATAAAAATAGACTTTTGCCAATAACGCTTTTGCGCCATCAACGGTCGCTCTACCAGACTCTACTTTATTCTCTCCAGGTAAGTTTTCGATCGCATATTCCAAATCTGAGATTATTTGAGAATAAACCTCAGAGACCGTTGAACGTTGTACGACCTCAAATGCAGTAGCACGATCCATCACCCCCCTTAAACGAAGGGGAACTCCCATCTCTGCGATATCCTTAGTCTCCTCTGCATAAGGAAGGCCAAAGGCTCTTACTAAATGAAAATATCCTAATGCACGAATAAAAGAAGCCTCAGCCTTAAATTGAGCTTCTTTCTGAGGATCACTCGCCAAGATACTTTCCCCTAAATCGCTAAACGCAACTTGATTCGCCATATTTATGGCATTATATGTCGCGGTCCAGGTATCACGTCCAACCGCATTTACCAAATTCATTGTATGAGCACTCATCTGAACCCATTCAAAAGTAGCCACATCTGCCACACCATCATCTGCGATCACATCAAAACCACGCAACGTCCGGCCTCCCCAAAAGCCCGAAGAACGTATTCCATTATAAGCACCCAACAATAAATTCTCCAAATCATCTACCGTCTTAATACGATCATCTGTCAGTTCTAAACTATCTGGTTTTATTTGTAGAAATCCCATGTCATCACATGCCGTATAGACTAATTGGGTACTGAGTAATATTGCTGCTATATATTTTACTTTCATAATCTTATTCATTTAAAAGTTAACACTTAATCCGATAGTATATGTACGAGCTTGAGGAGGTGTTAAATAAGTCACATTCAAACTCAAATTCCTCTTCTGAGCTGAATCGACATCACGCATAATCTCAGGCTCACCACTATATTTATTATAGTATTCACTAAATAAAGTCAATAAATTAGTTGCTTGAGCATATAATCGAATATCCCTTATATTAAACTTCTTGATTCTAATACCTTTGAAAGTATAACCCACATTTACATTTTTTAAACGTAAGAATCCCGCATCATGTAGATATTCAGTTGTATTTCTCGCCAGTTCAATGCCACTTTTTCCTAAACTTACCCGAGGTACATCTGTCACATCACCAGGTTTCTGCCATCTATCAAGAACATTACTTTTCAGATTCCAAGTGCCAACATTATTCATCTGAAATTTCTCACCATCGTCATAAATATTGCCGCCTATTTGGAATGTAAACATAAAACCGAAATCCCAGTTCTTATATGTAAACGTATTATTCAAACCTCCTACAAAATCGGAATAAGGATGGCCTACAGGCTGACGATCTCTATCCGCATTATATTCTTTAGTTTCACCAACCGGTTTCTTATTCTCATCAAGCATTTCATAAACAGGCATACCATCCTGAGGATCAACACGTAGAACCTTAACCAAATAGTTTACGCCAATAGGCTGTCCTACTAACACACGTGTATCACCTTCTCCACTTAATGCGTCTGGTCCTGCATTACCAACATCCAAAACCTTATTCTTATTATAGCTGATATTAAAATCAGTAGTCCATGTAAAATCTCTATTTGTAATATTCACGGATTTAATATTAAACTCCACACCCGTATTTCTGACTTTTCCGATATTTGCCAAGAATGCCGTATATCCCACAGATGCTGGAACACTTACATTCAAAAATAGATCTTTGGAATTCTTATTATAAAATCCGATTTCACCTGAAATCCGATTTTTTAAGAAACCATACTCCAAACCTACATCAAAAGTAGAGGTTGTTTCCCACTTCAAATCTGGGTTTTTCAAAGAATTGATATACCAATAATTATCCCCTACATACAATTGATTCGTATTCACGCTAACTGCCCCCCATTGCGCATAGTTAGGGATTTCCGCATTACCAGTAATACCAAAACCTGTTTTCAATTTCAACAAGCTTACAACCTCGTTATCTTTTAAAAAGTCCTCTTCCGTGATCATCCAACCAATAGAAGCCGCAGGGAAATTACCAAATTTATTATTCTCCCCAAATCGTGACGAACCATCTCTACGGAAAGTACCAGTGAACATATAACGGTCTTTAAATGTATAATTTATACGTCCGAAAAAGGATATAAATGAGAAATCTTGATTAGGATAGCTCGTAAAAGTCTTATTCGTTTCATCATAAGCCGGATTATTAAATAACCAATCTTCTTTTCCTTGCTCAAATACGACATTCGTATAATTCGATACTCGTGTAGATTTCAATGCTTCTGTTCCCAACAAGAAATGAAAACGATGTTTTTCATTAATCGACAAGCTATAATTCAAGAGTGCTTTCGCATTCCAATTTGTCTCATAACGATTTGTCACATTACTATTCGGTTTTGTTGATAATTCTTTCGTTCGTAAATAATTAGACTCATTATCTCGATAATCTATATTACCTTCTAGCCGCAATGACAATCCTTTGATTATCTGTAAGTCAGCATATAAACTTGCCATTGTACGTTGGGTAAATATTCTACGTCTTTTCTCATTTGCCTCCGTCACCGGATTTGTTGATTTAGGAAAAACATAATAACTACCATCCGAATTATAGGCTGGGAAATAAGGCAAAGCCGTACTTATGGCACGTCCCCAACCACCATCCCAACTTGAAGGAGTGGGTCGATGATCCGTGTGAGAGAAACTAAAATTTCCACCTATTTTTAAAATGTTTATAGGCTTATAATCAATATTAAGGCGTACGCTCGTCCTTCCGAAATGATCATTCACCAAATATGAATTCTCTTCTACATTAGAAACCCCTAAATAAGTCTGTATTTTCTTATTACCCCACGATACCGATAAATCATTGTAGGTAGAAATTCCTGTTCTCGTAATAAGATCTTGCCAATCCGTATTATTTAATAAAGCTTGTTCTTCTGAATAACCACCGGGATATGATGATACAGTAGAAGGATCTGTCGCACCAGAGGGATTAAACTTATAATCATTTTCCAATGCTTCTTTATAAATATCCAGATAATCTTTAGTTTCCAACATATCAACTTTCCTATTAGTTGTTGAAAATGCAACTTTAGAACTAAAATTTATTTGAGGTTTTCCTGATTTACCACGTTTAGTTGTTATTAAGACAACACCGTTCGCACCTCTGGATCCATAAATAGCCGTTGCCGAGGCATCTTTCAATATATCAATACTTTCAATATCATTCGCATTTATAGATGACATTGGATTATCTTGTGCTGCACCCACTCAATCTCCGGCATTTTGCATGATGGGTATTCCATCAACAACAATCAATGGATCACCTCCAGCGGTAATAGAAGCGATACCTCTCACTCGAATGGCTGCACCAGAGCCAGCCAAACCCGATGTTTGGGTTACTTGTACACCAGCGGCACGCCCTTGTAAAGCGGCATCGAAAGAGCTTGTTGGAACAGACATTAGTTCCTCACTTCCAACTTTAGCGATCGATCCTGTCACATCTCTCTTATTCTGAACTCCATAGCCAACAACGACCACTTCATCTAATGTCTCCACATCTTCCGATAGACGAACATTAATATGAGTCTGATTTCCGACCTTTATCTCTTGGGAACGATAACCAATATAAGAATACACTAAAATGGCATCTCTATTAGGTACCTCAATTGAATAATTTCCATCCATATCGGAAGTAGTACCCGCAGTGGTACCTTTAATCTGTATGGTGATAAAAGATAAAGGCTCTCCTGTCTCCGCATCAGAAGCAGTTCCTGTGATCTTGATTTGCGCAAACGCTGTCAATGAAAACAAAGAAAGCATAAAGCACATAATAAATTCACTAATACTTTTACATCTCATGACATATTAAATTTAAAGTTAGACAAGTTCTAAAATATAAACACCACGAGCCGGAATATGAACCGCCGTGTCTATCGCAACGATCGTATCTGTTATAATATCTTTCCCAGATCTATAATCTTTTACGACTTCATGAAAACGATTCATATCTAATGTCTGGTTTTGATCTGTTCCATTCATTAAAACAAGTACCGTTTTATTATCCTTTACCCTAGCATATACGTAACAACCCGATTTATCAGGAGTATAATGAATCAACTTACCTTCTTTAACAGCATCACATCGCTGTCTCCAATTCAATAATTTTCTCATATAATCCCAAGCTTGATTCTGCAAATCCGTACGTCCCTCAGGAGTGAAAGCATCTTTTGGATCTCCTGCCCAACCTCCGGGAAAATCAGTGCGGATAATACCATCTCCTTCTGCTTTTGTCCCAGACATTAAAATCTCTGTCCCATAATAAATCTGAGGAATCCCTCGAGTTGTTAATAAAAAAGCAATAGCCTGTTTATACCTTCTTAAATCAGATTCTCCTTTCTGCATAAAGCGTCCTAAATCATGATTATCCAAAAAGACTAGTACATTATTAGGATCCGGGAATAAAAAATCCTGTGCGATAACTTCATAAATTTTAAATAACCCTGCTTCGAATCCTTCACGGCTAGAACATGCATCTCCAAACGCTTTTTGGCAAGTAAAGGTCAAATCAAAATCCATCACTGTCTTTAAGTTACTATTAGATTCATTCATTTTAGAATCTCTTTGCCACCAAGCCGAAGCAGTCCCTCTTGGATACCAAGCTTCTCCCACAATATTGAAATCCGGATATTCATTTTCCACCTCCTTACACCAAGTTGCCATAAAATCATAATCTGCATATGGATGTGTATCTTGACGGATACCATCAATCTGTGAGTATTCAATCCACCAAATGCTATTTTGAATCAAATATCGGGCTAAGTGCCTATTTTTCTGATTTAAATCTGGCATACCTCTACCAAACCAACCATTTACCAAGATCTCTCTCTCCGACTGAGGAGCGTGAACATCCATAAGAGTCCATTTAAAATGATTTGTTTGAACAAAGTTGTCTTGATTATTCAGCCAATCCGAGGAAGGAAAATCTTTTAACCACCAATGAGAGCTTCCGCAATGATTAAAAATCATATCCATCACGACTTTCATTCCTTTTTCGTGGGCCTTATCTATCAATTCACAATATTCTTCATTCGTTCCAAAACGAGGATCTACCTGATAAAAATCAGTAATAGCGTATCCGTGATAAGAACCTCCCGGCATCCTATTTTCCAATACAGGATTTAACCAAATTGTCGTAAAGCCTAAATCACGGATATAATCCAATTTATTAATAATACCACGTAAATCACCTCCATGGCGAGCTCCCCCTCTCGAACGATCTATTTTCACATCATCTAGATTGTCATTAGATGGATCCGCATTTGCAAAACGATCTGGAGTAATCAAGTACATCACATCCGCAGGTGAAAATCCAGCAGCTCCAACCTTTTTATTTCTTTCCTTTAACTCAAAGGCCCGGATTTCTTTCTCTTTCCCTTTTTGAAATATCAAATTCATTGTACCGGGAGAGGCATCTCTGGAGATATCCAAATAAAGGAACAAGTAATTAGGGTTCTCGACTCCAACAATTTCCTTGACTCTTACCCCCGGATAATCAATATAAACTTGAGAGCTTGCGATATTCTTGCCATATACCATAATCTGTAATTCCGGATTTTTCATCCCTACCCACCAGCAAGCAGGTTCTAACCGTGAAATATCAATAGCATATACAGAACTGGCGCACAACAAGCAAATGGTAAACAATAATAGTCTTTTCATAATTTCATTCATTTTATATTCGGAAATTGCCAAGGGCTTCTATATGTTTTGTTCAAGTATGCATCCGCTTTAGGATTGTCCACAAATTTCCTTGTTTGAGGATCGTATACCACACGAGTTCCTGTCCGATACGAGATATTGGCCATATGAGCCAATATTGTAGCAAAAGCCCCCTTTTCTATCGGACTATTTGTCTCAATCGATTTATTCAAAATACATTTACACCAATTAGTCGCATGAGCCTCTACTCCCCCATCTTCAAATTTACCAACCAATTGAGCTTTATCGGCCAAAAGGATACCATCACGGGTTTTCTCCGGTATCAACTCATAGCCTTCACGATTACATACCAGAGTGGCTTTACTTCCGACCCAAGCGACCCCTTGATTCCGATTATAAAGGTAAGCAACTTGTTGAGCCCATTCAATATGGAAATTCTTATATTGGAAAATACTTGTTTGGCAACTTGGAGTTTCATTAAACGATGCCGGATCTTTATATGCAATAGAAAAGACCGCATCTGGGTATTCTCTATCACATAAACCAAGTGCTTTTAACCCGTCAAAAGCAGAATCAATCCAATGCACCCCCCAATCAGTCTGTTGGCCACCACCATAATCCCAAAAACCACGCCAACCACGAAAACGGGAATTATTAAAAGGACGTTCCGGAGCCGGTCCTAACCACATATCATAGTCCAAAGTGGATGGTGCCTCTGAATCCTCAACAGAAGGACGAGGATTTGTAGATTGGCAAAGCCATAATTGTACCTTATAAACATCCCCTAGCACACCAGATTTTAATATCTCATTCGCAGCCCTGAAATAGCGTTGGCTTGTTTGCCATAATCCCGTTGTCACAACACCTTTATACTTTTTCTGAAAGTCCATCATCGCATTGCACTCAGAAATTGAATTACCAACAGGTTTCTCTACATAAATAGCTTTTCCCGCCTTCAAGGCTTCTGCAAAAATATAAGGATGCCAATGGTCGGGCGTGGCAATAATAACCCCATCAATTTCTTTATTGGCCAGTACCTCCCGAAAATCAGTATAAGCTTTTATAGAAACCGTCTGTTCTGGAAAATCTTTCTTAAAACGTGCAAGCTGCTCTTCAAGTCTGACTTTATTCACATCACACATACCGACACAATGTACCCATGGATTATCAGTCAACGCTCCTTGCAAATCTCGACATCCCATTCCAACTCCAATCACGGCAATTCTTACTTTTCCATTTATGACCTCTTCTTTCTGATAAGATCGTAAGGGTGACGAAGACAAAAGAGGAGATACTCCTAAACCTGCCGCCAGCATTGTTGTATTTTTCAAGAAATTTCTACGTGTAGTCATAAGTTATCATTCTTTAAGGTTAAACTTCTTTCTACAAATCTCTAATCCAAATATTTCGGAAAGCAACTTCTACCCCATGGTCTTGTAAACTTAAAGGCATACGGCCATGAGCTACATATTTAGGTAACCCTGTATATGGGGTATTCCCTTTCAGCACATAATTATTCTGAACAACAATCCCATTCAAGACGACTGTTATCATCGCAGGAGATTCCAACTCATCATTTGTTCCAAAACGAGGAGCTTTCCAATATATATCATAAACTTGCCATTCATTCGTCTTTGTAAAAGCATTTGCTAAAGGAGCACTTTGCTTATAAACACTACCAACCCAGCCATTTACGTAAGTAGGATTATCCTCACAATCTAGGACCTGTACCTCATAACGACTTTGTAACATAATGCCACTATTTCCTTTCATTTGTAAAGTATTATCTTTACCTGGTATCGGGGTCTTAAACTCTATGTGTAATTGGCAATCACCAAAATACTCTTTTGTACGGATAGAGCCAGAACCGGGAACTACAACCATCGTTCCATCCTTTATAGCCCATTTTGCAGATCCACCATCCTTCCCAGCAGCTTCCCATTTTGTAAGATCTTTTCCATCAAACAGGATGATTGCATCAGAAGGAGCACTTGTTCCAACTCCAGGGGTTACTTTTGGAGGTACAGGATGATACCATTCTGTACTTTCCGGTTTCCACCGCTCTTGTTGCCTTTGTTGTTGATTACCTTGTTGAGCACTTACAAAGAACGCTCCACATAAAAAACTGATTAAAACAATTACTTTCTTCATATTAACATAGTATTAATTTAACGTTACTAGTCTTATCTCATTAAAGAACTTGTCGCAAATGTATCATTGATATTGAAAAACAAACCATTCAATCATATCAAAATTGTTACTTTTCGTATCAACACACCTATAAACCAACTAGAATTAGAAGAAATTGGAATCTGAAAATCAATATTGAGACTATATGAAAAAGAATGAAACTAATTTACAAAAGCAAAAATCAAAAAAGTTGATATCTTGCAAACGAAACATGGAAAACATCAACAGCTCATGAAGTTTCAAATTGTGCTATTATGCTTATTCTTCTTAGTAGAACTGAATGCAACCCCATTCTACTTTAAGTCCTATGACATGGAAGACGGATTAAGTAATAATCATGTCACATGTTGCGTACAAGACGACTATGGCTTTATGTGGTTTGGTACCAGAGATGGGCTCAATAGATTTGACAGCAAAAAATTCTATACATTCAAGAGCTACTCTTCAGAAAAAGGCTCTTTAATGAGCAGTTATATTCTTGACTTAGCGAAAAGTCCCACCGGACAAATTTGGGTAAGTACCAACCTTGGGCTACAAAAATATGACTATCAAACAGATTCCTTCACACTCATTGATTTCACCAAAGGAATCAACTGTTATTCACTACAATTTGACCAGCAAGGAAATCTCTGGATGATTCTTAATGGGTACTCACTCGTAAAATACAATGAAAGTCAAGGTATGCATCTTAATTATATGTATAAAGGAAGTGATCCTATTACCTCCTTTTATATAACTCCTCAAGACCAAATTTGGGCAACAACAGCGAATGGTAATGTCGTTTTTCTAGATGATGACAAAAATGAATTCATAGCCTTAGATATCAAGAATCTAGATAAAAATCATCCTATCGATGATATGACAGCAATATGGGCCTCTCCTTTAGATAATATATTATTAATTGGAACTAAAGATAATGGTATAAAACGAATCGATATACAGACAAAAACATATAAAGATATTTTACCTCAACAAAAAAAATCTCCACTTTATACTAGAAATATCATTCGTATGACAAAGGAGAAAGTATGGATTGGCACTTTTAATGGCATATATTTATATGATATTCAAAATGATACGATAATGTCTATCCAGCAAAATAAAAGTGACCTCTATTCATTATCCAGCAATGCTATCAAAGAACTCTACAAAGATCAAGAAGGAGGTATCTGGGTTTGTACTGATAATGGCGGTATCAGCTACTCTCCTCCTTATTCAAAATTCAAAAGGCACTATAATATTCCTGGACAAAGAACGCTCAATGGAGATATTATACACGATATTTGCATAGACAAAAATAATAATCTATGGATTGGCACAGAAGACGCTGGATTGAATAAGCTAAACATGAAGGACCATTCATATACATCTTTTAATGACATGAAAGGCCTTTCACAAAATTGTATACATGGATTAGCGTCTATAGATAATCACCTATGGATAGGGACACACGCTAATGGTATTGATTTAATGGATATCCGTACTGAGAAAATAATCAAACATTACACGATTTCCGTAAATCCTTATGCAAACAAAAACGACATCATCGTATACCTTTATAAACTCCAAAACAATGATTTGCTGGTAGCTACCGCTCTTGGTGTCTATCAATATAATTCTCAAAAAGACATTTTTGAGCAATTAAGCCAATTTCCTAATAATTGTAGGATACAAACTCTTTTTGAAGATCATGATGGAGTAATATGGGCTGGAACATCGAGTAAAGGACTATATTATTATAATCCTGCTACTTCCCAACACGGAGAATTTAAATTAGATACAATAAATACAAGCCGAACAATAAACAATATTTATGAAGATCGTAAGAACAACTTATGGTTCGCAACTGGTGACGGAATCAAAATTTATGACCGTAGTACTCAACAAACGACCAAATACGATATGCAAGATGGCTTACCTAGCAATGTAATTTACCGTATTGAAGAAGATAAAAAAGGAAACATGTGGATCAGTACGGCTAACGGCCTCGCAAGACTCAACCCTAAAAACCATAAAATAAAAGTCTTCAAAAAAGAACATGGATTAACTTCAAATCAATTCAATTATAACTCTTCTTTAAAAACAGATAATGACAAATTATATTTTGGGACACTAAAGGGGATGATTAGCTTCCAACCTAATAGTATCCAAGAATTTTCCATTCAACCGAAAGTATATATATCACAGATTAATTATAATGGTCCAGATCATAACTTCTTACACCAAGAGGCTATCACTTTTAAAAAAGGAATCACCTTAGAACATAATCAGTCCACATTCTACATCGACTACACATCATTAAGCTACCAAGCTCCCAACCTCACCCAATACGCCTATTGCATGGAAGGGTTAAGTTCCAAATGGTATCATGTGGTGGGCGAGAACCGGGTTTATTTCACAAAACTACCGCCCGGTAATTATACGTTCAAGGTGAAGGCGGCGAACCTGTCCGGTATTTGGAATGATGAGCCGGCGATGTTCCAGATTACGATCCTTCCCCCATGGTGGCTCTCTACCAAGGCGTTAATCCTATATGGGATTATCGCTATCGGATGCGTAGTGTTGCTGATCTTTATCATTTCCCGGCATAATAAGGCCAATATACAGCAGAAAATACAGGAGTTCGAGAATGAAAAGGAGAAGGAGCTTTATCAAGCCAAGATTGATTTCTTCATCAATATCGCTCATGAGATACGTACGCCCCTGACTTTAATTAAAAGTCCTCTGGAGAAAGTAACACGGGACATCAAGCTATCTCCCAGCGCAAAGAATTATCTGACAATTGTGGATAAAAACGCAAACCGGCTACTGGATCTGGTGAATCAACTACTGGATTTCAGGAAGACGGAAATCGAGGGATATAAACTAAACTTCATACATACGGACATCATCGCATTGATGCAAGAGACCTTTGAGCGTTTCCACGACACGGCAGAGCAGGAGGCATTGCAGATGATTATCGAGTGTAACGTGAAATCTTTCTACGCCTTTATCGATAAGGAGGCTTGCACGAAGATACTCAGCAACCTCCTATCGAACGCTATTAAATACGCAAGAAGCAAGATCATCGTCCGGTTCGAGGCACAAGATGGCGAGCGATTCACGATCGATATCATGAACGATGGAAAGCCCATCTCGGAGGAGATAAAAGAAAAGATCTTCGAGCCTTTCTACCGGGATGACTCCTCTATCCATAAATCCGGGACCGGGCTTGGACTACCCTTGGCCCGTTCTTTAGCGGAGATGCACGAGGGATCGTTGACGTTGGAGGAATCTCCGACTGGGCTTATCATCTTTAGATTACGTTTGCCGGTGAACCAACCGAACTCATTAAAACTAGAGGAAGAGAAAGCAGAGGTCCTGACCAACCCTGCCAGCGAGCGGAAATATGTCACCCAAGAATCCCGCCCGACGGTTCTCGTGGTGGAAGATAACACCGAAATGCTCCATTTCATCGGTCAAGAGATCAATGTCCATTACAATGTTGTCACCGCCGGTAATGGCGAGGAGGCGATTGCCCGTCTTCAGGAATATGGCATCCAATTAATCATCAGCGATATCATGATGCCTGTCATGGATGGTTTCACCTTATTGAAAAAGATAAAGACTAATCTGGAGTTCAGCCATATCCCGATCATCCTCCTGACGGCTAAGAACACCTTGCAATCTCGCATGGAAGGGCTTGAGCTGGGGGCGGACGCTTACATCGACAAACCTTTCTCCATGGATCTATTGCTTACCCAAGTGACGAACCTGCTGAACAACCGGAGCAATATGCGTGCCTATTATTTCAACTCGCCGATTGCCAATATCAAATCCATGGCTTACACGAAGGCGGACGAGAAGTTCTTGAAGAAACTGAACGATATCATCGACAGCCATATAAACGACGTGAACCTAGACGTGGACATGATAGCGGACTTGATGAATCTAAGCCGTCCGACCCTTTACCGTAAAATCAACGGCCTGTCGAACGTAACGCCCAACGAGTTGATCAAGATCAGCCGGCTAAAGAAAGCCGCCGAGTTGATCCTTCAAGGCGATATGAGAATTTACGAGATCGCCGAGGCGGTTGGTTTCAACTCGCAATCCTATTTCAGCCGGGCCTTCTCCAAGCAATTCAACATGAGCCCCTCGCAATACGCGAAAGAAAATAATATCGAATTGAAATAGCCCGCTAGGAAGAATAGGTCTGGAACCAGCGGGTTACCTTCTCGCTATACGTCTTGGAGATCGGGATATCGGGTACTTTCTCGATCCCCAGCTCCAGATAAACGCCCTCCTTCTCCCTGCGGATCACCTTCACTTGGTCGAAATTTACCATGAAAGAACGATGGCAACGGAGTACATTCGTATCAGCGAGGCTCTCCTCGATCGCCTTCAAGGAGTTGCGAAGCATAAACTTCGTGAGCTGCCCCTTATTCAGATACCAGATACAAACGTAATTATCCGCCGATTCAAGGTACAGCAGGTTACTTCGCTTCACGGAAAGGCGCAACTCGTTCTTCTCGTCATAGAAAGAGAAAACGCTTTGCCGAACCGCCGCTTCCGTCTGGTTCTCCTCCAACAATCGCAATTGTCGCTCTTTCTCTTTATAAGAGAAATACAGGTGCAGCACGGAATAAGGGAGCAATAAAACCAGACTGGTATTCACCGCCGAATCGTTAAAAACTTCCATATATTCTCGTTCCGGATTCAGTACCAACGTATAAATCGTATAGAAAAGCGACATGAAGAATATCTCCAGCACGATCCAGATCGCATAGGTCCGGACCGTGATAGCATGCCGCTTCCCCCAATGGAACAGAATAATACGGCTCAAGACAACCACCAATACTCCCGTCAAGATAATCAAGCTGGAGAATACGAAGAACTTAAACTCCGAGACCTTGTACCAAGAGGTGGAGCTAAACGGCTTGTAGATGTTGATAAACACCAACGCGAACAAGGCCGTCCACAGAATCAGCCTCACGATATTCTGCTTACCGTATATGTAACTTGGTATTTTTTGATCCCACATTCCCATCTTTTTGCCTCTATTTTGGAACAAATGTAATCATTTTCCCAGACGAAATTCACCCCTCTATAAAAGATTTCACCCCTAAATAACACTTTATGTCCCCAACAAAGCCCGTTTAAACCATTTATTTTGAAGAGATGTTTTTCTATTGTTTGTTTGCAGTAAAAAATCAGAGGATTATGGATATTTCACTTCGTACTAAGCAACTGAACAGTCTTTTCTCTTATGACAAAAAGACTGAATTGGAAGAGAGCCATCTGGAGATCATCCCGTTTCGCTTCACCCAGACCCGTGGCGCCAGCGAGATCGACGAGTTCCAGAAGGGACTTACCCCCACCGGATTCTGTCCGATGACAGACGATCGTATCCAAGAGAACAAATCTTTCTCGTATGCCATATTCACGCCCTCGGGACGTAAAAAGAATAATGAGGCGATTATCCTGTTGCATGGCCTGAACGAGCGAACTTGGGAAAAATACCTCACATGGGCGGAATACCTCACCCATACGACCGGTAAACCGGTCATCCTGTTCCCGATCGCTTTCCATATGAACCGTACCCCGGGATTATGGGCCAATCCCCGTGCGATCCTCCCTTGGGTAAGCAAACGCAAGGAGGAGGTAGCGAACGTGACGAACTCCACCTTCGCCAACGTAGCCCTCAGCAGCCGGCTATCCCAAAACCCGTTACGCTTTTACGCCTCGGGCAGAGAGTCCGTTTATAATATGTGGCAATTGGTTCATGAGATCAAGAACGGCGAGCATCCTTTGTTCAAGGAAGATACGTCCATCAACTTATTCGCTTATTCCATCGGCGCGTTACTCTCGCAGGTCTTGTTATTAGCGAATCCGGACAAGATGTTTACGGACACCCGTTTATTCATGTTTTGCGGTGGCTCCATCTTCAGTGAGATGGATGGCAACGCCCGTGATATCATGGACAAGGAGGCGTTCGCCAAGGTACGCCATTACTTCCGGCATGATTTCTTGGAGAACCGTACGCTTCCCACCTCGTTCAAGAATGATTTTCTGGAGCAAGCCTTTAAGGCCATGGTACGTGAGGATGTGTTACGAGATTACCGGGAGTCGTTCTTCCAACGGGCTTGCGATCGTATTCGGGCGATCTCATTGAAAAAAGATATCGTTATGCCTACTGGCGGGGTGATCAAGGCTTTAGGAAAAGCGTCCGGCAAGATATTGGAAGAGCTGGATTTCCCGTTCGCTTACTCCCATCAAATCCCCTTCCCGACACACTCCCGTATCGATCCGGGCCTGATCAACCAAGCCTTTCATTCCATATTCACGAGGGCGGCGGCGTTTCTCTAAAGAGATCACAAATTGTGACCTCAAACACTCATATTCTTTTTTAGTTCATGCAGGTACAATAAAAAATCGCTAAATAACTAATATTACGTTATTTAGCGATCATCCATCGTGGTCCCACTTGGGCTTGAACCAAGGACTCCCTGATTATGAGTCAGGTGCTCTAACCAACTGAGCTATAGGACCTGTTCAGAGCTAGGCTCTGAAATCGGGTGCAATATTACGATTTATTATCGAGATATGCAAATGCTAAAGGGAAAAACTTATTTTTCCGCGCTTTCTTCTCCGGCGAACTCCATCAAGTATGCTTTGATGAAATCGTCGATCTTTCCATCCATCACACCGTTCACGTCGGAAGTCTGGTAGTTCGTACGATGGTCTTTTACGCGACGGTCATCGAATACGTAACTACGGATCTGCGAACCCCACTCGATCTTTTTCTTTCCGGCCTCCACCTTGGCCTGCTCGGCCATACGATGCTGCAACTCCTTATCGTAAAGGATGGAACGCAATTGACGCATAGCGTTCTCACGGTTCTTGGGTTGGTCGCGAGTCTCGGTATTCTCGATCAAGATCTCTTCTTCCTCGCCTGTATACGGGTCCTTGAACTGATAACGCAAGCGAACTCCGGATTCCACCTTGTTCACGTTCTGTCCTCCGGCGCCGCCCGAACGGAACGTATCCCAAGAGATAGCCGCCGCCTCTACCTTTACCTCGATCGTATCATCCACCAACGGGGTGACGAATACGGAGGCGAAAGAGGTCATTCGTTTACCTTGGGCGTTGTAAGGAGATACACGTACCAAACGATGCACGCCATTCTCGCTCTTTAGATAGCCATAGGCGTAATCGCCCTCGATATCGATCGTAACCGTCTTGATACCGGCCTCATCCCCTTCCTGATAGTTGGCGATAGAGATCTTATAACCGTTATTCTCAGCCCAACGCTGATACATACGCATCAACATGGAAGCCCAATCTTGGCTCTCGGTACCACCGGCACCCGAGTTGATCTTGAGCACGCAGCTCATTTGATCGGCCTCGTCACGAAGCATATTGCGGAACTCCAAGTCTTCCAGTAAATGAAGGGCCTTCTTATAAGCCGCGTCCACCTCTTCCTCGGTGATAATCTCTTCCTTTACATATTCGTAAGCCAACTCTAGCTCCTCAGCCGCCGCATGTACCTCACCGTAAAGCTCGATCCATTTCTTTAGCTCCTTTACTTTCTTCATCTGGACTTCCGCGCGTTTGGCGTCTTCCCAGAAACCGGGGTCTTGCGTACGTAGCTCCTCCTCTTCTAACTGAATGGTCTTGCTATCGATGTCAAAGATACCCCCTCAGCGCCTTATCGCGCTCCAACACGTCATGTAGTTGGTCTGATGTGATCATATGTTCTTTTCTTTTTTAAATTTACCGCGAAGATAAGAAATAGTTGATAGCCGACAAACTCGTTATTCCTCGTACATCGCCTCTATCTCGGTAGCGTACTTCTGCAATACGACCGGACGGCGCAACTTTAGCGTATCCGTCAGCTCGCATCCCATCATGAAGGGTTCCGGCAACAAGGTAAAGCGCTTGATCTTCTCGTAAGAAGCCAAGTTCTTCTGGTGCTCCTCTACCCTAGCCTCGATGAAACGAATGATATCCTTGTTCTTCACCAACTCCTCCCGGCTCTCGAACGAGATGCCTTTTTCCCCGGCATACTTCTCCAACAATGGATAAGCCGGCACGATCAAGGCGCTCACGAACTTACGTTGATCGCCGATAACAGCGATTTGCTCGATATAATTATCACCGCTCATCACCATCTCGATCGCTTGCGGGGCGATATATTTTCCGTTTGAAGTCTTATACAAATCCTTGATTCGTTCCGTAAAGAATAACGTATTACCCTCCAAACGACCAGCGTCGCCGGTACGGAAGAAACCATCCTCGGTGAAAGCCTTCCTCGTTTCCTCCGGTTTATTATAATACCCGGACATCACGGTCTTGCCTTTCACCAAGATCTCGTTATTCCCCGGATCTATTTTCACTTGAACTCCCGGCATTACCTCACCAATAGAACCAAACTGGAATCCGATCTCCGGGTAGAAACAAACCGTAGCCGTCGTCTCGCTCAGTCCATAACCATAAGCGATCGGGATATTCACGGACTGCAAGAACTCATTAATCGTGTCCGATAACGGAGCGCCCGCCACCGGGAAAAACCGTCCACGCTCAATACCCAATACCTTCTTCAATAAGGTAAAAACCGTTTTATTGTAAAATTGGAACTTCAACTTCAGACTACACGGGGCCGGAATACCTTTATTCTTATACTCCAGATTATACTTTCGCCCGGTCTCGATAGCATCCAAGAAAATCTTCTTCATGGCCGGAGAGGCGGAGTTGATCTTCTCGTGTACGCCCGCATACACCTTCTCCCAGAAACGAGGCACATTGCACATCAAAGTAGGATGAACCTCCGGCAATGTCTTCTGGATCATTTTCGGGTCTTGGTTGATAGCGATCGTAACCCCTTTATGGAGACAATAATAGCACCAAGCTTTCTCGAAGATATGAGTCATTGGCAAGAAACTCATGGATAGATCCTTGTCGGTTACCAGAGGCAGACGGACATCATGTATCCGCATCGCCTCCAGATAGCAAGAATGAGGAAGCATTACGCCTTTCGACTCACCTGTCGTACCGGACGTATATATAATGGTAGCCAGATCCTCCGGAACGGCTTCCGTCATACGTATTTTCACCGTGCTCTCCGCATGCGCGTTATCCCCCAAGCGCAAGAAATCATCAAAATAAATGGACGTCTTATCTTCCGGATTCATCTTGACCGCCGGATCAAAGACAACCAGACGCTCCAGATACTTAGAGTCCTTCTGTACCTTGAAAGCGTTATTATACTGCAATTGCTCACCCACGAACAACGTGCGGATCTTAGCGTCATTGATGATGTACTCGATTTGTCCCGGAGAATTCGTCGCGTACATCGGGATGGAAACCACCCGGTTACCATACGCACCGAAGTCCGTATATAAACACTGAGGCATATTCTGGGAATAAACCCCGATATTCTCTTGTACCTTTATCCCGAACTCAGCCATCGCCTTGGCCGTAAGCATAACTTTATCGGAAAACTCCCTCCAAGAAATCTTCAACCATTTCCCCGTAGCGTTATCTCTATGTTTCAACGCTGTACGGTTCCCATATTTCTCTGCCTGACGGTGTATTAACTCGGCGAAATGATAATAAATCATAATTCCTTATTTTGAATTGATACCGCGAAAGTACGCTTTTCTCTTCTAAAAGACATGACATCAGTCCTTTTTTTACACATAATTGCTCTTTTTGTGCAAGTATTCGGTTAAATAATAATAATTCATAGTAGCATGTATTGCATAGTACATATGTAATACATACATTTGTAGCATAAAATTAAAAGAGATGAATGCAGAGAACGTAAAATCACAAATGAGGAAAGGGACGCTGGAATATTGCATCCTCCTGCTTCTCAAAAAGGAACCCGCTTACACCTCTGATATCATTCAGAAGTTACAAGAAGCGAAGTTGATCGTTGTGGAAGGCACTTTATATCCTCTTTTAACCCGACTAAAAAATAGCGAGCTATTAAGTTATCAGTGGATAGAATCTACGCAAGGACCGCCACGCAAGTATTACCAACTGACCGAGAAAGGAGAACTATTCCTCGGCGAGCTGGAGGCTTCATGGCAGGAACTAAATGATACAATAAACCACATCAGAAACAATTAAAACGAAAGAGTGATGAAGAAGACACTTACTGTTAATCTGGGAGGCACAGTTTTCCACATTGACGAAGACGCATACCAATTATTAGACAAATATCTGTCTAACCTGCGCATCCACTTCCGCAAAGAAGAGGGTTCGGATGAGATCATGGATGATTTCGAGATGCGTATCTCGGAACTTCTTAACGAGCGTGTCCGCTTAGGCTACGAGGTCATCACGATCGAGCAGGTAGAGGAAGTGATCAAACGGATGGGTAAGCCGGAAGAGATTTTCGAGGAGGAAGAGAAAAGCACCGACCACGAGGATAATTACCGGGCACAACAACAGGAGACTCATACCCAGACGACCAAGAAACGCTTGATGCGTGACCCGGATAACCGTATTCTGGGAGGTGTCGCCGGAGGTTTCGCCGCCTACATGGATTGGGACCCGACTGCCGTACGTATCGTGCTTTTCCTTCTGATGTTCTTCTATGGAATCACGGTTCCGCTTTACTTTTTGCTGTGGATCATCGTACCGATGGCACGTACGGCGACCGAGAAACTCGAGATGCGCGGACAAAGCGTGACGGTGGAGAATATCGGAAAGACCGTGACAGATGGATTCGAGAAAGTCAGCAATAACGTGAACGACTTTATCAGCTCGGATAAGCCGAGGAACTTCTTCCAAAAGCTGGCGGATGTTTTCGTTCTGGTCATCGGGTTCATCCTGAAGTTTTTCATCATATTGGCCGGAATCTTCCTGTTGCCACCGCTAGTACTAGTCGTATTCATTCTGGTAGTCGTAACATTCGCGTTGCTCATGGGTGGGGCCGGATTCATCTATAACCTCTCTCCGTTCGGAGCGGACTTGATAAACGGAGCACCGTTGTCAATGGCAATCATGGGATGCATAGGGACGATCTTATTCATCGGCATCCCCATATTCTCCCTGATATACGCGATTTGCTGCCAATTGTTCAAGGTACGTCCCTTACCGACGCAAGCAAGATGGATATTATTAGCCTTATGGCTTATCTCCCTTGTATTATGTGGCGTATATATCCATCAATCCGGTATGCTATATGACTGGCATGATTACTGGAACGGTGTACACGGTTGGAACAGGCATGCCGTTTGGCTCCCCTAATCCTATTCGAAGATGTAAGATGAAGATATCAATTTAGTAGTTTATAATGTTTATTGTGTGTTTAAAAAAAGAAGGCCGCTCTGTCACAGAGGGGCCTTTCTTCTAAGGTTAACAAATTTATGAGTAAAAACCACTAATGAATCATATTAATGATTTGCTGTCCCCTTTGCATGATATTGTCACGCATAAAACAGCGGGTACAAATATAACCAATTTTTTATAATTAAAAAATTATATTCAATTATTTGAATTCTTTTCTAATCTTAGCGGCGATCTCGGCCAATTCTTCTTGACTTACAGCCAATTTCTTCCCGCCGAAATACATATCGGACTCCTTCGTGATAGGAATCAAATGGATATGCGCATGGGGCACTTCCAAACCCATGACAGCCAATCCTACACGCTTACACTCGATAGCGGTCTCTTGAGCACGAGCTACCCGTTTAGCGAAAGCTACCATCCGTCCCAGCATCGGATCATCGATATCAAAGATATAATCGACCTCCTTCTTAGGAATTACCAAGGTATGCCCCAAGGCTACCGGATTGATATCGAGGAAAGCAAAAAACTCATCGTCTTCCGCAACCTTGTGGCTAGGGATCTCACCCGCCACGATTCTACTGAAAATAGTTGCCATACGTCTTTCTGTTTTTAAATTGAAATATCCATAATCTCAAACGTCATCAAGCCGGAAGGTACACGGATCTCAACGACATCCCCTACCTTCTTTCCCATCAAACCTTGGGCGATCGGCGTGCTTACGGAGATCTTTCCTTCTTTTAGGTTAGCCTCCGAATCCGATACCAACGTGTAGGTCATGACAGCGTTATTCTTCGTATTCTTAATTTTCACCTTGTTCAAAATCTGAACCTCATCAGTTTTCACACGACTCTCATCGATCAGACGGGCGTTTGAGATCAAACCTTTTAACTGCGCAAGCTTAGCCTCCATGATACCTTGAGCCTCTTTGGCGGCATCGTACTCAGCGTTCTCGGATAAGTCACCCTTATCCCTCGCCTCAGCGATCTGGGCTGATATTTCAGGGCGCTTCACGGTCTCCAAATAGTTGATTTCAGCTAAAATCTTATCGTAGCCGTCCTTTGTCATATAACTAACAGCCATACTAAATCCTCCTTATTCTTTATATTAATATTGATTGATTATCGCATAATAAAAAAGAATCCCGACCAAGTCATATGGCCGGAACTCCCCTTTTTTATCATTTCAAGACTCCGCAAAGTTAGGTTATCTTTCTAAGATGAACAAGTTTACGAAAGTGCTTTATAACATATAAATCTGATGATTAAATCATGAACAATTTACAATACGGACTTGATGTCAGCCTCAAGTTTCTTCACGTCGTCCACCCGTTTAACCAAGTTTCCCTTGCGATCCAAGATAAAGATCGCCGGAAGCTGTTTCACGTTATACAACGCTGCGGTCTGAGAGTAAACAGACTGTGGATCACGCACGCAAGTCCAAGGTAAATTAGAAGCGGCGTTCTTCCAGAAGTGAAGATCACTATCCAAAGAGATCTGGTAAATCTCCAAGCCCTTATCGTGGTACCTCGTATATAAATCGCCAAATTCCATATTCAAGGCAGGAGACCATTCGGACATATAGGCCGTGAAGTTGATCAACACCACCTTACCTGTAGCGACAGAAGACAATTTCGTGTTTTCCCCATGTATATCCGGCAACTCGATATCCAAGAAACTAACCTCTTTCTTCTCCACCTTATCCAAATCCATCGGGCGCTGGCTACGAATCACCTTTATCGATTGAAGAGCCAAGTTATACAGATGCTTAGCACGAGGGCTTTCCGGATAATAATGATCGAAGCTGGTGGCTACGGCACCATAAGCCTTCGAGTCGTTCTTGTCATACAAATCGAAGAACAGCAAGCCGTCAATTTGCTGGAACAAGGCAAAGTAAGCGGCAGCGGACATCGGGGCGGAATAAATATACTTACGAGCCACGTCTTTATAAGCCTCGGCGGCCTCGAGCACCTGGCGGGAATATACGGAATCCGCCAACAGACCGGACTCAGATTCTTTCCGTAAACGATGGATCGCTTGGTTCGCATCTAATTGAGCCAAGGTAATATTCTTGATCGCCTTGCAATTCTCTGAGCCCTCCACGCTATAAGAAGTAGCGAAAGTCCCGGCATCGGCCACGAATGAGATCGTCTCCGTAGAATCTACCGAGAAGTTGATCAATTGGTTATTCAGACGCAAGCGATAAAAATCCGGGAATGCCGGACGAGGCTTCGTAAAGCTGAATTTACCGGCCGCCGTCAGTTTTACGGAGTCCATCAACTCTACCGTCGACACACCTACATTCTCCAGATACATCATCTGGCCGTCTGCGCCGGACACTACACCTTCCACCGTAAAATCAGAATTCTTCTTACAAGCCGTGAACAAAAGCAACATAACACACAGCACAGCTAGTAAATTCGTAGATATTTGTTTCATTATTCCAGTTTGTCTATATTACTAATCTGGTGCAAATATACATTATTTTACAATTGTGGCACTATTATTCCGTATTTCTTCAAGGCTTTTTTCAAAAAAAGTATTTCAAGACTGTTATTTCTTTTCATTTTCATGCAATTACAGGTAAACTTTCATTACATTTGCACCAATTTTTGACAGATAGAAAAATAAGAAAAAAGATTATGCTTAATCCAATTAACAAGACGATCGAGTTAGGTGATGGAAGAACCATTACCATCGAAACCGGGAAATTGGCCAAACAGGCGGACGGAGCGGTTACCGTTCGTATGAACAACACCGTGTTGCTCGCCACTGTTTGTGCCGCTAAAGACGCGAACCCGGGTGTTGACTTCATGCCGTTGCAAGTAGAATACAAAGAGAAATACTCCGCTTTTGGACGTTTCCCCGGAGGTTTTACAAAAAGAGAAGGAAAAGCTTCTGATTATGAAATCCTCACATCTCGTTTAGTAGACCGTGCGTTGCGTCCTCTTTTCCCAGACAACTACCACGCTGAGGTATATGTAAATATTATATTGTTCTCCGCTGATGGCGAAGATTTGCCGGACGCATTAGCAGGTTTGGCCGCTTCCGCCGCTTTGGCAGTTTCTGATATTCCTTTTAACGGACCGATCTCTGAGGTTCGCGTAGCTCGTACGGATGGAAAATACATCGTCAACCCAACTTCCGCGGAATTGGAGAAAGCTGATATCGACATCATGGTTGCCGCTACCATAGACAACATCATGATGGTTGAGGGTGAGATGAACGAGGTTCAGGAATCTGAGATGCTTGAGGCTATCAAGGTCGCTCACGAGGCTATCAAGGTACAATGCAAGGCTCAGCTGGAGTTATCCGAGGCTTGCGGCAAATTGGTAAAACGTGAATATTGCCACGAGGTAAACGATGACGAGTTGCGCAAGGACGTACACGACAAATGTTACGCCAAGGCTTACGCCGTAGCCACATCCGGTAGCGGCAAGCACGAACGCAGCGAGGCATTCGAGAAAATCGTCGAGGAATACAAGGCTCAATTCTCCGAGGAGGAGTTGACGGACGAGAAACTGGAAATGATCGGTCGCTACTATCACGATGTAGAGAAAGAGGCTATGCGCCGTGCCATCCTTGATGAGGGTAAGCGTTTGGATGGTCGTAAGACTACCGAGATCCGTCCGATCTGGATCGAGACAGATTGCCTGCCGGGTCCTCACGGTTCCGCTATCTTTACACGTGGAGAGACACAGTCTTTATCTACGGTAACTTTAGGTACGAAGTCTGATGAGAAAATGATAGACGACGTATTGAACCATGGATACGAGCGTTTCCTTTTACATTATAACTTCCCCCCGTTCTCCACAGGCGAGGCCAAAGCAACACGTGGCGTAGGCCGTCGTGAGATCGGACACGGTAACTTGGCTCACCGTGCGCTAAAACGTATGATCCCGGATAACTATCCGTATGTAGTGCGTGTGATCTCCGATATCTTGGAGTCTAACGGTTCTTCTTCTATGGCTACGGTTTGTGCCGGTACCTTGGCGTTGAGAGACGCAGGTGTCCCGATGAAGAAACCGGTATCCGGTATCGCTATGGGATTGATCTCCGAGAACAAGGGTACGAACTACGCCATCTTGTCTGATATCTTAGGCGACGAGGATCACTTGGGTGATATGGACTTCAAGGTAACGGGTACGAAAGACGGTATCACGGCTACCCAGATGGATATCAAGGTAGACGGTTTGTCTTACGAGATCCTTGAGAATGCTTTGGCTCAAGCTAAAGAGGGTCGTATGCATATCTTGGGCAAGATCTTGGAGGCTCAACCGGAAGCTCGTGAGGATTTGAAACCTCATGCACCTCGTATCGAGACGATGATTATCGGTAAGGAATTCATCGGTGCGGTAATCGGCCCGGGCGGTAAGATCATCCAAGGTATCCAAGAGAAAACGGGAGCTACGGTATCTATCGATGAGGTAGACGGCGTAGGAAAGATCGAGATCTCCGGCACGAATAAGGCTACGATCGACGCGGCTGTCAAGGCGATCAAGGCTATCGTCGCTGTTCCTGAGATCGGAGAGGTTTATGAAGGAAAGATTTCCTCTATCATGCCTTATGGTGCGTTCGTTGAGTTCATGCCGGGTAAGGATGGTTTGCTTCACATTTCCGAGATCGATTGGAAACGTCTGGAGACCGTTGAGCAAGCCGGCTTGAAGGAAGGCGATACGGTTTCTGTCAAGTTGGTTGATATCGATCCGAAAACAGGCAAGTTCAAACTTTCCCGCAAGGTATTGCTTCCGAAACCGGAAGGTTACGAGGAACGTCCGCCAAGACCAGAAAGAGGTGAGCGTGGACCTCGCCAAGATCGTGGAGACCGTGGTCCTCGTCAGGATCGTGGTGATCGCGGACCTCGCAGGGAGTACAGAGACTAAGATAAGGTCTTATACATTATATATTATCCCGGGTAGATTAAACACTATCCGGGATTTTTTTATCAAATCATCTACCACACCTACAACTATAGCTATAATCAATTGGTCATAAGTTATTTATCGAGTGGTGGTAGATAAATAGCATCTACCACTATTGGCTCGTATCTACAACCATTTACTACTTTTCAATCACAAAACACCACCGTCCCCTACTCGCCAACCGCATCATTGGTCCTATCTTTTTCAAGAAGCGACCGAAGATATAGACATTGCTTAGCTTGCCGGCTATCTGTTTAGCCATGCTTCATATATCATTTAATAAACTGATTAATTGATATTTATAGTTTTTCTTGGTATAAAACAAAAGTTTTCCGCTATAAAAACTTTTGTTTTCTCATGATGAAACCTTAGTTTCGTGCTTATGAAACTTTAGTTTTCCCTAGGAGAAACTATTTGTTCGCCTAAGGGAAACGCTTTTCTCATGCCGGAAAAGTCAGTACTACTTACTTATCCACGGGATATATACTGCAAGTGGCATAGAAGATATACTGTGTTGGCAAGGTAAGTACTACTGATAATTTAGGATCATGTTGCCAAAACATGCCTTTTGAAGGATAACAGATCTATTATGCCTTACGGTACGCTCGTTGAGGTTATATCGGGCAAGGATGATCTGCTTCACATTTTCGAGATCGGCTGGAAACGTCTGGAGACAGTTGAACAAGCGGGCTTAAAGGAAGGCGATACGGTTTCTGTCAAGTTGATTGATATCAATCCGAAGACAGGCAAGTTCAAAATTTCCGGGAAGGAATTACTTCCGAAACCGGAAGGTTACGAAGAACATCCACCGAGACCGGAAAGAGGTGATTTCAGACCTCGCAGGGAGTACAGAGATTAAATTAAACCTATACATGAGTATATATAATGAATCCTGAGTAACACAAACTATCCGGAATTTTATTTCTTACATATTTCTTTCAAACGAGTGCAAAAAAACAATTTTATTCTATAGAAACATACACTAAAAAATAAAGATTTACGTTATATATGTAAGAAAAAATATACAAGTATGAAAATATTCATCGGAAGCATAATTCTATTATCATGTATTTCTAATCTGAACGCACAAGTATTTAAATTAGAAAACGGCTTAGCTTTTTCGAAATTACAAACAAAAGGAGTCAAAGGTGCAAATATAGATTTATATCCCCATAAGTTAACGACTTATCAAATATCATTAGGTATCGAGTATTTGCAAACAAAACATTTCTATTTATCAAGTTCCATTGGTTACCTTGAAAAAGGAGGCAAATATACAGACATTGTAAATCAATCCATGAGTGAGAGACATATCAATCAGTATATAACAATAAATACTTTAACTTGTCTTAAAGCCAATATACGTCATGAAATTTATTACCTTGGTATCGGACCGAGGATAGATATTAGAACAAATCATAAGGTATCGCCCCCCGATATTCCATCTTATACTAATCAATGGCCCTCTCCTAATAGCCTTGTCTATGGACTAAAATGTGAAGTTGGATTTAAGTTACAACTAAAAAACAATTGGGAATTTGGAGTAAACACCGCTTACTTACCCAGTTTTAACTCTACACACTCATCTTCGTATAATTTAAAATTAAGAGATCAGACCTTTACTCTAACATTTATGATTGGATATAATATATGTAAATAAAATCAAAAAAAGAGGTTGCCTGACAAAATAGGGGGCAACCTCTTCAAAATCATTTCATCATCTATTACTACCAAATATAATAAGTAAATACTGTCTTTCGCAGATCTATAGGAAAAACAAATTCACCGATATATTGGCCTAGTAGATTATAATTAACCAATAAAGAGTAATACTTTAAGATCGCATAAGTATCGTGAACTTCCACTACTGCCCCAAGTTCTTGAGAATAATAATTATCATACCCACAAGGGCTTGATCCTTCATCCCATTTCACAGACGCACCTTTAGGAATAGATACAGTAAACGCATACTCATAAACATCACAGGGGTAAATTCCAGCTGTCAACCTCGTACCATTCACTGTTGCTGGTATCAAGCGAATCTTCTCTGTTTGTAACTTTTTTAATGTTCCCTGTCCTGCAGGAATAGTAAATGGGCCTTGTATTCCACGAGGAGTTTTTACGTTAGTAATAATCCCATTAGACGTTATTGCTATTGGGAAATCTGATTTAGACACATGATAAACACGAACTGAGTCTTCTTCAACAGAAACTGAATCAATAATTACATTTTCCTCTAAAGACGTAGATAACATTGCCGATTCAACACTATCCATTTCTACAAGCTCATTAGAACAAGAACCTAATGCAACAATGCTCAAAAGCATAATAAAAAATTTCATGATTTTCATATTATATTTGTAAGAATTAAATAAGATCAAAATTATATACTACACCTACGCTTCACATAAGCAGTTATTCCTCCCATCGAACATACAATATTCTTTAATGTAAGGTCTCTTTCATTTCTTTTTCATTCACTCAAAATAGGAATATCCATATTGATGCCATCCCCAATAATAAATAATTTGTAACACAAAGGACGATTTATAAAAATATAGTAACTTAACGAAGAGTCCACAATTACCTCCTCTCTATAAACTAAATCATTTGTGTCATTTATCACTTGTACAGACACCTCCCCTAGCGGAACCATAAAATGGATCATCACCCCATCATTTACAATTTCCACTTTTACCGGATCATGAGAAATGGAGCGTTCTTCTTCTTTATCACGTTCATTCTTTTTCTCTTCTTCCATCGCATGTACACACAAGCTCACGCAACTCAACAAAATCAAAAATAAAATTCTTTTCATCCCATTCATTTTTTGACTTCAAAAGTATCCGATAAGGTTGGATTCGGGGCTAAAACACTGTTCGCTTTTTGTTCGCTTTTTGTTCGCAGAGTTGTATAAGGCTAAAGATCAGCGATTAATTCATCCAGTTCATTTGGGGTTCCATCCTCTCCCTTCATTTTTTTATAAAGCCGTGTACGGGATGAGGATACGGAGGATTTGGAGCGGCCCAAGATTTTTGCCATATCAGTTACCTTGACTGATATCTTTATCAAGTAACAAATCCGGAGTTCTATCAATGACATTCCCGAATATAGCTGATATAGACGATTCGTAAAATTATTGTATGTCTTATCTAACTCCTCCCGTAAAGTATTCCAGTCTTCTTCTCCAATTATCTGATCTGCCTCATTCGTGGAATGGAATTTCATATAGATATCCGAATGCCTTAAATCCGACTCTAACAAATCACGCTCGGTACGCCGCAACTGTATTTGTTCATTGGTCACTTGTAAAAGTTCTTTTCGCACATGAAGCAATGAATTTGTATCTTCATGGTCTTTAGATAGTAAGGTTCCCAATTCATTCAATTTCGCGTTATTCGCTTCTACATATTGAAAACTTCTCTCATATTGTTCTTGCTTTTCCCGCTGAAGCGCCTCAAACTGCCTAGCCAACCGCTCTTTCTGCCGCCTCAGTCTATATATAAACAATAAGGTTATCGAAAACCCCAATCCGAACAAGGATAATATCCGGTAAATACGAATCTGCATCCGGTCATTCTCGCCCTTTAGCCGTAAATTCTCAGTTTCCCGCTTTTGATAATTATACAAAGAGGTCATTTTACGGATCTCCTCCGAATCGGTTATCTTACGGATAGAATCTCGCACTTGCTGGCCGAGACGAACATAGCGAATAGCCTCCCGATAATTCAACCGACGCTCATACAAAAGCGACAAGTACTCATAAATAGCGTCTCTAACATATAAATCGGGACTATCCAAACATCTCCTTAAATAGTAGTCGGCAGAGTCCAATCTTCCCACCTCTAAATAAATATGTCCCAATGTAGAATAAGTAGGATACATATTCCGGCCTACGGAATCTTTTAATGATTCAAACAAACATTCCAATGCCTTATCATACATTCCCAATTCCCGGAAAAGATCACCCTGCTCAGTCAATATACCGGAATATCGATGTCTATTTCCTGTTTCATTCGCTATAATTGCCGCTTTTTGAAAATAGAGAAGCGCACTGTCATTCTTATCGACCATATCATATACCCGGGCAATATCTCTCAGCACAAGAGAAAAACTAGTACTATCTCCTTTCAGTAATTTATACTCAGCCGCTTTCTCATACATACGGATCGCCTCTTCATATACATTCTGATAATCATAAAGCGTACCCATCTGCGAATAGACATTGGACAATAATCGGTACTTTCTCGTATCCCCCGCCACATCCAATGCCTTTTGGAAATACTTCAACGCTTCCGGGGCATCGTTCAGATCCCGGTAGACACGGCCCATATAGTAATAAGACTCCAGTAATTTATCCCGATCGCCATATGTCTCATAGAAAGCGGTGATTCGTTTAATTAAGGAATCGGATGTATGCCGGACATACATCTTATCATTGACCTTCAAGTCGAGCAAGTCATAATACATATGCTGTTCCTCATCAAAGAGCGAAAGGCTATCCCGCAATCGATCCAACAAAGGCCGGGCCTCTTCCGGATTTGTATCCGCAAGGGATTCGATCCGCGACAGGGTAGCGGGGTAAGGCTTCCCCCGATGATCGCAAGCATAAAAAGCCGAGATCAAGACCGACATCAAGAGGATGTATATACGAGGCATTGGAAATCTGTTTTATCACTTAAACGCAACAAAGGTAAAAAATTAAAGTGTAATAGTTTCATTGATATTTATACAAACTTTTGAAAGCCAATACGTAAAGTACGCTACGACCGGATACTTACAGGTTTTGCTTTTTACTCTTAACAAAAAAATACCAGATTTGCTTTTTGCCCTTAACAAATCCATGTACTTTTTGCTATCTATCTTGAATAAATCGTATATTTGTCATTCAATCAATCAGCGTATGGATAGTCTATTTATTAAACAAGAACGATTACTGGCACAAACGAGTACCCATATCATAAGGGAACTCATGAACCAAATTCACTGGGATAATCCTCTGATCGCCATCAGAGGATCAAGGGGTGTCGGAAAAACAACACTCATGTTGCAATACATCAAACTGAATTTCCAGCCGGGAAGCAGGGAGGTACTTTATTGCACGCTCGACAGCATCTATTTCAGTAATCACACCCTATCTGAACTGATTGAGCGGTTCTATTTGCAAGGAGGAAAACAATTATTCCTTGATGAAGTACATAAATATCCCACTTGGAGTAAAGAGATAAAAGAGGCCTACGACCTGTATCCATCTCTACGAATTGTTTTTAGCGGTTCTTCCCTATTGAATATATTGAATGCGGATGCCGATCTTTCCAGACGTTGCCTACCGTATAATATGTACGGACTTTCCTTCCGGGAATTTCTCATGTTCTATAAGCAAATTGATATACCTGTCTATTCCCTACAAACGATACTGGAAGATCCGGGAAACATTTGCCGGGAAATAAATGAGAAATGTCGCCCCGTACAAATGTTTAACGAATATCTCCACGAAGGGTATTACCCCTTTTTTACGGGTAACAGAGAAGATTATTATATTAATATCGAGAATGTGGTCAATCTCATTATTGAGCAGGAACTCCCGTTGCTGTGTGGCGTAGATCCTGCCTATACACGGAAGCTAAAGGCTTTGATGGGTATCTTAGCTACCTCTGTTCCTTATGAGCTGGACATCACGAAACTAGCGGGAATGATCGGACTTTCCCGAAACTCTGTCATCAATTACTTACAGAATTTGGACAAGGCGGAATTGCTCAAGTTATTGTACTCGGATTTACTATCTGTCAAAAAGATGCAAAAACCGGATAAGATTTACCTACAGAATCCCAACCTATTGTACGCCATAGCTTCCGCTCCCGTACAGATCGGGACGGCAAGGGAAACTTTTGTCGTCAACCAGTTATCCGTAAATCATAACGTGGAATATGGAAAAACAAAAGGCGACTTTATCGTAGACCATGCCTACACCTTCGAGGTAGGAGGAGCGGATAAAACATTCAAGCAAATAGCAGATCTCCCCGATTCCTTCATCTTGGCTGACAATCTAGAGTTCGCCACCGGCAAGAAACTACCGCTGTGGATCGTGGGATTAACCTATTAAAAAAGCGGTATCCAGCTTGCCGCCGGATACCGCTTTTCATTTATCTTTACCGATCAAGGAATCAGCAACGAGGCTTGATCTGCTTGAAGAAGTCATTACCCTTGTTATCTACCAAGATAAACGCAGGGAAGTTCTCTACCTCGATCTTCCAGATCGCTTCCATACCCAATTCCGGATATTCCACGCACTCGATGCTCTTGATATTGTTCTGAGCCAGGATAGCTGCGGGGCCACCGATAGATCCTAGGTAGAAACCACCGTGGTTCTTACAAGCGTCCGTAACTTGCTGGCTACGGTTACCCTTCGCCAACATGATCATGCTACCGCCATGGCTCTGGAACAAGTCAACGTATGAGTCCATACGACCCGCCGTCGTCGGGCCCATCGAGCCACAAGCCATACCTGCCGGAGTCTTAGCCGGGCCCGCGTAATAAATAGGATGATCCTTGATGTATTGGGGAAGATCCTCGCCACGATCCAAACGCTCCTTCAGTTTAGCGTGAGCGATATCACGGCCCACGATGATCGTTCCGTTCAATGACAAACGAGTAGATACCGGATATTTATCCAATTCCTTCAAGATATCCGCCATCGGTTGGTTCAAGTTGATCTTGACAGCGTCGCCCTCACCCGCTTGGCGAAGTTCCTCCGGAATCAATTCGCCGGGATGGCTATCCAACTTCTCGATCCAGATACCTTCCTTATTGATCTTACATTTAATATTACGGTCCGCGGAGCAGCTTACACCCAAACCTACCGGGCAAGAAGCGCCGTGGCGAGGCAAACGGATGATACGGACATCGTGAGCCAAATATTTACCGCCGAATTGAGCGCCCAAGCCAATATTCTGAGCGGCGGCCAATACCTCTTTCTCCAACTCCACGTCGCGGAAAGCACGGCCACCCTCGCTTCCAGTCGTAGGCAAGCTATCGTAGAAACGAGTAGAAGCCAACTTCACCGTCAATAAATTCTTCTCAGCGGAAGTACCGCCAATCACGATCGCGATATGATACGGAGGACAAGCGGCCGTACCCAACGTCTTGATCTTCTCTACCAGGAAGGGAACCAATGTACCCGGATTCAAGATCGCTTTTGTCTCTTGGTATAAATAAGTCTTATTGGCGGAACCACCTCCCTTTGTCACGCAAAGGAACTCATACTCCATGCCTTCCGTAGCCTCGATATCGATCTGGGCCGGCAAGTTACATTTCGTATTTACCTCGTCGTACATATTCAGCGGAGCGTTCTGGGAGTAACGAAGGTTCTCTTCCGTGTAGGTCTTGTAAACACCTAAGGAAAGCGCTTCCTCATCGCAGTAACCGGTCCAGACCTGCTGCCCCTTCTCACCGTGGATAATAGCCGTACCGGTATCTTGGCAGAAAGGAAGTACGCCTTTAGCCGCTACCTCGGCGTTGCGAAGGAATGTCAAGGCCACGTACTTATCGTTGTCCGTAGCTTCCGGATCGCTTAGGATCTTAGCGACCTGCTCGTTGTGAGAACGGCGAAGCATGAATGATACGTCCCGGAAAGCGGCGTTAGCCATAGCGGTCAAACCTTCTTTAGCGACTTTCAAGATCGGTTTTCCTTCAAACTCAGAAACGGAAACATAATCTTTTGTAAGCAAATAATACTCTGTTGTGTCCGGTCCCTTTTGGAACATCGGCTCGTAGTGAAACGGAGGTGTTGCCATATCTTTAGAATTTAATTATATATTGGTTTTATTTAAGTTTGTCCGTACTTTTCGATTGGCAAACTTAGCGAAAAAACTTGATATATAGATCATGGGGTAAAGAAATATAGCTATATTTGCCCGATATGAAAAAGTTGACCTCTTTATACATTGTATTCCTGCTAACGATGCTAGGTTTTCAAGGAAATCTGAAAGCGCAGGTTAGCCACGGAGGCCGCCCGCTTCCGCTATCGCTCATGCGAAGTACAAACGGACAGATGTTTAAAGAAATGCCTCCGTTCGACGTCCAAGAGGAATTGCGTATCGACTCGCTGAATGAGAGCGACCTAAGAAGCGGTTTCCGTTTTGCCTATAAATTCATAACGGATTACAATCGGTACAACTCGGGCGTAACTTTCACCGGGCCGGATGGGACACGTGTATGGAGACTCGGGATCTACTCGCCCGGGGCCCTTTCCATCAACGTGCTCTTCACGGAATATGAACTGCCCGAAGGCGCCCAGCTCTTCCTATACAATGAGGACCAGACACAGATATTAGGCTCGTTCAATCACCTAAACAACTCGGAGTTAAACCTATTGCCGGTCTCTCCTATCCAAGGGGATCGCCTGATCATAGAATATCAAGAACCGGCCAACGCCTCTTTTCAAGGAAGACTGACCGTCGGGGAAGTCAACCATGGCTACCGGAGCTTGCGGGGGTTAGAACCGGGAGACAACACCTCACTGATCGGTAAAATTCCACCGTTAGCTTGCTATCAAGATGGGACAAACGATTACGCCCAATGGGGGCAAAGCGTCGTTCTCCTGATCATAGACGGAAGTGTAGGGTGCACGGGCACACTGATAAATAATACGGACAATGACGGAAAGCCTTATCTACTCACCGCCTCCCATTGCCTGAACAAGCAATTCACGATGAAAAACCCCGATTATGAGAAAATAGCCGGAAGTATCGTCTGCTTTTTCAACTTCAACAGCCCTTTCTGCGACCCGATCCTAAGGGGAACGGAAGAGATGTCTACCGCATCCTCTTACTTCAAGGCGGTTAATGAAATGGCAGACATGGCCTTGTTGGAACTTACCGCCACACCTCCGGTTTATTACAGGCCTTATTACGCGGGCTGGAACGCACAAGAGGTAGGACCTGCCCCCTATACGTGCATCCAACATCCCCAATACTCGGTAAAGCGAATCAGTATATCCGATGAGGATCTGGCTCCCTTTACCTTGACAGATCCAAACATGATTTTTTACGAGAACGCTCATTTACATGTCAAGACTTGGGAAGTAGGTTATACGGCCAGCGGTTCCTCCGGATCTCCTTTATTCAATGCCGACGGAGAGATTATCGGAGCGTTATCCGGCGGGCAGTCCAGTGAGAATAGCCCGAAGAATGATTACTTCTTCTCTTTGAAGAAACCCTGGGACGCGATCGATACCCCCGAGAGACAGCTCAAATATTGGCTAAACCCGTCCGATGACGAGACCAAGGTTTGCGAGGGACTTGATCCGTATAAATCAACCCCTTGTTTCCGGTTGAGCAACATCTATGACTCCGGTAATCAAGAAAACGCCGAATGTACGCTCTATCCCGGGTCTGAAAAAGCGTATTTGTTCGGAAACAACCCCGCCAATATCACTGAATACGCGGAAGCTTACCAAGTAGCCGAAGCGGGTACCTTATACGGAACTTATTTTGTAACACCGCCTGCCGGAGCGAATTACAAACAAATGGAAGTGGAAGTTACCGTTTACAGCGGTGACTCTAAGCCCTCTACATTATTATATACGGAAACATTCCAACCCACCTACAGCAATAAATCGATATTGGACGATACGTTTATTGAGACCGCTAAATCCCTAAATCGGTCACAGGAAAGTTATATCCATTTCTCCAAGCCCATAAACGTTAGCGGAAAGTTCTACATCGGCTATAAGCTCAAGAGCGTCCCGGAGAACACGTATTTCTCCGCTTACAATTTGCCCAAAGGCAAAACGACCCGGAATACGGCTTGGGTTCATGATAAAAACGGCTGGAGACAAGCTACCGAATATACGCAAGCAGGTTTTAGCACCTCCTTGTTTATCGATCCCGTCATTCAATACGGTAACCCCGTCAGCAACGAAAAGCTCGAGGCGAACGAGCAGGTACTCATTCATCTCGGTCCGGAGAAAGGCATGGTACACCTTGTTTTGCCGGATGGAATAGAGAAAGCGACTTATACATTGCACTCGGCACAAGGAAAAGTGTCGGAAAACGGAGAGATCACGGACAGGCAAGCTACACTCCATTTCCTAAAATTAACATCTGGAGTCTACTTTCTAACCGTGCACTATGGCGAGGAGCATTATACACAAAAGATTATATTTTAATCAAAAAATATACAATAAGAGTTCTGGGAAACCATCCATTGAAAAGAATGGCAAGAGGTACACAGCCATATTTTTTCAATAATTCTACCCATATTTTATGTATAAAACAAGCCTAGGATTCATTAATAAGTATTAATTAAAAAGATTTTATCGCTTCTTTGCTATCCATAACAAAAAAATACTTTAGTTTTGCACGATAATGGCTAAGGGATAATTTGGAAGTGAATATATTAACATAGTAACATTTTAAACTTACATCAAGATTATGAACAAAAAGTTTTTATTGCCATTCTTCGTATTGGCAGCCATTTTAACTCTTTCTTCTTGTTCAAACAAGTTGAAACCGTTGGCAGAACAGTACATTAAAGCAGAGCCGCAGCCGCTAGAGGCTATCGGAGGCAAAGTTCCTGTAACGATCAATGCGACTTTCCCCGCTAAATGGTTCAACAAGAAAGCTGTTGTAACTGTAACTCCGGTATTGCGTTACCAGGGTGGCGAAGCTTGGGGCACTTCTTACACTTACCAAGGTGAGAAAGTAAAAGGTAACAACCAAGTAATCCCTCAAAAAGAAGGCGCTAACGTAACTATGAAGTCTTCTTTCACTTACAAACCCGAGATGAAAAAATCAGAATTGTATTTGACTTTCGACGCGAAGATCAAAAACAAGACTGTTAAATTGCCGGACGTAAAGATCGGTGAAGGCGTTATCGCTACTTCCGAATTGGCAGACGCAGCTACTGCTACAGCAGCTATCGCAGCTGATAAATTCCAACGTATTATCAAAGAGGCTCATGACGCTAACATCATGTTCTTGATCCAACAAGCTAACCTTCGCGCTCAAGAATTGAATTCTGACGCTATCAAAGAATGGAAAGATCTTGTTAAGAACGCTGACGAGGCTCCGAACCAGAATGTAGCTATCGAGATCAGCGCTTACGCTTCTCCTGATGGTGGTTTCAAATTGAACAACACGTTGGCTGAGAATCGTGAAGGAAACACTACGAAATATTTGAACAAGGAATTGAAGAAGATGAAGGTTGACGCTCCGGTTGACGCTCGTTACACAGCTCAAGACTGGGAAGGCTTCAAGGAATTAGTTTCTGCTTCTAACTTGCAAGATAAAGACTTAGTATTGCGTGTGATCTCTATGTACCAAGATCCTGAGACAAGAGAGAAAGAAATCAAGAATATCTCCGCTGTTTACTCTGACTTGGCTGAGACTATCCTTCCGCAATTACGTCGTTCTCGTTTGACTGCTAACATCGAGATCATCGGTAAGTCTGACGACGAGATCAGCGCTTTGGCGAAGAGCAATCCTTCTGAGTTGAATATCGAGGAAATCCTTTACGCCGCTACATTGACTAACAACGACGGTGAGAAGATGGCTATCTATACAAAAGCTTCTGAGTTGTATCCTAACTGCTACCGTACTTGGAACAACATCGGTATGATGGCATTCAAGGCTGGTGATTTGGCTAAGGCTGAGCAAATGTTCAACAAGTCTAACTCTGTTAAGAATAACGCTTCCGCTAACATGAACTTAGGTTTGATCGCATTAACGAAGGGTGACCAAGCTAAGGCTCAACAATTGTTCGGTAACGCTGCCGGCGTAAACGAATTGAGCGAGGCTCTTGGTGTTCTTTATTTAGAGCAAGGTGAATATGCTAAGGCTGTTAACTCTTTCGGTTCTGTTAAGACTAACAACGCTGCTTTGGCTCAGATCTTGGTTAAGGATTACAGCAAGGCTTCTCAGACTTTGAACGGTGTCGCTAATCCTGACGCTGTAACTTCTTATTTGAAGGCTGTTGTTGCCGCTCGTACGAACGACGCTAACGGTGTTATCAACAACTTGAAGGCTGCTATCGCCGCTGATAAGAACATGGCTAAGGAAGCTGCTATCGACTTAGAGTTCGCTAAATACGCGACTAACTCTGACTTCGCAGCTTTAGTAAAATAATTAGAAAATATTCTTTCTAAATAAGAAAAAGACCTCATCCTTTTGGATGGGGTCTTTTTTTATATCCCACCATCCAATCCTACATTTGATAAAAGCGTAACAGCTTGAAATAAATATTGATTATCAATGATTTTTCATGAAATAAATTCGTAGATTTGCAAAATCTAACAAAGTTGTTGTAAATATTAATCAAATAGGGTAAAGAAATTATGAGATCACAAATCTGGAAACAAATGGTGTGGGTATTTTGTCTGCTCTTTCTAATGGGGTCATGCGTTAAACATGACATTTTTCAAGGAGAAGACCCCACGGTAGATCCGAAAGAACCTACCAAAGAAGAAGAAGATTACATAGCCCAGTTCGAGAATTTCGAGAACATACAGGTTAACATATCTTCTCAGCATGAAGGAACCCTATATTCTATTTATTATGAATATCCTTATGAGGAAGGCTCTTTAGTCAAAGATCCTTATTTAATTGGTAAAACTCCGATCCATATGGCTCTGGAAGTACCTACACACGTAAAGAAACTCTATATCCTAAGAGGGGATGGGGAACTTATTGAGAGCGATGTAAAGGACATCACGATCGGCAGCGATACCAAAAGTAGTTTACGGGCTACAAGTGCGATCAGTGATGAAGTCCTTCATTTGATCAATAACAAATACTTTCCAGAAAAGGCATACAATGTAAAAAGCGAGGATTTATATAGATGCTCTGATCTAAAAATCACGGAAACCGTTTTTACCAGTAGCTTTGAGAAAGCGGATATTTGGCTGACCTATATAAGCGATGGAGGAATGTCCAAAGACAATATGTATGGTAAAATTTGGTTCTATACATATCCCTTCGAGAAGATGGAGAATCTCACTTTAGACGACTGCACCTTCTATGGAAAGACTAATGGCAGCATCCAAGTCATTGACTTCAATATGATCAACCAAGGCGAGAATTATATCTTTTACTCCAAAGAGGAACAGCCAAAGGCTAAGACAGGAGAATATACCCGAATCCCCCTAGGAAGATTCGACAAGGGGCTCAACGTCGGCTTCGTATATCGAGGCACAGACCGTCCACAGTTCTCCACTCCGGCATTAAATGGGCCGGATAACAATAAAGTACCAGATAATGGGACATTCTCCCATAATTACGTAGGCCATACCTTAAAATATGGTAATTCCTCTTTCAAAATAGAGAAAAACGTAGCAAACGGCTTCATTCACCACATTCAAGAAGGTGATTTTGAAGGAAATGTACTGGGAATGGAAAATCGCTGCCCAAACTATAGGGCCTATGATGGAGACTACAACGATATGCTTTGTCTAATCGAAAGTAATCCCGTTGCCATCGAGCCGGCAGAGCCGGTAACCCCTCCCGTCATAGAATCGCAAACGAACAAGAAAGGATTCCTCTTGTTCGAAGATAATTATCCAAACCAAGGCGATTTCGATTTCAATGACGCTGTCATATATTATAGCATCACAGCATATACCGATAAGAGTACCGCAGATGTTTATGCTCAGTTACTGGCTAAAGGCTGTACATTCCACAACCAATTTGGATTTAAGGACGCCAATGGACTAACTCCCTTTTTCTCCGATGTCAATGGATATGTCAATGTGAGAAAATTCGACAAGGAACCGGAAAGTGGGATTACAAAGACATTAACATATAGCTCAACTCAACTGATCATGCCTTACATAGATAACGGGAAGGGACCGATAAGTAAAAACGTAAAGAATACGGATCTATACCCATATGTGTTGGATATCCCTTATTCGGAAAATAAACCTTTCCATTGGTGTATAGAGAATAAGAGTATTGACGATGCCTATAATTTTGATCAGGATTACCGCAAAGCGCACGGAGATTGGTATGAGACTCCTAAAGATGAATCGCTTGTAATAAAATTCACGACTTCGGATGAAGAGAAGAAAGATCCGGAAAATAAAGAATGAAGTTACGCGAACCCATTGAAGGATCTCTAAAATCCTATAACACATAAAAACGGCGGCCTTTTTAAAAGGTCGCCGTTTTTTATATTTATTCAATAGAAGAATTTATCTACCTTGGCGCTTGCGCTCTGTCTCATCCAAGATGATCTTACGCATACGCATATTATTCGGGGTGATCTCTACGTACTCATCGCCCTTGATGTACTCAAGCGCATCCTCTAGGCTGAATACGATAGGAGGAGCCAAGGAAACCTTGTCGTCCGAACCAGAGGCACGCATATTCGTCAACTTCTTGGATTTGGTGACATTTACCACCAAGTCATTGTCTTTGGTATGCTCTCCGACCACCTGTCCAGCGTAAACCTCCTCGCCCGGGGCGATGAAGAAACGTCCGCGGGATTGCAAGTTATTCAGGGCATAAGCGAAAGCCTGACCTGTCTCCATAGCGATAATCGAACCATTCATACGTCGTTCGATATCACCCTTCCACGGTTGATATTCCAAGAAACGGTGTGCCATGATAGCCTCACCGGCAGAGGCGGTCAATACGGCGTTGTTCAAACCGATAATACCACGGGAAGGAATCGTGAACTCTAAGTGCATACGACCATTCTTGCTTTCCATCATGGTCATCTCGCCCTTACGCTTCGTTACCATATCGATAATACGGCTAGAGCATTCCTCCGGAAGATTCACCGTCAATTGCTCTACCGGCTCACATTTCTCACCATCGATCTCCTTGATGATAACCTGAGGCTGACCTACCTGCAACTCGTATCCCTCACGACGCATCGTCTCGATCAATACAGACAAGTGAAGCACACCACGACCATATACCAACCAAGAATCAGCGGAATCAGTAGGAACTACGCGTAAAGCCAAGTTCTTATCCAATTCTTTCTGCAAACGGTCAAAAATATGACGGGAAGTAACAAACTTACCATCCTTACCAAAGAACGGAGAATTGTTGATCGTGAAAAGCATAGACATCGTAGGCTCGTCGATAGCGATCGTTGGCAATGGCTCCGGCTCGTTCACGTCGGCGATTGTCTCACCGATCTCGAAACCATCGATACCGATAATAGCGCAAATATCCCCGGACTGCACGGAATCAACTTTCGTACGTCCCAAGCCCTCAAATACATCCACTTCCTTGATCCTCGATTTCACCATACTACCATCACGCTTACAAAGCATGACATCTTGGCCCTCTTTCAACTCGCCACGGTGTACACGTCCTACGGCGATACGACCTACATACTTAGAATAATCCAAAGAAGTAATCAACATCTGCGGAGTACCCTCCAACATCTTTGGTTCGGGGATATACTTGATGATCGCATCAAGCACAGCCGTGATATCCTCTTTCGGCTCCTTCCAATCCTCGGACATCCAGCCCTGCTTGGCGGAACCATAAATAGTAGGGAAGTCAAGCTGCTCCTCGGTAGCATCCAGACTAAACATCAAGTCGAATACCATTTCCTGCACTTCCGACGGGCGGCAATTCGGCTTATCCACCTTATTAATTACCACGATCGGCTTCAAACCCAATTGAATCGCTTTTTGCAAAACAAAACGAGTCTGCGGCATAGGCCCCTCAAAGGCGTCTACCAATAGCAAACAACCATCCGCCATATTCAAGACACGCTCCACCTCGCCACCAAAGTCGGCGTGGCCCGGAGTGTCAATAATATTGATCTTATATCCCTTATAATTGATAGACACGTTCTTGGCAAGAATCGTGATACCTCGTTCCCGTTCCAGATCATTGTTATCCATGAACTGATCCGGTTCTGCCTGTCCTTCACGGAAAAGCTTACCGGCTAATAACATCTTATCCACGAGCGTCGTTTTGCCGTGGTCTACGTGCGCGATAATCGCAATGTTTCTGATCTTTTGCATTGAAGACTAATTTATTGGCTGCAAAAATACGATATTTTTACGATATATATATGACATTCATGCTTCAAAACACAAAAAAGATAGTAGAATCTATTGCAAATCAAAAAGGAATGTCTACCTTTGCGACCGCTTAGATAACATAGTATTAATTTATTAAAGTAAAAAGAATCATGTATTTAGATTCAGCGAAGAAAAAAGAATTATTTGAAAAGTATGGCAAATCAGCAACTAACACAGGTTCTGCTGAGAGCCAAATCGCATTGTTCACATTCCGTATCTCTCACTTGACAGAGCACTTGAAAGTGAATCACAAAGATTACGCTACGGAAAGATCATTGAAGATGTTGGTAGGTAAACGTCGTCGTTTATTGGACTATCTGATCAAGACTGACATCGAGAGATACCGCGCTATCATCAAAGAACTTGGTATCAGAAAGTAAGAAAAAGCTTATGCGAGAATATTAAAAAGGGCAATCCCAATCGGGAATTGCCCTTTTTATTTGCCTTAATCCTAGATATAATAAAATATTAATGTAAATTTGCGCCGTTTAGTATCAATTTATCAAACATTATAGGATTATAAATAACAAATCATATACATGGGAAACAACAAAATTATAGGCGCAAAAATTAAAAATATCCGGGAATCGAAACAACTCTCTATCGAGGAGGTAGCCGAACGCTCCGGGTTAGGTATCGAACAGATAGAACGTATCGAGGGTAACTTGGATTTTCCATCTTTGGCCCCTCTTATCAAAATAGCACGGGTATTAGGGGTACGTTTGGGTACATTCTTGGATGACCAAGCGGAGCTAGGCCCGGTCGTATGCCGCAAAAAGGATAGCGAGGCCGATGGTATCGGGTTCACGAACAATGCGACACAAGGGCACAAGCATATGGATTACCACTCGCTCTCGCAAGATAAGTCCGGCCGCCATATGGAGCCCTTCTTGATCGAGATCGCTCCCTCCGAGGAAGGCGAGGATTTCATTCTGTCCACGCATGAGGGAGAAGAGTTTATCTACGTATTGAGTGGCGTCGTAGAGATTAATTACGGAAAAAACACCTATATCCTAGAGGAAGGCGATAGCATCTATTATGATTCTATCGTGGCGCATCATGTACATGCGGCAGACGACAACAGGGCTCGAATCTTAGGAGTTGTCTATACACCTTATTAAATCCGGCGTTTTATGGAATTACATAACAGAACCCTTGGCCAATGGCTGGAACATTGGGCCGAGAATACACCGGATAAGGAGTATATCGTTTATTCGGACCGTGACTTACGTTTCACTTGGAGCGAATTCAACAAGCGTGTGGACGACATGGCGAAAGGCATGCTGGCGATCGGTATCACCCATGGCACACATGTCGGCGTATGGGCGACGAACGTACCGGATTGGTTGACATTCCTATATGCAGGCGCGAAGATCGGTGCCGTATTGGTCACGATCAATACGAACTATAAACAAAGCGAGCTGGAATACCTAGTAGAGAACGCCGATATCCATACGATGTGTATCACTGACGGCGTGTTTGATGGAAGTTACGTAGACATGGTCTATACCATGTTGCCGGAATTGAAGACCTCTCAACGGGGGTATTTGAAAAGCGAGCGTTTCCCACGCTTGAGAAATGTAGTCTATATCGGACAGGAGAAATACAGGGGTATGTACAATACGCCCGAGATGTTGCTCCTCGGACAAAATATAAAGGATGAGACCTTAGAGGCTGCCAAAGCGAGAGTAAATTGCCACGACGTTGTCAATATGCAATATACTTCCGGTACGACCGGCTTCCCGAAAGGGGTCATGTTGACTCACTACAACATCGCCAACAACGGTTTCTTGACGGGTGAGCATATGAAATTCACCGCCGACGATAAGCTTTGTTGCTGTGTACCTCTCTTTCATTGCTTTGGCGTGGTATTAGCTTCCATGAACGTATTGACGCATGGATGTACGCAAGTGATGGTCGAGAAATTCGATCCGCTATTGGTATTAGCTTCTATACATAAAGAGCGTTGCACGGCCGTGTACGGCGTGCCTACCATGTTCATTGCCGAGCTGAACCACCCGATGTTCGAGATGTTCGACCTCACGTCGTTACGTACCGGTATTATGGCAGGTTCTCTTTGCCCGGTTGAATTGATGAAAACCGTGGACGAGAAGATGCATATGCGTGTAACCAGCGTGTATGGATTGACAGAGACCTCACCGGGTATGACCCACTCCCGTATCGAAGATCCGGCCGAGGTGCGTTATAATACCGTAGGCCATGAGTTCGAATTTACCGAGGTACGGGTTATCGATCCGGAGACCGGCGAGGAATGTCCCGTTGGCGTACAAGGCGAGATGTGTAACCGCGGTTATAATAACATGAAAGGTTACTATAAAAACGAAGCCGCTACCAATGAGGCGATCGACAAGGATGGCTTCCTGCATTCCGGCGACTTGGGCGTTCGTGATGAGAATGGAAACTTCCGTATCACCGGCCGTATCAAGGATATGATTATCCGTGGAGGCGAGAATATCTATCCACGTGAGCTGGAGGAGTTCCTCTATCATTTCCCCGGCGTGAAAGACGTGCAAGTAGCCGCTGTTCCTTCCAAGAAATATGGAGAGGAAGTGGGTGCCTTTATCATCCTTCACGATGGTGTGACGGCTACGGAGGAAGAGGTGAAAGATTTCTGCCGCGGAAAGATCGCCCGGCATAAGATCCCGAAATACATCTTCTTCGTCGATACCTTCCCGATGACCGGAAGCGGAAAGATACAGAAGTTCAAGTTGAAAGACCTCGGGCTGAAACTATTGCAAGAGCAAGGTATCACGCCGGCCTGACGATTTAGTGGACAGCTAACAGTTGACAGTTACTTTAAAATCTTCATAATGGGCGGTACGATCTTCTCGTGTTGCCCATTTTCCTAAAGAACGATGGACGGAATCAACACACTGCGTTACTCGGATTTATTTTTAGCGATGTATTTCGATGGCGGGAAGAGCTGCCTGCACCGGAATCATTCGCATGTGTTGGTGTATGTATATTCCTGAGAGATGGTAATCGACGAGAAAGGCCAAATCACCCGGTTACATAAAGGAGAATGCGCTTTCATCCGCAAGGACTTCAGCGTGCAGATGACGAAACAAGCATGGAATGGCGAGCAGTTCAAGGCGATCTTCTTGATGTTCACCATGAAGTTCCTACGCGACTTTTACAGCAAATTAGATCGAAATACTCTCCCTAAAGACGCCAAGCGAGATCAGATAAGCCTTTACAAGCTACCGTCCAACCGTCCCGATATCGTAAGCTTGTTTGAGTCGATGACCCCTTATTTCAATTCCAAGATCCAACCGACAGAGCAATTGCTGCAACTAAAAATGGTCGAGGGCGTTTATGTGTTGCTCAATACCGACAAGAATCTATATGCCTCTATCTTCGATTTTACCGATCCATGGAAGATAGACATACTGGAATTTATGGAGCGGAATTACATGAACGATATTTCCATGGAAGAAATCGCCAACTATACGGGACGCAGTCTCTCCACATTTAAACGTGATTTCAAGAAATGTAGCGCTCTCTCGCCCCGGGAATGGCTCATCCGACGCCGCCTTGAAGCCGCACATGGGCTGATACGTAAAGGAGGGCGTAAGGTCTCGGAGATTTGTTTCGAGGTAGGCTTCAAGAACCTTTCCCATTTCTCGAAAATCTATAAGATAGCGTATGGCGTACCGCCAACCGAGGATATATAATATTTATAATGGCCCACACAACAAAGCTATTTGAACCACATAACAAAGCCTCTATACCACTCCCTCCTTATCTTCGCGACATAAATAATAACAAAATGTAAATCAAATGATCATGACAAAGACAATGGAAGAGAAAGTAGCTTTAGTAACCGGTTCAGCGATGGGTATCGGACTCGCTTGCGCTGAAGCCTTCGCCAAGGCTGGATACATAACCGTATTGGCAGACATCCGTGAGCCGGGAGAACAGGTAGAGAAATTAGTAGCCGAGGGACATAAGGCCGTAGCGTATCGGTGCGACGTATCAAACACGCAAGCCGTAAAGGAGATGATCGACTGGATCGTAGTTACCTACGGAAGACTGGACGCAGCTCTTAACAACGCAGGCATACAAACACCGCAACGCCCGATGGCGGAAATCACCGACGATGAATTCGACCGTACCGTGGCTGTGGATTTGAAAGGTGTCTGGAACTGCATGCGTTATGAGATCCTGCAAATGCTGAAACAAGGCGGCGGCGCCATCGTCAACACCTCATCGCAAGGCGGAGTCACGGGATTTCCGGGGCAAGCGGCCTACATAGCCTGTAAGCATGCCGTTATCGGACTGACACGTACCGCTGCTATCGACTATGCGGCAAAGAACATCCGCGTCAATGCCGTATGTCCGGGCGTTATCCGTACGCCGATGGCGGAAGACTTAATGCGGCGTGACCCTTCCTTGGAGAAGGAGCTGGTGTGCGACATTCCCGCAGGGCGGCTCGGTAAACCGGAAGAGATCGCCAACGCCGTACTTTGGCTATGCAGCCCGCAAGCGAGCTTCGTAGATGGCCATGCGCTATTGGTAGATGGAGCCTTCAGTATTCATTAAATCGCAAAACTACAGAGAACCCAATACTGCAACGGCGTTGCAGTGTTACTGCAATGCGGGTTGCAGTAACGAACCCACCGTACCCCTCAGCAAGCCTCTGCCCTAGATGGAAATTCATAGATAAAGAACACCTACTATCAACGCTTTTTCGTACCTTCGCGTCTCAACCATTTATAGTATTAATTTATGTCACAATTATTTCCAACTAATCTGCCTTATAAAGTGGCAGATATGAGTTTGGCTGAATTCGGTCGCAAAGAGATCGAGATCGCCGAACACGAAATGCCGGGATTAATGGCGCTACGCCAGAAATACGCCGATCAGAAACCCTTGAAAGGCGCACGTATCACCGGCTCACTGCATATGACTATTCAGACGGCAGTGTTAATCGAAACATTAGTTGCGTTGGGAGCGGACGTTCGCTGGGCTAGCTGTAACATCTTCTCCACACAGGACCATGCGGCAGCCGCTATCGCGGAGGACGGCGTACCGGTATTCGCTTGGAAAGGCGAGACGCTGGAGGAGTATTGGTGGTGTACGGACATGGCGCTTCGTTTCCCGGAAGGTAAAGGCCCTCACATGATTGTTGACGATGGAGGTGACGCTTCCTTGCTGATTCACATGGGCTATCGTGCGGAGAACGATGCGGAGACCATCAACCGCAAAGGCGGGAATCATGAGGAACAGGTAATTCTAGATACATTAAATCGTATCCTTCAAGAAGATAACAGCCGTTGGCACCGTACGGTAGCCGAGATGAAAGGTGTGTCGGAAGAGACGACCACCGGCGTTCACCGTCTGTATCAGATGATGGAGAAAGGTGAGTTGCTGGTTCCGGCTATCAATGTTAATGACTCCGTGACGAAATCCAAGTTCGATAACTTATACGGATGCCGTGAGTCTTTGGCGGACGGCATCAAGCGGGCTACGGACGTGATGATCGCCGGCAAGGTGGTAGTCGTAGCCGGATACGGTGACGTAGGTAAAGGCTGCTCTCACTCCATGCGCTCTTACGGGGCTCGTGTACTCGTGACTGAGATCGATCCGATCTGCGCCTTGCAAGCCGCTATGGAAGGTTTCGAGGTCACGACCATGGAAGAGGCCGTGAAAGAGGGTAACATCTTCGTTACAACCACCGGAAACTGCGATATCATCACGATCGAGCATATGACACAGATGAAAGATCAATCGATCGTATGTAATATCGGTCATTTCGACAACGAGATCCAAGTGGACAAGCTTGTCAACTATCCGAATATCAAGCACACGAATATCAAACCTCAAGTGGACAAATATACGTTCCCGAACGGAAACTCCATCTTCTTATTGGCAGAGGGACGCTTGGTAAACTTAGGTTGCGCTACGGGACACCCGTCATTCGTAATGAGTAACTCGTTCACGAACCAAGTGCTTGCCCAAATGGACTTATGGCAAATGGCTTATGAGGTAGGTGTATACCGCTTACCGAAACGCTTGGATGAGGAAGTTGCCCGCCTACACTTGGAACGTATCGGCGTGAAATTATCTACATTATCACAAAAACAAGCTGATTATATCGGCGTACCGGTAGAAGGACCGTACAAGGCCGATCATTACAGATACTAATTAATTGAAAATTGAAAGTTGAGAATTGAAAATGAAGGGAGGAGAGCTCCTGTAGTTCTCGATTCTTAATTTTCAATTTTCAATTCTTAATTTTCAATTACCATGCGTTTCGCTATTCTCTCCCCCATTTATCCCTATCGTGGCGGTATCGCCCAATTCAGCGGGATGCTCTATACGGAATTAGTAAAAGAAGGTCATGAAGTAAAGGCTTTCAACTTCAAACGTCTTTATCCGGATATCTTATTTCCCGGCAAGACTCAATACGTAGAAGCGGGAGACCGTGCGATCGAAATCGAGAGCGTGCGAGTATTAGATAGCGTCAACCCGGTTAGTTATTTCAGTACCGTAAACGCCATTCGTTCCTATGCGCCGGACGTACTGATTATCTCTTACTGGATGTCCTTTTTCGTTCCCGGATACGCCCACGTAGCGAATCGGATGAAAAAGCATTGTAAGGTAATCACCCTTATCCACAATGCGATTCCCCATGAGCCGCGTTTCTTCGACAAGCCTTTAGCTTCGTTACTTTTCAAGCAATGCCATGGCTTTATCGTGATGAGCGATAACGTGCGGTATGATTTGCGGAAACTTTACCCGGGCGCTAAATATATCCAGAACCCACACCCGCTTTACAATCATTTCGGGAGTAAGATCAACAAGAACGAGGCGTGCCGGAAATTAGGAATCCATCCGTCCAAAAAGAATCTTCTATTCTTTGGACTGATACGGGATTATAAAGGATTAGACCTGCTGATAGAAGCGATGGGACAGCTTAACGAGGATTACCATCTCATTATAGCCGGCGAATGTTACGGTAGTTTCGAGAAGTATCAGACCTTGATCGATGCATCTCCGGCAAAAAAACGTATATTCGTCCACTGTGAATATATCAGCGACGAGGAAATCCCCATTTATTTCTCAGCGGCGGATGCCTTGGTACTCCCCTATCGCTCCGCCACTCAAAGCGGTGTCGTATCCGTAGCCTACAATTACGATTTACCTATGTTAAGTACTCCCGTAGGCGATTTCAAGAACAGCATCGAAAAGCCGGGTACAGGCATCGTAGTGCCTGAGATATCCGCAACGGCCCTCGCCCAAGGTATCGAGGAACTTTTCACCCCCTCACAGCAAGCCACCATCCCTGCGAACATATCCAAAGAAAAAGCAGCCCTCTCGTGGGAAACCCTAACGAGAAAACTGCTCGATTTTATCAATAGCGGTTTCATCTAGTTGTAGAGACGGGGCGTGCCCCGTCTCTACAACCAACCGGAATTTATATCTCTTTTTGCTTTCTAGCTTTCCAAACCGAATATCCTACCGCACCAATCAATAACAACAAGATAATCAACGAACTGAAAGAAGTAATATAAGCCGCCGTAATATAACCTTGCGGTCTAAACTCAAATACGATCTGATGCTCTCCCGCAGGAACTAACATAGCCCTTAATATCCAATCCGCCCGGAAATGCGGAGCGGGCTTCCCATCAATCGTAGCCTCCCATCCCGGTTGATAATAGATCTCAGAGAATACCGCTAATTGCTCAGAATTAGCCTTCGTCGTATAAACTAATTTATTGGGACGATAACTATCCAATGTTATCGTAGCGGTAGAGTCCAATTGAGGCGTGAAACCTTTCACCTCATTGGCGAAACGTTTATCGACAACCGCCGTCGTTAACGGATTAATCGTATTCAACGCCGCTATTTCCGCATCCGCATTCTCCACGACCTCCACTTTATCCACAAACCAAGCGTTGCCGAAAGCGAACGGATTTCTCAAAGGCGGTTGCTCCGGATTATAGATAATATAACGTGTATTTAGCATATTCAAGGACGGGCAAGCAGCGAACGCCCCCATCAAATCCTCCGCAGTCTGCGCTTTCTGGAAAGCCCCGATAACCGAGTTAAGCTCTCCTTGCAGACGGTGGTCGATCAGTTCTTGGTACCGTCTCAGCTTCGCGGCGTAATAACCACCGACGGAATGGTGATAGTACGAGGTCGTTGTCTCCAAGAAAGGATTATTCAAATTCAAGACACGATAAGAAAGGTCCTTATCCTTCATGATTTCTTGATCGGCTACCGTCTCTTTATATACCTCTGTAGGTTTCTGGCGGATAAAGTTACTATCGTTCAAATACCGTTTATCCACCGTCCATAAGTCAACCAACATCAAGACCGCAACACCGATCCCTACGAATGTCGCCACCTTTTTCCGATCTTTCGAGGTATAGAACCAGAACAACAAAGCCGCCCCTAATAAGATAAAGACCAAAGAGCGCAACGCATCCGCCGAAGCCAAGGAAGCACGATCCATTAACAAGGCGTTGTAATACCAATCCGGCAACTGATATTGAGCGTCGAAAGAAGAACGGAAATCCAACAGCATACTCGGCATCAACCAAAGGATTAAAGAAAGCCCCCCCGTGATAGCCAAAGCAGCGATCAATCCTCTCTTCAACAAGGCATCGCTCACGGTCTCGGATAACACCTCTTTCAATCCCCATATAGCGATAATAGGAAATACCATACCCGGAATAACCAATGCCATCTCTACGGTACGGAACTTATTATACATCGGCAAGTAATGGAACATAAAGTCATTGAAGTTATCAAAATTACGTCCCAATGCCAGCAATATCAAAAAGACAGAACCTCCGAATAACCACCATTTCATCGGATTCCGGATCACGAACATTCCCAGAACAAACAAGAAGCAGACCAATGCCCCGAAATAAACCGGCCCGGAAGTAAATGTCTTCTCTCCCCAATAGGTAGGAGCCTGTACCTCTTTTCCGACTTGAGCGCCTTTCGCCCTTAATTCCTTATATAGCTCAGAATCCGGGCCTAGCATTCCACCTGAACTTCCACCATAGGCATTCGGAACCAACAAGGTCAACAACTCCCCTTTTCCATAGCTCCAAGCGAACGCATAATCCTTGTCCAAGCCGGAAGAGATCTTCTCGCCCGAAGGGGTCGTTGTCGTTAATTCCGTAGCCCCACGGATAGAGTTCTGTCCCAAATCCCATTGAGCATACATATTCTGGGCATTCGGCAACACCGCCAATATCACGCATCCAGCCATAATAGCGGTAACCTTCCCTAATTCTTTATAGGCTTTTTCCTTCAATTTACCGAATAAATACCCAAGATAGATGAAGAGACAAACCAACATCAAGTAATAGGTAATCTGTAAATGTACATTTGCTATGGAAAAAGCGATACCAAGCAAGAACACGACTGCCCCCCATAAATACTTACGTTTGAACAACAAGGCCATCCCCGCTAGCGTCAATGGCATACATGCTATGACATAAGCCTTCGTTATATGCCCTGCCTCTATGATAATTAAGTTATAAGAAGCCAAGGCAAAAGCGATAGATCCAGCAATAGCGAGCCACCAACTCATTCCCATCACGCACATCAAAATATAGAAACAAACAAATCCGGTAAATACCATTCCCGCATCCGCATACCCTAAAGCCTTCAAAGGCTTCTCGATCAAAAGATAGCCCGGAAGTCGAGGAGCCGGATTCCCATATCCTGCCACATAAGGCATTCCCCCAAACATAGCATCAGACCATGCGCTAAATTCTCCCGGTTGGGCCGTCTTCTCGTATTTTTCCATCTGGCTTCCTCCCATACCTACAGCTTTCTCCGTATCCCCTTGCCGGACTACCTTACCTTCAAATACGGCCGGAGAAAAATAAATCACCGTCAATACCAAGAATACGGCTATCGCTGCGATATGTTTTCCCCATTTTGCCAATCCATTTCTCATAAATTCTATATTATTCCTGTTAAAACTCTATTTAGAAACTCTTTTAAGGGATTTAGCGCTGTCGCATTTAAATCCCAATACTCAGGATTCTCATACAAAAAACTTACCTTGAATTTTTTTTCTTCCTCTTCTGATTTCACAAAAGTAAATAAATAAGAATGAAGCATATTTTTCCGATTAGGAGTTTTATACTTAGGCTCATTATAGCTTTTAATACAATTCTCATATTTCTTAAAACAAGAAAAAAGCCTTGTATGTAGCGGATTCGCAACTCTTTCTATCAACGTTTCAAAATCCCCATCCTCAGATTGATTAGGAAATAAGAACATATCTACACCTGAAAAACCTACGGAACCTAGCTTCTGTTCCAAAAAAAGTTTCCTTTGCTCGTAACTACCTCCATTTTCCTTAAAATCGGCATCAAATATAACAATATTCTTCCCTCCTGATTTTATAGAATCGGTCAACTGATTTAAAATAGCAGTCTTTGAATACAAAGCAGTATAACCTCCAGTTGAAATTACTCGTATCTTACCCATCCAATCATTCTTATATAAATGAGACAAATACACCTCTATAAACTCCTTATCACGTCCTTCCACAAATATACGTGTCATCTCATTTCTATTTCATGGTTAATCGCATATTCCAAATTCTCAAAATCATAACGATAAGCAGTTATCTCATCTTTACTATACCTATTCAACGAATAGCAAAGAACTTGATCCCGATAGTCAGCTCTATCCTCTAATGTCTGTTTTAATGTTTCTAGCAACTCCAAATTATGGGTAGTAGCGAATACCTGCACATTAAATGTATTTACCATCTTAAAAAACATTTTCCAAAATGGAGACAATACAGAAAAATGCAATCCATTATCTAACTCATCGATCAACAAGATTCCTCCTTGAGTTTGATAAACCGCAATAATAATCGCCAAAACCTTTCTAAATCCATCGCCCAAGAAATTGATAGGTATAAATTCCTTTAGTCCTACATCAATCTTTATTAAATCTCCAATTACTGCTATATCAGATACAGAAGGCTCTATGTACTTTAGCATATCAATAATATCAGCCTTATATTTCTCATTAACAGCTTTGTTCAGAGCATCCACAAGAACCGTATCTGAATATTTAGCGCATAAATAGGTTGCCTTTATGTGTTCCTTATAGTTCTCATCGGACTTGCCGAAAAAAGTCATATCGCCTTTTTCATTTTTTTTAAACACAGAATATCCCTTATATGACTTACCATCAAACTCAAAATCCAAATTCACCCCATCAATTCTTGGTTTTATCTCATTTGACAAAAAGGCTGTAGGATTCTTTATCTGCAAATCCGAGGTTTCAGAGTAAATTGGGGAAATAGACAATACTCTTTTCTTTCCATTGGTTTCCTTTGCTTTAATAACAACAGGCATATTGATATCAAGATCATGAAACAACATACTAAAGTCATCCCCTGTATTATATACGAAACCACGTAAATGGTTAATCCGTATATTCAATTCAAAATTTGACATTCCTGCCAATAGAAAGATAGCGTCTAGCATACTGGATTTACCAACATTATTTCTCCCCAAAAAAAGGTTTATTTGTTTGAGATTTTCTATCTTAAGATCTTTAAATCCTCGAAAATGTTGAACATCTATATTTATAAATCCCATATTCCTTCTTGTTTTAAATTTATACTCTACCTTTAAACCATTTGGCAAAATAGAATCTCACGGCGAACCAACCATGTAACAGAATCGTCGACATTTTGCCATAATACTTACACATGACTTCATATCGCTCCTTTAAGGAAGCTTTCCGGTTCACACTACTTAATCCTTCCTCCAAAAAATCAGATAGGATCAAACGCGTATTATGTATTCTTTTCGATCGTCTCAGACATTGGATACACCAATCATAATCCGCCGTCAAACGGTATTCCGTATTATATAACGGAGCGATCTCCCGTTTTGATATAAACGACTGGTGGCAAACCAACATTCCCATCCGAAAGCTTTTCCAAGTCAGTTTCTCCGGCGCTTTCAATCTGCGCATCCCTAACGATCTACCCTCCGCGTCAACGATCCGGGTCTCTCCGTAAATCACGTCTGGCAAAGATACTTTCTTTTTCAAAGATGCCACAATTCTTTGTACGGTATCTGCGGTATAAAGTGTATCCCCCGCATTCAGGAACCACACATAATCCCCCGTGGCCCGCTTCAATCCCTTATTCATAGCATCATACAAGCCTTTATCAGGCTCACTTATCCAAGAAGCGATACCGGACTCATATTGCTTGATGATCTCTACGGTCTTATCCTTCGACGCCCCGTCAATCAATATGTACTCGATATTCGGATACGACTGGCTAAGTACGCTCAATATCGTACGCTCCAACCATCGCTCCGCATTATAGGTGATCGTTATGATCGAAAATGTAGGTTGCTGATTCATTTTTCCTTCTTTGTTTTATAAGCCTGTTTCGGATGATTTAGGGTATTGGGATATAAGCGCGTCAAACGCCCCGTTGACAGAAGCAAAGGTATAAACTCATTTTTTATATAAGCAGGATTTCTATTCACGAAAGACGCTATTTCTTCTATCGTTAAATAGGCATTCGAACAACAAGCTACTATAGAATCCATCATCTCTGCTTTACTCATTCTTCGGAATCTCTTTGGAGCTATATCCGAAGGTCGCAAGGTTTCATCCGCAACATAAGACGATTCAACAATCTGTTTAGACATAAAAGTCAAATACAAAAACCCCATCTTATACTCATACACAGGAGCAGATAATCCCTCAGCTACACAATTATCAATAATACGCTGTGTCCCTCTTCCGCAGCTTTCAATAAAACCAGCCTTGTAAAAGACATCCGCAATCAATTTATTATGAGGTCTGGAAGGGTGAGGCCTAGATAAGTCCTCTACCGTAATATCCTGCAAACGAGCCTCATTCCCCATTACTAACTTATCGTCATAAATACGGATTTGTATTTCGGAAGAGACAAGAGGCATAATTCCGGTTTTCTGGGCAATGAAATTAGGAAGTCTCTCTATTAGTTTCTCTGGATGCTCTATGCCAACAACCGTCCCATTATCATTTAAACCAATATACAACACGCCTCCCTCCGTATTACAAAAAGCTGATACATAACGGGTATATTCGTCATGCCATGATTCCTTAAATTCGATATGCTGATCTTCTTTCATTCTATTTGCTCTTATTACACAGGCTCTGATACAAAGCTATATATTTTTCGGCAATTATAGACTCTTGATAGCACTCATCCACCTTGCGGATACAAGCCTCATCTAATCGCAAAGACTCTCGATTATCAATTACCCACTTGATACCCTTAGCTAAATCATCCGTATCCTTATATTTCGCCAAATATCCATTTTCCAAGTGATTTATTATATCCGTCTGTCCGCTATTATCAAAACTCACCGCCGGACAACCACAAGCCATCCCTTCTATAATAGTCTGTCCAAAAGTCTCATACAAAGAAGCTACCACCGTTACGTCAGCTGCAGCATATAATTTTGCGATCATAGAAGGATCACTCAAAGATCCCATCCATACATAAGGAATCGGTATTTCAGACAAAAAAGAATCATCCCCTTTGATACCTCCAAACAAAACCAAGAAATAATCTTCTTCTCCATATCTCTCTTTTAATACAGATAAAGCCTTTACAAGATACTCAAAACCTTTAATCGGATCATTAATACGTGCGGCTCCCATCAGAATGATTTTCTTATCCAAAGGTAAAGATAAGCTCTTCCTAGCCTCCGCCTTATCAGAAGGTACAAACAGACTCCTGTCAATCACATTCGGAATCACCTCTACAGGCAACCTCTTGGTCAACGCACTATCTTGCGCTTGTTTTCTTAACCAAGTACTTACCGCCACCAGTTGTATCTTAGAATCCGCCAAAAAACGTTTCTTATTAAAAACATGATACGACAAATCCTTTTTATCGCTCGAACTTAGGAAAGGGCATTCTCCACATTCTTTCTTGAACCTCTCGCAACCGAACGAATAATGGCAAATCGCCGTACATGGCCACATATCGTGCATAGTCCATACGATGGGTTTCCCGATCAGCGCCAGCTTTCTTATATCCGCCAAAGACAAGAAACCTTGATTGATCCAGTGTAGATGGATCACATCCGCAGCCTTCACCAAGGGGTGATCAGACAAATCCGTACCCGTATTGGCTATAGAGACCTGAAACAAAGGCTTTCGCCTGAAATGATTACAGATAAAAATAATCAACCGCTCCCACACGAACCGAATAAAGTTCCATCGGCTCGCCCAAAAGCTATCATTAAGAGCAGTCACCCGCTCATCCCCCGTCTTCCGATCACGCACCAACATAGAAACCTCTATACCAGATTTACCCAATGCTTTCGCTAGTCGGTTCGCCGCTATTGCCGCTCCACCGGTTAATTCAGAGGTATTTAATATCAATATATTCATGACTTATCTATTATTTTTCTTAGCCCCAACCTGCTCAATCCAGCCATTCTCTTTCAAGTTTTTCATAAGTTTACAAATGTATTGCTTCAATAGCAATCAAGTATTTACCATATCATCCAATGATCAAAATCAACCCCTGTACAAATATTTGGATTTCTCATCCCAATATACATTCCGGGATTAGAGCTATAAGTCCCTATAAATTGCTGCGCATTAGACAGTATATCTATAGATGCAAATAGTTTGATCAATTGATTTTGTCGAAAATCAATTGACTCTTTCATGAAAGAGTCATGGAAATATCCCCTCTCTGTCTTAGAACAAAGAGTATAAACAGTCCAATCTGGATATCTTGTAGAGATCTCTTCTATCACACTATAATCATCTGTTAAGGCAAACAAGTTTCTTGTTAAAACAGACTTCCGTACACAGGAAAAATATTTGTCAATCGCTTCAATTCTATGCTCCACATATTTATCACCTACACGAATATGCATTCCTATATACATATCGGGCAAAGCCAAATTTGCGATATGCGCATCAATTTTACGTTTAGTATCTTTATTATAAACCCATGTCAATTTCACTAATTGGGAACAAGCTTGTTGTATATCACCGTTAATACCTAATGTCGGTTGATAAAAATACTTCCGCAATAATGTCCTGTCTCTTGACTTAGCAAATACATCTTGAGTTAATAATTTTTTTTTCCAAAAAGAAAGATATGGGTACATATTCCGGACATATTTCAATGTGTGTTCTCTAAATATCAATTTAGCAGAAAGCCTCCAATCATAAGGTCGGAAATGCTCATTCGTATCAATAACATTTTCGCAGAAAGGCTCAAAAAAACCATTCCAACCATTCTCATGAAAATTACAAGAAGAAGAATCCAGAACGAAATGAAGTTTATGTTCCAGACTATAAAGCATGGCCAATATCATATTATTATATTCCGAGAAAAAACCGGCTTCTATACCGACCCTATATATAAGACTTCTCGAAAAACGCTTATTCAAATCACACCAAGCATTCCGCAATAAATCATCCATAACCAGTCTGTTTAATATTTTTGGTTACTAATAGACTGATGGATAACTTCCTCTCTCTCTTTATATAGTAGATATAGTTTTTGGCTATTACGTTTACATTGCTCCTGTGCGAAAGCATTATTCCATATCCTCATTCCTCCTGCGCTCAACGAATGAAATTCTGTATGATACCAAGCTACTTGACAACCTTTCAACCAAGCCCTCAAACATAATTCTACATCATCGAACTGAAATGGCGCAAAATCAAAATCTATATGTGCTAGTCTATCCAAGAAAAGCTTCTTGTTGATCCACATAGGAGCCCGATTCACGTGAGCCACAAACCTAAATTTCTCTTCCGCCTCCGGTTCTTGAATCAATATATCAAAACGGTGATTCTCCTTGTCAATGGCAAAATCCAATAAATCACGCCCTCCTAAAATCGCCAAACCCGGATAACGCTGAAAATAAGCGACTGCCTCATCCACCCAAGATAAATCATTAAAATCATCGTCATCTTGTAGCAAGGCTAGATACCGCCCATTCGCTAAACGAATCGTTTTATCATACATAACATTCTCATACAGATCGTTAGCCCTCAACAAAAATTCATTTCCCCGATCCAAATATTTCATCAAAGAAACATGATGGCTAAAATCCGACCCATCATCTATCACGATAATCTCAGCCTTAGAATAAGTTCTTAGTTTATCGACCACATGCTTTACTTGAGTACTCTTATTATGTGATTGTATAATAAATGTCACCAACGGATCATTCACATACCCTTTTTCTAACCAAGTTGCCAAACATTTTTGTTTAGGTTTGACCCACCTTTTCTTAATGGCAGACTTGATTTGTTCTATCTTCAATTTCATTTCCATATCCATATCTCTAAAATTGGAGCATTCCCCTGCAAATACTATCTTTGCATAAACATACTTAAAGTAAGAACGAATGCTACGATCACCCATACTCTTTATCATATTCAACCGCATCGACACCGCCTCACAAGTGTTTAAGGCGATCCGGAACGCTCGGCCACAAAAGCTATACATCGCTTGCGACGGCCCCCGCCCCAATAAAGAAGGAGAAGACATAGCTTGCCAACAAACTCGCTCGCTCGCCCAAAAAGTAGATTGGCCATGTCAAGTACAAACCATGTTCCTAGAAGAGAACCTTGGGCCATCCTTGGGTCCTTATTCTTTCATCAAATGGTTCTTCACCTACGAGGAGCAAGGAATCATCTTAGAACATGACTGCCTACCTCATCCGGATTTTTTCCCCTACTGTGAGGAATTGCTTGACAAATATAGAGATAATCCACGGATCGGAGCCATTTCCGGCCCTAATTTTATCCCTAATCCGGATTTTCCCTATTCCTATACCTTTACGATATACAATCATATATGGGGATGGGCCACATGGCGCCGGACGATTGACGCATATACGCTCGACTTATCCCATATATCAAGCGAGGAATTAAACGCCATGTTGCGCCAAAATTTCTCCACATTCAAGGAAAGAGCCTATTGGAGAACGATCTTCAAACAAATCAGAAGAAAAGAGATCCCCACATGGGATTACTATCTAACATTTTGCTTATGGTTCAATCATTTTCTTTCCATATCTCCCAGCAATAACTTGGTAGCAAATATCGGCTTTGGAGAAGGAGCTGTCAATACAACGGACAAAAACTCCCCACTTGCCAACAGGGCCGTAAAATCTCTCATGCCTCTTGTTCATAATCCAAATATAGAGTGTAACAAAACTGAGGAAAATGGCTATTTCCATCTATTCATCATGGAAGGCAAAAGCTCATTCAGGCTATACGCCAAACTCTTCCTTAAACAACTTGGGGTATTCGATAAAGCGATGAAGATAAAAAGATTAATGAAAAGCTCATGACAGTACATCGCCCCTGCTCCAATGAGATGGTGTCTCACAATGATCCAAGTAATATTTCTCCTCTTCATCCAGACAAGAGGAATCATTATACCAAGGGAGATGCAATGCCTCATACGGATAGCCAGTCCTTATATGAGGAGAACCTAAATACCCTCCTTCGATATACATTGGCCTATACAATGCGAAAGTAGTATCTATCGGTGCCTTATAGATAAAACTTGAATCATGTTTGAGCTTTTTATTCCAAAACTGTTTTTCCCAAGCTATAACATCATCCCTCTTTTCATACACATCCGGTATATCATCTATTTTTAAGGCAAATCCAACCTTTTCAACAAAAGGATGTTTCCTAAAAACGCTTAAGAAATAAGCTATAAAATCATCAGGGCACTCTTCTATCGGTAAAACATCAGGGTCGGTATAAACAAAATAATTGTCCCTAAACCTTTCAATCAAGCCAGTTCTCCATAATGACATGTGCCCCACATTCTTCCCTAACTTTATTAATTTGTAAGGGTATTCACACTCATAATATCTGAGCAATGGAGGATATGTAGAGTCATTATCCAATATATATATATTTCTATAACCCCTTGTTTCCAAGGCCGAGATCAGTCTTTTAAGGCAAGAATACCTATTCCTGTTGTTGATTATAATAGGTATGTCATAAGGATCTATCCTGTCAACACCTTTCACCCTACACAAAAGCCATGAGACATAAGGCTTAAACGCATAGTAGAGCTTTTTCAACTGCTTTAATATGCCTTTAAACAATCTAATTATCATACACTCTCCTTAAAACATGAATAATAGAGCACCAATAAATTGACTTTTTTTTGTTTCTTAAACACTTATATAATGCCAAAGCCACAAAGGATTTAAGCAAATAACTTATCCAAAGAGCCACGGACGCTAATTTATGGGCTGTCTTCCTAAAATATATAAACTCACTTTCCAATAAAAAGCAACGAGACTTTACGCTTATCTCCTCTCCTTTAGCTGTTGTTGAACCTCCTTGCAAATGAATAATCTTGGCCGAAGGCACCGAATGCACCTCATATCCGACCTTACTTATCCTATGGCACAATTCCACATCCTCAAAATACATGAAGAAATCCGGGTCAAAACCACCATATCGCTCCAAAAGGCTTCTCCTGATCATCAAATCAGCTCCAGAAACATATCCTCCTATCCTTTTCACTTCTCCTGCAACGTTAAAATTCTCTTCCTTACGAGATAATACGACCAAACCAAAGAGAAGTTTAAGATAATCAACAACAGTAGGGAATGATTCCGTATATGACATATTAGGCTCACCCTCCTTCGTGTATAAGTTTCCTCCACATATTCCAACTCGAGCATGTTTCTTCATATGATGATAAAGCATAGAAATAGCATCGTTCAGCAAAAGAGTATCTGAATTAAGAAACAACACTAATTCCCCATTAGCAATCTTTACCCCCTCATTGTTCGCCTTGCCAAAACCGATATTACGGCTTAATCTCACAATCTCTATGTTATTACTTATTGATGTATAATCATCAGGGGTAAACTCGTTCGAATTATTGTCTACTACAATAATCTCATAAGCAACATCCCGGGTATATTCTATAACAGAATGAATACATTGGGCGAGTAATTCATTCGTATTGTAATTGACTATAATAACAGAAACATCCATATCATCTTTTTATCAAGAACCTTAGGCTTTCCTTGAAAACCACTGAGTCGAGCTTCCACATCGCAAATATATATACTGTCGCAGAAATAATGACCTTGCCAAAGAAGCGGTAATAAACATTAACTACCGGTTGCAAAACCAACCAAGCAACAACAAAACAGAGTGCCACAATTATAATATATGGCAAAACATCTCTGCATACATGTAAGAGCTTAATCGGCAACAAGCTGCTCACAAACAGATGCCACGCCAATAGATAGATGAACGACAGCGACATATTAGAAAAAGCCATCCAATAAACACCATACCGCAACGCGAACGCGGCAGCACTTATCTGGACAAGTGCATAGGCTATAGTACACCAAAAGTAAAAGTCGGAACGACCTTGACTTACCAACAATTGGCTATACAGAACCTGTATAGGCGCTATTGCTCCCGATAAACAATACATCTGCAAGATCGGGACACTTGGAAGCCACTCTATATTTATCATCCCTATAAACTCATCCCCCACAAAAGCTAACCCGCACATCAATGGGAAAGACACTAACGCTATGAAGCGTAACAGTTTCCTAAACACTTGGACTATCCGATCCTTATCGTCCTTGACCTCAACAAAAACAGGCTGCGCCACTCCGTTCACCATACCGTTAATCAACATCGATCCCATGCTTGCCCATTTAGTACCTTGTGAGAAATAACCAACATTGGTCACCGAATTGAACTTACCCAAAAGTACGGAGAATATATTAGCATGTATCTGCGTCACTATTGAAGATGATAGCAACTTAAAACTGAAACCAAACATCTCTTTCAACGGTCTGAAATCGAAACGTAAAGTAGGATACCAAGAGGAAAAAGACCAACGCATCACCGTCCATACCGTAGTATATACCAACTGCTGAATCACCAGCGTCCAATAGCCAAATCCTTTTACAGCCAACACTATAGCTATTATGCCCGATGAGACTATAGCCGCTATGTCAGTGATGGAACGCTCTTTTACTTTTAATTGTTTTATTAATAATGCATTATGCGCAATACCCATACTCACAATAGCGAACGATAAAAAAGAGACACGAGCCAAGGATACTAATTCCGGCTTCTCATAAAAATCCGCGATAAAGGGAGCCAAAAAGAAAAGAATAAGATATAACCCCCAACTTACCCATATATTAAACCAAAAGACCGCATTATAGTCCTCATGCTTAAAACTAGGCCTATTCACCAAAGCCATCGTAAACCCACTCTCTTGAATGGTGGAAGCGATCCCCGAGAAAATAGCCAAAAGCCCGACAATTCCATAATCATCCGGAGTCAGCAGTTTCAACAAGATAATCCCGACAATCAAGCCAACTATTTGCATAGCCCCATTGCTCACCCCTCCCCAGAAGAGCCCTTTCGCTGTCTTATCTTTTAGTGATTGTTCTACCATTCGATATTTACGATAAATTAGATTACGGATGCGTCCAGCTTAATTTCACGCCATTGGAAGATAACCATTCAGAAATGGACATATGATCAATTTCTAAAAAATCACAAATAACAGGTAACTTTTTGAAAAGTTTCCCATCATTGCTCTGGGGAGTTTCCTCCGTAATTATGATTGGCTTTAATGGTTTATTGTTCAAGGCATACAAAATCATTTTTACGTCCCCTGTCTGCATATACGCATCTTTTTGTTGTACATACAGTTCTTCGGTCAAACGCTTTTTTTGAAGAGAGATACAAAAATTATTATCTAATTGGTTACTGAACTTTTTAGGAGCAGGCGGCAACATTTCAGTATCATTAGTAAGCAACTCTTTGTCATTCAAAAAAGTCATTCGCGAAAGGATGATCCCTTTTTGAGTTTTGGAAGCTTCTCCGTGAATCGAGCTTAATAAAATCAATTCTCCATACCGGAACTTAGACTCTAAGAAGCGCAACAATTTAGCCTCGTCCTTAATCGAGAGGTAATATCGCACAATCGCTAACAAAGAACTTGTATCAATAATTCCAATCATAAATATTTATCTATTTTATTTTGAGGAATTCTCAACCGCTCACAGAAAGATGCTTCAGAAACTAAGCCATTGTAATAAGCATATTGCATGGTTTCTAAATACAACGGTGATATAATCGGCCTAGGAACACTCGCCCTCGATTGCATTTGTTTCAGTTCTTCTTTTTTCTTGCGCTGTTGTTCCTCATACTCATCCTCCAATTGACTAATAATGGAATGATAATGAGGCATAGATACTATCTTTTCATATGCTAATTTGGTATACCATGCCATTCTGCTAATATGAGTGGAAGAAGCTAACGCATCTATCGCTTGGTTTAAATCTTCAGAATATTCTTTGAATTTATATAATTCATTTACAGCTTCTCCAGCTATTAGATAAAACGCAAAGTCATTGCACCAACGTTCAACACTATTCGTAACACGGCTATGTTCAACCTTTGACATATCCAACGCTTCAATATCCTCTATCCCTAATAAATAGTGTCCAATCTCATGAGCAAGGGTAAATATCTCGCGTTTATAGGATTTCTGACGTTTAAGTACAATCACATTGGGTTCAATATAAAAACCGTCGATTGTCGCTTTTTCACGCTTGTTCCAAGTTTCTACAAACTCAAAAACATACACATTCAAATCTGCCAATTTTTGAATGATCGCTTGTAGGAACTTTTTATGCTCGGTGATATTCTTTTCAGGCAAAAGGCGATCTCTAACCTTATCTGCGATTACTTTAGGACTTACACGTATAGTCGCCGTATTCTTTAAGGGATATTCAACATTTGTCGTATCAGTTAGCACCCGATATCCATCCAACAAAGTTTTCAATGATTCAAAAGAATCAACTATACGCTTGTCTTCGATTGTCAGCTCGGATTGAAACTTTTTCTTTCTAAAGAATACTTTTGCTTCTTGATTGGTATCTATCGGAGAAAAATCAAGATAGAATGACAATCCTCTTTTGAAAATGTCATCTATTTTTTTCAGTAGCGATACTTTTATTTCATCGCCACTAACATCCTCTAATGTAAAAGCTCTCTTTCTCCCCTCGTTCAAATAAGACAATAACTGTTCTTTACTCATACCATACAGCATAAGTAGATAATCCAGTCTTTCTATGTTGAACTCAGTTATTGCCATCAGGTATCGTTGAAGTCTTTGTAAGACTGCGAAGTTAGCCATTTTTCCGGATATTCACAATCGCATCGTCTATTAAAGCTAGATTTTACATTTTTAATAGTACTAACTTTTTCTGCCTCACGGAAGGTTACTAGAGTCACGCCTTCCCCGCATAAATCCTCCGTATAATATCCACCACCTTCATACCTTCCAAGACGTTGGTCGTTATGATCTCGCCGGGGGCGCCGGAAAGGACATTGACCACGTTACGGATCACGAAGTTGTGGTTTTGGGCGGAGCCTTTGTAAGGGCCATAATCATTGCCGGGGTTGGTAGGGGCCAATTCCGGCATTTCATACCCCTTGATATGGCAATATTCTACCTCATTCATATATTGACCGCCGATTTTCACGCTGCCATTCTCAGCCACGATCAGAATGCTGCTTTCCAGATTCTTGTCCCATACCGCCGTAGAGTAGCTCAAACTGCCCATTCCACCGTTCACGAAATTAAAATTCACTAAACCGGAATCCTCAAAAGCGGTCAGTTTCTCGTGGTTGAAGTCGGCGAAACGGGTCTGGATATTACAGATATCCCCGAATAACCAGTACATAATGTCGATGAAATGGGAGAATTGGGTGAATAAGGTACCACCATCCAAGGCAGCGTCGCCATGCCATCCTCCGGGTTTATAGTAGCGTTCGTCACGGTTCCAGTAGCAATTCAGCTGCACCATATAAATCTGGCCTAATTTTCCGGACTCAACCATCTCCTTGATCCAGACCGAAGGCGGGGAATATCGGTTTTGCATCACGCAAAATACCTGCTTACGGAATCTCAGCGAGGTATAAACCACTTTCTCGGCATCCGCCAAGGTCAAGGCCATAGGCTTTTCTATGACCACATGATGTCCGCTTTCTATCGCTTGGATCGCCATCTCGGCATGTAAACCGTTGGGTGTACAAATATTCACCACATCTATATCCAATCCCAAACGGAATAGTTCATCTATATTCCGGGCGAAAGGGACCGCATAAGCCTCGATCCCCAGCTCCTCTTTCGGACGGATATCACACAAAGCGACCAACTCCGCCCCTTCATCCCGGGTAATCATCTCGGCATGACGCTTACCTATATGACCACAGCCGATCACGGCGAAACGTATCTTCTTATTCATAAAACACTTATTCATTAAAGAAGCACAAAAGTACTTCTTTTAGCAACAAGAACCTAAATATTGCCTTAAAAACAAAAAATGGGCTGAGAACTATCTTATTCTTTATATTATTCACACTCATATTAAATTTATTCCGATATTTAGGACGTTAATCTTAAAAACTCATTTTACAATGAAAATCATTGATAGCACATTACTAAATACCGTAAGCGAACAAGCTAAGACAAACGTACGCTTACGAATGAATTATAACTTCCATAAACAAATGGATGAGCCCGTCCAAAGATTATTAAATGCTCTTGAGCCAAATACATATTTACCTCCTCATAGGCATCTCCAAGCCCAAAAACAAGAGATATTCCTCGTACTAAGAGGGAGTGTACTTACATTTTTGTTTGATGACAAAGGCACAATTACACAAATCCACGAGATTAACCCTGCTAAAGGTGTTTTCGGAATGGAGATAGAACCAGATATATGGCATTCTTTTATTGTTCTAGAGACCAATACTGTTATATATGAAATCAAACAAGGACCATTCGCTCCTATAGACCCTAAAGATATGGCCCCATGGGCTCCCAAACCCCAAGAAACAGAAGCTGCGCAAAGTTACATACAGGAACTTTTATCAGCTTATCAACCCCAATATATAATCCACCCAACCGCGGAAGTAGCACCTTCCGCTACCATCGGGAATAAAACCATCATTGAAAACCATACAATAATCGGAGAGAACGCAAAGATTGGTGAACAATGTAAAATACACAGGAATATCTACGTAGACAATGATGTGCAAATAGGGAATAAAGTAAAGATTCAAGATAACGTCATGATTCCGCACGGAGTTACGATCGAGGATGGAGTATTCATTGGCCCCAGTGTCGCTTTCACTAATGATAAATGGCCCAGATCGATTACGGAAAATGGGGAATTAAAGACCTCCGAAGATTGGGTCTGTTCCGAAACCCTCGTAAAATACGGAGCCTCTATCGGGGCGAACGCTACTATAGTTTGCGGAATAACTATCGGAGAGTGGGCCATGATAGGTGCTGGAGCGGTCGTAACCAAGGACGTACCGGCACATGCGGTCGTGATAGGGAATCCGGGAAGAATAATTAAATAAGAAACGATATGCCCATCTTATATTCTATAACAGATCTTGCTACCTCAATTATCCTTTTCGCTATTATTCCAATAGCGGTCAAACTTCTCTTTCGATTTTGCCGCAAAATAAAAAGTATTGTAGAGAGACACAAAACTAAGAGTTTGATATTTAAGAATATAAAATCAAGCAGACCGTTCCTAGACCACTCAAGGCGCATCTATGAGATAGATTCTTCTTCCATTGAATTAACAGGCAGCAAGTATCCAACAAAAGATTTACCTAAATATATTGAACGTATTCGTAAGACCAATACATTATACCTTTCAGAAGGAATTAACATGGCAAGCCCTTCAATATCTCCTATCACGACCAAGGTAAAGACATTACGAGTTGAACATATATCTCACAACAGGCTAAGCGAAAAGGAGAAAGATGAAGCGCATTGGTTTCACATCAAATTGTTCATATCTGATAATATATCGGACATACTATTCAATAATATCACCAATCAGCTAAATCCAAGCATCCTATACGAGAGCCTAAGAGAATCCACTCAGATCAATCAGATTGTTCCTTTTATAGGAAATGCAGCTTTCACGGCATCTATATATTTCAAATATAAAGATCTATATTATACGATCTTGAAAAAAGACAGGAACAATGCTTTTTCTTTTCCTTTAAGCCATGAATTAAGTTTGTCCGATTTCGACAAAAATAAAATCGATATACAATCCCTAACAGACAATCTGATCCGTAAGGAAATAAACCGAATAAACCCTTATTATAAAAAGGAATACCGAGTTTATCTATACGAGCTTGGAACTAGTCCAGAAACATTAATATTACATATCTACATTGCTTGTTGCATTTATATCCAAAGAAAAGAAGAATATGATACGCTATCAGAAAACGCTGCTCTAAATAAATACAGGATTTATAAACTAGAATGTTTCAACCGAGACGATACGGCAAGAGACATCGATCCTCATTGCAAAGAGATACAGATTAATTTAAGACACAGCATTAAAAAATTCAAATAACATGAATGTATATCTTGACATCCTAGAACCTATCATCGTAGAATACCTCTCTAAAATGGGTATAAAAGAAAAACTGATTGAACAAATTAGAAAACGTTTGTTGAAATTACGAAAAGACATTCTGTCCCTAAATAAAGATAGCGAAGAATGTAAATTTTTGGGGTTCGTACATCCCAGATACAAATCCTCGCAAATACAAGTAGAGGCAACTGGAGATCATTTCTTCTTTGAGATTCCAGAACCTTATAAAAGTGAGCTTGAAGATAAATCATTTAAATTCTACTCTCATACCCGACCAGAAACAAATTATCATCAAGAACTGAAAGAATTTATATCCAAAGAATACCCGGAAATAACTCACATAAATGATTTTATCAATGATTGTATAAAGACCACCGCAAACTATTTCTTACAAGCATTAAGAAACGGAGCGTCAAAACATAACAACTTAATCAACGGAATACAAAGCGTCGTTGAATCTGAAGACTATGAACAATTAGATATTTATACATTTGAGACAGATTATTTCACATATAATTGTATGATGGAAATATACAGGCAATTAAGAAAAAGAAAAAATAGATTCATCGTAGAGTCCTTTGAAGATATCGAGCGGCTCAAATGGTTCACCAGTTCTTGTGGGGTAGGAGGATTTGTCATATTGGATTACTACGATCATGAATATTTACTTGTCAGCAAACGTTCTAAAACAGCGGCTTGTCCACAATATTGGCATTTCTCGTTTGACGAGACTTTCGATGTACGCGACACCACTGGCATCGCAACAAACCTATCAATCAAACAGTGTCTGGAAAAAGCCCTGCAAGAAGAAGTATTCATTTTCCAAGAAGAAGATAACAATAAAAGAAATGTCACCCCCGGACTTATCGTGGCAGGTATGATCCAAAATGAGATGCGATTTGAGTTTGAGCTATTTATAAACGTATATGTCCATCTCAATAATAAATGTGATTTTCAAGAAATCATTGACAACTATAATGTCGCACCAGACGCAGAAAACGAGAATTCAGAGATGTATATCATCCCCGCATCAAAAGTATCGGCTTTCTTAAGAGACAGAAAGAAAGTCACTCCTGAATCCAGATTGTTATGCAAAGCGTACGAAGTAAGTAACAAATTTATCTACAAAATACTAAACAGGATATAGTTTCATTTATAATACCTCCATATCTTGTCTACAATATATACCAAAGTATCCTCTTCCATCTCCGTATGTATCGGGAGGGAGAGGACGTTTCGTGTAAGGCGTTTAGCTACAGACAAGTCGCCTCCATGCCGAACATGATCCTTAAACGCAATTTGTTCTTGCATTGGAACGGGATAGTAAATCAAGGCAGGGATTCCATGTTCTTTTAAATAATTTTGCAAAGCCTCACGACGGCCATCCAAGACCTGTATCGTATATTGGTGGTATACATGTGTTGAGGAAGGAATACAAGTAGGCAACAATATACCATCCAAGCTTGATAAGCCTGCATCATATCGCCGGGCAGCAGCTTGTCGGGAGGCGATAAAGTCATCTATATGTTTTAATTTAGCATTTAAGATAGCCGCCTGTAAGGTATCAAGGCGGGAATTACAACCTATAATCTGATGATGATACTTTACATTTTGTCCATGCACCGTAGTCATACGGACTTCTTCTGCCAAGTCCGCATCATGTACGATCACAGCTCCTCCATCACCATAACATCCTAAAATCTTTGTCGGGAAAAAAGACAAAGCGCCAATATCGCCTATCGTCCCGGTCTTTCTTGAGGTTCCGTCCGGGAATGTATATTCCGCGCCCAATGATTGCGCATTATCTTCAATAACATATAAATCATTTTTCCTAGCCAATTCCAATATCGGATGCATATCACAGCTTTGTCCAAAAAGATGAACCGCAATGATAACCTTCGTACGATCCGTTATAGCTTCAGCTATGGCTTCCGGAGAAATATTAAAAGTACGCTCATCTACATCAACCAAAACAGGAACCAGACCTAATAAAACCGCAGCCTCAGCCGCCGCCGCATATGTGAACGCCGGCACTATTACCTCATCTCCTCGCTTTAAATTCAAACGCATCAAAGCGATTTGTAAAGCATCGGTACAGTTTCCACAGGGAATCACATACTCCGTATCTAAATAAGCTGCCAGATTTGAGCCAAAAACCTTCACCATCGGGCCATTAATAAAAGAGCTACTCTCTATCATTGAAAACATAGCTTCATCTATCTCTTCCTTTAGTCGATGATATTGACCAACTAAATCAACCATTTGTATTTTTTTCTCCATATCTGCGATCTTATTATTTAAAAATGAAAAAGGAAGGACATTCAAATAGCACTTGAATGTCCCTACTTTTAATTATGCCATTCCAAAAGGATTTCCTATTTCACCTCACTACCCGGTTTCACCTCTTTCTCCGGGGTGATAACGGCCAGCTTTCCATCGAAATTCTCGGCGGAGAGAATCATACCCTCGGAAACAATACCTTTCAGCTTACGGGGAGCTAAGTTAGCGATGAAGCAAACTTGCTTGCCTACCAATTCCTCGGGTTTATAATGCTGGGCGATGCCCGATACGATCGTGCGTTTCTCCAGACCATCGTCTATACGGAACTGAAGCAGCTTATCCGCTTTCGGAACTTTCGTGCATTCCAGCACCGTACCCACACGGATATCCAGTTTCATGAAATCATCGAACTCAATATTCTCACGGATCGGTTTCGCCTTATAATTCGCTTCCTCATTCGCTTTCTTCGTATCCAATAATTTCTGCACTTGGGCCTCGATCACACTATCCTCTATCTTCTCGAACAACAACTCTGCCTTGCCCAATTGATGACCGGCCTCCAATAGATCCGTAGCACCTAGGCGATTCCATCCCAACGGCTCTACATTCAGCATCTTATTCAGTTTCTCCATGCTAAACGGCAAGAACGGCTCAAAAGCGATCGCCAGATTAGCCGTAATCTGCAAAGCGATATTCATGATCGTAGCGACACGAGGCATATCCGTCTTCGCCAACTTCCAAGGCTCCATATCAGCGAGATACTTATTTCCGATACGGGCTAGGTTCATCGCCTCTTTCTGAGCGTCACGGAAGTGGTAGGTATCCAACAGGCGTTCCACGTTCTCTTTCACATCCGCAAAATCCTTCAAGGTCTGACGATCATAATCCGTCAACTCACCTGCCGCCGGCACCTTACCCTCGAAATACTTATCCGTAAGGACTAATGCACGGTTCACGAAATTCCCTAAGATAGCGACCAACTCGTTATTATTACGAGCCTGAAAATCTTTCCATGTGAAATCATTATCCTTTGTCTCCGGTGCGTTGGCCGTCAAGACATAGCGCAACACGTCTTGCTTGCCCGGCATATCCACCAGATACTCGTTCAACCAAACCGCCCAGTTGCGGGAAGTAGAGATCTTGTCGCCCTCCAAGTTCAAGAACTCGTTGGCGGGGACATTCTCCGGCAAGTTATAAGAACCTTCCGCTTTCAGCATGGAAGGGAACACGATACAATGGAACACGATATTATCTTTACCGATGAAATGGACCATTTTAGTCTCCGGATCCTTCCACCAAGTCTCCCAGCTATCCGGCAGTAACTCCTTCGTATTAGAGATATAACCAATCGGAGCGTCGAACCATACATACAGCACCTTTCCTTCCGCCCCTTCTACGGGAACAGGGATACCCCAATCCAAATCACGACTCACCGCACGGGGTTGCAGACCCATATCCAGCCAACTCTTACACTGCCCGTAGACGTTCGGCTTCCATTCCTTATGATCCTCCAAGATCCATTTACGCAAGAATGGCTCCCACTTATCCAAAGGCAGATACCAATGCTTCGTCTCACGCATCACCGGCTTGCTGCCACTGATAGCGGATTTCGGATCGATCAAATCCGTCGGGCTAAGGGAAGTACCGCAAGCCTCACACTGATCGCCATACGCTTTCTCGTTTCCGCAATGCGGACAAGTACCCGTAATATAGCGGTCGGCCAAGAATTGCTTCGCCTCCTCATCGTAGTATTGCTCGCTTGTTTTCTCGATGAATTCGCCTTTATCATACAATGTACGGAAAAAATCCGAGGCCATCTGATGATGCGTAGCGGAAGTAGTACGTGAATAGATATCAAACGTGATACCGAACTCCTCGAACGATTTCTTGATAATACCGTGGTAACGATCCACCACATCCTGCGGTGTGATCCCCTCTTTCTTCGCTCTCAACGTAATGGGTACCCCATGCTCGTCCGAACCACCAATCATCAACACTTCCTCTCCCTTCAAACGAAGGTAACGGGCATAAATATCAGCAGGCACATACACCCCGGCCAAGTGTCCGATATGCACCGGTCCGTTCGCATACGGCAACGCCGTAGTAATCAGCGTTCTCTTAAAATGTTTTTCCATACCTTGTGTTCTCTTTTTGAGGGGCAAAGGTACGGAATAATTTGGTTAGACGAAAAAGAATAATTTCCTTTGTGAGTGAGTTTCCTCTTAATGAGGCTAGGAACTTTACCTCTAATAATAAATATATGGGAAGAAGACATAAAAACAAGGTATAAAAAAAGAGCTTACCGCTATTGGACATAAGGCGGAAGCTCTTGACATCATCGAAAAAGGTAATTTCTTCGACAAAAAGAAGATTATTATAATAAAGATCGAAGATAAGATTTACACGGCGGCTATTACGACTTCCGAGAAAGGGACTTTAATCTCATTTATTTAAATTTAAATTGAGAATATACATTTAAGCATTGAAAGATTGCACCCATCCTTCAATGCCCAAACATTCCGATTAGTCATAAGGATTGATAATCTCCGTGGAAGTCTTTTCATCGACTAGCGTACCATCCACCATAATTCCGATCGAGATTTTTGACTTGGATTCATCATCCAGTTTCACCGTAAGATGATAGCTATGCGAAGGCTCCAAAGTCAAAACGTTCGAATAGGTATGAGGTTCCTTCTCGCCGGGCAAGGTGAGACTGATGGTATATTGCAAGGCCCTCCCCGCCGCACCTACGTTGAAATAGGCGGTCTTGTAGCTATAGTTGTTCTTGTTGAAGGTAAAGCTACGGCTCGACGCGTCGGCGGCGTACAGGGTGATAGCGTAATCCGAGAGGTTTTTCTTGATAAAATCGCTGAACTCGACATTTACCGAGGAGTTTGCCAAGGCACATTTCAGCGTTACTTCCGTTGGCTCCACGGGTTTGACAGTAAACGAGGTATCTTTTGCCAGACGAGCTTGCCCCCAACCGCTATTGGTACGCTCTGCCTCACTCTCCGTGCAACTCTCTGCCGTAAGGAGATAGCCGGAGCCAGCGCTACAAGTGATTGGAGCACCGGCGATATCGCCATATTTACGGGAGGAGAAAACCACCGTCTCGCCACGGGAAAGGCTCACGTTGAAATCCTTTACATCAAAGCCGGACAAGGCACGGGTAACAATCTCGATTTTCGAGGTATCGACTACGGATAGCCAAATTTCGCCCTGCTCTTCAGTGAGTACCGTTTCCTCCTCGCTCGTGCAAGCGGAGAACGAGAAAAAGCATAGGACAGATAATAGGTATAGGATTCGCTTATTCATAATCATAATTCAATGTTACATTATCTATTTTAAGGACACTACCGACTACACGATCTTGATTGTAAGGACTAGTGGAGTATCCTCCTTCAACTTGCCGCATATTACCAATATCTGTATTTGTGCCAGATTGGAAAAAGATTCCAATATAAGCAGCCTTTGTAGTTGACTGTGTATAGGTAAAATTTAACGTTTCTTTCTTATAAACATCTTGAGTCATAGAATTAAATTCCTGAGTAGTCGCTATTTCCACATTATTGCTATCATATATTTTCGCATAAGCGATACACTGATCAGTAGAAGGTAGAGGAGCATATTTGTAATCAAAAGAAATACTCTTTGGACGTGCGGTATGCGCAATTCCTAACGAATAGGAATCACTATTTTTATCAAATGTCCCCGTAAATAAATACCCAACATACGCCGTTCCATTATCACGAGTATAAGAATAAACACTTGCTCGCTTCCAGCTACCACTTACATTACTATTATAAAAAGCCAATGTTGAAATCTCTGCCGCTTTTTCGCCATCTTTTTTATCTGTTGTAGACCAAGTTCCCGAACACCAGCGCCATCTTACACCATAACCTGATCCTTTATTCGAACCGAAAAGACCTCCTGAGTTAGCATTCTCAGCCCCATTCGTTGTCTTTTCATTACGGGTATTCCAGTTTGTACAATAATCGCAATACATATCCGCATCCCAAGTTCCATTACCACTATGCAATTTCGTGCTACTCCACGCTTCCATATCCCCATTCGCTATCACTTGTGCGCTCTCCGTCGTCACCGTTTGAGTATTGCTGCTTAATACGCCTCCGAAGCGGGAGCGGATCGTATAGTTTTTGGATGGCTCCAAACCTTTGATTACATAGCGGCCATCAGAGGTCTTGTCCGAGGGGATCCAAGTCTCTCCATTATCGGCAGAAGCCTCGTACACAACATTGGCGATCACCTTATCGGCCATGTCAGCCTTATGAGCAGTCATGTTATCGGCTGTCATAGGCGTGATGTAGATGAACTTGCTCCATACATCGCCATCGCTTTGCGCAGGAAGGGTGAAGGCTGGAAGATCCGGATCGCATTGAACGATATAGCGTGTACGTCTCACTAAATCACTATAACTCCATGTATGCGTAACCGTCTCGCCTAATTTATTCTGGCCGGCAAGGATCAAGTTATAGGTCTTACCCTTACCCCCTGAGACGAAGAAGTCCTCACCGTTTGTCAATGTCTGTGAAGGCGTAACTCCCGAGCCGCCAGTCTCAGAGACAGTCAAGGTATAGAAATTATATTGTTCCACCAATTGATCCGCCATCTGAGGACGAATAACAGCACTCGCCAAAAAAGCCGTAAGGGAAACCGATTTCACCTCGCCCTCCACGATCGTTACCTTATCACTCTCGCCATAGAAATAAGGGACAGCGGACATGCCCGCCTCCCCGCCATAAGCCGCTTTTACTCGGTACTCGCCCACAGGCAGGAAACAGCCCGCCTCCACGCCCGGCGGCAGGGTCTTCACGGTCTCACCCGTAGCGGCACAGACGATCGTTATCGTAAAATCTGAGACGGTGGGAATCACGCCTTCCGCCAGCGAAGCCTTCGTCTGTACGTCGCTGACAGCAGATTCCACCTCGATCCCCGTGAGGAGCAAACGTCCCTCCCCCTTGCCACCATTACGGTCGATAACCTCATCGGCGCAACCCGCCACCATCCAGCAAAGGGTGGCCAAGGTCATTATCTGTCGTATCATCTTTCTCATATCCTATATCAATGCTTTTTATTCATAAACCAATTCCATCTCGTCTATCCAAAGGGTACTGCCTTCCCCCCCGATGAAGTAATCACCGTACTTGCTAGCCGCCGCCACGATGACGATATATTTGGGCGTACGATTCGTCGCACGATATTCCAAGGGTATCTCAACCTGCTTATAGCTCGTGGTAGACTGTCCGCTGATGAACTCGCCATAGGCGATGATATTACGGTCGTTCTTGTCGAAGACCTGCCGGACAGAGGGCTTGGTACGGATCTCGTAAGGTTCCGGCTTATCCGAGAGGGCGATATATATCTGGCAAGAGTCCGGACGGCCCCGAAGGTTTTCCAGACTGCCCACATCCTGCCCGATACGATTGATCGTGGTAGAGGTATATTTATATTGGAACTTGAGGGAGGTAGGGAATGAGGTGAACGGACGGCCCAATTGCAGCACGCCATTCGTGCCGTCCAACGCGAAATCGCCCGTGAAGATATTCCCGGCCCCCAGCTTGATCACGGCGTCCTTGGATTCCAGCAAGGCAGCTTTCCCTGACACGCTCTCGGTCGTAGGCGTCGTCAGATTACCGATGAAAGCCGCCGCACCCGGGTTGCCGGTTCCCCAGAAGGAGGTTCCACCCGAAGGCCACGGATTCCATTGCTTGCCGTCTTGCGACCAATCCTCGAAACCGCCATTTGTCAAAGCGATCTCACCGGCAGTGGTAAACGAGCCGCTGCCCGTTTGCGCATTGTCTACGCTGATGCGATAATCATAGGCTGTACCGCCCCGCAGCCCGCCGATCGTAGCGCTGAAAGAGGCACCCGAGGTCTTCACGTCTGCCGCCGTGCTCCACGCGGAAGCCGTCTGTTCCTTATATTCCACCACCGGGGTCTTGCCGCTTTGCACAGAGCCGGTAAGCGTGGCTTTCGTCACCATGGGGAAGACGCTCGACGAGGTAGAGGCACCGCCCTCGCTTTGCTCTATCACCACTTTCCATTCCTGCCATACCTCCTCGCCGGCACGAGCCGCATAAAAAGTCTGCGGATAGGTAAAGTCGCGCACGGTAGTAGGATCGGGCGTGACACGTCCATAGGCCCCACCAAGGTTAAGCGTACGAATTTTGATGTTGGAAAGATCCTGATCCGCACTCACGTAGATCACGGCGACACGGCTGACAGGATCTACCAAATGATCCACCATGCCGTCTACGTCTACCGTACGATCCACGATCTGGCGTACGGTAAGTGTCCATGGATTATCTTGGTAGGTACGGACGTTCAGCTCAAGCGGCGTGGAGAGGTCGAGCCGCGTATTGGCCGACAACGAGAGGCTATCAAGCGAGGCAAAATCATGAAAAGGGAATTTCTCCTTATCGTCGCATCGTGCGGAGTCCAGCTCGATCGTCGCGTCGCGCGGATCGAGGATGAGGCGCGTCAGTCTCAGCCGTGACACATCCACGGAGTCGTTCACATAGAGTGTCACGGTGCGAGCCGAGCGATCTATATCCACGCCGGAGGCTACCGTCCCGTCTTCCGAGGCACGCAGGCCCTCAGTCACGATCTCACTGATCGTTCCCTCCACCAGTGGGTAAGGAATATCGTTATCAATAGCGCACGAGGCCAGTCCCAACAAAGTTACCAGACCGGCCGCACGTAAATTCTCTTTAAACATCAATCGTTGAATCTTCATTAAATTATATTTTCTCCATTAAAGATAGAAGGTCATGCCTATGTTGATCGAGAAGAGGTTGATCTTGAAATTGCCGGAGGAGACACGCTGATGCCCCTCCTCTATCTGGTTCGTCTTTTGGTCGATCCACTTGAAATCGAAACCCATCACGCCAACCGATACCTCTACGGCCGACCAGTCGGTGATAAAAGCCGTCATCCCGGGAGCGATACCGATCTGCAGGTTCTGCGCCGTTTGGTAGGAGCCGTCGTAGGTGGCACCCGTACCGGTGGAATTCTTGCCCGTACCGTATCCATAGGTGAGGCGCGCCTCGTTGAACAGGCCGAATATCTTGCTGCGTCCGATAGGCATATAGGTGCGCAAGAAACCGGATACCTCGTACTTATGCTCCAGATAATAGAGGTTGTCGAGGCTGATGTTGAAATCCTCGCCGAGATTCAACTCGAAGTTCTTCAAGTCGAGGTAGTCGCGGTGATAGGCGAAACGCATGCCCGCGGAGATGTTGTTGCGGAAGAAGTAACCCACGTAGGGACTGACACCGAAGTTGTAGCCTTTTCCCTCCACGTTCTTCAAGACGAGGAAGTTCAGATTCCCCTCATCGTGCTCGGAGTAGGAAACAGTTCCTCCCGCCATCCACGTACCTTTCGGGATGAAGACGGTCTCTTGCACTTCTCGGTCGATACGATTCATGGCTCTCTTGCCACGTTGGGCCCAAGTCTCCCCTACGCAAAGGGCGCAGAGGAGGGCCAGACAGATTAGTTTATTTATTCTCATTTTTCCTATTCTAGTCATATTTCATCGGGAGATTCGGAATCCCCTCCCCCACCGGGCTCCGGCGTGCCGGGTTCGGCGGGTCCAGAGGGCGTGCCCTTGGAACGTTGCTTGTAGGCGGTTCGTACCTGGGCGAAAAGATGAGTCGCGTCACGAACAAATACGCGCGCCTCTTCCGAGGGTTGCAACAGGCTGGAGGCATTGGCCAGTGCGCACATATCGTCCAGCAGGTCTTGCGCCTCGGAGGACAGCTCCTTGGAGGTCACATTCTCTGTGCGTACCGATCTCGATTTGTCGCGTAGGGCGGCCAGCTCGGCATAGCGATCGTTGAGCCGTCGTAGCTCGGCGATGTAAGGTGCCAGTTGCAGAGTGACTACCGAGTCGGCGAACTCGGGCTTCGCTAGGTCGATAAGCAGGCCATTGATCACCTCCGTCTCCTGCGCTGTGGGCAGGTTGGCGAAGTCGCGGTAACCGCGCAAGGCGGGTTCCATCCGTTGGGCGGCGGTACGCTCGGCGGCAAGGGGCAGCTTGGCGTAATCGAGCACGCGGCGGACTATGTAGTTACCCGCCGTATCCCGATCGGCCTCCACTTGCTGCATTTCCGGGGTCTCCTCCGAGGAGGAGGCTTGCATCGTCAGTTCGGTCAGCTCATCGATAATGCCGTTCATACGCGTCACCTGTCCGGCGGAAATGTTTAGCACGGGCACTCCACTATCGGCTAGCAACGAGATCTCGTCCGGCGATTCGGAATCGGAGCCGCTCGGCATCAGTTTCATGTAGCGTTTCAACAGACTTAGCTTCTCGGCCTTGTTCAAGTTACCTAACGACATCGGAGGAATCAATGTGAATGTACCCATAATTCGATTTTTTTTGAAGGTTATTATTCGTTTGTACCCGTTCGAAGGGTCGAAAAGCCCATTCCGGTTTCCAAAAATGGATTTTGAGGAGTCGAGAGCCGTTTTCCCGCTTCAGGAGGTGGATCTCGAGACCTCGAAATGTATTTTCTTGTCCCGGGAAAGCATCTCGAGCCCCCGAAAGGCATTTACCGGTCTTAGGAAATGGATTTCGAGGGGTCGAAACGGGTTTCGCGAATATAGGGAATTATTCCCAGATAGTAGGCGTTCCGTCATAAATGAGGGAAAGATCGTCTACATATAGGGTGCTTCCCGCGCCTCCGGTCATGTAATCGCCGTATTTACTGGATGAGCAAACCACGATGATATGGGTGGGCTGATCCGTCAGGTTCTTATATTTCAACGGGATGTTGAACTCCACGTAGCCATCGCCCTCCGTAGCCGCCCCGGAAGGGAGCTCGCCGTAGGCGATGATGTTTTCATCATTCTTAAAATCGATGAAAGTACTTTGATTGCCATTATCAATCGTATAGGTCTTTTTCGCCAAAGCGATATAAATAGCGCACTGGTCGAGTGTCTGATCTTTTACAATAGTTACGCCTGCTGGAACATTCTTTACTAGATTTATCACATTAGGCGTATATTTATAAAAACCTTTCAGCGCAATAGGCCGAGCGGTAAAGGATTGACCAAAATTGACGGTCGCAGTCTGAGTCCATATATTTGTTGAACCAAATGATCCCGTGTACAAACTGGCTGCGGCAAATATTCCCCCCATCAAATCCACCTTACCAGACTCCAGTTTAGCAGCCTTACCTCCTTGCGTATGAACAAAATCCGTGACGGCTTGTGTCGGGGTCAAACCACCCATCTTCGCGCCCTCGTTACTTGTATCCCAAAATTTGGAATCCGTGGCAGCATTAGGTGAGCTACCATCCCAGCCATCCAGGGATCCATTTTGTAAAGCAATCTCCGCCGCCGTAGTAAATTCTCCCGTAGCGACACTAATCTCTCCGTCTGTCAACCGATATTCGTAAGCCGTGGTGGAAGTCAATCCCGTCAAGGTAGCCGAGGCGGAAGAGGCCACCGTATTAACCGTGGTCGCCACATCCATCCAAGTATCCGTATTCTTTGGACGATACTGGAACTTCAAGGATGAAAGCTCACCGGAATCAAGCGTTATGTCAGTAGCCGTCAGATAAGCGAGCTGGCTCCACGGGTTCGCGGACAAGGTAGCGCCGCTCTTTGCGTTCGGATCGATCGTGAAGTCGTATGTGTACTGGTTCATCGTAGGATCTATCGTTACGGTTACATTTCCTGTGCCGGTAGCCTGATTCTTAAAGTTCAAGATATAATGATCTTTCGCACTGACCTCCGAGATTTTTTGCTCCTTGGAGTTCGTTTTTCCGGCAGCGGTAGTGACCGTATAGGCCACCGTTAAGTCGGAAACCGGGAAATAGGCCACACTCGTACCTTTCGGGGCGAAATCCACCGGAGTGATCGAAGCGGTAGCGCTCTTCACCTGCACCTTGATAGAACCGTTGCCCAGTTTGTCCAAGAAAGCCTGCTCGAAAGCCACCGTCACCTTCACGTTCGCCAAGGAGCAAACCAAATTGGCTGTCGCTGTCTTGCCTTTCTCGATCGTCACCGTCGTCTTGCCCGTGTAATAGGCACGATCCGCTCCGGCATTGCCGTCCCATCCGTTGGAAACGGCCTCGATGGTATATTCTCCCTGTTTCAAGGAAATCTCTTTGCCGGACAACTCCGTATGGTCGTTCGTCTCATACTTGGTCACACCGGCGGCGTTCTTTATCACCACACGCATCTGCTTGGAATTGTACGTAGCGTCAGCCTTCGTGTTCACCTCCGCGCTTTGCTCCAAGGTCACACGCAAGTAGCCTTCGCTTCCCTGTGTGCTCAATTCATCACCTTGACAAGAATAGAAGAAAATACCGGTTAAAAGCAATAATATAAATTGATATGTTTGTCTCATACTTCTATTCCTCCTTTTACTTTACTATGATAGATAAAACGGTCTCGTCATTAACATTTCCATCATTATCTTCTAGACGGATCTTAAAGACATGGCCATTAGCAGAAGTTGTCGTTTGATAAATACTTACCGCTTGAAAGAATTCGCCTAAGGGGAATTGGTAAGAAGTAGCGCCAGCAGCAGGAGCTTTCAGATTAGGAGCGATCATCTTTATTAATGTCATTACCGGACTGCTATCAGTCGCACCGACAAACTCTACTCCCTTGCTAAAATCACAACCTTTCTCTATTAATTGTGGATCACTGATTACCGAGTCAAAGCCTGAATTACCTGCTTCTATAACCACTTTCATACTTTTCAGTCCGCTCTCACTCGTAATAGTGGCTATTGCCTCCGCTTTTTTATCCGTATCATCCGGTAGCGTATAAGTAGTTAGAGGTATTGAAACTTTTATAGCGGAAGGATCACTCGGATCCACCGGACCCTCCGGCTCATCGCCGCCATCGTCCACCACCGGCACATCTACGGAATCCGTCAGCCCATTCCACGTCACCTCAGCAGAGATCTCGATACCCTGCAAACCATTCGGATTTTCCGGATCATAAGTGCCCGGCTTCATCGTGATGGCCAACGCGTCGCCACCCAGCCAGTCGGAGCTCTCGGCCGAGGCGGGCTTCGTGATCACACGGCTCTCGCGTATATCCTTATTATCCTTATTCTTTCCCACGAAAGAGACTGTTATCTCCTTTACGCCCTCATCTAGCATCCAATAGAAAGCGGAGGGTTGCGCAAAAGCCTCCGTTCCAGAGTAGGTAAGCACCTTGCTCCGCGTACCGGCCTTCACCGTGATCGACCAGCTAGTAAAGGAAGTCTGCATTTCCGTGGAATAAACAAGCTGTATCTTCGTATTTTCCATCTTACAAGTAACGGTGACATCGGTAGCCTCACCTTTCTTCACGGCGAAAGAGGTGCTTCCACCATAGTAAGGATCTGTCTCTGTCGGACCGCCCGGCTTATGGGCATACATCGTGTAGCTGTCTACCGGAAGTTCCACGGAGGCATTCGTAGGATCGTAAGTAAGGGTTTTGTAAACGCCCGTGCTGTTACTGATCTCCACGATATATCCCGTGGCGCTCACCGATGGGATAGACTCTGGAGTTCCGGGGTTAGCATCGGCCTTGGTCTGCACGTCGTTGTTCTTCGCGTCTACAGCTACCCCAAGATTCAGCAAGCCCATCTCGGAGGAGCCATCCTCTTTCCCGAGGATCTCGTTCTTCATCTCGCAGGAAGCCAGCCCCATTACTAGAAGGCAACCTGCCATTATCGTATATTTTATATTCATCATTAAATTCGTTCTACTGGTTTTACATCCTAATAACTATTAGAGCCAATCGGAAGGGATCTCGATATCGATAGGCTTATCGTTCGTGGAATCATCGAAAGTAATCGTGATGCCTACCTTGCCGGTGGTATCCTCTACTTTCGGGTTGACAGTGATTGTCCACATGCTGCCCCACTTCATCTCGCGGGTCAAGGTATTGACCTCGGCCTTCGTTCCATCTGCCTTCTTGGTAAACTGGAAAGTCGCCGTCACGTTCTCCCCGGCCTCGGCCAGCTTCACGTAAAGAGGATCCGTATCTCCCTTCGGCCAGATGATCGGACCGTTCTCACCTGCCGCTTGGGTAGAGAAATGAACGGCGTAATCAGAGAAATAAGTAGCCATCGTATCGCCAAATTTCACGACCAGCTTTCCGCAGGCCGGCTTACAAGCCACATTTACAGCCGCTACCTTATCGCTATTCACGTCGAATCGGCTAGAGCCATACATATAGATACCGTTACGGGTGGAGGCATTCACGTTAAACTCTTCCCCATCAGAAGCTACTACCGTGTAAGAGCCGTTGCTCAACTCGATCAAACCTGTGGGCCTTTCCGAGTATTTCCACTCACAGCCCGATACCACATGGCCTTGCGCATCCAAGATTTTCACCTTGTAATCCGCAAGGGGACGATCCGTCAGGTATGTACTCTCATCGACAGCTTTTGTCTTCGTATCAAAGACCGTCTCGGCGGCAAGGTCTAGTATTACCGCACCTTTTCCGCCCATAGCCTGCGAGCCTCCCTCCTCGGAGGAGCAAGCGCTCAACATTAGGCCTCCCGCCAAGGCACAGACCATTTTTACTAATAAAGTCCTCAATTTTCTCATGCAAAAATTTATTGATTTCTGTTTTTTTAATTTACCTAATAAAAAGTGTACAAAAGAACGACTTCGTTAGGAATCTCACAAGGTCAATTTTTATTATTACCTATTCTTTTTTTTAGATTCCATTTTATACAACAACAAGAACAGAGCGTCTTACGATTATCTTCTGTCCTGTTTTTATTCTTCATTATTCTATTTATTAGATTGAGTCCAAATAAAAATATCCTCAAAAAAACGTATATTTGCCATCAAAATTACGTAAGAATATGGAAAATGACATCCCTAAAATAGACCTGCCACAAGATTGGGTAATAGGAAAACTCTCGGAGAAAGACATTGGATTGCTGAATTTATACGCTAATTATCCTTGTCGACTAAAGGCGGGAATATTCGTGTTATGCCTAAGGGGAGAAGTGGAAGCATCTATAAATCTGACGCAATTTAAAGTAGAGGCCGGGAGTTTTATTACGATTCTGCCGGGTACGATTTTCCAGATTCATAGAATGGATAGAGATCTGCAAATTTATTTCATGGGATTCTCGTCTGATTTCATCAATCAAGCGAATATCAATAAATCGGTCATGGATATGCACTATGCCATAAAAGATAGTCCTGTTTTCAAACTAAAAGAAGAAGCCCAATCATTATTGAGAGATTATTTCGAATTGTTGATCAAGACATATCAGTTTTGTGTCTCGCAATTAAACAGGAGTCTCATCAACCACCTGTTTTCCGGAATATTAATGGGAGTCAGCATCATGTATAAAGATAAGACAACAGACACGTCCAATCTCTCTAAAGCCGAAATTATCAGCAAGAACTTCACTCAATTAGTCATGCAAAACTATACCATGCAACGATCCGTTGCATGGTATGCCAAGCGGCTTGGCATCACACAAGCGCATCTAAGCAGCATTATCAAACAAACTACCGGAAAAACTTGCATAGAGATCATAACCTCCATGGTAATCATGGACGCTAAAGCTCAACTGAAATCAACGAACCTTTCCATCCACGACATAGCCTATACGCTAAATTTCACGAATATGTCTTTTTTTGGAAAGTATTTCAAGCGGTATGTGGGCATGAGCCCACAGGAGTATAGAAATAGTTAGTCGATACTCACATTCCCCAATTCTCCCTATCCAAACTCCTATACTGTATAGCCTCCGCCAAATGCCGGACTTCGATATGTTCCGAATTATCCAAGTCCGCTATCGTGCGGGAGACTTTCAGGATACGGTCATAGGCACGGGCGGAGAGGCAGAGACGTTGCATGGCGGTTTTGAGGATGGAGAGGCCGGAAGCGTCGGGAACGGCGTACTGATGGAGTAGTTTGGAGTTCATCTGGGCGTTGCAATAAATACCCTCATAAGCGGCAAAACGCCTTTCCTGGATCGCACGGGCTTTTATGACCCGCTCACGGATAGCGATACTAGGCTCTGAGGGCTGTTGCTCGGAAATCTTCTCGAAAGGGACAGGGACAATCTCTATCTGGATATCGATACGGTCCAATAAAGGGCCGGAAATGCGGTTCATATATTTCTGGACGGCTCCGGGAGAACAGAGGCAAGGACGGTCCGGATGGTTGTAATAGCCGCAGGGACAAGGATTCATGGAGGCCACAAGCATAAAGCCGGCCGGATATTCCACCGTGAAACGGGCACGGGAGATATTGATCACTCGATCTTCCAATGGCTGCCGCATGACTTCCAAGACACTCCTGTTAAATTCCGGCAACTCATCCAAAAAAAGGACACCATTGTGAGCCAAGCTGATCTCTCCCGGCTGCGGGAAAGTGCCCCCTCCTACCATGGCGACATTAGAGATCGTATGATGGGGAGAGCGAAAAGGACGTTGTACCATCAAGGAGGCGCCACCTCCTATCTTACCGGCTACGGAATGGATTTTAGTTGTTTCCAAGGACTCACGCAAGGTAAAGGGAGGCAAGACCGTAGGGAGACGTTTCGCCAACATGGACTTGCCACTTCCGGGAGGACCTACCATGATCAGATTATGTCCGCCGGCGGCGGCCACCTCCATCGCACGCTTCACGTTCTCTTGTCCCCGGACATCGGAGAAATCGCAATCAAACAATTGCTGGCGGTCGTAAAACTCCTTACGGGTATCAATAACCGTAGGCCGCAATGTAGGTTTACCCTCCATAAACTCCAGCACCTCTTTGATATTCGAAGCTCCATACACTTCCAGATCGTTCACCACCGCAGCCTCACAAGCGTTTTGCTTGGGTAAGATAAAGCCCTTAAAGCCTTCTTCCCTAGCCTTGATAGCGATAGGCAATGCCCCTTTTATCGGTTGGAGGCTCCCATCCATAGAAAGTTCGCCCATCAATACGAATTTGGATAAGTTGGATGAATCTATCTGCTCTGCCGCCGCCAGAATACCGATCGCCAAAGGCAGATCATAAGAGGACCCTTCCTTACGGATATCTGCGGGGGCCATATTAATAACGATACGATTGCGGGGGAATTTATAACCACATACTTGAAGAGCCGAGATAATGCGTTCATGGCTCTCACGAACGGCCACGTCCGGAAGACCGACTAAAAAGAATTGGATACCTTTGGAACAGTTCACTTCTACGGTAACGACCGTAGCGGAAATCCCCTGCACGGCAGCGGCATAAGATTTTACTAACATAGTTAAGAATTTTGAGTTACTAATTACAAATTAAAACCGGAACCTCCTGTTTTCAATCGCTCAGTCTTCGAACAAGTTCTCCAGTGTTTGCTTGATCTCGATTCCATTCTCTGTTTTCATCAAGATCTTATGATCCTCATCTATCAAGAAACAGCGTGGCAATACGCTTACGTTATACAGATCTATCAACATAGCCGCTTGTCCGGCCGAATCTGTTACCAGATTCCACGCTATACTATCCTTCTTCAGTACATCCCGGACATTATCCGGATTATCGTCCAAGCTAACCAAAAGAATATCCAACTGATCTTTCGGATATTTCATCGCTACCTTATCCAGATATAGATCCTCTGTCTGGCACATATCACACCAAGGAGCGGTAAACGTCAGCAATAAATATTTCTGCGGGAAAGAGTCCAAACTTACCGTATTCCCATAAATATTCCTTACGGAGAAATCTGGGGCTTCCGCACCCAAAGCCGTACGTTTCGCACGGGCGCTATATTGCTCCAGCTCCTTCACCAGATAAAAGTCTTTCAACCTTGGATTCAATAACGCCAACAACTCATCAATTTTACGAGTATCATCGGGATCTGAGAAAAAAGATTGAATCAAGACAACGGATGCCTCTTCATTCGGGTTCTCTTTCACGTACCGGATCGCTTCCTCGCTCAATTGCATATTAACATTCGCCAAACGAGCGGCGATATCCGTCTCCTCGATCGTATCGTTCAAATCCTTGCTATTTAAAGAATTTGATAAATTTGTCAATTCCGTCAATAAAGGAGCGATTTTTTTCTTAAAAGCGGTCAACTTATCATTTGTCCGTCCCCCCTTTACCTGCAATAGCAATGGAGAGTTAGCGTCGCCCGTGATTTTCACGGTTTCTCCCGGTTCCAGATAAGCCGTAACCCAATGCTCTTTATCCGCAAAGAAGATAGTCACACAATGGAAACCCGCTTCATGTTGATCGATCTGGAACTGCCCGGGTTTCGTACAAGCCACTGTATCAACCACTTTATAATTATCCTTCTCAAATACAGCATATACGGTTTGATCTTCCAGATTAGAAAGTTCCCCTTCAATCCGATAGACATAATCCTTGCCACAAGATGACAAACAAATTATAAAGCCAATAATAAGTGCCAGTTTTTTTATCATTACTCCTTTTTAAGCTCTTCTTATAACAGATAATCCGGTCTAAAGGTAGGAATATTTTTTAAAACTACTTCACATTTATAATAAAATTAACGCAGTTATCATAAAAAAAGCGCAGAATTAGTAATTCCACGCTTTTTTATAAAGATATTTTTAAACCTTGACCTTTTTTGATCAAGGTTTTTTAAGCAATTATAACTGAGGACCAGCAGCAACCAATGCCTTACCAGCTTCGTTGCCCGTGAACTTAGCGAAGTTCTTCTGGAAGCGAGCAGCCAAATCCTTCGCTTTCTCATCCCATTGAGCAGGATCAGCATAGGTATCGCGAGGATCTAAGATATTCGGATCTACGCCCGGTAATGCAGTCGGAACCTCGAAGTCGAAATACGGGATCTTCTTTGTCGGAGCCTCGTTGATAGAACCATCAAGGATAGCATCGATGATACCTCTTGTATCTTTGATAGAGATACGTTTTCCGCTACCGTTCCAACCTGTGTTCACCAAGTAAGCCTTAGCGCCAGTCATTTCCATCTTCTTAACCAACTCTTCGCCGTATTTTGTCGGGTGCAATGACAAGAAAGCAGCACCGAAACAAGCGGAGAATGTAGGAGTCGGTTCCGTGATACCACGCTCTGTACCTGCTAATTTAGCGGTAAATCCAGACAAGAAGTAGTATTGAGTTTGCTCCGGAGTCAAGATAGATACTGGAGGCAATACACCGAATGCGTCAGCAGACAAGAAGATAACTTGTTTTGCGTGCGGGCCTTTAGAAACCGGCTTAACGATGTTCTCGATGTGATAGATCGGATAAGAAACACGAGTGTTCTCTGTAACTGACTTATCAGCGAAATCGATCTTACCATCAGCGGCAACTGTTACGTTCTCAAGAAGAGCATCACGTTTGATAGCGTTGTAGATATCCGGCTCGCTATCTTTATCCAAGTTGATAACCTTAGCGTAGCAACCACCCTCGTAGTTGAATACACCTTCGTTATCCCATCCGTGCTCATCGTCACCGATCAACAAACGTTTCGGGTCCGTAGACAAAGTAGTCTTACCAGTACCAGACAAACCGAAGAAGATAGCTGAGCTCTTGCCCTCTTTATCCGTGTTAGCGGAGCAGTGCATAGAAGCGATACCACGCAACGGGTTCAAGTAGTTCATGATAGAGAAGATACCCTTCTTCATCTCACCACCGTACCAAGTATTCAAGATAACTTGCTCTTTAGTCTTCAAGTTGAAAACAGTAGCGGTCTCAGAGTTCAAGCCTAATTCTTTGTAGTTGTCAACTTTAGCCTTAGCAGCGTTGAAAGAAACGAAATCAGGTTCGCCGTAGTTAGCCAATTCCTCAGCTGTCGGACGGATGAACATATTAGTTACGAAGTGAGCTTGCCAAGCAACCTCCATGATGAAACGTACTTTCAAACGAGTAGCCTCGTTAGCGCCACAGAATGTATCGACAACGAACAAACGTTTGCCAGACAATTCTTTTACGGCTTTAGCCTTCAAGTCTGCCCAAGCAGCCTCAGAACAAGGCTTGTTATCATTCTTATATTCATCAGAAGTCCACCATACAGAATCTTCGCTGGCTTCATTCTTTACGAAAAATTTATCTTTAGGAGAACGACCTGTATAAATACCAGTCATCACGTTTACAGCACCTAGCTCAGTTACTTGGCCTTTCTCGAAGCCTTCCAAACTCGGTTTAGTTTCTTCTGCGAACAGAACATCATAAGACGGATTGTGAACGATTTCTTTCACATCAACAATTCCGTACTTGCTTAAATCTAAATTAGCCATCTTGAATTTAATTTAAATGATTGACTTTATATAACTTTTCTCTCTACTCTAGTTCGATACGGTGAGGCTTTCCGACCTTTTGGAGCTTGCTGCGACTCCACCTTGTTAACCGCGGTACAAAAGTAATATTTTTTTTTATCGTACACAGCTTATTAAGGAAATTTTTCAGTAATAATTACTCTTTTCCATGCAATTAACAAAACCCTTAGTCTATTTGTAATATGGAGTTTACAAATCATATACTTTTAGCTAGCATCTCAACTATTTCCGAAGTTGTCATCATAGGTATTCGCTTTTATTGTGACTGAAACAAAGATATATACTTTTTTCCGCACAAACAAATCCAGCGTATAAATATAAAAAAGGCGCAGGATAAATATCTTGCGCCTTTTCTTATATCCGATCAGAAATATATTACTTTACCTCCCAAATCTCACCTTTCATCAAAAGGTCGTGTAATTTACGTGTAGGATTCTTCGCTTGTACCTCCTCGATTTGCTGATGGACAGCCTCATCATAGGTCGATCCCTCCACATCTCGTATTACGCCTAACGCAATTGGCATATCACCGCTCATCATGGCAAGCATCATATGCAAGGTGTTATCCTTCTCATGGGCGTCGTGTACCAATACGTCATCCATCGTATAACCATCTTGTCCGATCGTTACGGATTTCAGTTTTAGGCCGTCTAGCACAAGGCCTTTATCCATGTTAGCGCCGTAAACCATTTTCTCGCCATGGCGAAGGAAAATCGTACGATCCGCACGGTATTCCTTGTCTACGATGCCTTTATGGATACCATCATTAAAGATCACACAATTCACCAGTACCTCCGTAACGGAAGCGCCTTTATGACGGGCGGAAGCCGCCAATACCTCGGTCGTATTCTTCAAATCTACGTCAATCGCACGAGCGAAGAAATTACCACGGGCGCCTAAGGCCAACTCGGCCGGGATAAACGGATCTTCCACCGTTCCATACGGAGAGCTCTTGGATACGAAACCACGGTCGGATGTCGGGGAGTACTGTCCCTTCGTCAAACCATAGATCTTATTGTTGAAAAGAACGATATTCAAGTCGATATTACGACGGACAGCATGGATAAAATGATTACCGCCGATAGCCAAGCAGTCGCCATCACCCGTAATCAACCATACGCTCAAGTCCGGGCGAGCCGTCTTTACGCCGGTAGCGATAGCCGCTCCACGACCATGGATCGTATGGAAGCCATACGTATTCATATAATAAGGTAAGCGGGAAGAACAGCCGATACCTGAGATAACTGCCATATTGTGAGGAGCCACTCCTACCTCGGCCATAGCCTTATGCAGGCAATTCAGTACCGCATGGTCACCACAACCCGGGCACCAACGTACGTACTGGTCGCTTTTATAATCTTTCGGTTGAAATTTAGTTTCTTCTGTTGTCATCTTTTAAGCCTCCAATATTTTAGTGAATTCCTCAACTAATCTCGCAACGACAAAAGGTTGTCCCTTTACACGATTGAAGCGATACGGGTTAAATCCGGGTACCTTTCCACGTAAATAGTTAGCGAACTGGCCGTTATTTTGCTCAGCCACCACCACTTTCTTATACTTAGAAAGAACCTCAGCCGTATTCTTAGGCAGCGGGTTGATAAACTTGAAGTGAGCGAAAGCCACCTTCTTGCCATTCTCTTGCATCGTCTCCATCGTCTCGTAAAGGTGTCCGTAGGTTCCACCCCAACCAACGATCAATAAATCAGCGTCCTCATCTCCGATCACTTCCAGTTCGGGGATATAGTCGGCGATCTTATCGATCTTAGCCTGACGGGTCGTCACCATCTTCTGGTGGTTAGCCGGATCGGTAGAGATCGCGCTCGTCTCGTAGTCTTTCTCCAGACCGCCCAGACGATGAGCGAAACCTTCCGTTCCCGGAATCGCCCAGTAACGAACCAAGCTTTCCTTGTTACGACGATACGCCTTCCAGACTTTATCGTCTTGATAATTAGCTACGTAATTCGGCTTAATCTCCGGATATTTATCCATTTCCGGAATTCTCCAAGCGGAAGAACCGTTAGCGATAAAGGCATCGGTCAACAAGATAACCGGAGTCATATGCTCCACGGCCAACTTACCCGCCCAAAATGCGGCATCAAAACAATCAGTCGGCGTAGAGGCCGCTATTACCACGGCAGGGCTCTCACCATTACGGCCATACAGAGCCTGCATCAAGTCCGTTTGCTCGCTCTTCGTCGGCAAGCCCGTAGAAGGACCGCCACGCTGAACATCGATAATCACCAAAGGCAACTCGGCGATTACAGCCAAACCGATCGCCTCGCTCTTCAAGGCAAGCCCCGGTCCGGAAGTAGATGTAGCCGCCAAGCAACCGGCGAAACTAGCTCCGATAGAAGTACAGATACCGGCGATCTCATCCTCGGCCTGAACCGTGATAACGCCTAAATCCTTACGTTTAGATAATTCATGTAAAATATCAGTAGCCGGAGTGATCGGGTAACTACCCAAGAACAACTGCAAACCAGCCTTCTCGGCAGCGGCTATCAAACCATAGGAAGTAGCCTTATTACCATTCACGTCCGTATAGAATCCGGGCTCGGCTTTCTTACTCTCGATACGATACGTAGAAACTGAGGCATGGATGTTATTACCATAATTATAACCGTCCGTCAAAGCCTTGATATTAGCTTGGGCGATAACCGGTTTCTTAGCGAACTTATTCTGCAACATGTGCATAGCCTCCTCCAGCGGACGCTCGAACAACCAGCAAACAAGTCCTAAGGCGAACATATTCTTACAGCGAAGAGCCGATTTATTGTCCAAGCCAAACTCAACCAATCCGTCTTTTACCATCGTAGAGATCGGAGCGGCAACAACCTGCACGCCAGTCAATCCCAGCTCAGTAAACGGATCATCGGTCGTAAACAAGGCCTTATCCAAATCACTTTTCTTGAAAGAGTCCGTGTCGATTAAAACAATCGCATTGGGTTTTAGGTGTTTTACGTTCACCTTTAGCGCGGCGGGATTCATGGCCACCAATACGTCGGCCTTATCACCGGGTGTGAAGATCTTGCGCGATCCCAAGTGCACTTGGAATCCAGATACACCACTTAGTGTTCCTTGTGGAGCACGTACTTCTGCCGGATAGTCTGGGAATGTAGAAATCTCGTTCCCGAAAACCGCGGACAGGTTTGAAAAGATTGTACCGGTTAACTGCATACCATCTCCCGAGTCTCCCGAGAAACGAATTACAACCTTCTCCAGCGTCTTAACTTTTGTCTGTTCTGCCATAATATACTTTATTAGCTTTATCGCTTATTGGTATTTAGATCGTCCGCAAAGTAAAGCATAAACTTTGCGAGTTCAAAACTTTTCCGCATCAAAAAGCAGAGAGGTATAGATCAAGATTATTAGATGATAGATTAAAATGGTTAGACACATAACTATTCACTGTCTTCCCATAATACATATATACTCCCGCCCTAAAGCCCTTATCCGATTTGATCATTCCTTGCACGGAACCGGAGTCGCCCAACGACAATAATAAAGGTACGAATATATTACTATAAGCCATCGAGGTAGTACGAGCCACCCGGTTGCTGATATTCAGTTTACAATAATGTAATACCCCATATTGCTCGAACACCGCGGGATCTTCCCTCGACAAGCAGCAAGTCGTCTCAAAGCAACCGCCTTGGCTTACCCTCAGATCGATCACCAAAGCTCCCTTTTTCATCGTACGCACCAAGTCCGTAGCGATAATATAGCGATGTCTCGTATTAATATAACGCATCGCCCCGATCACCACGTCAGCGCTACGAAACGCGTTATGCAGCACATTCGGATGGAACGTGGAAGTAAAAAGCCCTTGCCCCAAGACCTGTTGTATTATACGCAATTTATTGATATCATCATCGAATACTTTCACGGATGCTCCCAAGGCCAACGCGGCACGCGCGGCCACGGTCCCGGCGTTTCCGGCCCCGATAATCACCACTTCTGTAGGGGATACGCCCGGGATACCGCCTAATAAGATCCCTTTACCTCCTTGGGTATTGCTCAACAGCTCGGAAGCGATCGTTATGGAAGCCGCCCCCTCGATCTCGGAAGTGACATTCAGCACCGGGAAACGATTATATTCATCCGCCATCAACTCATAAGAGATAGCGGTAATCCGTTTCGCCATCATCAACTCGAAAGCCTCTTGAGCGAATAAATTAAACTGCACCAATGAGAAAACGGTCGTGCGAGGTCTCATAAGCGCGATTTCCACCGGCAACGGAGGCAATATCTTCAAGATCAGATCCGCTTGGAAAACTTCCGCGGGCGTATCGACAATCTCCGCCCCCGCCTCCGAGAAATGATTATCGGAATAGTTGATGCCTAATCCGGCGCCACTTTCCACCAGCACCCGGTGACCGCAATCGGTCAGCATATCCACCGCCTCCGGAGTTAACGGCAAACGTTTTTCCGCCTCGCATCGTTCACGAGGAATACCGATGAGCAAACGGTTATTCACCTTGCTGATCTCTTTCAATAATTCCTGCGGGATATAGGCCCCCTGTACCTGCCGGCCGTCGTTCGCTTCCATATGCTATAGGATTTTCATTAACGCGTTCGATATGTCATGTACATCAGATTCTGTTAACATCTTCTCGGCATCAAACGTTATGGACGCCTTCGTATAAAACGGATTCCTTTTCTCCAGACTCTCGGCGATAAACGCCCTCAGTTCCTCCCCGGAACGTCCTTTCAACACCGGACGGGTATGTTTGCACAACTCCAGACGCTTTGCCAGCTCCTCGACTGACACCTTTAAGTAAACCGTCGTGCCAGAAGCGTTCATAAACTCCATGTTATCGAAAAAGCAAGGAGCGCCTCCTCCCGTGGAGATCAGCACGTCCTCAAACTCAGCGACCTCGTGAAGCATATTCCGTTCTATCTCTCGGAAAGCCTCCTCCCCTCTCTCGGCGAATATCTGCGAAACGGCCTTATGATAACGCCCTTCGATATAGTAATCAAGATCTATGAACGAAAGACCGGCGAGCTTGGCAAGCTCTTTTCCCACCGTTGTCTTGCCCGCTCCCATATATCCGACCAAAAAAACACGTTTCATACGTTATTATAATAGTTTTCGCAAATGTAAACTTTTTCCGGGAACTCCATCTTCTTTATTCCTAAGAATCAATAAAAAAATCATAGGCCAATGGCTTTTACTGTCTGGGTCGCACGATCCACTACCAATAAAGTATGACGAGCACCGGCTATTTTCTCGGGATAGACCATCGAATCTGTAAAGTCCTGCAATAATTTTCCGTTCTTAGGGCTGATCTCCCATAGCTCCGACCGTTTATCATCGACACGAAGCGTAACAAACAAACGATCCCCTACAAACGCTATCGACTGGGGAGACTTTTCAAATCCCAATGTCACCAGATACGGCGCAAAGCCCGTGTCCCCTGCCCGAATGTCCGCAGGATCGAATAAATAGATCATATTTTTATTCTGGGCCGTCACATATAAAAAGCCATCATTTCGTGCCGCTACCGCATAAGTACCCATTGCCTCTTGTAAATTTACGCTACGGCTATATATAGGTACCCGAGCAGCGGAACCGGGCTGTACATCTTGCTCCAAGACAACTACCAGTTTCCGTTTATCCCGGATAAAGACAGCCCCTTGACTAGCCGTCACATCAAACGCATGAACGGTCTGATAACCACCCTCACCCCAAGTACCCGTACCGATACAAGTAATGAACTCATACGTTTCCGCATCAAACACATCCGTACGGCTTCCCGTATTCGTGACATATATTTTCCCATACGAGCGAGTCACGCCGTTTGGCTCCCCCGCAAAGGTCTCTTTCTTATCTCCGTTCATCCACTCAACCATACTTTTCACATGACGCACATTACCGGAAGATACATCAAAGACCTCCAAACTATAATGTCCCGGAGCGTCATTTGCTACATATAGCGTATTCCCATAAAGATGGACCGCTTTCGGATGAAAAGTTTCCACAGTGGCACCGGGAATATCCAAGACAGAAAGTGTAAATGAGAGAGGAGAACCCTCATCACCAGCCCTATCCGTCTCCATCGGAGCAAGCCCAAGCCCGCCATCTATGGCATCCAATTCCGGATCATCGATAATGTATTTCGAGGAAGTATACACGTTTTTATTCTCTACCAGATTCTTATTCCTCCGGGTATGCAAGAAACGGCGGGAATAAACCGGTAAATTCTTGCTCACGGAAAGCTGTGAGTAAACCTTCATACAAATTGTAGGGAAACCGCCTTCCGCCGGATAGTACGTCATATTCCCACTATGCCCATACCCCAAGCAGTGTGCCAGCTCATGATACGGCGTGTCAGAACCATTGGCATCGTCGGCATAATGGGTCAGATAGACATATTCACCTAGCCCAAAGGTATTTCCTCCACCCAGACCGACAACATTCACCACGCGTCCATAACACAACCCGCCATGATTCGTGATCTGTTTCTTCAACACATCTATATCCACGATTTGCTCGTTATTTATCAGCTTGCCACGCCACTTCTCCAGTTCCTCATCAAAAAGCGAGGAAGAAAACATCGCGGCCATATTCAAGGAAAGGGCAACCGCCTCACGAGCCAGATGTGGCCTAAAGTTGCCCCAGTTCGAACCGGAATATTTACCAAACCAAATATCCCACTTAGGTTTCACGTTTATCATTCCTTGATAGACCGGATCTCCACATTCAACCCGCAAACTTATATTCTCGGCCACGATATCCGGATGGGCATCTATGGTAACCTCCTCGCCGGAACGTGTATAATAAACCTTCGCCCGTTCTAGAAAAGGCAACTTCATTTTAAACTCCTGAAAAGGTAAAACCGTAGTAAACTCCGCAAACCGTACCTCATCCTCATAACCCTCAACCGTAGCCCAGACAATCACATTATGGATAGCTCTAGGAGAATAGAAACGAAGCATCAACTCCTTCTGCCCGGTAACTGACACCTGCAAAGGCTCATTCACCTTGAATTTTCGCTTTGACGAATCGAAAAGAACCTCGTCCGGTTCCTCATCCTGAAGGATGTAAGAAGTATTCGACGAATCATAATCCTCCTCCGCCATCCGTATCAAACCATATTTACTCGTTCCTCCACTATTACCCACATCATCTTCATCCGAACATCCGAGAACAAGAAAGCCTCCCATTACAAACAGAATGACACGAATGATCGTGTATCTCAACATTTCATTCATAAATAATCTCTTACCAGTTTTGGACGCAAAAATAGTATTTTTATTTAACTCGCATAAAAGTCACCGTTTTTATGTAATTTTGCCCCGTAGACAGATGTAGATTCGATGATGAAATTTATAGATAAGTTCAATACAATCATCCATAAGCCATTTTTCAGCAAATATAGTACCTTAATGGGGCTATGGGCATTGCTGGGGGTTATCGCATGGATTACCAAGTATTTCCCCGGGAAATATAATAACTTCTCGATCTTCAGGCAATCCTTTTGGCATACGTTGAATGAATTGCCGCTCTATGCCGCCTATCCGGAAGAATACAACGATATTTTTCACTACGGGCCGGTATTTAGCTTGGTCATCGCTCCATTCGCCGTTACACCGTTATGGTTGGGATTGCTTACTTGGTCGGTGGCACAGAGCCTTTTCTTATTCTGGGCGATCAAGATGCTGCCGGGGATCAAGCGGGAACGTATCTTTATCTATTGGTTCTGTGCCCACGAGTTGCTTACCTCGCTTTTCATGTCGCAATTCAATATCAGTATCGCCGCTATCATTGTCCTCGCTTACGTATTGATAGAGAAAGAGAAAGACGTATGGGCCGCTTTCGTGATCATGTTGGGTACCTTTACTAAATTGTATGGGATCACGGGATTGGCGTTCTTCTTTTTCTCTCGCCATAAGATGAAGTTCAGCCTATCTTGCGTAGGATGGGCGGTCGTCATGGTCGTAGCCCCGATGATATTGTCCGGGCCGGATTATATAATGTCCCAATATACCGGTTGGTTCGAGGACTTATCCGGAAAAAATTCGGAGAACTTATTCGCGCTCATGCAGAACATTTCCTTCTTGGGAATGGTTCGTAAGATATCGGGATCGGTCAGTTACTCGGACATTTATCTGATAATAGGGGGATTACTATTATTCGGCCTGCCTTATCTACGCATCAGTCAATATAAATATGAGGCTTTCCGGAAAACGTTATTGGCCTCGGTGTTGATGTTTGTCGTACTGTTCAGCACGGGTAGCGAGTCCAGTACCTATATCATAGCGTTTATCGGAGTCGCTATTTGGTATACGGCTGTACCGTGGAAACGTTCGACATTGGATATTGTCTTGATGGTCTTCGCCTTTATATTGACCAGCATGTCTCCGTCCGATCTTTTCCCGAAATACATACGAGTGCATTATGTATACCCGTATGCGTTAAAAGCGTTGCCTTGTATGCTGATCTGGCTAAAGCTGACATTTGAGATGTGTACGAGGAGTTATAATCCGGTAAAGGTATAAATGGAATGAACGCACGAGCAGACATAGATTTGGTATTACCTTGTTACAACCCGCCTTCGGGCTGGGAGGAACGAGTAGCCACCCATTTCCGCGAAGTGGAGCGATTATTCAGCCCGGTACGTTTCCACCTTTTTATTGTCAGTGATGGTTCGAGACGGGGATACGAGCCGGAAACGATCGACCGCCTCCGGCAATTGATACCGGATGTCTGCGTCGTGGACTATAAGCCCAACCGGGGAAAAGGATATGCCTTGCGAGAGGCGGTAAAGCGATGTACCTCTCCTTACATTATTTATACAGACTACGATTTTCCATATACAAACGACTCATTCGGCAGGATGGTCGAGGCGTTGCTAGGAGGAGCGGACGTAGTCGTGGCTACCCGCGGCAAAAGTTATCAGGATAATCTACCTCCTTTCCGGCAAATGTTATCCAAACTGTCCCACATATGCAATACATGGGTCTTGCGGATCAAGATCAAGGATACGCAAGGGGGCATGAAGGGATTCAGCCAAGCGGGACAGGCGATATTCCTGACGACCCGTATCAATAGCTTCCTATTCGATACGGAATTTATCTATAAGGCAAGTCGCCGGAAAGAGATAAACTTACGGACGATCAACGCGAACATCAAAGAAGGACTGGCGGTATCCGATATGGGATTCAAGGTCCTGCGGCGGGAAGCGTTGAACTTCTTATCCATCTTATTTCATAGAGATTAATTGACATACATGATATTACTTAGTTTTGATATCGAGGAGTTTGACGCTCCATTGGAACACGGCGTGGAATTGCCGTTCGAGGAACAAATGCGTACTTCCGTAGAAGGAACCCGGAAGATACTGGCATGTCTGGCCCGTCACCGGGTAAAAGCGACTTTCTTTTGCACGGCGAACTTCGCCCTTCACGCAAAGGATTTGATCTTGGACATCCAAAAGGGTGGACATGAGATCGCTTCGCATGGTTTTTATCACTCGTCGTTCGAGACCGCCGATCTACGCAAGTCCAAAGAGGCGTTGGAGGAACTGACCGGACAACCGGTGAACGGTTTCCGTATGGCCCGCATGATGCCCGTCGAAGAAGAAGAGATCCATAAGGCCGGTTATCTATACAACTCGTCCTTGAACCCGACTTGCATTCCCGGCCGTTACAACCATCTGGGGCAGCCCCGTACCTATTTCATGAAAGCGGGCGTATTGCAACTGCCCGCCTCGGTGACCCCGATCGTCCGTTTCCCCTTGTTTTGGCTGGCTTACCATAACCTTCCGGCCACCTTGTACCGTAAGCTGGCGCTTTGGACGTGGAAAGAGGACGGTTATTTCCTGACCTATTTCCATCCGTGGGAGTTCACCTCCTTAAGTGATCGGAAAGAGCTAAAGTTACCGTTTATCATGACCAACCATTCCGGTTGCGGCATGGAAAGAAGGCTGGATGCCTTGATCCGTTTCTTCAAGGATAAAAGAGCGCCGTTCGGTACCTATACGCAATTCTCACAAGAAATCTTGAGTAAGAGCCATGGCCAAGAATAAGTTTTATGTCGTATGGAAAGGTTTGAACCCGGGAATCTATGATAACTGGGCGGAATGCAAGGCACAGGTAGACGGACAAGAGGGAGCCAAATATAAATCCTTCGAGAACCGGGAGGAAGCCGCCAAAGCCTTCGAGGCCGGCTATACCCATTACCTAAAGACCGTCTCTTCCCCGAAAGCCGTGGCCCGTCTCGCGCCGGAAGCCCCGATCGGGAACCCCATCAATGAGAGTCTTGCCGTAGACGCCGCCTGTAGCGGTAATCCCGGGGATATGGAGTACAGAGGCGTTTATACCGCTACCGGGCAAGAGATCTTCCATATCGGCCCGCTGAAGGAGGGCACGAACAATGTCGGGGAATTCCTCGCCTTAGTACACGGCCTCGCCTTGCTACAGCAAAAGGGAAGCGACCTGCCGATCTATTCGGATAGCCGCAACGCCATCAGCTGGGTCAAGAAAAAGAAATGCAAAACCCTATTAGCACGTAAACCGATCAACGAACCTATCTTCGACCTCATCGAGCGGGCCGAGAAATGGTTGAACACCCATACCTATACCACCCAGATCCTCAAATGGGAAACATCCGTATGGGGGGAGATCCCGGCGGATTTCGGAAGGAAATGAGGTAAAGGTAATTAAAATTATATCGTATATTTGCCCAATATATCGAATTCAAGCCTATGAAGATCGCTTTCGACGCAAAACGGATTACGCATAACGCTACCGGACTGGGTAATTATAGCCGGTTCGTAGTGAATAGTTTGTCCACTTCTTTCCCGGAGCATATCTATCAACTCTATACGCCGGGCAAAGGCAAAGAGGCGTTACGGAAACGGATCGAGGAGCGTCCAAGTGTCTCATTCCATTATCCGGAAGGCAGGTTCGATAAACTATTTCCGTCTTTATGGCGTACCTCCGGTCTAACGACTACGCTTCGAAAAGAGCACGTAGATCTGTTCCATGGCTTGAGTAATGAGATTCCTATGAATCTAAAACAGAACGGAATCCCAGCGGTCGTAACGATACATGACTTGATCTTCTTGCGTTACCCGCAGCTTTATAAACCGATCGATCGTTCCATCTATACCTACAAATTCAAGCAAGCTTGTTTACGATCGGACAAGATCATAGCGATCAGCAGGCAGACGATGCGAGACATCCGGGACTTCTTCCACATTCCGGAAAGCAAGATCGAGGTTGTTTACCAAGGTTGTGACCCGATATTCGGGCAAGCGGTTCAAGAAGACGTGAAATCGTCCGTACGCGAGAAATATCAGATAAACGGGCCTTATATATTATATGTAGGGAGCATCGAGGAACGGAAGAATTTATTGCTTCTGGTAAAAGCCCTGAAAGCCCTGAAAGAAGATATCTCCGTGATCGCTATCGGTAAGCATACGCCTTATACGGATACGGTAGAGACCTATATCCGGGAAAACAACCTGTCCGGTCGCGTCCGTATCTTGACCCATATACCTTTTAACGAATTAGCCGCTTTCTATCAGATGGCGACCTTATTTGTATATCCCTCGTTTTTCGAAGGATTCGGTATCCCGATATTAGAAGCCCAGCTTGCCGGTATTCCGGTGATAGCGGCTACCGGTTCTTGTCTGGAAGAGGCGGGCGGATCGTCCGCTCTATATACCGATCCGAGAAATGAGCAAGAACTGCGCGGCTTGATAGAGTCCGTATTGAACGAGCCGAAGCTGGCCGAATCCATGCGTTCCGGCGGACGAGAGAATATACGGCGATTCATGCCCGACGTATTAGCGGCTCATTTCATGCGAGTATACGAGAATATCTCACGATCTTAGCAAATCCATTTTATCCATACACAATGAATATACTTTTAGTCTATAAAGAAGCCGACATAGCGACCTACAAAATGCTGGAAGGATTGTCCAAGCTTGAGGACTTCAACATCTATATCGCTTCCCCCCAATCGTATACCGACAAAAAGATCTATGGGAATTGTACACCCTTGGATCTGCCGGTCATTACCTCGAAGTTCAACTGGAACGTTATTCGTGCCCTGCGCGAAATCATCAAGACTTATCGGATCGACCTTATCTACTCACCAAGTAGTTCCGGTTTATCAAACGCTTTATTCGCCTCCATAGGCACACGGGCGAAGAATATCGCATACCGAGGCACGCAGGCTAAATTGAAGCGGTTCGATCCGACCTATTATCTAGGCATATTAAATCCCGCCGTGGAGCATGTCGTATGCGAGACCAAAGATATCGAGGAATATCTCTCCCGATTCATCGCACGAAAAAGACTAACAACCAGCACAAAGCCATTTGATATCGATTGGATCAAGGAGGCAGTCCGTACGCCCAAACAAGCAGACGATATTCCGGACGACGCCTTTCGTTGCATCTATATCGGAGCGACGAAGAACAGGCCGTTCAAAGGCTTAACCGATTTGATTCATGCGTTTATCTTATTGGATGATCCACGGGTACATCTTACAATCGTGGGAGAATATGGGGAAAATGATTTCCAATTAGCCCAACAGTCGAAGGTAAGCGCACAAATTCATTTTCTGGGACAGCGTTCCGACGCCATCTCTTTTCTGGTCACGTCCCAGTTGTTTATACTTCCCTCGCACCGGGATGCCTCCCCGAGAGTCGTGCGGGAGGCTATGGCTTGTTCCGTTCCTTGTATCGTAACAGACATACCGGGAGCAAGAGACTTAATCATAGACGGAGTCACCGGATTGTTAGTGCCGCCTTCTTCTCCTCAAAAAATGGCGGCGTCTATCCGCTCGCTTATCGATAACCCGGAGCGATTGGAAGCGTTCGCCAAGGCCTCACGTGAGCATATCATCCAAGATTTCAGCGTAAAGGCTTATACAGATGGCTTCGCCACGTTATTCAGGTCGATCAAGAAAGCATAGATTATTTACAGATTCAGAAACAACGGATATAAGCTAATGAATAGCTATCATAAAGATGGTCCTTCATTCCATGTTTATATTGGAAGGACAGGATATTTTTCTTAAGCTCATAATTTAGCTTTGTCCGTAGGATCATCGGCTTATCCCCATTATCCCGATATCCCCGGAAACCGGCATAATTACAATCCAACGAGAACCCCCGATAGGTTCCTAACACACCTGCCCCATAACAGAAAGCGTCGTTCTGACGATTCACGACATCGTTCGTCATCCAACAATAAAAACCCGCTAAAGCTTGCACACGGATCGAAGCGTTTACATCTTTCCGCTTCCACAACGTACGTCCCAGATTGGCGTCGAACCAATAAGAGGCCGCATCCGTATAACGAGCGTCGCACAAGCGTCCGCCACTGGCGGTTTTCAGGTTGGCGCTTACCACGATATCCATCCACTTCTCGCTCCGGAGAGCTTGGAAATAAAAATTAAAGATCACGTCGCCCCGGCAAACAATCGGGGATTTCAGTTCTACCGCATAACGCTCATCCCGCACTTCCGGCGACATCTCATACCATTCTTGGAATACCCAACTGACATTCACCCCTACACGTCCCTTTACGACAGGAATGTACAAACGGGCAAAGATATCTTTCGTCTGATCGCCTCGCGTCTTATGATATTCCCCCCGAAGCTCCACTTCCCAACGGCTGGACAGGCTTCCTCCTACCAACTCGGGAATCGGAAAGGCATTTGGCCCGAAATAACGGGGCGAGTAAGTCAGATACTCTACCTTTTCCCACCATTCTAACGCCTTAACCGGAGATACATAGGTCAAAAGACAACTAACAACTAAGCAGAACCGGAGTATTTGTATTTTCATAAAAGTCTATAATTCAAATTCAATCTCATGCTTCAACGCATATTTCTTCCAGAAACGATTTCGATAATATAATATCCAACGAAGGCATTCCGCTTCATCAAAATGCCGGCTCTCGGCATAGGTCTCCGCCATTAAATGAAAAGCGGCTTCCCGTCCCCACAAGCGGGAGAAATTCGCGCATCCTCGTTTTAGCGAGACAGGCCCGAAGTGCATCCGGTTTATATCGATCAAGGAGAACTTAACCCCTTCCTCCGTACGATCGTACAATACATTTCCGGGAGAGAAATCGGCATGATAAACCTCCGCCTCATGCAACTTTGCCATATAAGTACCTAACGCACGGAAAATATCCTCGTTCTCCTCTACCGGACGCTGTCCGACTTTATACAATGTCTTATAGCTGGATTGCAGACTGATAAAATAACTATATTCCAAAAACCCTTTCTTCCTAAAAAGGATATAAGCGATTGGGGCAGGAGTCTCAAAACCCTTGGCGACTAAACGCAGAGCGTACTCATAGGCTCGCACGGCCTTAGGCTGACGGAAAAAACGATAAATAACACGGTTTATCAAGTGGGGGACTCTATATCGCTTGACATTCAGTTCCACACCATCTACCTCAAAAACCTTGATCTCATTCCTCGCCTTATAAATCGTTTTTCCCTCTTCTGAAAATATACGAGGTACACGCCTTACAAAATCCTCGAATCGCCTATACGCCGGGTTAATGACCTCCTGCATCCGAAATCGTTTCATTTAAAGAGGTTAATACCTTGTTTATGATTAGGTCCGGATTGAGCTGTTTCATACACGCCCAATCCTTCCGCAGGCAGGGCTTTTGGCCGAATACGGAACAAGGACGACAAGGTAAATCCAGCTGGATACAATCTTCCGGATCCTGATGATATCCGTAAAATCCGGCATAGGGATGGGTAGCGCCCCAAACAGAAATTACCCGTGTACCGACCAAGGAAGCGAAATGCATATTGGCAGAATCCATGCAAATCAAAAGATCCAACCGGCTGATCAAGGCCAGTTCCTGATCCAAGGAATACTTGCCCGCCACGCTTTTTACCCGGGGATACTCAAAAGCCCATTGATCCAAGAGCGCCTCCTCGTAGCCACGACCACCGAACAGGAAGATGGTAAAATCCTCTCGATCGGAAAGCTCGGCCATGACCAGCTCCATCTCCCCGGTCGGATAAATCTTTCCCCGGTGCTTGGCGAAGGGGGCGATACCGATCCATTTGCCCGTCTTCGTTCCCACAAGGGGTTCCAAGGCGGATAAATCAGGGGTCGAGGTCTCATAAAGCGAGGTGAACGATTCCGTATAGTTAAGCCCGGCGTTGCGGAACACATCCGCGTAACGTTCGATCACCGGGCGAAGTTGTTTAAATCGTTTATGCTTTGCGTCGGTCAACCGGGCACGATCTTTCCGGGCCTTATCCACGACAAACACCCGTCTGCCGTTCAAGCGGAACAGCGTACGGATAATCATGGTCCGCAACACGTCGTGCAAATCCAGCACCATATCGAAATCGTATTTCACCAAGGCAGAGGCAAAACGGAGCAATCCCGCCAACGTTTTCTCCGTGGTCTTCGTATTGATACCGATCACGTTCACGTTCTTCGGGCGGTTGATAAAGACCGGGATCAAGAACGCTTGCGTCAACACGGTAAACGAGTCCGTAGGATTCGCCTTGGCTACGGAATAGATAACGGGAACGGTCATCGCCACATCCCCAATAGCCGAAAGTCGTATTACTAATATATTTGCCATTATTTCTTACCGTACAACACAGGATTCAAGGCCGGGTCGTTGTACATCTTCATTTGCTTGTAGACCTTCATGTATTTCTTACCGTCACGGATATCGGATAGCAATTGATCCAAAGCCATCGACAAATCCTTCTTCTGCTCCATCAGCACCGCCAGTTTCTGCTCACAACGAGCCTTATGCTCGGCAGTAGCATCCGGACGGTTTGCCTCCTCACGCATATGATAGATCTTTAGCGTAAGGATAGAGAGACGATCGATCGCCCAAGCCGGGCTTTCCGTATTGATCGTAGCATCCGGCAAGACTTTCACGTTCTTGTATTTATCCAGAAAGAAACTATCGATCAACTCTACCAAATCCGTACGATCTTGATTCGACTTGTCGATGCGGCGTTTGATAGCCAGCGCTTCCACCGGGTCGATCTCCGGATTCCGGATAATGTCCTCCAAATGCCATTGTACGGCATCGATCCAGTTCTTAAGATAAAGATAAAACTCGATGCTCTTTACCGCATAGGGATTATGCACTGTAGCATCTACATTGTCAGTTACATGATAAGCCTCCGTAGCTTGCTCAAAAATGCGGAAACATTGTTCGCTGAAGTTCATATATGATTCATTTTCTTTCTGTGAATACTTTGTGGGACAAAGATAATGCTTACGGATCAGAAACCCAATTCTACCGGATAAATTCTATCCTCTTAGCATATATCCTTTCTTCGGCAAGGATACGATGCCGGTAGACGGATCGTTATGAAGCGCTTTACGGAGATAGGTGACCTGCACATTCAAGGCCAGGGAGTTGGCGTATGAGCTAGTTCCCCAGACGGTTTCCAACAGAAGGTCACGATCCACCGCCAGATTCAGGTTTGTCGCCAGGATTCGCAGAAGATCCGCTTGGCGGGAAGTGATCAATACCTTGTTATTGCCGGTACGGATCTCGTTCGTGGTATAGTTGAAGGTCGTATTTCCGAAATGGAAGCTCTCCTCCAGCACGCTTTCATGGACACCGATCTCAAAACGGTCCTTGATACGGGCGATCAGCTCTTCCGGATAGAAGGGTTTCGCCAAGTAATCGTTTCCGCGCAAGCTAAAACCTTTCAAACGGTTGTTCTTATCGGAACGGTCGGAAAGGAAAAAGATCAAGACATGACGATCTTGCTCACGGATCTTTTCCGCTACCTCGAAACCGTTTAGGCCGGGCATGTTGATATCCAGCAAGACCAGATCCGGTTTCACAACCGGGAATTGCTCCAAAGCCATGGTACCATTGCCAGTATAAGTCACCTCATACCCCTCCCGTTCCAAGAATCGCTTCAAGACGAGGGAATACTTAAGGTCATCGTCAGCGAAAAGTATTTTCAATGTCGATTTCATAAGGCTGTAGTCGGTAGATTTATAGTAATTCGAGTGCCTTCACCTAATTCACTTCGCAGGGATACAGAGCCATGATGCGCCTCTACTATTTGGCGAACGTAGCTCAATCCCAACCCAATACCCGGAATTTGCTTATCCGGCAGATGAGACGAACGGTAAAATTTATCGAACACCTTTCGCCGCTCATCCGGAGCGATACCGAAGCCATTATCCGAAACGGTCAATTCCACCCTTTGCTGATTCCAAAGCACTACGATATCGATATCCACTTCCTCTCCCGAATATTTGATCGCGTTCTCTATCAAGTTAGACAAGACATTCGCCACATGTACCGGATCGGCCGTCAGATCCGGCATATCCGGGGGAAAGGCCGTCGAGAAAGAGACTTTTTTCCCGGCGGGGATATTGGTTAGGCGTACCACCTTCTCCACCAACTCACGGAGATTAAAAGCGGAAGGTCTTAAGAGCGTCTCCGTCTCGCTCTTAGGGTACCAAACCCAGCAACAAGCCGTACATGCCGGACAAACGCTTCGTTTTGAGATGGAGCCGCAGGTATTCAGCCTAAAGGAGGTGGAAATCCGTCCGGGACGTGTCTGGGGGCGGCAAGATACGATCAATTATGATGTCACCCGCTTTCTCTCCCCAAAGGATCAATCCATCAAGGACGTATTACGGAAACTTCCAGGTATCGATATCGATGATCTGGGGAAGATCTCTTACAACGGGAAAGAGATCCGTAATTTCTATGTGGAGGGACTGGATCTCACCAACGGGAAATACAAGCAAATCAGCGAGAACCTGCGAGCCGACGCCGTGCAGAACGTACAAGTGATGGAGAACCACCAACCGATCCGTGTGTTACAGAGAAAGATCAAGACCGAAGACGTAGCATTGAACCTCAAGCTGAGACCGGAATTCCGGGATCGCTGGCTGATCAATGCCGAAGGCGGTCTCGGCGCATCCCCGTTCTTATGGAAAGGAGCCGCTGACGCCTTGCAGATCAGCCGCAGCAGCCAATCCGCTTATCTATATAAAGGGAATAATACCGGGCAGGATGTATCGGGCGAGCAAAATACGCTTACCGAATCACCCGAATCCCGTTTATCCAAGCCCAAGGTTCCCCAATTTCTGCTACAGCCATCATTCTCCGCCCCGCTAAAGAAAGAGCGCTGGCTGTTCAACCATATACACAGCCTATCCGCAAATCGCCTATATAAACTGAACGAGAACACCCAACTCCGTATAAACGCCGGTTATATCCACGACCTGCAAACACAAGAAAGGGGGAGTGAGACGACTTATTACCAATCCGAGGACACGATTCATCTAACGGAGCAAAGCGATAGCCGCATTCGCTCGGATCAAGCCAACCTAAATATCGGAGTGGAAAACAACTCGCAGGAAAGGTATCTCAAGAACCAGTTCTCAGCCACCGGAGATTGGCAATCCAGCCTTTCCCATATAACCGGAAACACAATTTCCACCGGCCGTACAACATTGGACCAACGCATCAAAACCCCGAACCTCGACTTGCGTAATAATTTACGGAGCCTGTGGAGCTTGGACAAATACACGTTGGAAGTCCAGTCTTTGCTCCGTTACCACAGCAACGCGGCCGATCTTCGCTTGGATAATTACCCTTATCCAATGAACTTACGCGACTTTTATACCGATAATTCCTTTTCATTCCTGAAAAAGAACGGTTCCCTCACCCAGCGATATACGGTGGGCATAAACGGGGAGATCAGCAATATCGAGAAAAGCCTGCAAACTTATCTCTCACCCGATTACCAATGGAATACCTATAAATGGACCCTATCCCTCAGCGCCCCTCTCAGATGGACCGGATATACAGGGGTCGGTTTCTCCCGCATCTCGGTTAATCCGTCCCTGTCCATTATCTACAAACTGAATTACGCATGGCGTTTCACGGTACACGCCTCCTATAAGGAAAGATACGGAGAGATGACCGACTTATACGACCGGCCTTATCAAACGGATTACCGGAATAGCGTCTGGAATTGCGGAATCCTCCCGGTTTACAGACAACAGCTTTATTCCGTTTATGGGGAGTACAAGAATACGGCACGGGAATTCTTCGCCACGGTAAACCTGACACACAACCGGGAGTGGTACAATCGTATATACGAGCAACGTATAGAGAACGGGCAGGTACAACGAGTCTCCTTACCGCTGTCCAACCACGGTTCCGGCTATACCGTCAAAAGCACGCTATCCAAAGGCTTTTACGATCTAGGGCTAAAGACCTCGCTCATGGCGCTCCTCAATATCAGCAAGGCCGAGCAAATCAGCGGGGGACAAAGGCTTCCTTATCAATATCGCCTCATGCGCCTAGAGCCCAAAGTGATCTGGACTCCCAACCGCCATTGGGAAACCAGTTACCAAACCGATATCCGGTACGGAGGAAGTAAAATAGGAGAACGTACCCGTTTGGCGCCCTTATGGAACGTCATCCAACAAGTACAACTCTCCTACATTTTCTCACCCATAGAGGCAAGTCTTTCCGTAGATCATTACCACAATGACGTGAATGAAGACCAATCCGTCAACGCCGTTTTCGCGGACTTCTCGGTCTCATGGAAATCCGGGCGTTGGCAAATCACCGCCACGGCGACAAACCTGTTCGACAAACGTACCTACGCATACACACGATACGCATCGTTGGAAAGCTATACCTCATGGGTACGTATCCGTCCCCGGGAGTTTCTGGTAGCGATCCGCTACCGTTTATAATTATTAGGTCGTTTAGGGGATACTATTGTGAAAAATCAACTAATTTTGCGTCTTGATAAATAAGCGGCTTTATGAATAATGATAAGATCGTCACACCCAGCTTTTGCTATATACTAGCGGCGAATTTCCTGCTTTTTTTCGCTTTCTATCTAATCCTGCCGATCTTGCCTTTTTATCTGAAGGAAGAATTCATGATCGGGAAGTCTATGATCGGGTTTATCTTGTCGTGCTATACGCTAGCGGCGCTCTGTATCCGTCCGTTCGCCGGATATTTGCTGGATACTTTCGCCCGCCGTCCCTTATATCTGGTGGCTTATTTCATTTTCACCGCCATATTTGGCGGATACATGGTAGCCACGGCGCTTACCCTCTTTATCGCCTTACGCATCGTACACGGTTTCGCCTTCGGCATGGTGACGGTGGCCGGAAATACGATACTGATCGATATCTTGCCCTCCTCCCGCCGTGGGGAAGGTATTGGCTATTACGGCCTAGCCAATAACATCGCCATGAGTTTCGGCCCGATGATCGGTCTGTTCATGCAAGGGAACTTCACATACGACGTGATCTTTTCCTGCTCGTTGCTATCCGGAAGCCTTGGTTTTATCATGGCCTATATGGTCAAGACTCCTTATAAGCAACCGGTCAAACGAGAACCGATCTCCCTAGACCGCTTTTTCTTGGTGAAGGGAACTTGGGCGGGTATCTCCCTATTATTACTCTCCATTCCTTATGGTATGACTACCACTTATGTAGCGATGTACGCCGCTGAGATCGGGATCAGCGTAAACTCCGGACTTTATTTCACCTTTATGGCCCTGGGACTAGCCGTCTCCCGCCTGTTCTCCGGACGGCAAGTGGATAAAGGACGGATCACGCTTGTTATCTCCCTCGGGATGTATTTGGCGGCGGCCACATTCTTTCTTCTCGCGGCACTCAAGGAGTTGATGCATTGGAATCCGGTATTTTCCTCTTATCTCTACATAGGTATAGCCCTCTCGCAAGGCGTGGCGTTCGGAACCATGTTCCCTGCTTTCAACACGCTTTTCGTGAATCTGGCACCCAATAACCAGCGGGGTACGGCCACTTCTACATATCTAACTAGTTGGGATGTAGGTATCGGTATCGGGTTGATGGCCGGGGGCAGCATCGCACAAGAGCTGGGTGGCTTCAACTACGCCTACTTGTCTGGCGCTTGCCTTACGGTATTGTCTACGTTTTTCTTCTTGTTCAAGGCAGGGCCTCATTTCAATCGGTACAAGCTGAGATAAGTACTGCACGGCTCTTCCATTAATCTATCCGTTTTAGTTAAGCCGAGAAGCTTTAATTCCATACAATAAGCCTACTCATGAGCTGCGCACGTAAGAAGCTAAGAATCAGCGTCAAAAAAACACGAGAATCTTTCCGTCAAAACACGTACATGTTTTTTCAAAAAGTCGTACGTGTTTTGGATGAAACTCGTACGTGTTTTCCCGAATCTTTCGGCTGAGAACAAAAGCACAAATAGAAATCGACAAGAAGCCATCATCACTTGTATATCCCCTGTTTTTTACTTAATATCGCGTAACGATAATCAAGCTGATAAGATGAAAATAATAGCAGATAACACGGTTCCTTACCTAAAAGGGATCTTGGAGCCGATAGCGGACGTATCCTACCTTGACTCCAAAGAGTTTACGCCCACGAACATAAAAGACGCGGATGCCTTGATCGTACGTAGCATAGATAAATGTACACGCGAGCTATTGGAAGGTAGCCGGGTTCGCCTCATCACGACAGCTACGATCGGGTACGACCATATCGATATCCATTATTGCGAGAAGGCAGGGATCACGTGGAAGAACGCCCCGGGTTGCAACGCCGCTTCCGTGGGGCAATATGTATTATCCTCTTTGGTAGCCGTCGCCCTCCACAAAGGAGAGAGACTAGCAGGGAAGACTATCGGTATCGTTGGCGTAGGCCATGTAGGGAGTATCGTGGAGATGCTATGCGAGGCCATGGGGATGCGTGTGCTTCGCAATGACCCGCCCCGTGCCGAGCAGGAAGGTGAGGATGGATTCGTATCCTTGGACACGATCGCGAAAGAGGCGGATATCATAACCTTGCATGTGCCGTTGACCAAAGAGGGACGTTTCGCCACCCGCCATCTCGCCGATCATGCTTTTTTCGACAGATTGGAACGAAAACCATGGTTTATCAACAGTTGCCGGGGTGCCGTACATGATACGCAGGCCTTATTGCAGGCCAAACGAACCGGCAAGGTCAGCGAACTGATCATCGATTGCTGGGAGAACGAACCGGATATCGACCGGAAATTACTGTCGGAAGCCACGATCGCCACTCCTCATATAGCCGGTTTCTCCGCCGACGGGAAGGCGAACGGGACACGAATGTGCCTAGAGAATATAGGATGCTTTTTCGGTATCCGTATCGAAAAGATCAAGGAAGTCATTCCACCTGCCCCAACCAACCCGTTCATCGACTTGGGACAATTCAAGGAGCACCGGGTGGAAGAAGCCATCTTGAGAAGTTTCAACCCAGAAGTAATCGACCAAGCACTAAGAGCGAATCCTCATCATTTCGAGCGATTTAGGGCAGCGTATGACCATCCCCGTGAGTTCCATGCTTACCAAGCGATCAAAGCTGACCCGGAAGAATTCGCCGTACTCCAGAAACTAGGTTTTCAAGTAGGCTAATGACAAAAAAGCCTTACAATAAACTTTCGATCACATGAGGATAATGCGCATACTCCAGGGCATGCACTTTCGAGGCTACCTCCTCCGGCGTATCCGAAGGTAATACCGGACAAGAAGCCTGGAAGATGATAGCGCCCTCATCATAATGCTCATTAATATAATGTATAGTAATACCCGACTCCCGCTCACCAGCCTTCACGACCGCCTCATGCACATGCATGCCATACATCCCCTTGCCGCCATATTTAGGGAGTAACGCAGGATGGATGTTCACGATCTTACCGGGAAAAGCCTGAAGAATCACGTCTGAGATCTTATTCATAAAACCGGCCAACACGATAAGGCAGACATCATATTCCGCCAACTTTTTCAAGATCGGCACACCGGCAATAAATTCCTCCCGTGAAAATACGAAAGAAGGAACGCCCAACTTGTTTACCCGCCCATGCACGCCAACATTACGGTTATTTGATAAAACAACCGCAACATTAACGTTTTCACTGTTAGCAAAATATCGGGTGATGTTCTCGGCATTCGTACCAGATCCGGAAGCAAAAATCGCTATGTTTTTCATATTTTCAGATGTTTAAATGCACAAGAAAAGAAAAAATGTGCAGTTTTCCGCATTTTTAGCTTATTAAATTTGCTTTGTAACATAAAAAATTCTTTTCTTTGCACTGCAAATTTAAAAAGTATATTCGTATTTATTAATCTAAATTGAAAAAGTTATGTCTGAAGTTGCTGAAAGAGTAAAAGCTATCATCGTTGACAAGTTAAGTGTTGAAGAAACAGAAGTTACAAACGAAGCAAGCTTTACTAACGATTTAGGAGCAGACTCTCTTGACACTGTAGAATTGATTATGGAATTCGAAAAAGAATTCGGTATCTCAATTCCTGACGATCAAGCAGAAAAGATTACAACTGTAGGTGACGCTATCGCTTACATCGAGGCTAACGCGAAGTAATCAATCCTTTTAACTAAAGGTATGGAATTAAAAAGAGTTGTAGTAACAGGTCTTGGAGCTATTACTCCTCTTGGTAATACCCTCCCCGAAACATGGGAAGGTATTATCAATGGAAAAAGTGGCGCTGGACCTATTACTCAGTTTGATGCATCCAAATTCAAGACACAATTTGCATGCGAAGTTAAAGGCTTCGATCCGTTGAAAGTTATGGATCGTAAGGAAGCCCGCAAGTGTGATCGTTATAGCTTATTCGCGATCGATGCGGCGAAACAAGCGATCGAGGACGCGGCAATGGACTTGGATAAAGAAGATAAGAACCGTATCGGCGTTATTTTCGCTTCAGGTATCGGTGGTATCAAGACATTTGACGAGGAAGTATTGAGTTATGCGAAGATCAAGGATACGATCGGTCCGAAGTTTAACCCGTTCTTCATCCCGAAAATGATCTCGGATATCGCGGCTGGACATATTTCCATGCTTTATGGATTCCACGGCCCGAACTTTGCGACCGTCTCAGCTTGTGCATCTTCTACAAACGCTATCAGCGACGCATTCAATTATATCCGTTTAGGCAAGGCTAACGTCATCATCACCGGTGGAGCGGAAGCTGCTGTTTCTGAATCGGGTGTAGGTGGATTCAACTCCATGAACGCATTATCGACACGTAACGATTCTCCCGAGACCGCATCTCGCCCGTTCAGCGCTAGCCGTGACGGATTCGTGATGGGTGAAGGTGGAGCTTGCTTGGTATTGGAAGAAATGGAGCACGCATTGGCTCGTGGCGCTAAAATATATTGCGAGATCGCAGGAACCGGAATGTCTGCCGATGCCTATCACTTGACCGCTTCTCATCCGGATGGTTTAGGAGCGAAGCTGGTTATGCGCAACGCATTGGAAGACGCTGGAATGGCTCCGGAAGATATTGATTACATCAATGTTCATGGAACATCGACTCCCGTAGGCGATATCTCAGAGGTTAAGGCGATCAAAGATGTGTTCGGAGAACATGCTTATCAACTGAATATCAGTTCCACAAAGTCAATGACCGGTCACTTGCTTGGTGCTGCCGGAGCGGTAGAGGCGATCCTGTGTATTATGGCTATAAACGATGGTATTATCCCGCCGACCATTAACCATGCGGAAGGCGACGATGATCCTGAAATAGATTATAAACTGAATTTCACATTCAATAAGGCTCAAAAGAGAGAAGTGAAAGCCGCTTTATCGAATACGTTTGGTTTCGGTGGACACAACGCTTGCGCCATTGTTAAAAAATTCGTGAAATAACGTGTTTAGAAAGCTATACAAACAGCTACATAAAAGAATAAGGCTCCTGCATAATAAAGGTAGGGAGCCTTATTTGTCTTTATCAAAGATTCTAGGTTTTTATCCGGATAATCTCCAGATTTACGAGCAGGCCTTGTTGCATAAATCATCATCAGTAGAGACGGGTGATGGTAAATGGCTTAACAATGAGCGTCTTGAATTTTTAGGAGATGGCATTTTGGATGCGGCGGTCGCCGATATTGTCTATAAGCGCTACCCGAATAAGCGGGAAGGCTTTTTGACAAACACACGCTCCAAGATCGTACAACGGGAAACGATGAATAAGGTCGCCGTACAACTCGGCCTCGATCAAATGGTAGTCTATTCAACCAAGATAAACTCTCATAACAATCATATGTATGGTAATGCGCTCGAGGCTTTGATCGGCGCTATTTATCTGGATCAAGGTTATGACGTTTGTTATAAGTTTATCCGTGACGTGATGATAGAAAAGTATATCGATGTAGATACACTCGTCCGGAAAGAGATAAATTTCAAGTCAAACTTGATTGAATGGAGCCAAAAGAACAAAATATCGATCTCGTTCGATCTAATAGAGTCTTTTACGGATCATGATGGAAATCCTGTATTCCAAAGCGCGATTAAATTGCTCGGCGAGCAAATTGGCATAGGTATCGGTTACTCCAAAAAAGAATCCCAGCAAGCGGCTTCTAAAATGGCGGTCAAAAGATTGCGGACAGACAAAGAACTCCAGCAACGTATCTCTGCCACAAAGAAAAAGAAGACTGGTGAACTAACCGATGAAAAAGAGTTTTCTGACCTCCCAGAGGAAGAAACTGTATGATAAATAGCAGAACTTGGGTATATCGTTTGATATACCCAAGTTCTTTGCTATATAAGAATAAGCTCATATAAAGTTGTATGTATGAAAAAACAGTACAGTAAATTTCTCCGAATATTAATAACCGGCATGTTATGTATCGGTTATTTCTCGATTTCAAGTTCGTTGGCGCAGATCAGCGAAGGAGGACTCCCCCCCAGCTTTCAATTCGCAGGTTCACTTCGAAGTGAAAAGCTAGCAGAACAAGTTCCTGTGAATTTCAGTGTGGAAGACCTCAAGACGGTCGATGCGTGGAGGGTCAGCCAAGGCGCTCCGTTGCGTGTAGCCAAGTCGATTCCAACCAGCTTCGACATCGCCAATAGCGGCGATTGGATTTCACTACCTGACGGTAGCCAAGTATGGCAACTTCACCTTCAAGCGAAAGGAGCGATCGCCTTGATCCTGTATTACTCCGATTTTTATATACCCAAAGGTGCCCGGTTATACCTGTATAACGCAGCGAAAACCCAAGTATTGGGTGCCTATACGCATCGTACGCATCCTAAAAACGGACCGTTCGCAACCCAAGCCGTAGCAGGCGATGAAGTGATCCTCGAATATGTACCGGCACCATCCGGCGAGACACCTCGACTACGCATCCGGGAGGTCGGTTACGGGTATAATCATCTTGAAGCGATCATGCCAGAAGTACAGGAAGCGCCGGGAGCCGGCTATTCAGAAGCTTGCGAAGTGAATATCAATTGCGAGGAGGGAGCCGATTGGCAGGAGCAAAAGAAGGGGGTGATACAAATGATTCAATACATCCGTAATAAAGAGGGAGAAGGAGGAAGCTATATTTGTACGGCTTCTCTGGTAAATAATACGGCCCGTGACAAAAAGCCTTATGTATTATCCGCCTTCCATTGTTCGCAAGATATACTGGGCGAACAGACGGTTACTCCCGAGGAATTAGCGGTCTGGTTGTTTTATTTCCACCAAGAACATGTGGGCTGCGATAATGAGTCACCCATTTATCCGATAAAAACCATGGTAGGATGTACACGGAAAGCCTCTACCCCTGTCGAAAACGGTTCCGACGGACTGTTGCTATTGCTTAACGACGAGATCCCCGACGATTATAATGTATTCTTTAACGGATGGGATCGTTCAAATATGCTTTCACTCTCGGGCGTAGGCATCCATCATCCTTCCGGCGATTATATGAAAATCTCCACCTATGGAAATTATCCGACAGAATCGATTACATGGCGTAATAGTGATGTTGGGAAAACCGGGGCCACGAACGCTCATTGGAACGCGACTTTCGATGCCACGCTAAACGGACACGGGGTGACCGAGGGAGGTTCTTCCGGCTCGCCTTTATTTAATAGCAAAGGCTTGATTATAGGTACGCTGAGCGGTGGAAGCTCCAGTTGCGAACTGCCCGAAGGATTGAATTTATACGGTAAATTGTATTATCACTGGAATAAATACAGTGATAATGATACAGCCCGGATGGATGTCTGGCTAGATCCACTCGGAACGGGCGTCACCTCGTTGCAGGGAATGACGCAGGATGGGAAAACGATCGGAAACGAGTATGAAGGTCCGACTGATTTGAAATACAAACAGATCTCCACGGGTGAGATTCAACTGACATGGAATGCCCCAGTCCTCGAAAAAATAGCTGGTTGGGGATCACAAGATCGTTATCAACAGTTCGGTCTCGGAGGAGATCCATTCTATTTCGCTCAGAAATGGGATACGAAAGATCTACAACCGGTACATAAAAAAACGATCCGGAAGGTTAATTTCTATCCACAGGAAGGGGTCACTTATGGAGTCTATATCAAACAGGGAAACCGGGAGTATGAAGAGAGTTTCACTCAACTGAAATCAGGTAAAATAAATTCGGTCACACTTAAAACACCATTCGTAATCGACGCGAAGCAGGATTTACTGGTAGCCATTCATGTGATAAGCTATGCCAATAACACATATCCGGCATGCTCCGATGAAGGCCCCGCAGTCGACGGAAAAGGGAATTTATATTCTTTGGACGGAAAAAAATGGGAAACATTCTCAGATGATGAGCTAGATGCCAATGTTGTGTTATCGATCGTAATAAGCGCGGAAGAAGGTGAGCTCCCCTCGAGTTCCGTATTCTCCACGAGCACTTTCTCGGAGAAACCGCAACCCATGAGAACGGGCCGATTATCATTCCGGAAACTGGCTATCGCCTCCGATGCGCAAGAAGCAGAGTTGATCACGGCTTTTCCGGAGCTGACCGGTTATAAGGTATATCAAGATACCCGAGAACTGACGACATTACCTGTTTCTCAACGGAATTATACGGTGAAAAATCTGACAACAAGTACCCCTCTGCTCCAAGTAACGGCACTTTATGGAACCGACGAAAGCGCTCCGGCTACGGTAATTCCGGAAACGAGCGTAGGTAACGAACTGAAGCCAACAGGCGAAGAAGTAGATATTCAACCACGTATCTTCTCGAATGAAGTACAGATCCAGAATTATCAACAACTGAAATCGCTTGAGATCTACAGGGCCGATGGAAAGTTGATACGTAGCGTCCCGCAACCGGGAAGCAGTCTCAGCACGGGTGATTTTGCCACTGGAATGTATATCTTCCGCTTGACTACCGAAAAGGGAAGCCAAACCGTTCAAGGTATTAAAAAATAAACGGCCGCCACTAGTATAAAGTAAAAAAGGTTGTGCGTTCTCTGACACACAACCTTTTTTATTTTATTTCCCGAATGTTACCCCCATCCGTTTTCCTTGTACGATCAAATCATGATCCGGTGTCACTAATTTTAGTTTTCCCGCTACTTCTAACAAGGGAATGGATTCTACCCTATCTCCTTTCATACAAACCATACGTCCGAATTCACCATTAGCGATCAGTTCCGTGGCATGGCCTCCCAAGCGAGTCGCAAGGTTACGGTCGAACGGAGAGGGGTTTCCACCCCGTTGGGTGTATCCCAATACGGTATCCCGGGTCTCGATACCCGTTCCCGCCTCGATAGCCCGGGTAATATAATCAGAAGGACGCTTTTTATCCGGAGTCTCGATACCCTCGGCTACTACAACGATGGAATAAGGTTTGCCCCTGCGAGCCCGATCCAAGATCGCCTCGTTCACCTTATCGATATCGTATCCCAATTCCGGAAGTAAGATCACGTCGGCACCTCCAGCCATCCCGGCATACAAGGCGATCCATCCGGCATGATGGCCCATCACCTCCACGACCATCACCCGCTTATGTGAACTAGCCGTAGAATGAAGACGGTCTATAGATTCCGTGGCGATATTCACGGCGGTATTAAAACCGAACGTAATATCCGTACCCCATATGTCATTATCGATTGTCTTGGGAACGCCTATCACGTTCAATCCGATCTGAGATAACAGATTGGCCGTCTTCTGCGTACCGTTTCCTCCGATACAAACCAAGCAGTCCAGCCCCAGCTCCTCATAATTTTTCTTAATGATCTCCGGCTTTTCCGAATCTCCCGAGGCCAAGAGCTTACGGAAAGGCTTCTCTCTGGACGTTCCTAAAATGGTTCCCCCTAAATTTAATATGCCGGATAAGCTCCGTTCATCGAAAACTTGGACGTCTTTATTCAAAAGACCTATAAAACCGCTATGAATACCTATCACTTCCATGCCGTAATGCATGATAGCGGTCTTGCCAACACCACGGATCGTAGCGTTGATACCGGGGCAATCGCCACCCGATGAGAGAATCCCTATTTTCATCGTAACGTTAATTTAGTACCTAGCAAAGATATAAATAAAAAGAGAATGCCTACATTTGCACTCGAACAAATAAAAAGAGCATGGATATTTTAACACAGACGATTTCGCTCCTTTTCCGCCATCGACAAACGGAGATCGGACGATTTGGGCAGGATATAGACCATATCCAGCGCAAACAGCTGCATGCTCTGCTTTCGACGGCACGCAAGACGGAATGGGGACTCAAATATGATTATAAAAGCATTCGCTCTTATTCTGACTTCTGCCAACGTCTTCCCTTACAGACTTATGACGAGATAAAGCCGTATGTCACCCGAATGATAAACGGAGAAAGGAATATTCTCTGGCCTTCGGTGGTGCGGTGGTACGCTAAGAGTAGCGGGACCACGAACGACAAAAGTAAATTCCTGCCCGTCACCCCCGAGATATTAAAGGGTTGCCACTATAAAGGAGGCTTCGATTGCGTGGCCATTTATCTGCGGAACAACCCGGAAAGCCGTTTCTTCTCCAAGAAAGGCTTGATATTAGGCGGCAGCCATAGCCCTTCCCCGCTAAACTCCGAGGCTCATCAAGGCGACTTATCCGCCGTATTACTTCAAAATCTCAATCCGCTCGTCAATTTAATACGCGTCCCCAAGAAACCCATTATCCTAATGGATGAATGGGAAAGCAAGATCAAGGCGATCGTGGAGAACACTTGGAATAAGGATGTAAACAGCCTATCCGGTGTTCCTTCTTGGATGTTGGTCTTGATCAAGGCCGTATTGAAAAAAACGGGTAGGGAATATCTTACGGACGTATGGCCTAATCTGGAGGTCTTCTTCCATGGGGGAATCAGTTTCGAGCCTTACCGGGAGCAATATAAAACCTTGATTCCATCGAATAAGATGCATTATATGGAGACCTATAACGCATCCGAGGGCTTCTTCGGGCTGCAAGACGATCCGACAGACCCCAGTTTGCTTATGATGCCGGATTACGGTATTTTCTATGAGTTCATCCCGATGAACGAGGTGGGTAGCGCCCATCCGACCGTGTTGCCGCTGGAATCGGTAGAGACCGGGAAAAACTACGCGATGGTAATCACGACCTCGGGAGGATTATGGCGCTATCAGATCGGGGATACGGTACGTTTCACCTCGTTATTCCCTCATAAATTCGTTATCTCCGGACGTACCAAGCACTTTATCAACGCCTTCGGCGAGGAGCTAATGGTGGATAACGCTGATAAGGCGATCGCCATGACTTGCCTACGAACCGGGGCGAAAGTAAAAGAATATACCGCCGCCCCACTTTTTATGCTGGATAAGGCGAAAGGACGGCACCAATGGTTTATCGAGTTTGACAAGAAACCGGAATCTCTCGATGAATTCGCCACTTTATTAGATCTGAACTTACAAAAGCTGAACTCGGACTATGAGGCGAAGCGGTATAAAGAGATCTCCCTTCAACCGCTGGAAATCGTTATCGCCCACGACGGTGCTTTCTATGAATGGCTCAAGCAGAAAGGTAAATTAGGCGGCCAACACAAGATCCCACGCCTCAGCAACGACCGCACGCATATAGAGGAGCTTTTGCGCATCAACCAGTCTCTATAAGCCGGTATGCGCTTTATTCATAAGACGCATTAAAATTGATAAGTCAGATAGAATCCCGCCATATTCGAACTGAATACCGGAGCGGCCACGATCGGGCAGTTCTTCACATTTCGATTGATCCGCCGGGCGATAGCGTTACGAATCGGGAAATAGATCAGATACGATAACTCTACCGACAAGATCCCGAAACCCGCGCCGGCTACTACATCCGCCACCCAATGCCTGTTATTGTATAAGCGGGAACCCGCCACGAACGCCGCTATCGCATAACCCGAGTAAGCGAGTATAGGCGAGCTATCCTTAAATTCCTTATAAGCCATATGCGCCCCTAAGAAAGCATTCGAGGTATGTCCGGACGGAAACGAATAAGGCGCCCCGTCCGGGCGAGGCTCGTTTACCCAGTTCTTCAGCCCATGCACCATCAATCCGTTCATCCCTTCCGCTAAAGCGACCAAGCAAAGTTGGTCCACCCAGTTATGCTTCTCTTTTCCCATAAGGTCGCAGACAAATACCCAACCGAGCATTCCCCACTCCAAGTAATTGTCGATATGGATTTGCTTCACGGAATCTTTCCGGGAAAACAGGTGAAAGTCATTCATCCCGTCAATCGCCGTGCCTACGGCTCCCACCGTTATCAATGAGGCCGGAAGAATCAAGCTTTTCGGGTTAAACTTATAGGCGACGACAGGCATTCTCTCCTTGACAGGGGCTTGAGAACGTACGTTTAACGTATCGAGATCACCAACGCCGGCGAACGCAATGTTTACGAAGCCTATCAAAAGGCTTACCAAGACGATTAATTTCCTATATATCATATCCGTTATTTTCCTCTAAGACATCCCTCTCCCGGATAAACCCTTCATCAAAATAGTTGTTCTCTATTTTCGAATGGATCACCCGCTGGAAATAGAAACGATGGTTATTCCAATGGAAGGCTGGGTATTCCTTATTTTGTTTGACAATATTATTCGTGAAGACCAACCCGTCCACGGACTTGGCGTATACCAATGGCCTATCGAACGTAATAAACTCGTTCGCGTCGATCACGATATCACTATGGAAATATTTCCTTTGCGACGCTAAATCCGGGATTTCGGGATAAATAGAGATAATAGCGTTCGTAAATTGGAACATATTCGTCAAGGAGTTGATGAACTTATTCTTACGGATCAACACGTTCCGGCAAGCGCCGGTCTCGAACCAACCATTGCAATCACCGCACAGCAGGATCGCCGTCCCCGAGGTATGATCGAAAACATTATTCTCTACGACCGTTTGCCGAGGCGTGCTGAACAAGGAACCGCGGGCACGGTTATTCCGGATCACGTTATCCGAGAATAGGACCGTCGGCGTCCACTCCAGATTCTCTATGCCGAAGCCGCTTCCCTCATGGATCGAAGGATTCACCGTATTCTCAAACCGGATCTCGAACTCCTTCGCCCCTCGGTAATCCGGTTGATCTACCGCCTTGATAGCGGTAATCCGGTTTCTCGCCCCTATCAATTCCATGGTGCTCGAATGGATGAACTGCACGGAATCCCCTACCCTTCCCCATTCGAAACCATACGATTGCGGGTGCATATACCGGCCTACCAAGGTAGAGTCATTCACTCGTCTCACCACTTTCAGGTAAGTTCCATGCACATTGATAGCGTCGTCCATCATCCCTTCGTACAAGCCATTCTTGGAGATGATCGTTCCCTTGCAGGCCGAGAAATGGGTAGCGTCCGCCTGTGTCGTGAAATACCGCGGATCGTCCGCCCCTTTCAAGCAAACGGAGAAACCATCCAGCGTGATATTCTCGCTCACTTGCGCCAAGAGGCCCATTCCCTCGGCATAATGAACCTTGATATTCTCCAGAGTCGTATTCACGTCATGATACAGGAAGACACCGGGAGCCGGACGTTCCCAAGAACGCATGGCGATCACCGTACCGGGCACCAAACGGCTGTCTTTCCAACGGGGAGACTTTATCAGCCTTGGAGAAACCTCGATCAAGCCCCGCACGCCTACCGGGATATCGCTTGTATTATACACCAAATGACGTGTATCTCCCTCGAAGGCGATACCGGAACCGGGAGTCAACTCCCAGCCTTCTCCCTTCGCTACAAACACGCTATCCCGTATCTCATAGCGTACCCATGGAGCCACCTCGAAGGTGATCCCGCCTTTCAGCGTATCGTTCTCCACCACTTTTACCTGTGAAATCTGAGGATGCTTGAAGTCTATACTGAAATTCTTCAAGACACAATTCCTCGAATCCAGCAAAGAGACCGGCAACATCCTGCCGTGGAAGATTAACTCCGAGCCTTGCCCGTCGAACACCATATTCTTCATCCCCTCGAAAGGCAAGCCTACTTTCTTCGGATTCATTTGATCATGATTCGAGATGAAATAGACACGCTCCGCCGCGCTATCGGGATAAAACTCATAGCGGCCCTTAGGCAAGGTCACCACAATTGTCTGGTTTTCCTCGCATTTCTCCCGTATCTGCTCCAATGCCCTCGACATAGCGGGCGCATTATCCACATGCTCGACCGGGGATAAACCATAAGCCGACAAATCATACCTCCGTTCCGTAGAACAAGCGCTTCCAAACAGGGAATAAAGCAGGACAACTGCCCCCCATAGATACCATTTCATAGAAAATCAATTAAATATATCCGCGAAGGTATGTATTTTACAGGGTAAGCGCACTAAAAACAGACAATAACTTTCCGTCTCATGAATCCTATCACGAATTTCCTATAATAGCAGCCTGAGTTTTCTCCTAATAAAACAAAAGTTTCCTCAGTAAGAAACTTTTGTTTCCCTATATAGAAACGAAAGTTTTTCCTTGAAGAAACTAAAGTTTTCCGTATAAGAAATTTAGAAAAACTGCAATAGACTGATAATCAATTAAAGTACAAAAAGAAACAGCTACCCTTTCCATTCTCGGATTCTACCGAGATATGGCCGCCATGCAAGGTGATTATTTGCTTACAGATGCTTAAACCGATACCCGAGCCGGAGGGCTTGGTGGTAAAGAAAGGTACAAAAACCCGGTCGATAACCTCGGGTAAGACACCGATACCGTTGTCTCGCACGGTAAAGACAAGTTCGTTTCCCTCCCGCTGAGCCGCCACGATAATCTCGGGGTTTGACTTTTCCGCACAAGCCTCACAAGCATTCTTCAGTAAGTTCAAGAAGACCTGCTCCATCTGCGCCCGATCCGCAAACCATTCCAGAGGCTCGTCCGGCAAGCGGAAACGGATAGAAGGCTCCGGGCACAAACGCCTTAAATCCGAAAAGAAATCTTTCACTAAGATACGGGTCTTTACCGGAGAGGCGATCCGGGTCAATCTCCGGTAATTCTCAACGAAATCCAGCAACCCTTTACTCCGGCGATGGATGACATTCACCCCATGCTGGATATACGAACGATTCCGGACATCATCCGGATCTGCTTTGCAACGCTTGCTCAAAGTCTCGGACAACGAGATAACGGGTGTGATGGAGTTCATGATCTCGTGCGTCAAGACACAGATCAATTTCTGCCAAGCCTCCATCTCATTCCGCTCCAAGGTAGAATGGATGTTCTTCAAGCTGACGATCCAACGCTCGCAACCTCGCAAGTCGATACGAGTGGCATCGATCGCCCAATCTTGCGGAACGGATGGTTTTCCGTAACGCACCACCGTCTTCCCCGCCTTGATAGCCTCCAAGAACTCATTGGGTAACCGACACCTCGTATCCAGCAACGCATCGGCGGCCCGGTTCTTCCATTCAATAGCCCCTTCCCTGTCAGTAACGAGTACGGCAGTGTCCACCTTATTCAACAGACTCTCAAAATACTGCCGCCTCACCTCCTCGTCCATCAATCGGCCACGCAAGGATCGCAGGGCCGCGGACAAATCGTCCGCCAACTCCCGCATCACCTTATCCTCGTAAGGTGAACGAACGATCTGGATCAAGTCTTGCTGCCGCAAGCAATCCACCACATAACGCCAATACTTCACCTGCCGCATCTGTATGAAATAAAGATGAATCGAGAAATACAAGATCGCGATCCCGCAAAAAGTAGGACAAAAGATAATCTCCTCATGCACGCAATAGAACAGGAGTCCCGTAGACAAGACGATGCCTAGGATGTGCGAGACGACCGTGAACGCATACGATCTCATAAGCCGAACTTCTCTATTTTACGATACAAGGAAAAACGGGTGATACCCAATAGCTCGGCGGCATAGCTCATATTACCGTTGCTTTGCCGCAAGGCTCGCTCAATGATTTTCCGCTCGGCTTGTTCCAGATTCAAATCAGGGTCCGGTTCCTTCTTTCGCTCGTACGAGGCCGTATAGAGAGGGAAATCATCCGGTCTCAGCACCGTACTCTCGTTCAAGATCACGGCTCGCTCCAAAACATGCTGCAACTCCCGGACATTACCGGGCCAAGGGTATTTCATCAGCTTACTCCCCGCCTCCCGGCTCAGCCCTTTGATCGTTTTCTTGTATTTCCGGCTATACAGCCTCTGGAAATGATCGGCCAGCATCAAAATATCCTCTCCCCGCTCACGCAGCGGTGGTATGGCTATCTCTATGGTATTGATCCGATAGAGCAAGTCTTGCCGGAAACTCCCCTCGCCCACCAGCTGACGCAGATTGGCGTTGGTGGCGCAGATCAAACGGACATCGATCGAGATCGGTTCCACCGCTCCCAAACGGGTGATATGACGTTTCTCTATAGCTGTCAGCAATTTAGATTGCATCGGCAAAGATAGATTCCCGATCTCGTCCAGAAAGAGCGTACCGCCGGAAGCCATCTCCATCCGTCCCGACTTAGACCGTCGGGCATCCGTGAAGGCTCCTTTCTCGTAACCGAACAACTCACTCTCAAATAATTGTTCCGGGATGCTTCCCAAATCGATCGTCACGAAAGCATCGTCACGCCGGGGCGAGTAATGCCTCAACAAACGAGCTACCAAATCTTTTCCCGTACCGCTCTCGCCGGTAATTAATATATTCGCATCAGTCTCCACGAGTTTGTAGATCGTATCCTTTACCTTCAGCATCGCTGGCGACTCACCGATCAATTCCGGCAATGTGTCGTCCGCCTTCATGGCTTTCATCTGCTCCCGCAAACGTCCGACCTCCTTACGGGAATGGCTCAATCGAATGCCCGACGAGAGGGTAGCCAGCAACTTCTCCGTTTCCCACGGCTTGGAGATGAAATCGGTAGCTCCTACCTTAATGGCCTTGACCGCCTTCTCTATATCCGAATAGGCCGTCATGAAGATCACGACCGCCTGCGGATCGATCTCCAAGATTTGTCCCAAATACTCAAAACCCTCCTGCCCGCTCACGGCATCCCGATGGAAATTCATATCCAGCAAGACCACGTCCGGTTGAAACGTCCGCATGAAATACTCAATGCGTGCCGGTTGTGTCGTTACCTTCACCTTTTGCATGTACGGCTCCAACAGTAAGTTCAATGCGAACAACACATCCTTATTATCGTCGATGATCAATATCTTTCCTTTTTCTTCCATACGGACAAAGATAAAGGGAATAAAGACAGCTTGTACGTGCATTATCGCACAAAAAATGTACGCTATCGCACTACATGAAGAAATACAGATTTTTCTATGATTCTATTTTCTAATACGTTACATTTATGGCATAATATTTGAGTCGGATTCAGCGAAATTGAGTCATCAGCGATATCATCAAAAAAACGGAATTGCCATGTTAATACATTACTGTGTCATTGCCTTCAAAAACATCTGGAAGTATAAAGTCAGCGCCTCCATCAGTATCCTAGGGCTGGCTTTCGCCCTCGTCTGTTTCGTGCCCATACTCTATTGGATGGATCATGAGACCACTTACGATTCTTTCTACAAGGATTCCGAATCCATCTACCGTGTCTATAGCGCCGAGAAACAATCCGGGAAAGTGAACAAAGGAGCCTCGAAAGGTATCGAGAATAGCTTACGAGAGCAAGTCCCAGCTATCGAAGCCTCCACCACGCTTATGCTTTCAACCGAAAACTGCCGAACCCAAGCGACTCCTTATATCCAAATGAATATGCTTTATACAGACAGCACGTTCCTAGAGGTATTCCCGCAATCTTTCGTTTGTGGAGAAATGAATCATCCGCTACAAATCGTAAACAACATGATCTTGAGCGAACGTACGGCGGTCCGTCTATTTGGCGACGCGGAAAAGGCGATTGGGCAACCTATACACACCTTGATGAGAGCCTCCTTACCTCCCTACATCGTCACGGCTGTGGTGAAAGACCCACCAACCCATACCAATCTACCGTTCGACGCGATCATCAACCATAACATGATACAGCATTTCTCCCAGTTACCTCCAGAGGCACAATGGAGCTTCTTCGTGATGGACTTATACGTGAAACTCCATCCAAGCTCAGACCCAAAAGCCTTCGCCAATCAACTAAAAGAGCTACCTGAACGTATCGGGGTGAACAAGGAGATCGAGTTGCGAACACTCCCCATCCGTGAGATCCGGCATCATCTGAATGAAGATACACCCTTTACCTTAAATTTCATCGGCTTGTTTGTCGTATCTGGTGCCCTATTATTGTTTGCCGCCCTCTTCAATTTCTTGAATTCCTATATGGATCTCTTTCGGCAACGTGTGCGGGAATGGCGTTTACGGACGGTCAACGGCGCAACGAGAAAGCAATTGATCGAACAAATGTCTGTCGAACTAGGCTGTTCCGTACTTGCATCCTTGTTGGTAGCCTTGATCTTCATAGTCCAAGTCAAGCCGCTTTTCGCCCGATGGCTGGAGATTGATTTGGAGATGGGCCGGTTCCTGTTTCTTTTCGCAGGGGTAGGTATAGGTACATTCCTCATCCTCCAATGTGCAGGATTAGTATTCTTCGGGCAGTTCAGCCATACGGCAACCACCTCGCTCGTTCCCAAAGAGACAGTCAAACCCCTTTTGTTACGCCGCATGGCCGTGACCTTACAATTGATGATCAGTATCCTGTTCATCGTAGCATCACTGGTTGTCATGGAGCAAATGCGATTCGTAAATCAAAAAGATTTAGGTTTCGATCCAAAAGGCCTTATCCAACTATCCGGCTTCGTAGACGTATCCGGGAAAATAGAATCCACGTTGATGCAAGAGTTAAGTGCCCTGCCGCAGGTCAAAAGTTTCACCGACACGAACTTTAAGCCTCAACATCATGTCGATCCCATGGCGATCTTCACGAATGTGGAATGGGAGGGAAAACCGCTGGACACAAAGGTGGACTTCCACCTCTATGGAACCGATCACCGATTTGGTGAGACCTTCGACCTAAAGATGTTAATGGGCCGATGGTGGACAGAAGGCAACGAACTTAGTGTCGTGCTCAACGAGTCGGCGGTTCGTGCCATGGGCTTACAAGACCCAGTCGGCAGCATCATCCGTATGCCGTGGTGGTCAGATTTCAGCGTGATCAAAGAATACGAGATCGTCGGTGTCGTCAACGATTTCCATGCGCTATCTTTCCGGGAAAGTATCCATCCGATGCTATTCATTCCTTCGGGTGGACTGGTGAATAATCTGTATATCCGGGTCATACCGGGCGAGGAAGGAAACATCGCCCACCATATCACGGAGCTACTGCCCAAGATAGACCCGACATTAGCGGATACCCGGATCACCCCGATCGGAACGCTTTACGATCAACTGAACCAATCCGAGATCGTCGGGCTGAAAATATTCTCGTTCCTCGCTTTCGCCTGTTTGCTAATCTCCTTGTTCGGCATCTACGCCGTCGCTACAGCCTCCACGAAACGGCGGCGTAAAGAGATCGCTATCCGGAAAGTAGTAGGCTCGAAAGCCTCCGAGATCATTTTCTTGTTCTTCAAGGAATACATGCGATTAATTGTCATCGCCGGAATCATCGCTTTCCCGATCAGCTATCTCGTCATGAACTACTGGTTGCAAGGCTACGCCTATCGCATCCAAATCCAGATCTGGTGGTTGGTGGGAATATTCATCACCATTACCAGCATGGTTCTAGGTACGATACGTGAACAGGTATGTAAGGCAGCCAATGAGAATCCGTCGGAAGTCATCAAGAGTCAATGAATGCCTATGAAAACTACAGACTATTCACGATCAGCTTGATAATACCAAGGATTTTATGTAAGTTCGCGATTCCTAAATATATAATAGAATATGGAACATCCATTGAATATTTACAACACGCTTACGAGAAAGAAGGAGCAATTCATACCCCTGCACGAGCCGCATGTAGGTATGTACGTATGTGGCCCCACGGTTTATGGTGACGCCCACTTGGGACACGCACGTCCGGCGATCACGTTCGACTTGCTATTCCGTTACCTTACCCACCTAGGATATAAAGTGCGTTATGTACGTAATATAACGGATGTAGGGCATCTGGAGCACGACGCCGATGATGGGGAGGATAAGATCGCCAAGAAGGCACGGCTAGAACAGTTGGAGCCGATGGAAGTGGTTCAATATTACCTCAATCGTTATCATCAAGCGATGGATGCGCTGAACGTACTTCCTCCCAGCATCGAGCCGCACGCTTCCGGACATATTATCGAACAAATCGAGTTAGTCAAGAAGATTCTGGATAACGGCTACGCTTACGAAAGCCAAGGCTCCGTCTATTTCGACGTTGAGAAATATAATAAAGATCATAAATACGGCATCCTCTCGGGTCGCAATATCGAGGATATGTTGAATACGACCCGTGCGTTGGACGGGCAGGACGAGAAGCATAACGCCATCGACTTCGCCCTTTGGAAATGCGCCCAGCCGGAGCATATCATGCGTTGGCCGTCTCCGTGGAGCGACGGCTTCCCCGGTTGGCACTGCGAATGTACCGCTATGGGCAAGAAATACCTCGGGGAGCATTTCGACATCCACGGGGGTGGCATGGACTTGATCTTCCCGCACCATGAATGCGAGATCGCGCAAGCCGTGGCTTCCCAAGGGGATGACATGGTTCATTATTGGATGCACAACAATATGATCACCATCAACGGGCAGAAGATGGGTAAATCATTAGGTAATTTCATCACACTGGAGCAATTCTTCACGGGTGATCATCCCTCCTTGCAACAAGCGTATTCCGCCATGACCATCCGTTTCTTCATCCTGCAAGCGCATTACCGCAGCACGGTTGATTTCAGCAACGAGGCTTTACAGGCTGCCGAGAAGGGCTTGTCACGCTTGATGGAGGCATACGGACATTTGATGAAGTTGAAACCGTCCGCTACCTCTACCGTAGACACGAAAGGTCTTCGTGAGAAATGTTTCGAGGCCATGAATGACGATTTGAACTCACCGATCGTGATTTCTCATCTATTCGATGCCGCCCGTGCGATCAATTCCGTAAAAGACGGTAAGGCTACTCTGTCCGAGGAAGACTTGAAAGAGTTACAAGAGGTATTCCATTTATTCTTGTTCGATATCCTTGGCATGAAAGACGAGGCTTCCGCAGGTGGCAGTAATTACGAGACTTTCAGCAAGGCCGTAGACTTATTATTATCCATCCGCCAACAAGCGAAGGCAAACAAAGACTGGGCGACTTCCGATAAAATCCGTAACGAATTAACCGCGATGGGATTCGAGATAAAGGATACCAAGGATGGTGCGGAATGGAAACTAAGCAAATAAGCTATGACGATTCAAGAGTTTCTTCAAGGTGACAAATTCGCCTTGCTAGCGGGTGTAGAACTATTGGAAACCGGTAATGGTTACGCGAAGGCACGTATGCTTATTAAACCGGAACATCTGAATGGAGGTGGCGTATGTCAAGGAGGAGCGATCTTTACCTTGGCGGATTTAGCGTTCGCGGCAGCTACCAATAGCCACGCACGACTTACCTTGTCCATCACCTCCACTATCAATTTTTTCAAAGCCGAGAGCAAGGGCTATTTATATGCGGAGGCAAAAGAGGCTTTCAGCCATAAAAGATTAGCGAATTGCGAAGTCCGGATCACGAATGAGAGCGGAGAATTAATCGCTACTTTTAACGGTACGGGTTACCGGAAAGATACGGAATTGCCTTTCGAACCATTGGTGTAAAATCATTCAAACCTAATAAAGAAAGCCTTTGGGAACGAATTCTCAAAGGCTTTTCTCATTTATAGGGCCTTCTATAACTCACTCTATTTCAAAAATTAAAATCTAAATGTCATATAACAATTGACCATTTGTCACAACAGCCCCCCGTTTTAGCTCCTTTATTCCAAAAACATAAATTACATTTGCTCTTGTACAAACGGGGCCTACAACATAAGCCTTCTGTTTCATAAGAACTATCCCTATCCATATAAAGCATTCCCGCCCCAACTCTCAACCGAGTTGGGGACTTCGGGAATAAAATAAAGAGAATCTCAATCCAAAGAAAAACGGTACTCAGTAATATGCCGGTACTTTTTCGTCTCATCAATCAAGATAGAAGGGAAAGAGGGCTGGTTGGGAGCATCCGGATAACCCTGAGGTTCGATAGCGATACCAGCACTAGCATAATAGCGAGTTTGCTCCTTCCCGATATCTGTTCCATCCATAAAATAGCCATTATACACTTGAACAGAGGGCTGATTGGTATAAATCTCCATCTTTCTTCCGCTAATTTCATCCGACAAACGAGCGGCAAAGCTCAATCCGCCCTCTTCCGCTTCATCCAAAGCATAAGCTAGAGAGAAACCTTTACCCTTCTGTATTTGAGAATGTTCCCGCATTAACGACGAGGCTATAGTACGAGATACACGGAAATCCAGCAGTGTATCATCAACCGGCAACAGCTGCCCGGTCGGGATCAGCTCGCTGTCGCAAGCAATAATAGCAGAGGCATTGAGAACAAGCAAATGGGATAATACATTCATTTCACCAGGTATCAAGGAAGAGGATTGCAAGTTGAAAAAAGCATGATTCGTCAAGTTAACAGGAGTCGGACGATCAGTCGTTGCTTCACATTCCATCCTGAGAGCATTATCTTCCCTCAGCGAATAAGTAACTTTTACATGCAGGTTGCCGGGATAACCCTCCTCACCGTTTTGTGAAATATTTGTGAACTCGACCGCCTCCTCTCCCAAGGGGGTAATATAGGTATGGGATTTCCAATAACAGTTATGAAAAGCATTGATTCCACCGTGTAAATGGTTACGAACAGGTGTACCATAGGCATCATTGGAAGCTAGCGGATACTCCCGCTTTCCTATTTTGAAATGCGCATTACTGATTCGTCCGCAAACACGGCCTACAATGGCACCGTGATATCTTTCCCCCGCTTTCAGATAACCATCGATCGTATCGAACCCAAGGATAACATCAGACAAGTTACCGTTACGGTCGGGTGTCCACATACTGACCCAACGGGCACCATAGTTGGTGAACTGAGCGACAAGCCCATTACGGTTCCTTAACGTAATCAGTTCAGCGGAAGAAGTCGGGCTTCCTCCGCTGAAGGTTGATGCAGATAGTAATTTCATCAACAAGACTATGTTTATTGTTTTACTATTTTAAATATACCACTCTTAAACGCCCCACGAACAGGGAATTGGATGCCGATATCCATCAGTTGGGCTCCTTTATATGTTCCATCTATCCCTTCAACTTTATAAGAAACTTCCGGCTGAAGCCCACGTAACTTTATCAATTTAGATCGTTTCGTCTGGAGTATCGCATTATCCGGATATTCTGCCAGGTTATATACAAACACAACCGCCTCAGTCTTTGCCTTATTTACAAACTGGAGTACGCTCCGGTTATTCTCATAAGGTGAAACCAAACGATAAAGGTCACCATTGTGAACTGTTTCCCGGATTTCTTTATAACGGGCAATTTTCTCACGTGCCACAGCTTTTTCCTTGTCAGTCCATTTCGTTATATCATAACCAACGCCCAGCACCCCGCACATAGATACATCAAATTTAAATTCCAACGGGTGATTCTGCTTATGCCAATCTTCATGTGTCACCCAGCTAATCATTGAATTAGAAGGGAACGCATTCAGGAAAGCATATTGTATAAATGTCCTCTCCACCGGATCTGTATTGTCGCTGGCCCAAGAGAAATCAGTACGTGCCATCATCCCTAGGTCAACCCTACCACCTCCACTCGCACAATTTTCAAACCATACATCCGGGAATTCAGCACGTAGAGTTTCCAGTAAACGATATAAGTTTTCTACATATTTAATACGGACTGCCCGTTGTTCATCCGATGGAGCAGAAGGAAATCCCGGATCAGTCAAGGATTTATTCATGTCCCATTTAATAAATTTGATATTATTCTCACGCAATAATTTAGAGAAGCTATCGTACAAATATTGATATACATCCTCACGCGCAAGGTTCAACATCAACTGATTGCGCCCTTCATGACGTGTCCGGTTAGGATAATGGAATACCCAGTCCGGGTGGGTCCGGTACAAATCACTATTCGGATTAACCATTTCCGGTTCTATCCAAATGCCAAAATCCAATCCCATCGCATTAATCTTATCAATCATGGGCTGCAAGCCATTTGGAAATTTATTCTTATCGACCGTCCAATCCCCTAGTCCGCCTTTATCATTAATACGGCCTTTAAACCAACCATCATCAATCACAAAGATCTCCACACCCAGTTCCTTCGCTATTTTCGCTAAAGCTAATTGATGCTCTTCATTCACGTCAAATGTCGTAGCATACCAACTATTATACAATACCGGACGTACTTTCGAACGATGAGAGGGATAAAGAATCTTCTCACGCGTATAAGAAGCCAAGTTTTGAGAAACCCCTTCCATTCCCCGGCAAGTATAACCGATGATCATCTTAGGAGTTGTAAAGCTTTTCCCCGGTTTAAGCATCAGCAACTGATCCCAAAAGTTAATTCCTCCTGTTACCTGAAGCTCTCCGCGAGGATACTTTTCAAGATCCATACGCCAGTTACCGCTATACTGGAGGCTACCAAACCACACCTCTCCACAAGTTTCCATCTGTTCACCTTCAGGACGAACCGCAAAGAAAGAGGAACCGAAAGACCGGAAATCTTTCACTTGAAAAGTTTTCACTCCTTGAGTCAGTTTTGTAACATTCGGCTGATATTCATATCCCCATATACCCGCCAAATGTGTCAACTCATAGGCATTCTGAGGAAGAAAGAATGTTCCGGACTGTGCATTCTCTATTTCGATCATATCCTTTTTACCGGTATTTTTTACTTCCATCCACTTCTCCAGCAAGTCGTATTCGGGTAATACACGGATATATTCAGTCACCGATAACGGATAAAATTTATCTTTCTGGTGAATAACTAACGTCTTATATCCATCCACTGTCTGTATTTCCGAGCCGACATAAGTAAGCTCCACATCTCTTACCCGATCCTTAAAAACAATCTCAAGCATCGGAGTAGTTGCCGAATATCCACCTCTTACTGTCACTTCTTCTCCCAAAGGATAACGAAGCTTTGTCGGATCCTGACTTTTATTTCCAATATAATACATACCTACCACTCCCTGATCCGAAGAACCGATTTGGTAAATAGACGACTTGGTTTCCAAAGTCCATGATTTCCCGTCATTAGCAGTGGTAATCGGTTCTGTTTGTGCTCGGATAATACCCGTGGCAAAAACAAATAATACGATAAAAAACTTTTTCATAAACTTCATACTGATCTTTTAATTAGTTACTAAATATACTTGTTTTACCCATAAATTACCATCCGGGGTTTTGTGTCAGATTCACATTAACATCTCGTTGAGATTTAGGTATAGGCCAGAACTCATGCTTTCCTTCCTGAATATTCCCTTTAACCTGTGGGTTCCACTCCGGTGTACGGGTACAATAAACACCCCAACGCAACAAATCAAATTTTCGGTCACCTTCAAAACAAAGTTCCCAAGCCCTTTCTAACATTAAATGTTCTCTGAACGCATCTTTGCTCATTGTTTGTAAAGGTTCCAAACCCGCTCTTTCACGTACCATATTGATATATTCATAACATTTAGAATTACCCAACTCATTCAATACTTCGGCATACATCAACAAGACGTCCGCATAACGAATAATAGAATGGTCTAACCCACTCCCCTGTGAATTGTCATTAGGCATTTTTTCTCTAAACTTTTTAATATGAGGACGATAAAATGCGATATGCTGAGGATTCCCATTTTCATCTTTCGGAACGATCGCATCGAACTCATCCGGTATTTCTGCCGTTGAACTCCAATAAGTATATTTGAAACGTTTATCTTTTTCTTGATCATAACTATTATAAAAACGATCCGTAGGCAAGCCATTACTCCATCCACCGCCATAAGTCAAGCCAAATCCTTGAGCATAATACAACTCAAGCGGAGCAAACTCTGTATGCCATTGACTGCCCTGTCCGAAAGTTCCCCTCGTAAAATTTATGATCCAAACACCTTCATCACCAGGCCCTGTGGCCTCATCAAATAATTGAGAATATTCAGGAAGCAATCTATAATGCGCTCCATACGTTTTCTTCTCGACAAATTCTTCCAGCAGCACTCTCGCCTTTTCCAACTTGTCGGTTTGTTTCAATGGGTATCCAGCCATCGTCAAATAAACTTTTGCAAGCATAGCCGCTGCGCCGCCACTTGTGATACGCCCCCAATCAGATGCATTATTCCAACGATCAGGCAATACCTCTTTCGCATATTCCAGATCAGCGATAATCGCTTCATAGATGCTTTCCGGTGTTGCCCGCGAAACAGTTTTCAAAAACTCCAGATCAGTAGACGACTCCAATAATAGAGGAACACCATTATACACACGTACGGCATCAAAATAAAGAAAAGCCCGCAAAGCCCGTGCCTGGCCTTCGATCAGCTTCTTTTCTTCACCACTGATAGGTACATTCGGTAAAGCTTTTAATAGGTTATTGTCATCCTTCAAGTGATTATAAGTATATTTCCAAAAATCCTCCGGTATAGTTGAAGACGCATTAAAAGTCGATGGCAAACGAGCTATCTCATTATGGTGCGCCCAAGTAGACTTATCCGTTATTTCTTCTATATCTGTTCCCCATTCAAACCAACAAGGAGATGCCCAATTCGCAGAATACCGATCATAAGGAGCACGGTATACGGCATTTAAACCGGCATTGATATCATCCATTGTCTGATAGAAGTTGTCAGGCGAAAGAAACGACTTTGGTTCCTCTTTCAGAAAATCTTCGCAAGAAGCAAAGAATAAAGCACAGATGGGCAATATATATTTAATTGAATTCTTCATTGTAGTATAATCTTTAAAATTAGAACTTTAATTGTAATCCCAACATATAGTTGGTAGTAATAGGATACGTACTCTTTCTGTCATTGTTCCAAATATCACCATCTTCCGGATCCAAGCCCGTATACTTAGTAAATGTAAACGGATTATTGACGGATGCATAAACCCTGAAATAAGACATACCGGCTTTCGATATAATTTTAGAAGGGATTGTATACCCTAATGTTATGTTCTTTATTTTCAAATAACTTCCGTCTTCCAGAAATTCACTGGTCGTAGTACTCAATCTGTTTTTTGAGGTAGCAGAAGCTCTCGGATATTTATTACTAGGATTGGAAGGAGTCCAGCGTTCCAACATTTCAATGCGGTTATTATCAACTCCGGCACCAGAAAGAAGTATATAATTGTTGCCATTATAAATATCACGTCCCTGTTCAAAAGTCATAAATACGCTCAAGTCAAAATTCTTATAAGCGAAATCATTCGTCATAGAGCCATAAAAATTCGGATAATAAGAACCAACAAACACACGGTCCTCATCATTTATTTTTCCGTCCTTATTCTGATCGATATATCTCACGTCACCTGGGACAGAACCATACTTCGCAGCCTCTTCCTTTTGATCTGATTGCCATATTCCGTCAGCCTGTATCATATACCGATTACCGATGCCAATAGGTTTACCTACCCAATGGCTCGTTCCAATTTTATCAGAACCATCTCCCAAAGAAGTCAGTTTGTTCTTATTAGTCGCAATCATGAAAGAAGTTTTCCAAACGAACTCTCCATCCAGATTAATCGAATTAATACCAAGCTCAACACCCCTGTTTCGCAAATTACCCATATTTACATAGGTACTTGGAAAGCCAGACACCGCAGGTATGTCAATAGCTCGTATCAAGTCTTTCGTATTTTTCGCATAATAATCAAATACAATATTTAAACGACGATTGAAAACAGAGAAATCAAGTCCTAAATCTAATTGTTTCGTTGTTTCCCATTTCAAATCTGCCGATGGCATATTCGATTCATAATAACCGGGGGCTTCCAGAGAATTAAAATTATAAGGCGCATATGATAATTTAGACATGGTTTGATAAGGTTCCAATGCATTCGCATTTCCTGAAAGTCCGTAACTGGCACGTAGTTTCATATCAGACAACCAATCAATATCTTTCATAAAATTCTCTTCGGAGACCTTCCAAGCAACAGCCCCACTAGGGAAATAGCCATATTTATTATTCTCTCCAAAGCGTGAGGAACCATCTACACGCATATTCCCTGTAAAAATATACTTATCTCGTAATGTATAAACGACCCTTCCAATATAAGAAACCATGCTCCACTCTTTTAAATTAGAAGACGGCTTACGAGCCGCAGCAGAACTTGCACCCAAATTAAATGATTCATATACATCACTCGCAAAACCAGAGGCTGAAGCAGTAACAGTTTCCCATCGATTCTGTTGAGCAGAAAAGCCTACAACAGCATCTATATTATGTATCTGGTTAAACGTTTTATTATACATCAAAGTCGTTTCACTGATCCAATTATAGTTTACAGAAGATGTCACCAATGCATAACCACCACTAATACGCCCGTTCACCTCATCTTCTCCACTGATAGAGCGGGGATTATAAAAATTCTTTTTATAATTATCTATTTCACCTGATATTTGAGTTTTAAACCTCAATCCATCAATCAGTTTAACTTCTAAAGCCAAAGATGTATTAATCAAAGGTTCTATTTCATTATTTTTAGGTAATTCGGAAAAAGCCACAGGATTTGCCCGAGGAGTACCTAAAGCATTTTGAATCATCGCATAATACTCACCGTTCTCATTTCTAACAGGTGACATCGGATTACCTACCATAGCAGGAAACAGTACGTTTGTCTCGTTCGTACCTTTTTTAGCCATCAAGCTAATATTATTAAAAGTAGATACAGTAACACGGTCTCCAAATTTCTGCGAAGCATTAAAACGCAAACTACCACGTTTATATCCTGAATTATTAACAATACCTTGTTCATCAAAGAAACCGGCACCGACATGCACTTTAGTCGTTTCAGTACCAGAACTGAAAGATACCTGGTAATTTTGTGTCAGCCGTGCCGATCCTGTTGTTTCCCTCCACCAATCTGTACTTTGCCCACGATCAAGCATCTGCTGCTCTGCAGGTAAGAAAGCGTTAGAAGGCATAGTTATTCCATCCATTTCATAGGATTCTCTACGCAATTGAGCAAACGACTGAGCATCCATCATTTCTATCGGATTATTAAAGAACTTAATACCACAATAAGCATTTACCTCTAAGACAGGTTTCCCTATTTTTCCGGATTTAGTAGTAATCAAGACAACTCCATTTGCGGCACGTGCCCCATAAATAGCAGTCGAAGACGCATCTTTCAAAATACTAACCGATTCAATATCATTAGGATTAATCGCATTCACTCCTCCACCAGACGCAATAGGAAAACCATCAACAATAAATAATGGGTCACCTCCTGAAAATGAATTTTTTCCACGAATACTTAACGAAACACTCGCACCCGGATCACGACTACTTTGTAAAGAATACAACCCCGGTGCATTACCTTGCAATGCCTGACTCAAATTAGCTGCTGGTAACTTCTGCAAGTCTTTGGAAGATACAGATGATACCGCACCTGACAAATTACTTTTCTTCACTGTACCATAACCTACAACAATTATTTCGTCAATAGCTTCCGAGTTTTCTTTCATAACAATATTCAAATCTTTTTGATCGGTTACACTCATTTCAACCGATTGCATACCGATATAAGAGAACACCAAGACACTACCTCGTGGAACTTCCAAACTAAATTTACCATCCATATCGGTAACAACTCCTTGCATCGTCCCTTTTACCACTACAGAAACCCCGATCAAAGGCATTCCTGTCGCATCACGCACGAGACCACTCACGACCCCATCTTGATTCATTATATTAATGTGCAAATTATTATCCCCAAAAACATAAGGAACAAATAAGCCACATTGGAGAGAGGCAGCCAATAACAGTCGGACAACTTTATGCCCAAATAGGGTATGAGAATATCTCCCTCTCTTATTCATCTCAATAATTTTCATAATACTAAAATGATTTAATTAATACTAGTTCCTGATCTCCCAAACATTCTTTTACCAAAAAAATCTAACTAAATCCGGACTTAAGGATACCACAAAGTAACACGATTCACTTAAAGTCATAAATAGATAAAATAATTATATAATGGACTATATTTTGATGCAATACGAAAATACCCTTCATGTACCTGAACTCATATAACAAAAGCTCTCATTATACAAATCCACATAATATATGAATACTCAATGTATAAAGAGAGCTTTTTAACGACCTCACCGCAAACTATGTTTTTGAACCCCTTCGTTTCACTAATGGATTATTTATTTGAGACCGATGTATCTGTACCCCCTGATGATTATTATCCATCTCGGCAGCGGCATTGAAATAGCGCATGGCCTTTTCCTCGTTCCCTAAGCCCAAATGTCCGAGTGCCATCAGATAATTACAATGGATACGATTCTTCTTGTTCATATCATCTTCCCAAATCTGCAAGTCTGGTAAAGAAACGGCAAAGTAGTCCATTTTAAAGACATCGTACAAATGTTTCTCTCCGTAAGAAATCAGGTTATTAAAACGACTACGGGCTTCCTCCTCACGTCCTAGTTCACGCAACGCCAATCCTTGATAGAATATCTTGTCTGGTTTCTGGTCGTTGTAATACACGGCGGCGGCGGGTTGGCTGTTTCCTACACTGGCTTCCAGAAAGAGAGATTCGGCCTCTGCCTTCTTCCCCACACCTCGCAACGCACAGGCCTTATAATAATTAAAGTCGTTCTCCTGAGCACCGTACAGTTTCCCTTCTCCTAGATTATGCGGATAAACGAAACATTCTTCGATCAGGGATAATGCTTCCGTGTACTTTTCTTCTGCCAATAGTCTCTTAACCAGTTCAACACGTGCCAGTTGGTATTGCGCCGGTACTTTGCCTTCTCCTCCTTCCCATGGGTGGAATTGACGATCATCAATCATGTGGATCGCTTCTTCATAACGCCCTAACTGGTTCAACAAGGTTAGATATTCCAGATACAGATCATCACGACTAAAAGCTACATCCTTATATTTGTCCAAGAATGCCAACCGTTCGGTATGCGGGCGATTCAATCGTTTATACAATTGATCAAGTTCCATTAGGATGCGAGCATCTGTTGTATCCAGAGCGAATGCTTTTTCCAGTAATCTCACTGCCTCTTCCTCTTTGCCCAGCTTGTTAAAATAGGCCAACGAAAGGTTACGCAATACGGTCGGGAAGGTAGCATCCTGTTTCATGGAGGTCTCCCAGGCTGCAATTGCTTCCGGATACTGGCGTTTATCGTACCATAAGTTACCCAAGTAATAAAGCGCCTTCGGTGTTTCTTCCGCAAAATCAATTACCGCCTGAAGAGCGAGAATAGCTTCCAGCGCATTGGGGAAACAGCAATCCGGGGTTTGCCGCTCTGCCTCACGGATAGCGGCCAACGCCTCTTCCTTCCGGTCCAGACAGATTAGGAACCAAGATTTATAATAATGTAACATGGTCTGCCCCAACACATTCATGCAAATTACCTTATCTACCACATCCAGCGCTTCTTCCCAACAACCGGCCGATGCATAGTCAAGTGCCAACTCTTCATAATTATGAGCTTCCGGACGCATCAGGGAGACCAAAGTCTGCCAGTCGGCATCATTCCCGGTCAGCAAGAACTTCTCAAAGCCGCAACCAAAGTTGAAACGATCCATACGAAGCGATTCTTCTATCAAAGATAAGGCATCTTCTTTTCTTCCCAGATGGCGAAGGATAGTAGCCTTCAAATGACGTCCACGCAGGTTATGCCAATTACGAACCAATGATTTATCGATTTCAGAAAGAGCCTCTTCCCAATCACCACGGGCAACAGATAACTGTGCCAGCGAATAATACCCGGCATCCTGCCAAGCCGCGTTCCAACAAGCCTTGTAGAAAAAGTCGTAAGCTTCTTCCGTCTTCCCTTGGTATTTCAGTGAAAGACCGAGGTTATACAACGGCTCTCCGTCATAAGGATTCGGATTCCGTTCGGTCAAGGTCTTTACCGCCTGACGCAAATAAGGTTCTGCCTTGGCGAACTGCCCCTTACGGATCAACCACAAGCCCATGGCATTATTGTTGCGAACATCGGTCGGATCACGACGGATTGCTTCCTGATAATAATCAGTAGCCGAATAAGTGGCATGGCGGTATTGCTCCATGTGTAAACCCGTCAGATACAATTGTTCCGTGGTACGGACATCTGCCGGATCGAGTGCCGCTTTAGCCGGCTCGGGCACCTCCTTGATCACATCAGGCTCAGGCTCCCAGGCTAGCATTTGCTTTCCTTTGTCATTAGAAATACGCACTTTTACATCCGTAAGGCTGTCGACAGGCACAAATACCTCAAAGATATTCTCTGGAGTGACATCACCCGTCATATCCAAGCAAATCTCGCCAGATCGCTCAACTACGATATGCAAGTCCTTTTGTGCGGAAGTAGCGAATATCCTAAGCAAAGCCCCCTTGCCTTCGGGCTCAATATTCATCAAAAGCTCAGAAGAGGCATTCTTCACTACACCCAATTCGCGGTAAGGCATGAAGTATTGAGTGAAAGTCTTCTCCTCGTAAGGCTGTAACCAAGTAAAATCAGGCTGGTTATCCGTGTACACGCCTGTCATTAATTCGATATAAGGACCATCCGAGTCAGTCAGGTTACGGTCCCAGGCCTGCCCGAAGTCGCCATTCCCCCAAGTCCATTGTTTCTTACCCGGTGAGATATGATGGTTCGCAACATGTAATACACCGGCACGGGTATCATTCTCATAACCGCCCACAAAGTTATAGCTGGAACGGATCGCCATATAGGAAGTAGGTACCGGGATATTCTTGTAACGGGAGATATCCACACCCGCCGAATAGTCCATCTTATAATACGTACCTGTAGCGATCGGATAACGGGACACGTCGCGTTTGCCATGGTCGAACACTGCGTTTACATCAGCGGGAAATACCGATTGATAGGCATCGTTCACAGCCACCGCCGGGTTCGCCCACCAAAGGAATGTCTGGGGTATCGGAGTAGGGTTGTATAGTTTCCCTTGTATTTCGAGTACGGCACGCCCCGGACGCAACGTAAAACCAGCCATTCCCTTCTGGTGAAACATACGCTCGCGTTCGCTCACCCAGACAATGGCACTACCATCGGCACAACGTTCAATCGTAAAGTCAATCGGAAGGAACGTACTCGGACGGTGATGTTGTGGCCAGTTAAACTCGATACCTCCGGAAATCCATGGCCCTGTCAGACCCACCAAAGCCGGTTTAATAACCTGATTATAGTAGATGAAATGGCGTTTTTTGATCTTATCGTACGCCATTTGTACACGTCCGCCCAACTCCGGCAGGATCATTACCTTTATATATTCGTTTTCCATCCATACAGCATGGTAACTCTTATTTTCGCAGGTATCCTCTATCTTTTCCACTACCGCATAAGGATAAACCACCCCGCTGCTTCCTTGGTAGACACGCTTCTCAAGGAACATCGGATTCTTTTCGGCTTTGCCAATACCGTAGGTAGGAAGAAGGATATCCTCTTCCCAAACTTTCACATTTTCAGCCATTGCAATCTATTTATTTTGTTAATTCTTTTTCCAGTTCTTCCAAGGTCTTACCTTTCGTCTCAGGGAGCTTGGCACGGATAAAGAGAAATCCGGACAGGCAAATGATACCATACAACCAGAAGGTACCCGAAGCTCCTACCACCTCATTCAATATCGGGAACGTATAGGTCAGCACGAAACAGGCCACCCAAAGGAAGAAAGTCGAGATCGCCATCGCCATCCCCCGTATCCGCACCGGGAATATCTCGGAAAGCACGACCCATACGACCGGAGCCAACGACATGGCATAGCAGGCTATTGCCATCACTACCAATAGCAACATCGGCCAACCGCTTATCTCAAAAAAATAGCAAGTCCCCAAGATAGCGTATATGACCGCCAATCCGGCCGAACCCACAAACATCAAACTCCTTCTACCCCATTTATCCACCGTATAGATAGCGACAAAAGTAAAGATCACATTCGTCACCCCTGTCACGACAATATTCATCAAGACATCGGAAACGGTATAACCCGCTTCCGAGAAGATCTCGTGCGCATAATTAAAGATCACGTTGATACCGCACCATTGCTGGAAGATAGCCAGTACGATCCCGATCATCAAGACATTCCGTACACCGGGTTGAAGCAAGGCGTTCCAATTATTTTTTTCTTCCCGCTTGCCGGTCAGTTGTGCCAATTCGTTCAATGTCCGATCGGCATAGGAGGTACCGCCGATACGCATCAATATACTCCTAGCTTGGGCTGTCTTTTGAACCATTGCCAGCCAACGCGGGCTCTCCGGTATAGTAAAAGAAAGCACGAAGAATAATCCAGCAGGAACCAGTTCCGCCCAGAACATCCATCGCCAAGCCCATTCCACACTTTCGCCACTCAGCACCTCACTCCCTTGGGTAAAGTATTCTCCGATCTGCCAGTTAGCCAGCTGCGCCATCAAGATGCCCAGCACAACCGTAAGTTGGTTTAGCGATACGAACTTTCCGCGAACGGATGCCGGAGCCACTTCCGCGATATACACCGGAGAAACATTCGACGCGATACCGATACCGAAACCTCCAATAATGCGATAGAGTATAAACCAAGTGAAACTATCGACCGCCCCGGTTCCGTAAGCCGACCAAACAAAAAGGAAAGAAGCGATGATCAACATCTTTTTACGCCCGTATTTGTCGCTCCACTCACCGGATAGCAAAGCGCCCGCCAAACAACCGATCAACGCGCTACTCATCGCCCACCCGCGTAGAGCGGCAGATCCTTCCAATCCAAAAAAAGGCTCATAGAATATTTTAGCGCCACCGATCACCACCCAGTCGTAACCGAACAGCAATCCTCCCATGGCAGAGACAAGGCAAATAAGTAATAAGTAAGCAGTTGTACGCTTCATGATAATAGAATTAAAGTTATGGTGCAAAGAAACAGCCTTTCTACTAAAAGAGAAATAGATAAAACAAGCTCATTAATGGACAATCTTTCGAATTAATTATATCTTTGCGATCTATAATCGAACAGATACCATGATCAAACTAAAAGACGGTTTTAATGGAGAACGGGCATTGGTACTTCCTCTGTCTGTTGTACAAGAGATGGAGAAAGACGCACTTTCCTCGGTCCTGCACATTACGGATATAGGTTATTATCCCAAGGCATTACATCACTTCCGGGAACGTACGGAACCCATTAGCCAGTTTGTCTTTATTTACTGTATAGAGGGAGCCGGCTGGTTTCGTACCAATGAACAAGAGTATGCCGTAAAAGCCAACCAATATTTCATATTGCCCGCAGGAATACCTCATGCATACGGTTCGGACGAAAGTAACCCATGGACAATCTACTGGATACATTTCAAGGGAAAGCTGGCTTCTTATTTTGCCGGGCAAGCCAATCGCCCGATAGATATCAAACCAAGTATCCAGTCTCGCATCAGTAACAGAAACGATCTTTTCGAAGAAATATTCCACACGTTGGAAATGGGGTATAGCCATGAGAATCTCCTGTATGCCTGCTCCGCTTTCCATTACTACCTCGGATCACTACGTTATTTGCAACAATACCGTGAAGCCGCTCGCGACGAATCCGACTCAAACGATATCGTCACGGCAGCCATCCATTACATGAAAGAGAACCTTGAGAAACGACTTACACTAGCCGATCTAGCGGCCCATACCGGCTATTCTCCCTCCCACTTCTCCGTGCTATTCAGCAAGCGTACCGGATACGCCCCACTCACCTACTTCAATCAATTGAAAATCCAGCAAGCTTGCCAACTGCTGGACTTTACCGACATGAAAATAAACCAGATTTGTTTTAAAATAGGAATTGAAGATACCTACTACTTCTCCCGCCTGTTCAGCAAGGTGATGGGGATACCACCGAGGGAATATAAGAAGCAGAAAAAGGGATGATCCCACGTTCATCCGTTCTTTTGCACCACGATACGGCAAGTAAGCGGGGCACGCAGGTTATAGGAGTCTTTATAATAGACCTCGGCCGCCCCGATCTTCAGTTTCGCCCGGATCTTTACCGGGATATGGTTCTCGTCATCACCGATCCAAACCTCCGCCGCTTCCTTGGCTTGGGAAAATGCCTCATCGTAGATATCGATATAGAAATGACGGGTACGGAATTTCGCCTCCTTATGCTCGACGATCTGTTGTCCCGTATAGCGGAAACGAGCGTTCACGAGCTCCCGGCCGATAGCGATCATGAAAGGGAACTCCGCACCATAACTCATCGTCCGCCAATCCAGCGAACGGAGATACATCGTAGCTCCCAGCATATCGAATACACGTCCTTTCGCCATTAGCATCGTGTCGATCTTCGTCTCCTTTAATGTATGGCGATGCGAGTGGATATCGATCCTACCGCTTCCTTGATACTCAAACTGGAGATTATCCACCAGATAGTAGTCTCCCTCGTTCGTGCGCTTCGAGCTGAACAAGAGCCGAGGCTCCTTTGAGTAATGGCAATCCATCGTATCACGCATCCTAAAGACTTTCTCGATCACTCCGGCAGAGCGGAACAACAGGTTATAATGCCATGACGGCGCTCCTTGGTATTCCGATTCTTTCACGGAAAGGGTAGCCAATCCGGCCTTCGACATGATCAGCCCCCATTTGAAATAAAGATCGTAATCCACCCGTTCCCCATGGGATAACGGCAACGTTTGTGCCCGCAAAGACGTAAGACTCGCTACACACAAAAAGAAAACGCATATATACAGTTTAGAAGCGCAAGCCGCCCACACCGCTGTTCCTATTGGACGAAGACTGTGTTCCCTCATTTTTGTAATCTCTTTTCTTTTTCGTTAGCTCTTTCGGTTTATTCTTCGTGATATCGATCGGTTTCTGCCGTTTCATCGGTGTAGCCTTGATATTCCAAGTCTCCTCCACTTGCCAGTTCTGCATGATATTGAACATCTTCGGGCAATAGAAGACAAGCTCCGGCTGCCGTTTATCGGCGTAATTACCGGTATCCCAGACACCGTTATCATTCACGTCTAATACTAAACGGGCATAATATTTATCCGGTTTCAAGTCCATGAAAAGCACGCCGCCATCTTTTACCTTCACCTTACGGATCGGCTGGTCGCTGCTATTCAATAATTCCACGAAAGCGGTAGTATCCGATCCCTCGATATTGATATATAAATGCCCGTACTCATCTTCTTTCTTAATCTTGAATTCCCCGCTATACACATCGTTCCATTTACCATAGGCACTGAATATCGTGGCGGAATCTACTTCCAAACGGAATTCCTCGCCATATTTCCACGGGCGCTTGATGAAGAAATTCAAGGAATTCGTCGTATCCGGGAAGAAATCGAAGTCAACGGCTTCCCAAAGCGTATCCACTTTCTGATCCAGATAAAAATGATCTTTCGTTAACCCCGCTACCGGTTCGCTAAACGTAACAGCGACCGTATCATACAGGTTGATGGAACCGGAAGCGTTTACGTTCATTCCCAGAAACTCGATGGGTTCCGGCTCATCGTCTTTTTTCTTTTTCTTCTTCTCCACAGGACGGCGACGCACGGTAAATTGTACCGTATCGGTCTGCGGACGAAGTATATTCATGGAATCACTTTTCAGGTAATTCACCTCCACTTGTAGCGTATCTTGCTTCCAGATCAAAGAATCGGTCAACCAGTAATGCACGGCTTTTCCTTCCTCCGCTGTCTGCAAGAAATACCAATTGCTATCCGCCGGGGTGAAATTCAAAGGAACCGGTACCGGAATAGTATCCAAGGAGGTATTGAAACGCAAGGTTAGTATTTTCTCATCCGTACGCTCCGGCTTCAACATATATTGACGCTCTACTTTCTCCTTAAACAGGCGCAACTCGATATTGTCCGGCATAAAATGGGTATAATCGACTGTCATCACCGTATCGATCGTCAAGCTATCTTTCCAAATCGTATCTTGACGGGTCGTCAACTCGAACGCGGGGACGATCAAGGAATCGTAAAAAGCGATCTGCTGCCCGGGCTGACTGTACTTATAGGAGCGCATCACATCCTCCAAGGCATAGATCCGATAGGTCCCCGGGGCCATATTACGAATCGTAAACTCTCCCTTGTCGTTCGTACGGGAAGTACGGACAAATGGGATCGTCGTAAAGGCGGAATCCTCCAGATTCGTATGCACACCGATCGTAATACCCGGCATAGGCTCCAGATTCTCGGCGTTCAGCAAGACTCCGGACACCTCCATACTGTCGATGGATTCGCCGGTAGAGAACGCGAAGGAATAATTCTCCAATACATTCTTCTCATTATTATCGGAGATCGAATTGGTAAAGTCTATCGTATAGGTCGTATTCTCCTTCAACGTATCCATCAGCTCGATGACCGCCTTCCGGCCGTTCGCCCGGATAACGGGTTGCTCCATTTGGGGTGGAGTGATGATCACGTTCTCGGTAGGCTTATCGATCTGGATCAACTCATCAAAAATAATCTCCACCTTCTTTCCCTTATAGTTTATCTGGTTAGGCAACGGCGTACTGCTTACGAACTTAGGCGGGGCCTCATCATAAGGCCCCCCGTTCGGCGAGGCTATATTCGCGCACGAGTACAGCACGGCCAACAAAAGTACTCCTATAAAGAACCGTAAACTATTTCTTACGTATTTATCTTCCATTCAATCTTCATATTTCAATTGAGGGACAAAAATAGGGAAAAATCCTGTGAACGATAAGGATATATACGCTAATTAATCTATCTTTACAAAGGACAAGGTTCCGTTTGATTCATCGATTGACATTTTGACAATTTGTCATCTTACCCTCCGGAAAGTCGCATATTTCGGACTAAAGTACGGTTCGCTCTCAAATACGAGAAAATAAATTAGCAATACGCTAGCTCATAGATAGATGCCGAAAAACGACCTTTTATTCTAGCGAAACCATTCACCGTAATTCACCCCAAAAGAGCCAAAATAGAAGTCCGATACCACCCCAACCGGTTCATGAACCTACTTGAATGCCCATTCGCACTTACTTCCGATCCAGTTCACAGCTACTTCCGATGCCCAACGGCAGTACTTGCGCATCCAATCGGCAGTACTTGCGTATCCTTTTTCCATTACTTTCGCATAAAAACAGCCCTATTTCCGGTTCCCTAGCCTTATTTTCACCACTTCACGCTCCTAATTCGTCCTTTTCGTTCACATCACTTGTCACGATAAGCAGCCTCTTTTCGACAAGAAGACAGCCATACCTAACTTATTCCTTACAAAAGCACAACCGGATAAAACAAACGCAAAGCTCCTAACGCACATACTATAAAGGAAAACCATAGCGACCCCATAAGACCATAAGCATTTGATAACTAAAGGAAAAGAAACAAAAAAGGTGATTTCTGCGGACACCAAAAGTGATTTCTATGGACACTTACCTGTCTGAAGTTCTCCTCTTTTCATAAACTTTATACTACATTTGTTTCGCATATAACATATATTCGAGAAATTCTAATAAAAAGATGTATCAATGAAACGTTTTCTGATAGGCTTTGCGTTTTGCTTCCTACAACTGGCTGCTTTTTCGTTTTGCTCGGGTGATGAACCCGTGCCCGCTCATTTTACCGAATGGAAAGCGGAAACGATTGTCGATAAATCTGAAATAGACCGGACTGGTTTGGATGCTTGGTTCAAATCAGAGGAAATCAGCGACGACGTTTTCGACCGCATGTGGCTGAAATCGTGGAAAGAGGATTGTCCCTTGGACAGATCCGATCTCCGTTACCTGAAAGTGCTGCATCGCAATGCCGATGGATTGCCGCAATGCGGCGAGATGGTAGTAAACGCCGCTATCGCGGATAAAGTACTGGGAATATTTCGCCAGCTCTATGAAGCAGGCTACCGGATCGAGAGGATGGCGTTGATCGATAATTATGGCGCCAATGATGAGACAGCGATGCGTGCGAACAACTCCTCCTCATTCAATTTCCGCTTCATGACGGGTTCGACCACTAAAATATCCAAACATGGCCTTGGGCTTGCCATCGACATCAACACGCTTTACAATCCATACGTCAAGCGAAAAGACGACGGTACTTGGCACATTGAGCCTGCCACTGCCGAACCGTATGCTTTCGACCGCGAGAGTAGAACCGACATCCCGTATAAAATAGACCACGATGATTTGGCGTACAAACTCTTTACCGAAGCCGGGTTTGAATGGGGTGGTGATTGGACTTCATTGAAAGATTACCAGCATTTTGAGATAAACCTATCATTATGAACATATTTCGATTATTTGTTTTATCTTTGCGTCTAATAGAAATATAACCAAATTAATAGAGCAACTATGTCAGAAGTATCAGGTATCGAATTGGAGAAAGACGCGGCAGGGAACAACAGCTACGTCCGTATCGACTTAAAGAAATATGGGGATATGATCAATCCTATATTGAAACAGCTAGGGGTTATCGGACAAACTCAATTTGACAAGGATTGGGAAAGAGCACTCGACCCGGAGACATTCCGGAAAGAAGCGAAAATACGATTAAGAGAGTTATTCAATCAAAAACATAGCCATGAAGCAAACCAATAAAGTAGCCTTACTCCCTGAAGTTTACGATTTTTTAGATGTTTTAGCCCAAACCTTACTTGAGAAAGATTACGTCTCATACATAGAACATGGAGAAAACATCGTAGATGATATCATTGACTTCGTAAAAACGATCCCCTATGCGCCACATTATCATCTCACCCCCTACGCTCAAGTCTATTTCAGCAGATACGGGCAGAATTTACAATATACCTTTTTTAAAAGGAAAAGTAGTAAGCATACCACTTGGTATATATTTTTCTCCCGGCAGGAAGACTTATATATAGTACATTATATTACTAACAACCACAAAGACGGCAAATACATACATGCCCCCATCAAGGAGGAGGATTGACACTCCGTTTCAGCAGCCTAAACCCAATCCGGCAATACAAACACTTTCGCTTCTCGCAATATTCTCGTTTCAGCTGGATGAGTGATTGCGTATCACCAGCGTTATGGACATGGATACCGGATCGAGTGAAAGCGGTTACGATATGGTTTCGTTCCGGTGGGATACTTTCCAACAAACGAGTCGCACGGGTACAATATTCCGGTAATTTATTCCGCCCCCCATAAGCGAAAAGTAAAGGGACAACCGTGTTTATCAACAATATATCAAGAGCATTCTCCCCGATCTCCTTCTCTTTCTCCGGAGAGGCATAACGGAAATGATAATGATTCTTCCAATAATCCGAGGGTTGGATACGGAAATAATCCTTGATCTCTTTAGGAGAAGAAGTGGACAGGATCATCGAGAACAACGTATCGTACCGATGCCAGATAGCGGCCAGTTGCGCCAACTTCACATGCGGGAAGTTGGTCGGACGGATGCGAAGGCTTTTGAACAAGGATTCATCCAAAGGCTTGAGATCGAACTTATGGCGGAGAAACTCATATTCTCGCCTCAGCAGACGATAGTAATGGCAGGAGCCCTCTTCCGAGAGCATACCCGCTTGTCCGAAAAGCATCGCCTCTACTTGCGACTCGCTAGCTCTTTGTTTTTGGATATATCGCAGGGGGAGGCTTTTGGCCAACCACTCGAAAGCGTCGCTATTCACGCCAAAGCCGAAACTACGGGTCAATAGGATATAGAATACCTCGTTCCAATCCTCTTGGTACTGATCCAGCAGGCGGTATATATCCTCTGTCTTTCGTTCCAGCCGCTCACTGAGTAAGGTATCCATCCACGAGGCCAGATGCACGGAGTCTACTTCTTGAATCCGTTCCAGACAGGGAACTGGCACTTCTCTTACCAATAACCAATCGATATTTTTCCGGACAGGTTCCGGAACGGGTAATATCAATTGAGGAATAGGCTCACCGTTCATCCGGCAGATAGATGCGTCATTCACACCCGTTACATGCAAGATAACGGAGTCATATGCCTTATCCGAATCGTGATGATGCAGCAACCAATCGGAAGCTTTTTCGTGGATCTCCACGCTTCCGGCCCATACCGTGCCGTCAATCTTTATCTTGGCGTTGAAGAAGTCGGGACCGGCGTCGGTGTTTTGTATTCCGGGATCGATAACAGCGATAGGAAGCCCCTCGGTGGTAGCCAATGAAGTACTCGCGTAGAGTTTGTATTTCCAAACATAGTGTAATAAACGTTCCATATTCTTTCAGAGTTAAGATTTTGGATTCAAATGTAATTCATTTTCTGTATATTTGCGACATTAATTGAATTAAAGTATGAAAATTGCACTTATAGGTTACGGGAAAATGGGCAAAACGATCGAGCAGATCGCCATCCAAAGAGGACATCAAATTGTTTCCATCATAGATATCAATAACGCTGAGGATATATATTCAGAAGCGTTCAAGAGCGCCGACGCAGCGATTGAGTTTACTACCCCGGCTACCGCTTTCAATAACTATATGAAATGTTTCGAGGTAGGCGTGCCGGTCGTATCGGGTACTACCGGATGGCTGGACCGTATCGGCGAGATCAAGGAGAAATGCGAGAAAGAGGGCAAAACCTTCTTCTACGCCTCCAACTTCAGCATCGGCGTAAATATCTTCTTCGCCATGAACAAGTATCTGGCGAAAATCATGAACAACTTCCCCTCCTACGACGTTAAAATGACGGAAGTCCACCATATCCACAAGCTGGACGCACCCAGTGGAACGGCTATCACGTTGGCCGAAGGTATCTTGGAAAACATCGATCGTAAAGACCGCTGGACCTTAGAGAACGCCGAGAGCGCGACCGACCTGCCGATCCACGCCATCCGTGAGGGTGAGGTTCCGGGTATCCACGAGATCACGTATGAGTCGGACGTAGATACGATCAGTATCAAGCATGATGCCAAGAGCCGTGCCGGATTTGCGCTAGGCGCCGTAATAGCGGCAGAGTTTACCGCCGGAAAGAAAGGTTTCCTAGGCATGAATGACTTATTCAAATTCTAAACGTATTAGCTAAAAGATGAAGAAGTTCACGAAAAAACAATGGATCAAGTTTAGTATAGCGGCCGTATTATACACGTTGTTCGCAATCTGGATGCAAAACGTATGGTTACTGCTGGGATTAATCGTCCTAGTCGATATATTCTTGACGCACTACATCCCTTGGGGAGCTTGGAAACGGTCTAAGAACCCGACGGTACGCAACGTATTGGAATGGGTGGACGATATCGTATTCGCGCTGGTAGCCGTTTATTTCATCAATTTGTTCGTCTTCCAGAACTATCAGATACCGAGTTCTTCCCTAGAGAAATCCTTGCTGGTAGGAGATTACCTGTTCGTCAGCAAATTAAGTTACGGCCCTCGCGTTCCGAACACTCCGATCTCCTTCCCGTTGGTACAAAATACGTTGCCTATCTTAAACTGCAAATCGTATCTGGATTGGCCGGAATGGGGCTACAAACGGGTGAAAGGTTTGGGCCACGTGAAACGTAATGATATCGTAGTGTTCAACTTCCCCGCAGGCGACACGATCGCCGTGAAAGTGCAAAACCCGGATTACTACTCCTTGGTCGAGGAGTACGGACGGGAACGTATCTTATTGGATAAGGCCACGTTCGGCGAGGTTATGTACCGCCCGGTCGACAAACGGGAGAATTACGTGAAGCGTTGTATCGGTATGCCGGGTGATACGCTCCAACTCATAGACAACCAAGTGTACATAGACGGTAAACCCGCCGAGAACCCGAAAGATATGCAGTTCAACTACTTCATCGAAACAGACGGTTCCCCGATCACAGAGGAGCAATTCCGCCTAATGGACGTAAGCAAGGATGACCGTATGCTGGCCTCCAGCGGCGGTTATTACCAGAACCTATTGTCATACCTAGGCTTTACGCCTAACGCGAACGGACAGTACAACCCGGTATATCGCCTGCCACTCACGAAAAAGGCCTTGGCGATAGCGGAGAAGTTACCTACCGTGAAGAAGGTTATCATCGAGCCGGAGACGTTGGGCGGCCCTACCTATCCGGTCGGATACAATACTGGCTGGACCCGTGATAACTTCGGGCCGCTTTGGATCCCGAAGAAAGGGGCTACCATCCCGTTGGACGAACGTAATCTGGCGTTGTACAGCCGTTGTATCAAGAATTACGAGAACAACACCTTGGAAGTGAAGGACGGCAAGGTCTACATCAACAGCAAGCCCGAGACTTCCTATACGTTTAAATACGATTATTACTGGATGATGGGCGATAACCGCCATAATAGCGCGGATAGCCGCTCATGGGGTTTCGTACCCGAGGATCACATTGTCGGCAAGCCGATCTTGGTTTGGCTATCCTTGGACAAGGATCGCAGTCTGTTCGACGGTGGTATCCGTTGGAACCGCCTGTTCCGTTGGGTGCATCCGGATTAAGAGGTGAAAACTTCGTATTATGACAATCCAACGATTCCTGATAGTTCTCATGAAATGGCTGGCAGCTTTCGCGCTAGCCGCGGGGATCGTCATGCTCATACGCCTTTTCTGCATAGAGTCCTATCGCATCTCCACGGACTCTATGGAAGAGGCTTTGCATAAAGGGGATTATATCCTAGTCAATAAAATACCGGGGAAGAATAAGCCCGTCCGGGGCAAGGTCGTGCTTTTTACCAGCCCGCTCTCTCGAGATTCAGCGGATGCTCCCTTATTCATCAGCCGATGCATCGGTATGCCGGGCGATACGATCCGGGTCAGCATGGACGGATATACGATAAACGGGCAGAAAATCCCCCGCTCTCCTCGCTCCCTCTGTTCCTATTTCATAACACTGAGCGCCAAGGAGACGTTCTTGGAGACGTTAGAGAAGTTGGACATCCCACTTAGGGATTTCAGGCAGGAAAGTTTCGGCTGTATGCTCAGCCTCACGGCTTTCGAGGAATATCAATTGAGGGAGGAATTGCCCGACGCCATAAACCGTCATTTTATCGGGGAACAAATGCAAGAATACATGTTGATCGTCCCCCGGAAAGACCGGGCTTACCCGCTGGACGCCGCCTCGCTCACCGCCTGCAAGGAGATCATCATGCGGGAGACGGATGGTAAAGCTTCCTTCCGTGACGGAAAGTTATATCTGGACGGGCGGGAGACTAATTTCTTCTTTTTCCAACAAGACTACTATTGGGTACTGTCCGATAATACCAACGAGGCGGTAGATTCCCGCCATCTCGGTTTCATACCGGCCGACCATATCGTCGGCAACGCTTGGCTCTGCTGGTACAGCCCCGACAAACAACGAATCTTTAAACCCGTTCATTAATCATGCGACCTGTATATATAGCGACCGCCTATCTAGGCCCCATACAACAATATTGTAAGATGCTCCAATACCCGGAGGTCCGTATCGAGACCGCCGAGAATTACGTGAAGCAAACCTATCGTAACCGTTGTTCCATCGCCGCCGCGAACGGCCCACTCTCCCTATCCATCCCCATCGTCAAGCCGGATACCTTGAAATGCCAGACCAAGGACATCCGTATCTCCGACCACGGAAACTGGCGGCACCTACACTGGAACGCTTTGGTATCGGCCTACAATATGAGTCCGTTTTTCGAGTATTATGCCGATGACTTCGCTCCTTTCTACGAAAAGAAATACGAGTTCCTCCTCGACTTCAACGAGGAACTGCGCCGTCTAGTCTGTGACCTGTTGGATATGCAACCCGCAGTCGTCTACACCGAGCATTATGAGCCAGAGGTAGCCAACGATTTCCGGGAAACGATCCGCCCGAAACACGAAGGGGAAGATCCCGCCTTCCACCCGGAACCTTATTATCAAGTATTCCGGGAGAAATTCGGATTCCTCCCCAATCTGAGTATTGCTGATTTGCTGTTCAATATGGGCCCCGAAGGACTCGTTACGTTACGGGCATCGATTACCGGATCTCTTTAATCGCTTGTATCAAGGCTTCCATATCTTTCGGGAAGATATCTCCGATATTACCGATACGGAACGTATCCGCATCCGAGATCTTACCCGGATAGATCACGAAGCCTTTCTCCTTCAGCCGTGCGTAGAACGAGGTGAAATCGAAATCCGCGGAAGGATATAAGAACGAAGTGATAATAGGCCCTTGGGCATCATCGGGCAGCAAGGTCTTGAAACCCAATCCACGCATACCTTCCACCAATATCTGGTGATTCTCTTGATATCTCTTATAACGAGCCGTGATACCGCCTTCCTCGTTCAATTCCTTCATCGCTTGGTAGAAAGCGTGAACCACGTGCGTCGGAGACGTGAAACGCCATTTGCCTCCCCCTTTCTCCATCGCTTCCCACTGGGCATAGATATCTAAGGAAAGCGAGCGGGCATTCCCCTTCGTCGCCATCAATTTATCTTTTTGAGCGAGGATAAAGCCGAAGCCGGGAACTCCTTGAATACATTTGTTCGCGCTACTGACCAAGAAGTCGATACCTAAACCTTTCACGTCGATAGGGACACCGCCAAAGCTGCTCATCGCATCCACGATAAAGGTAATCCCCCGGCCCTTGATCACCTCGGCTACCTCCTCAATCGGATTCAACAAACCGGTCGTGGTCTCGCTATGTACCATTGAGAGATGCGTGATACCGGGATGCTCCTCCAAGGCACGTCGGGCTACCTCGCCAGTTACCAGTTCCGTCTCATGCAAAGAGACCAGTACGTAATTGATATGATAATAATCGGCGATCTGCGCCATACGTTTGCCATAAGCGCCGTTAGCGAGGATCAACAATTTATCCTCCGGACACACGGTAGCCCCGATCGTAGCCTCCACACAATACGTTCCGCTACCTTGCAGCAGGACACTGGTGTACTCATCCCCGTCCAGTCCCGCTATCGCCAGCAAGCCTTTACGGATCGGGGTAACGATACCCTCGTTATAATCCTTATCCCACGTACACCAATCTTGAAGCATAGCCTCACGTACCGTCTGCGACGTACTCAACGGGCCCGGTGTCAATAATAAATAGTTTCTCATATGATTGTTTTATTCTATTCGGTTATCAAGCTTAATTCCTGTTGTTAATCTTCTTGATGCAAGCGGGCAGCTCGGCGATCGTATCCAAGACGAAATGAGCCCCCGCCGCCAACATACGCTCACGCACCTCTTTCTTCAGAGATTCCCATTCTTCCGCCGGACGGCTGTTATATTCCTCCTCGCTCACGCCCATCTCGTTGCTACCGGTCACGATACCGACGCTCCATACCTTGGCGTTCACGCCCTCCTTAATATCAGCGATCGTATCTCCTACCTTCACCACTTGATCTACGGAAGGAATCGCTAAATCTATCATATTCTTATAGATCATATACGGGGCGGGGCGACCGGCCGGGACCTCGTTTGGTGTCACCAGATTATCTACCCTATATCCTTTGGCCTCGGCTCCGGGACGGACAATCTCCATCATCTTCGCCGTGTACCCGGTCGTAGAGCCGATCTTTATACCTTGCTCGCGAAGCATCGCCATCGTCTCCAAGACTCCCGGTATCGGAGTGGTGAAATCCTTCAAGGAAGCGAACAAATGTTTCTCGAAACTAGCGTACATCTCATCCACGTCCCCCTTGTTCCAGTCCCTCTTATACAGGGCACGGAACTTCTCGTTCACCTCCGGCATGCTCAAGATCGCCTTGATATGATCGATCTTCAAGAGACCCATCGGCTCACGGGCCTGCCGGTAAGTGATATCAATCCCTTTCTCTTCCGAGAATACCTTGAGAAAAGCGTTCAGCGGAGCGAAGCATCCATAATCCACGGCCGTACCGGCCCAATCCATAATGACACCTGAAATCTTCTTCATATTCTGTATGTATCGTATTTAATAATTTTCTTGTTTAAGCGATCGTAAGGACATTGTTTTCGGTAGGTTCAAGAGTTGCTATTTCCTCGCAGCCACATAAAGCGGTCTCCTTGCGATAGCGTTGCCGCAAATATACGAAGGAAGCGACAAAAGTGGCGCAGCAAAAGATCCCTACATATCCGGCAAGTTGGTTATAAAATACCGCCCAGTCCAATCTCGTACCCACGAATTCCTTTAGCACCAATACCAGTATCGTACCCGTGTACCCCAGAAAATCTGTTAAGACAATAAAGAAACCGACGTTTCCCCGTATCTTGAAACAAGCGATGAAGCGATCGAAGAAAATCGTCTGGAAGGTTAAGTAAGCCATATACAGGCAAAGGCTCTGCAAGAAAAGCCATGTCACCGGGCTCAATCCCATCCGCTCCTGCCCGAACGACACGAACGCCATGACCATCATGCCCGTAATAATCAAACCGTACAGGACTGAAAGCGCCTTAAAATTATCTTTCACGAGCACCATCAAACCAAAGATCGCCAAGATAGTCAAGGTCACCACGCTATCTATTTGCGTGAACAACCAAGGCGAGTAACCGGACATATCGATGATATTCACCAAGAAGTCCTCCTTGATATCCCGCAATACCACGATCGCTATATTCGCCACGAAAAGCATCGTCAAGAAAGGCATGAAATGCTTAAAAAGCTCCCAACGCTGCCGCCCGTTCAAGGTCTCCCGCTCCGACTTCAAGGCGATATCCTCCTCCGTAGGCTGTGGAAGCCGGTTCAGCGCATATCCCAACAAGGCTAGCAAAGGCAATGCCACCGCCCCGATCAAGGCGGGCATCCAGAACTCGCTGACCTGCCACGTATCCATTACGTACAAGCCGACAGACTTTGCCGTACCGGAACTGATCACCATACTTACGCCCAACAAACTAGCGAGGACATCCGTCATCCTACGTCCTTCTATAAAGCTGAAAATAATCCCCCACATACATCCCAGCGAAAGCCCGTTCAAGAACATCGCCGCTATATTATAAGGAGCCGAGAGCAACCCGAAGAATACCAACGAAAGTTCCGCCATCACCACGGACATCAAGATGAACCGCAAGCGCTCTTCCCGCCGCAACTCCGATATCAACTTAATTCCCATGAACTTCGACACCACGTACCCCAAGATCTGCACGATCGTAACCGCCACCTTATAGTCCATATTGAATACCTCCAGATCCTCGAAAGCGGCAGCCGTATAAGGCTTACGCAACATATATACCAAGGAATAAGAAAGCAAAGCGGCCCCTCCGGCCCATAGGATGAAGAAGAGATCGGAAACCCGCCTCCGGGATGTTTTATTTGTCTGTATCGCAGTGTCCATAATCTTCTGTCGTTTTATTTTCGAAGGCAAAAGTACAGCCGCCATGTTACAGACATATTACTGAACCCATGAATGTATATTATTAATACTCAACTAGGAATCAATAAATTATAAAGAAATATTTATGTAACATTCATGAAACGGAAACGCAACATATGTCCTCTTATTTTGTAAGGTAAATCAAGAATATAAACACATGAACAATCTTCAAGAATTCTACCGAAAGATCGAATATCTACGAAGCAATGGGGTTAAGATGAAAGAGATAGCCGACTGGATCGATATGGCTCCCAGCATATTGTCCTCCCTATATACGACCGTATTGCCGAATTATTTCGAGGGCATCAAGAGTTACCCGCCGGAAGAAGCGCTGGACTCGGCGCTCGCCCTAGTGAATAACGTGTCGAAAAAACGTTTGCTTTCCCATATAGAGGAGATGATCCTTCGCCTAGACCAGATGGAGCTCGCCGAACCGGATAGCCTAAAAGATAATCCTTTCGCCAAGCAATTGATGGAGGAGACACGGCTCTCCGCCTCTAAAATAGAGGCTTTCAAAGGAATCTATACCAGTTACAGCCTTTCTTCCTCCTCGGACTGCCTCAAGATGGAACCCTTCCTACTCTCCCCCTCGGATAATCAAGTCCGTGTAGGGCGGATCAGCGCTTATGGAGAGGCTCAATGGGGATTCGGGATCATGCCCGATCCTCAGAATTTCCATTGCATGCTGAACGAGAACCAAGCGCCCCAATTCACGATGGTAACGATATACCTGCAAATACCATTTTTCAAGAATCCCCGCCAATTACGAGGATTATACATCGGGCAGGATTATAATCGTAACCCGATCGCCCGCCGAATCCTTCTTATCAAGGAATCAGAAAGCACGGAGATCGATGAATTCATGAGCCGGAAAAGCGGACTGATCGATAAAGAAGATTTTACCCCGGAACAACAGGTCTACTATGATTATACTTGCCAAACAGGAGATTTTATCAAGATGTGTACAGTCCCATCCCTGCGGATGGACGAAAGTGATTTAGTCAAAGAAAAGAAGATGCTAACCCTATAAACCAGTAGAGACGGGGCATGCCCCGTCTCCCAGCATCCCAATAGAATAGAGACTGATTATTCCTTCTGGAACTTCCTGCTCACCTTCAAAAGGTTCGCCGTAAAAGAGACCACGTTCTGGGCCTCTTGTACCATGTTCAAATAAACCATGCTCACCTTCGTGCTGCCGGACTGCCCTTGGATACGCTTCAACTCCCCTTTCTTCAAGGCGGTAAGTTGGTTCATCAAGGTAATCGACTCAGCGATCAGCTCCTCAAAACCAATATAATCGTTTTTACGGATCATAGTAGCGCAATTTCTCAAGAAGGAGATGATTTGTTCAGATACCTTACCAAAATCATCTTTCTGTACCGGACTCAACGGGCTGAAATTATTATCGATATGATCTTTCATCGGTTCTGCCAAGCGACGGATACTGAATATGATCTCGCTAGCGAAGTCATTTCCTTGATAATAATAAAGCCCCTTCTCCACGGCGATATCATGATCCAATTGGGTAACGCCAAGCGTACCGACACGTTTCACTTGCTTCAAGTGAATCTTCTTCTCCTCCACGGCAGTCAAGACCTTGCGCAACTCACGGAGGTTCTCATTCATGAATCCATTTACCGCCTTACCGAATACTTCCGCCGTAAAATCCAGATCGGATTGTAATTCCTCACGGCTATGCTCGCGGAACAGGGCCAAAGCCTCACGGGTATCCGTAGCCTTACGAAGTTTAGACACCGTAGAATTCACCTCCTCCTTCAATGCCTCTTTCCGCAATTTAGCCTTATAAGCGAAGTGGCTACGAACCAACGAATAGATCGCCAAACCAATCATAGCGACCAAAGCTGGAATACCTCCCCAATAAATCAAAAGAGCGACGATGAAACAGATCGTAAAAGCAGCCCCTGCCGTAATGAACCAACCACCTATCACGGACAATACGCCTGTGATGCGATATACGGCGCTCTCACGCCCCCAAGCACGGTCTGCCAACGAAGTACCCATAGCGACCATGAAAGCCACATACGTCGTAGATAAAGGCAATTTCAAGGAGGTTCCCAAAGCGATCAGCAATCCGGACAAAACCACGTTCACCGAGGCACGTACCAAGTCGAAGCTAGCCTTGTCATCCATGATCATCTCGCTTTGGTTGAAACGGCTATCAATCCAGTTCTTAACCGGAGTGGGCACGATACTTAATATCGTAGCGGATATATTACTGCAATTCCGTACCAATACCCGTGCGACAGGCGATGTACCGAAAGACTCCTCTCCATCCGATTGACGAGACAGATCCAAGGAAGTCTTCACCACGTTCTGAGCCTTTTTGGAGGTAGCCAAGGCGATTACCATCACGACCCCGGAACCCACCAAGAAATACCAAGGTGTCTGGGCCGGTCCCAACAAGGAGGTCATCAAAAATGTATCCGTGGTAGTGGTCCCTCCCTGCGCCATCAAGTCCATATAAGAGGAATAGCCAGCCAAGGGGACTCCGATAAAGTTCACCAAGTCATTCCCGGCAAAAGCCAACGCCAAGGCAAACGTACCCATCAAAATGACCACCTTGAATACATTCACCTTCAACCAATGCAATACCTGCATCAAGATCGTAAAAAATACCATACATCCCAAAACGATCATCCCCGTATTGGCATACACCATATCCTTGAACTCACCCGTCATAAAAGAACTTGTCTTCAATCCCTTTATCAGCATAAAGTAAATGATGGAAGTGGCCGCTAAACCTCCGAACAGACCAATAAAATATTTAGAGCTTTTCTTATAATTAAACGAGAACAAGATCCGGGACAGATACTGCACGATCACACCAAAGAAAAAAGCGATCGCCACAGAAAGAAAGATACCCAGAATCACGGTAAAAGCCTTTTCGGTATTCAGCAGATCCCCCAATTGCAAAGCGCCTGAAGAACTAGCGATCTTTACCAAGGCGATCGCTACCGTTCCACCCACCAACTCAAACACCATGGAAACCGTTGTCGAGGTCGGCATACCTAACGAGTTAAAAATATCCAGTAGCACCACATCCGTAAGCATAACGGCCGCAAGGATACACATGATCTCCGAGAAATAAAAATGCTGGGGTTGATAAATACCATGCCGGGCGATATCCATCATACCATTGGATAACGCCGCTCCGACAAAGACTCCCACAGCAGCGATAGCGATAATAACTTTAAAGGATGCGGCTCTCGCGCCGATAGCTGAATTCAAGAAATTCACGGCATCATTACTAACACCGACCGATAAATCTACGATGGCCAATACAAACAAAAATATGACCAAGAACAAATAAAATGTTTCCATACTGATTGTTATAATTCTTGCGCAAAGTTCTGAAACAATTATTTCGCATCCGTTACATACATATTACAATGATGTTACAACCTGCGGATTAGATTCAAAAACAACCAGATATGAAATTAGGTTGAAATTAACATCAAGTATTTCTCTTTTAAGAGAGAGATCCACTAAGGGTTTTTATATACATTTGCGACTATATATTTAGAAGGGAAATAAGTTAACAAGATTCTAGTTACTTGGAAAAACACTCCAAAGAAATAATGCAATGGGTCTGTGAAATCGCGCTATCCGATTCTCAAACTGCTTTTAAATCGCTTTATTTAGCCTATTTTCAGAGGCTAATGCGGTTTACATCCCTTTATGTGCCTTCCTCTGTAGAAGCTGAGGAAATTGTCTCTGATACATTTCTAAGTCTTTGGAATAATAGAAAGTCATTACCGGAGATCTCTAACTTCGATTCTTATATCTATGGCATAGCCCGCCACAAAGCCATCAGCCTATACCGGACACAGCATATGGAGAAAGTCCAGATCGATGAGAATACGATCGATTTATTTGCGCATACCGATACTACGCCCGAGGAAGAACTTATTTCCAAAGAATGCATCGATCATTTAAATGAGGCGATCAATACACTCCCGGATAAATGCAAGATGGCTTTTAAACTGATCCGTGAAGATAAGATGAAATATAAGGATGCGGCAAATATCCTAGAAATATCAGTAAAGACATTAGAAGCCCACATCGCCACGGCAGTCCGAAAACTACGGGAATCTCTAGCTAAAGAAATAAACGACTAATCTATCCACGTTCCCTCTTTGTAAAGACGTAGCGTGCCACATCTCTACAACGGCTGGTGTATATACCAAAAAAAGGAGCCAATCTTTCGACTGACTCCTTTCACCTAAGACGGCGGCTACCTACTCTTCCACTGTTACGCAGTACCATCGGCGTGACGAGGCTTAACTTCTCTGTTCGGAATGGGAAGAGGTGGATCCCTCGTGCTATAGCCACCTTAATATCATTATCAAGATTTTGACCGGACATCAATCCGAAGAGACCAGCTTCGCCTTATCGTCTTAAAATATATCAACCCTCACGTGAGGAAAGTCCCGGGCTATTAGTACCACTCGGCTCGGACGTCGCCGCCCTTACACCTGTGGCCTATCAAGGTCATCGTCTATAACCACCCTTGAGGGAGATCTAATCTTGAGGCCGGCTTCGTACTTAGATGCTTTCAGCACTTATCCGATCCGTACTTAGATACCCGGCGGTGCCCCTGGCGGGACAACCGGTAAACCAGTGGTACGTCCAACACGGTCCTCTCGTACTAGTGTCAGAGCCCCTCAAATCTCCTGCGCCCACGATAGATAGAGACCGAACTGTCTCACGACGTTCTGAACCCAGCTCGCGTGCCACTTTA
>ERZ857503.38-NODE-38-length-154653-cov-5.590739_pt1 | contig 154653 bp, 170 predicted proteins | sample MGYA00519766_ERZ857503 | MGnify/ENA primary metagenome ERZ857503 (study PRJEB31778, sample SAMEA3449345) | human gut metagenome | biome: human gut; feature: human-associated habitat; material: faeces | place: United Kingdom | collected 2010/2012 ...
AGTTCTTCGCCTGCTTTGGAGAGCCGGAGGACATGCCGGGCCGGCCCCTGTGGGAAGTCTTTCAGGAAGAGGTGGCCCTCTTCCGGCGGGAGATGGAGCAAAACGCCGACCGGGTGGTTTTCTGCCGCAGCGGAAGGGAGGCGGAGGCCGCCTTCGCCGGAGGCCGGGCGGCGGCTTTTCTGTCCGCGGAAGGGGCGGAGCTGCTGGACTGTGATCTGGACAAGCTCCGTCAGGCCCATGCGTGGGGCGTGCGGGCGGTGAACCTGACCTGGAACCATCCCAACGCGCTGTCCGGCACCAACGCCGAGGAGCGGGAGCGGGGACTCAGCTCCAAGGGCCGGGCCTTTGTGCGGGAGATGCAGCGGCTGGGGATGCTGGTGGACGTCTCCCATCTGTCCGACCCGGGCTTCTGGGATGTGATGGAAATCGCGGAAAAACCCATATTTGCCAGTCACTCCAACGCACGGGATGTATTTTTCGACACCAGAAACTTGACCGATGCGCAATTTACTGCCATAATAAAAAACAATGGTGTTGCTGGGCTGAATCTGTACGCCGGTTTTTTGGGCAAGGCGGCGGATCTGGATACCGTCACCAGACATCTGGAGCACTTCCTGGCGCTGGGCGGAGAACGAAACCTCTCCCTGGGCGGCGATTGGGACGGGTGTGCGGTTCTGCCGAGGGGGATGGAGGGCATCCAGGATCTGGACCGGCTTTATGAGCATTTGCTGCGCCGCAATTATCACGAAGAGCTGGTGCGGGGCATTTTTTATTCTAATTTGATGAGGGTAGTGAGTGAAGTATGCAATACGTAAGTACGAGAAACAAGCGGTGGCGCTGCTCGGCCTCCGAGGCCATCGCCCAGGGCTTGGCCCCCGACGGCGGCCTTCTGACGCCGGAGGTGCTGCCCAAGCTGTCCCCAAACGGCCTGACTACCATGACCGACATGTCCTATCAGCAGCGGGCGGTCTTCGTCATGAACTCTTTCCTGGAGGACTTCACCGCCTCCGAGCTGTCCAGCTACGCCAACCACGCCTATGGGCCGGACAAGTTCGACGCCAAGGAAGTTGCCCCCGTCCGTGCAGTGGACGACAGCACCTACTGCCTGGAGCTGTGGCACGGTCCTACCTGCGCCTTTAAGGATATGGCCCTGCAGATGCTGCCCCACCTCCTGTCCGCCTCGCTGGTAAAGAACGAGGAAAAAAAGACGGTCTGCATCCTGGTGGCTACCTCCGGCGATACCGGAAAGGCCGCCCTGGAGGGCTTCCGGGATGTGGACAAGACCCGCATCCTGGTGTTCTATCCGAAGGACGGCGTCTCCGACATCCAGCAGCTCCAGATGCGCACCCAGGAGGGCGGCAACGTTGGGGTCTGCGCCGTGGTGGGCAACTTCGACGATGCCCAGACCGGCGTGAAACGGCTGTTTTCCGACGAGAGCCTGCGGGAAACGCTGGCCGAGCGCGGCTATTTCTTCTCCTCGGCCAACTCCATCAACTGGGGCCGTATCCTTCCCCAGGTGGTGTATTACATCTCGGCCTACTGCGATCTGCTGCGGGAGGGCAAGGTGCAGAAGGGGGAAGCGGTCAACATCTGTGTGCCCACCGGCAACTTCGGCAATATTCTTTCGGCCTACTACGCCGGGCAGATGGGCGTGCCCATTCACAAGCTGATCTGCGCCTCCAACCGCAACAACGTCCTTACGGATTTTATCCAAACCGGCGTATACGACCGGAACCGGAGTTTTTACAACACCATGTCGCCCTCCATGGATATCCTCATCTCCTCGAACCTGGAGCGGATGCTCTTTGAGTTTACAGAGCGGGATGATGAGGCGGTCAAGACCTATATGGAAGAGCTGTCTGCCAATGGCCGCTACGAGGTGAGCGAAAAGGTCAAAAAGCAGCTCGGCCGCCATTTTGCAGCCGGCTGCTGTGATGATGCCCAGACACAGGCCAGGATCGCACAGATGTGGAAGGATCACCACTATCTCATCGATACCCACACGGCCGTGGCGTTCCATGTCCTGGATCAATACCGGGCTGAGACGGGGGACGAAACGCCCACCGTGGTGGTCTCTACGGCAAGCCCCTTCAAGTTTTGCGACAGCGTGCTGGGCGCACTGGGGGCAACCGAGCTGGTGCAGGGCACAGGCATCCTAGACCAACTGACCGCGCTTACGGGCGAACCGGTTCCGGCTCCTCTTGCCGCCCTCAAGGATAAGGCGGTACGGTTTGACCAGGTGACGGAAAAGGAGCACATGGCCGACCGGGTGCTGGAGATGCTGAAATAAAGAGACTGAGGTGATGGTTTGGCCCTGTTTGCAATTGGCGACCCCCATTTGTCCCTGGGGTCGAACAAACCGATGGATGTGTTCGGCGGAGCGTGGAGCGGGTATGTGGACAAGCTCTCCGCCGGATTTCAGGCGGTGGGGAACGACGACACGGTGGTACTCTGCGGCGATATTTCCTGGGGGATGAGCCTGGAGGAGGCACGGAGGGATTTTGCGTTTCTGGATGCCCTGCCCGGGAAGAGAAAGCTCCTCTTGAAGGGAAATCATGACTATTGGTGGACCACAGCGGCGAAAATGAACCGTTTTTTTGCAGAGAACGGCTTTCAGACGCTGGCGCTTCTCCACAATAACTGCCACTTCTATGGCGAGACAGCCCTGTGCGGCACACGGGGGTGGTTTTATGAGGAGGATCAGGCGGGCCATAATGAAAAGGTGTTCCGGCGGGAACTGATCCGATTGGAAGCCTCTCTGAAGGCGGCGGGGGAGCATCCCAAGCTCTGTTTTCTGCACTATCCGCCCTGTTATGAGGGCTATACCTGCCCGGAGATCATCGCACTTTTGGAACAGTATGGGGTAAAAATCTGCTACTACGGACACCTGCACGGAGGCAGCCATCGCCTTGCGGTGGAAGGAGTCCGGGGGAAGGTGGAGTACCATCTGGTGGCAGCAGACTATCTCCGTTTTGCGCCCAAGCGCATCCTGCCTTAAAATTTTTTCGTTTTTGAAAAAAAGAGTAGAAATGTTCATAATTATCTGGTAATATAGGTAGGATTCTGGCAATGTCGTATTACACATTCAGGAGGAAGTAAGTAGATGAACGTCAAGAGTAAAGAAAAACAGGAGAATAGCGCCATCGAGCTGGTCATCGAGGTCGGCGCCGAGGAGTTTGAGGCCGCGGTGGATAAGGTCTACCGGAAGAACCGGAAGAATATCGCCGTTCCCGGGTTCCGGAAGGGTCACGCTCCCCGCAAGATCATCGAGGGTATGTATGGCTCCGGCGTGTTCTATGAGGACGCCATCGACGAGCTCTATCCTAACGCTTATGCCCAGGCTGTGGAGCAGGAGGGCCTGGACCCCGTGGCCTATCCGAAGGTGGAAGTCTTGGAGGTCGGCAAGGACGGCTTTACATTTAAAGCCTTGGTTACCGTAAAGCCTGAGTACAAGATCGGCGAGTATAAAGGACTCGCTGCGTCGAAAGAGGAAGTCAACATCACCGACGAGGACGTGGAAAATGAGCTCAAGCCTTTCATTCAGCGTGCCACCCGCCTGGTGAACGTGGAGCGCGAGGCCAAAGAGGGCGACACTGTTCTCATTGATTTCGAGGGCTTTGACAACGGAGTGCCCTTTGAAGGCGGCAAGGGGGAGAACTATGCTCTGGAGCTGGGATCTCACTCCTTTATTCCCGGCTTTGAAGAGGGCGTGGTCGGACTCAAGCCCGGTGATGAGAAGGATCTGGACGTGACCTTCCCCGAGGACTACAGCCCTGAGCTTGCCGGCAAGGCCGTCGTGTTCAAGATTAAGGTCCACGAGGTCAAGGAACCCCAGGCTCCGGTGGTGGACGATGAGTTTGCCAAGGATGTCTCCGAGTTCGATACTCTGGAGGAGTTCCGGAAGGATCTGGCGGAAAAACTCAGAGACCGCCGTGAGCATGCGGCTGAGCACGCTTTCGAGGACGCGGTGACGGATGCCCTGATCGGCGTGCTGGAGGTGGAGCTCCCGGAGGCCATGGTGGATTTCCGGGCTGACCAGGTGCTTCAGGAATACGCAGATCGCTTCGAGCGTCAGGGCCTGCCTTTCCAGCAGTATTTGCAGATGACGGGACAGACGCTGGATGCCATGAAGGAACAGGCGAAGGCTGCCGCTGAGCACCAGATCAAATCTGAAATGGCTCTGGACGCTGTGGCCGAAGCGGAGAAGCTGGAGATCAGCGAGGAGGAACTGGCGGACGAGTACAAGTCCCTCGCCGAACAATATGGTATGGAGGCGGAGCAGGTGAAGGCAGCCGCCCCCGCTGAGGACGTAAAGACCACGCTTCTCCGGCGGAAGGCCATGGGTGTGGTAAAGGAAAACGTCAAGGCCGTGAAGCCTAAGAAGGCGGCAAAAAAGAGCGCCAAGAAAGACGTGGAGGAGGAAGGTGCGTCTGCGGAAGAGGCACCCAAGAAGAAGACCGCTTCCCGGGCCAAAAAGGGCACTTCCAAGGTCGGCGAAGCCGAGTAACAATCTGTAGGAATAACCTTCCTCCCGACGGGCATACTTTCTAAGCATGACTGTCTGTCAATGGAAAAGGAGTTTGCGCATCATGATTCAATCCAGCCTAGTACCCTATGTTGTTGAACAGACCAACCGCGGAGAGCGGTCCTACGACATCTTCTCCCGTCTGCTTAACGACCGTATTGTCTTTTTGGGGGAAGAAGTGAACGCCACTACGGCCAGTTTGGTGGTGGCACAGCTTCTCTATCTGGAGGCACAGGACCCGGACAAGGACATCCAGTTTTACATCAACAGTCCCGGTGGGTCTGTCACCGACGGCATGGCTATTTATGACACCATGCAGTATGTAAAGTGTGATGTTTCCACCATCTGCATCGGCATGGCAGCCAGTATGGGGGCCTTTTTGCTCTCCTCCGGAGCGAAGGGAAAGCGATTCGCGCTTCCCAACGCAGAGATCATGATCCATCAGCCCTCCGCCGGCACACAGGGTCAGATCACTGACATGGCCATCCACCTGAAGCGTCTGGAGATCATCAAAAAGCGAATGAACAAGATCCTGGCCGAGAACACGGGAAAGCCGCTGGAGGTCGTGACTGCCGACTGTGAGCGCGATAATTTTATGTCTGCCGATGAAGCCATGGAATACGGCCTCATCGATAAGGTCATTACCAAGCAGTAAAAACGGATTTGACAGGGGAGCGGGGCCGTCGCGTTCCGCTCCCCTGCGCCGCTTAGTATTTGTGGACGGTATTCCGTCCGATTCGAGGTGAAGCCCTATGCCCAAAAACGACGACAAACGTCCGGTCCGCTGCTCTTTCTGCGGCAAACATCAGGAGCAGGTCTCCCGCATCATTGCGGGCCCGGGCGCATATATCTGCAACGAATGCGTCCAGCTCTGCATGAGTATCCTGGAGGATGCCGGAGACGACGTGGAGGAGGAGCGCCCAGATATTCCCGATGTGATCCCCACTCCCAAAGAGATCCGGGATGTGCTGGACGAGTATATCATCGGCCAGGAAGACGCCAAAGTGGCCCTCTCTGTGGCGGTATACAATCACTATAAGCGTATCTACTTCGGCGGTGGAGATGATGTGGAGCTTCAAAAGAGCAACATTCTGCTCATAGGACCCACCGGCTGCGGCAAGACCCTCTTCGCACAGACGCTGGCCCGTATCCTGAAGGTGCCCTTTGCCATTGCTGACGCCACCACGCTGACAGAGGCGGGCTATGTGGGCGACGACGTGGAGAATATCCTTCTGCGCCTGGTGCAGGCTGCCGACTATGATATTGAGCTGGCCCAACGCGGCATCATCTATGTGGATGAGATCGATAAGATCGCCCGGAAGAGTGAGAATACCTCGATTACCCGGGATGTGTCCGGCGAGGGCGTGCAGCAGGCGCTGCTGAAGATCTTGGAGGGAACCGTGGCCAATGTCCCGCCTCAGGGCGGTCGGAAGCATCCTCACCAGGAGTTCATTCAGATCGACACCAAAAACATTCTGTTTATCTGCGGCGGAGCCTTTGACGGCATTGAAAAGATCATTGAGCAGCGCCTGGACAAAAAGACCATCGGGTTCGGCGCAGAGATCGAGAGCAAAAAGAAGAAGGATATGTCGGCCCTTCTGCGGGAGATCCAGCCCCATGATCTTCTGAAGTTCGGCATCATTCCCGAGCTGGTAGGCCGTCTGCCTGTCATTACAGCGCTTCAGTCCCTGAATCAGGAGCAGTTGGTCCGCATTCTGACGGAGCCCAAAAATGCGCTGGTCAAGCAATATAAGAAGCTGCTGGAATATGACAATGTGGATCTGGAATTCCAGCCGGAAGCGCTGACAGCGGCCGCAGAGAAGGCCATTGCGCGCGGAATCGGTGCCCGGGGCCTTCGGGCTGTGCTGGAGGAGGTCATGACACAGGTCATGTATGACGTGCCCTCCGACGCTTCTATTGCCCGAGTGGTGATTACGCCCGAGTGCGTCACCGAACGGGCCCATCCGGAGATCACCCGCGACTCCGACCGTCCCGCCCGTCCCCGCCTGGGCGGCGCGTCTCTGCGGGCCGAACACGGTGGACTTCGGACCCAGAGCAACGTCTCTTAAAACAGATTCTGTCAAGGAAAGCAGGACGGGGGCCGGTCTCCCGCCCTGCTTTTTGTAAAGGAAGTGATTCCATGGCTGTTGAGCCGAATACAGTTGTAACCATGCCCGTCCTGGCGCTGCGGGGACTTACCATTTTCCCCAATATGCTCCTCCACTTTGATGTGGGCCGGGACACTTCAATCAAGGCCCTGGACCAGGCGATGAGCGAGGGGCTGCCCATTTTCCTGGTAGCTCAGCGCGACCTCTCTGTGGAAGAGCCCGGCCAGGAGGACCTCTATCATATCGGTACCATCTCCAATGTAAAACAGATCCTTCGCCTGCCCGGTGGTAATGTGAGGGTCATGGTGGAGGGGAGCAGCCGCGGCCGTCTGCTGGGGCTGAGCCAGAGCGCGCCCTTCCTTCAGGGAGAGGTGGAATACCTGCCCGTCCCTGAACACACTCGCAATACCCCTAAGACGGAGGCGCTGATCCGCAGCACCTATGAGCTCTTTGAGAGCTATGCAGGGCTCTCACCACGCATGACGGGGGATGTCCTCATCAGCGTTCTGGCCAGCGATGATCCGGGTTATATCGCGGACTACATTGCCCAGAACATCGCCATGCGCGCCTCGGACAAGCAGGGAATCTTGGAGGAACTGCGCCCGGTACGCAGATTGGAAAAGCTCTCACAGGCACTGGGTCGAGAGGTGTCTGTGCTGGAATTGGAGCAGGAGATGCAGTCCAAGGTCCGCGACCAGCTTACCAGCAATCAGCGGGATTACTATCTCAGGGAGCAGCTCAAGGTGATCCAGAATGAGCTGGGGGAGGGAGAGACCGGCGATGGCGAGCTTGGAGAGTACCGGGAGAAGATCTCCAAGGCAAAGCTCCCGAAAGAGGTGGAGAAAAAGCTGAACAAAGAGCTGGACCGCCTTTCCAAACAGCCCTTTGGCTCCGCTGAGGCCACCGTGATCCGCAATTATTTGGATGTATGTCTGGATCTCCCGTGGAGCAAAAGGACCCGGGAAAGGACAGATGTGAAGGCGGCCCGTAAAGTGTTGGATGCAGATCACTATGGGCTGGATAAGGTCAAGGAACGTGTCCTGGAGTTCCTGGCGGTCAAACAGCTCGCACCCGAACTGAAAGGACAGGTGCTCTGCCTGGTGGGCCCTCCCGGAGTGGGCAAAACTTCAATCGCTATGTCTGTGGCCCGGGCCACAGGGCGCAGGCTGGCCCGGATCTCGCTGGGCGGGATCCATGACGAGGCGGAGATCCGCGGACATAGAAAAACATATGTGGGAGCCATGCCGGGGCGTATCATTGACGGCGTTCGGCATGCGGGAAGCGCCAACCCTCTCCTGCTTCTGGACGAGATCGACAAGTTGGCCTCGGATATCCACGGAGATCCGGCCTCCGCACTGTTGGAGGTCCTGGACGGAGAGCAAAATGCCACCTTCCGTGATCATTTCCTGGAAGTGCCCTTCGATCTCTCCGACGTGCTGTTTATCACAACCGCCAATACGACCGATACCATTCCCAGGCCGCTGCTGGACCGGATGGAGGTCATTGAGCTCTCCAGCTATACGGACGAGGAAAAACTCCAGATCGTCAAAAACCATCTTTTGCCCAAGGAGCTCAAACGCCATGGACTGAAGAAGTCTCAGCTCAAGCTCACGGATGACGCCATTCGGGAGGTCATTACGGGTTATACCCGGGAATCCGGGGTGCGCGTCTTGGAGCGGGAGCTGGCAAGCTTGTGCCGAAAAGCGGCTATGCGCATTGTGACAGGGAATGAAAAGCGTATCTCCTTAACAGGAGATACCGTCTCTCAATATCTGGGGGTACGGAAATATCACCCGGAAAAGCGGGAGACGGGGCGGCAGATCGGCGTGGTCAACGGTCTGGCCTGGACCTCTGTGGGAGGAGAAATCCTCCAGGTCGAGGTAAATGTAGTCCCGGGCTCCGGCAAGGTGGAACTTACCGGCAACCTGGGGGATGTCATGAAGGAATCCGCCCACGCTGCTTTGAGCTATATTCGCAGCCGTGCCGCTCAGTTGGGGATTGAGGCCGACTTCTACAAGACAAAAGATCTGCATGTCCACTTTCCGGAAGGAGCAGTTCCCAAGGACGGGCCTTCCGCCGGCGTCACGATCGCTACCGCCATGGTATCCGCGCTTACCGGTTCAGCTGTAAAGCAGGATGTGGCCATGACGGGGGAGATTACGCTCCGAGGCCGGGTGCTGCCGATTGGCGGTTTGCGAGAAAAGACCATGGCCGCGCTCCGCAATGGTATGCGGACGGTGATTTTGCCCGCCGACAATCTGAGTGATCTGGAGGATATCGACCAGACGGTTCGGAGCGCCCTCCATTTCATTCCGGTGGAGCATGTGGACGAGGTGCTCTCCAGCGCGCTGGAGTTCGAGGCCGTGCAGACGCTGCCGGATCTGGACGGGCTGGCAGGCAGGCATCAAGGGGTGGAGCCCACCCTCAATTTGAAACAGTAACGGGAGTGCGGAAATGATTCATTTACAAAACGCGGAATTTGTCCGTTCCGCGGCGAAAAAGGAGGACTTTCCCCGGGACGGGCTGCCTCAAATTGTCTTTTCCGGCCGCTCTAATGTGGGAAAGTCCTCCGTCATCAACCGCATTCTGAACCGGAAAAATTTCGCTCGGGTGGGTAACGCGCCGGGAAAAACCTCTCACATCAATTATTTCAGGATCGACGGCAAGTTTTATCTGGTGGACCTTCCCGGGTATGGATATGCCAAGGTGTCACAGGCGGAGAAGGCCCGTTGGGCCAGGCTGATCCAATCCTGGTTTGACGATCCGGGCCTGATGACCCTGGGATGTATGTTGGTAGATGCCCGGCACAAGCCCACGGCGGATGACTGTACCATGGGCGAGTGGTTCAAGCAGGCGGGAAAGCCTTTTGTGGTGGTGGCCAATAAGCTGGATAAGCTTAAAAAAAGTGAAATTGAGCCCAACCTCCAGCGTATCCGGGATACGCTGGAAATTGACGCCGATATAGAGGTGATTCCCTTCTCCGCCGAAAAGGGAACCGGCCGTCCGGACCTGCTGGGCCAGATTTCAGCACATTTGGGGGAGGGGCTCTTATGAAGTACGTACGTGTGGAGAGGATGGGAAAGATCAGTTGGGGCGTTTTGAACGGGGATACCGTACACACATTGAAATATCCGCCCTATGCGGGGGATACCGAGTACTATGACGGCAAGCGGTGGCCGCTCTCAGACTGCCGCCTGCTGGCACCCTGTACGCCGGGTAAAATCGTCTGCTTGGGTAAAAATTACGCCGATCACGCCCTGGAGATGGGCGGGGCCGCTCCAGAGACCCCGATAATCTTCATGAAAACGTCCAATTGTGTCAACGACCCGGAAGGAGAGATCTGTATTCCAGCCTTTGTTGGACGCCTGGATTATGAGGGCGAGCTGGCGTTTGTCATCAAGAGGCGGGCCAAAGAAGTGAAAGCTGCTGACGCTTGGGGGTATATTCTGGGTTTTACCTGCCTCAATGATGTGACTGCCCGGGACATCCAGGCGGCGGATGGCCAGTGGACCAGAGGCAAGTGTATGGACGGCTTTGCGCCAATGGGACCTGTGATCACGGATGAAGTGGACCCCACGGCGCTGAAAATCCAGACCCGCCTGAATGGGAATACGGTCCAGAGCGCCAATACCGCGCTTTTTCTAACGAAGATCCCTGATATGCTGGCTTTCATCACTGCCGGGATCACCCTGGAGCCAGGGGATGTGGTGTCCACCGGTACGCCGGCCGGGATCGGTCCCATGTGCTCCGGCGATACCGTTGAAGTGGAGATCGAGGGCATCGGCGTACTGAGAAACCATATTGTGTCGCAATAAGGCGATATGCCGGAATGCGTTAATTGGGGGGAAAGAACCGCGATGGAGGACGAACTGAAAATCAAAATGTATTCCTTCACGATGGACTGCAAAGACCCTTATGAACTGGCGAAATTCTATGCGCAGATGCTCGGATGGGAAATACCATTTCACAGTGAGGAATATGCATGTATCGGCGCGCCGGGAACGGCGCAGGGGGGATACCCCGGTATTACATTCCAACAAAACTCAGAGTATGAACCGCCCGTATGGCCGGAAAGGTCGGGAATGCAGCAGCAAATGGCGCATTTGGACTTTGCCGTGAATGATCTGGAAAAGGCGGTTCAACATGCCGTCCGCTGTGGAGCGGCGGTGGCGGAGGAACAATTTTCCGACGCCTGGAGAGTGATGCTTGATCCTGCCGGTCATCCATTTTGCTTATGCCAAATGAAATCCATGATGGAGAGCGCTTGTTTTGCTCTGCGTTAGGGAAAAAGACCTGCATTTTTGCATACTCTGCTTTGTGCTTGCCCCGAGCATACAGTCCGATCCCTAACCATCTTTTCCTGAAAAAGAGGCTGCGTTTATTGTGTTCCTCATAGGAATAGCAATATTTCATGCCTATTTGCTGCATTACCGCTCCGCAAAATCTAAAATTTTTATATGCTTCGCAGCATCTCTGGTGCTACACCTCGACACCCCATCCTGAAACGCATTCCCTCATATGATAAAATATATAAATACAGTTAAATACAGTAAACTCGCATACGTTTACAGAGGGGTATGAAATGATGGAATACAGCATCATAAGCAGAAATATCCCGTGTTTTTGACAATGCGACCTGTGTTTTGGCCACATCATAACGCCTTGGCCATATTCTATTGACAAATGGGATGAATATAGAGGCATTCAATTCCCGGTCATCAGTCCTGTCGTCCTTGTTGGCTGCCTGCGAATCCTTTCCGATGGCTATTGTCTTTGGCGAGATGGAGAAGTTTACTCCCTATTCCTTGTCTCCGGTATTCCGGCAGTACCAGCAATTCTGTAATTGTTCCAAAATAATACCCCAACTATATTGTATTTTGGCGCACAGCCGGGGCTGGAAGCCTTTTATGAAAAAAGGGTGCAGGAAGAAACAGTGGCAGCCCAAAGACTTTTGGGTCACATTTAGGATGTACCAGTTGAGTCTTGACGGTCAGAAGGACAGAGTCTATAAAAAATATTGGGATCTTTATGATACGAATTTCATAGAAAAAACATTATGGATTCATTTGAAGGGTGGTCGCCAGTTTTTATGGTGACTGCCCTTTTTGGGCCTTTTCAACGAGTGATTTGGGAGAGGGGACTGCCTCTGCTCCTCCTTGTGCTTTTCGGGAAAATCTGCTATACTAAAATCCAAAATGTCTGGGAGGCGGTCCATTTGCTGCGCCATATTCCCTTGGGAAACATGAATAATCTGCGGGACCTGGGTGGATATCCGGCTACAGGCGGCCGCGTCACCGCTTGGGAGCGACTACTGCGCGGGGACAATCCAACTGGTCTGACGGAAAAGGACATCGAATGGCTGGTGGACCGAGATATCACCACCGTCATTGATCTCCGCAGCGAGGAGGAGACAAAACGCAAGCCGGATCAGTTGGCGGGAGAAACGGACTTTCGTTACTTTCATGCCCCCATGCTGGGTGGAGAGAGGATGCCGAATCTGGAGAGAGATGTGGGACGTGGCTACTTCCAGGTCCTGGATCGAAAGGAGAGTGCCTGCCGGATCTTGCGCCTCATTGCGGAGGCGCCCGGAGGCGTGCTTTTTCACTGTACGGCGGGAAAAGACCGCACCGGAATGGTGGCCGCGCTGCTGCTCTCTCTGGCCGGAGTGAGCCGGGAGGATATCCTGGCAGATTATCAGGTATCTGAGATCTATCTGGCGGAGATCATTCGCCGGATAAGGATGTCTGTTCCAGATCTTGTCCCCTTTGCCGGGATGTCAAAAAGCAAGTATATGGCCGAATGCCTGGCGCTGCTGGACGAGGCGTATGGCTCTATGTCCGGCTATCTCCGTGCAGCCGGACTCTCTGAGCTGGAAATGGCCGCACTTCGTGCCAAGGTTCTGGCCTGACAATATAGAGAATAGGGAGGACCTTCTTTTGGGTTCTTTTTCAGATTTTGCACAGAATATGGACTGGGCCGGTCTCGCCGATCTGCTGCTCCAGGTGGCGGCGGTGCTGCTGTGCCTGACGGTTCACGAGACCTGCCACGGTCTCGCCGCTTATTCCCTGGGGGATCCCACAGCCAAAGCACAGCACCGGCTGTCGCTGAATCCTCTGCGGCATATCGATCCCTTCGGTGCGCTGATGATGATTGTGGCGGGGTTCGGTTGGGCAAAGCCGGTCCCGGTGGATATGCGATATTTCAAGCACCCCAAGACAGGAATGGCGGTCACGGCGCTTGCAGGCCCTGTCTCCAATCTCCTGTTGGCCTATGCGGCGCTCACTTTGAGGGCCGCGCTGATCGGCGCTTACTACACAGGTGGCCCTGAAGGGCTGGGCACAGCCATTGACTTTTTGGCCATGACTGCTGTTCTCAGCGTGGGGCTGGGGCTATTCAACCTCATTCCGTTCCCACCGCTGGATGGCTCCAAGGTAGTGGAGGGCTTTTTGCCGGACCGGATCTACTACGGTATCCTCCGCTACGAGCGGTGGGGGATGCTTCTTCTTATGGCGATCCTGTGGACCGGCGTTCTCAGCACGCCGTTGGCCATTGCCAGAGATTGGGTACTGGATCTGCTGGTGAAGGGGTCCTCCTGGCCATTGACGCTGATGCTTGGATAGGAGAGGGGGAGCGCACTGTGGACAGTCCCATCTATCACCTGGAAAAAGTGGTAAAGGCCCGTGCGGAGGCTTTGGAGGACTTTACCGGCCCCCTTGATCTTATCCTCCATCTTCTGAGCAAAAATAAAATGGAGATCAAGGATATCCAGATCTCGGTGATCCTGGAGCAGTATCTGACCTGGATGGAGCGGCGCAAGAAACTCGATCTGGAAGTGGCCAGCGAGTTCGTGACCATGGCGGCCCAGCTTATTTTCATTAAATCCCGGATGCTCCTGTCCATCCATGACGAGGAGGCCCTCTCTGAGATGGAACAGCTCATTGCCTCCCTGGAGGCCCACCAGCGCCATGAAAACTATATGAAGATCAAGTCGGTGATCCCGGAGTTCACCGGTCGTTATGCGCTGGGCCGCGACTATATCACAAAGGGACCGGAACAACTTCCGGTGAATCGGGCCTATCGCTATGTCCATGACAAGGATGACCTGCGCCGGGCCATGATGACAGTCCGGGAACGTATGGGCAGTCAGATGCCGCCTCCCATGAGCGCCTTTGAGGGGATTGTGGGTAGGGAGCCCTATCCGGTAGCGGACAAGGCGGGGGAGCTGTTGAGCCGCCTTATGCGCTTGGGGGTGACTCGGTTCCGCTCCCTCTTTCAGGGAAATCGGAGCCGGTCCGAAGTAGTGGCCACCTTCATCGCCGTGCTGGAATTGTGCAAGGCCAAGCGAATTCGCTTGGCGGGGACCGATGAGGACTGTACCGTAACATGCACCGGAGAGGGCGAAGCAGAGCTGGAGTTTTCCACGGACGCATACTGAGGCCGGGAGAAGGGGAGCGCATATGGACCTGAAAGAAATTGAGTCCGCTATGGAGGGCATCCTGTTCGCAGCAGGAGAGCCCGTGGGAGTGGAGCGGATCTGTCTGGCGCTGGAAATCGACCGGGCCACGGCGGATGCGGTGGCCCAGAAACTGATGGATGCGTACAGCTATGAGCGCCGGGGCATCCGCCTCATCAAGCTGGACAGCAGCTATCAGCTCTGCTCTGCGCCGGAGTATGCCGAACTGATTCGAAAAACCTTTGAAAGCCGCAGGCCGGCCAAACTCTCTCCGCCTGCTCTGGAGGTGCTGTCTGTTATCGCCTACTATCAGCCCACGACGCGGGCTTACGTGGACCAGATCCGCGGCGTGGACAGCTCATATACCGTGAGCTTGCTGCTGGACCGTGAGCTCATTGAGGAGTGCGGACGCCTGGCTGTGCCGGGAAGGCCGATCCTATACCGCACGACCGCCACTTTTTTGCGCTCTTTTGGGCTCTCCAGCCTGGAGGAGCTGCCGGAACTCCCCAGCGCCGGCCCTGAGGACGGACAGATCACACTGGAAATGCAGGCGGCGCTGGAAAAGCTACGGGGTGAGCAGACGGAAAACCTAACCGATGAGGAGCTGCTGGAAGCCGCGCGGGAACTCTCCGCCACCGAAGCAGATATCCCGGCAGCGGAGGAGTGAAGCGGGGTGAAGGCGTTGCTGATTCTAGGCGCGGTCTTCTTTGGGCTGCTGCTTTTTTCCCAGGTCCGCGTGGGCGGAACCGTGGCGTATGCAGAGCAGGGGCTTCAGATCCTGATACGGGTAGGGCCTCTGCGCATACGGGTATTCCCTGTAAAAAAAAAGAAAGAGAGACCATCTGGCCCAGGCACAGGGGCAAAACCAGAGCGGAAGCGCAAAGCGGATGCAGATGCGGTGCCGGAGCCGAAGGACACCCTGGAACTGGTGCGGCAATTTTTGCCTCTGGCGGCTGATGCCGCTGGGAGCCTCCAAAAGAGGATAAGAGTGGATGATCTGGATCTGACACTTACGATGGCGGCGTCCGATCCAGCCATGGCTGCGGCTGCCTTTGGCGGCGCCAACGCAATACTGGGTATGGTAATCCCACTTTTGGAGAACAATTTTAATATCAGAGAGCGGAAAATCCGCACCGCGGTGGATTTCGACAGGCACAGCCCGGTCATTGCCATTCGGGCGGCGCTTTCGCTCTCCATTGGGCAAGGGATCGCCTTTGCCGTCCATTTTGGACTGCGGGCACTGGGCCTTCTGATAAAAAGAAACCGGGAAGCAAAAGCAAAGACAGCCGCTTGAAAGCCGAGCTGACTGTACACAAGTTAAGAAAGGGCGATATTTTATGGAAAAGAATCATCCCATCGGCGACCTGATGTCCACAACGATGCAGAAGATCCGGGAGATGGTGGACGTCAACACGATCATTGGGACTCCCATCCGCACCGACGATGGGATCACGCTCATTCCGGTCTCCAAGCTGTCGTTTGGCTTTGCCTCCGGCGGCAGCGACTTTATGACCAAAAATCAGAAGGCGGAGGCCGACAATGCCTTCGGCGGCGGCAGCGGGGCCGGAGTCAATATCTCCCCGGTGGCCTTTCTCATTGTCAAAGGAGATACTGTAAAGCTGCTGCCCGTGGCACCGCCGGCGGGAAACACCGTGGATCGTGTGGTGGAGCTGGTGCCGGAAATGTTCGATAAGGTCACTGGTTATATGGAGAAGAATAAGAAAGAGGATAAAGACACCTTTTAAGTTTCATACTAGTGTCATCTCTGTGGTTTGAGGTGATGCCTGAATGAAACGTGTCTGCGCGGCTGGGCTGGCCGCCTGCCTGCTGCTTTTCCCCCATGCTGCTGCCGTCTCCGGTCCGCCTTCTGTCTCCGCCGCTTCCGCGATCCTTGTGGATGCGGAGAGCGGTCGGGTCCTCTATGAAAAGGATGCCCACACCCGGCGGCTCATCGCCAGCACCACCAAGCTCATGACTGCCCTGGTGGCGGCAGAGTCGTGCATCGACTTGGGTGAGAACGTTACGGTGGAGTACGCCGATACGCGTACAGAGGGCTCCTCCCTGTACTTGCAGGTAGGGGAGCAGATCACCGTGGAGGCGCTTCTTTATGGCCTGCTGCTCCACTCCGGAAACGACGCGGCCCTTGCCCTTGCCCGATACTGCGGCGGAGATGTGGAGACCTTTGTGGAACAGATGAATCAAAAAGCCCGGGAGCTGGGTATGGCAGACAGCCATTTTGAAAATCCCAACGGGCTTAACGCCGACGGGCACTACTCCACTGCGGCGGATATGGCCCGTCTGGGGATCGCCTGTATGGAGAATGAGACTGTGGCCAAAATCGTCGCCACCCGCTCGATCACGCTGGGAAACCGTACGTTTGTCAACCACAACAAACTTCTCAGTCAGTATGAGGGCTGTGTCGGAATGAAAACTGGCTACACACAACTGGCGGGGCGGACCTTGGTCTCCGCCGCGCGGCGAGACGGCCAACTGCTGGTCTGCGTGACCCTGAGCGATCCCGATGACTGGCGGGATCACGCCGCCCTTTTTGACTACGGCTTCTCCACATACCCGCGCCAAGTGCTGGCCACCCGAAACCGAGACTTTCGGATGCTGCCTGTGGCGGGCAGCCTGGTCCGCTTTGTGGGTGTAAAAACAGCGTCAGACGTCTATTTTCCACTGACAGAAGGGGAGAAAGTCCGGGCTGAAATAGAGCTTCCGGAACAGGTCCAAGCTCCAATCGAGGCGGAGGTCCCGGCAGGGCGGCTGGTCTTTTATGTGGGGGAAGAACCTGTGGGAGAGACGCCACTGGTCTATGCTTCCTCGGTCCGGCGGGACGCTGCGGATAAAAGGCCCCCAATCCGGGAGCTCCTGAAGTTCTTCTTCCCTTGAAATACCTTGCGCGGGAATCGCCCGCGCGCTACATAACAGAAATGAGGTGCCCTCATGGAGGAACGCCTGCAAAAACTGCTATCTGCCGCCGGGCTGTGTTCCAGGCGGACAGCGGAGGAATACATCGAGGCCGGGCGGGTTACCGTCAATGGTCGAGCCGCCAAACTGGGCGACAAGGCCGATTTGGGCCGGGACACCGTGGCCCTGGACGGCACGGAGATCGGGCCTGCGGCGGAGCCGGTCTATCTGATGCTCAACAAACCCAGGGGGTATGTCACCACCCTTGCCGATGAACAGGGGCGGAAGACGGTGGCGGAACTGGTCTCCGGCTGCGGAGTTCGGGTATGGCCTGTGGGACGACTGGATCTGGATTCCGAAGGACTGCTGATTCTCACCAATGACGGGGCGCTGACACACCGGCTTATTCATCCAAGCCATGAGGTGGACAAGCAGTATCTTGTCATGGTTGCGGGAGACGTGGAGGCGGCGCTGCCCATACTGTCCAGGCCCATGGAGCTGGACGGCATCGCTCTGGCGCCTGCCAAGGTGGACAGGCTGGGGCCTAATGTGCTCTCGGTCACCATTCACGAGGGGCGCAATCGTCAGGTCCGCCGGATGTGCGATCAGGCTGGGCTCACCGTCAAGGCCCTGCGCCGGGTCCGTGAGGGGGGTGTTCAGTTAGGTGGCCTGAAACTTGGGCAGTGGCGGCATCTGACGGAAGAAGAGATATCCGCTCTCTATTCCTTGTAAATTATGCAAGAAAAAAACCGTCACTTGCAAAAATATCTTGCTTTTCGTCTGGTTTCCCGTTATGATAGGGACTGGCGGCGAGACCGCCTTAAGGTTTAGCCGTCCAATCACTCCCCAAGGGTGGGGAAGGAAGCCTGGGGGTGTCATCCATGACACGCGATATTCTCTCAGTCATTCAAAATAGTATGCCTACCTTCTCCAAAGGGCAAAGGCTCATCGCGCGCTTTATCCTGGAGTCCTATGACAAAGCGGCGTTCATGACGGCCAGCAAGTTGGGAAAGACGGTCAATGTCAGCGAGTCCACCGTCGTGCGCTTTGCCGCCGAGTTGGGTTATGACGGTTATCCCAGCATGCAAAAGGCACTGCAGGAAATGATCCGCAACAAATTGACCTCTATCCAGCGCATTGAGGTGGCGAACGACAGGATCGGGAATCAGGATATCCTGTCCATGGTCATGCAGTCGGATATTGAAAAGATCCGGATGACCTTGGAGGAGACAGACCGGGCCAGCTTTCGCCAGGCGGTGGACGCCATTCTTTCCGCCCATCGGATCTATATCTTGGGTGTGCGCTCAGCGGCAGCTTTGGCCGATTTCCTGGGCTTTTATTTCAATCTGATCTTTGATAATATCGTTTTGGTACATACCACCTCCGCCAGTGAGATCTTTGAACAGCTTCTCCGTGTGGGGCCGGAAGATGTGGTCATCGGGATCAGCTTTCCGCGCTACTCCAGCCGAACGGTAAAGGCCATGCGCTTTGCCAAGGACCGGGGGGCCAACGTCATTGCCCTGACCGATTCCGAGGCGTCGCCCCTGGCTGAAGCGGCCACCGAGACCCTGCTGGCCAAGAGCGATATGGCCTCCTTTGTGGACTCGCTGGTGGCCCCGCTGAGCTTGGTTAACGCCCTCATTGTGGCGGTAGGCCGTCGGAGGAATGAGGACGTGGAGCAGATTTTTGCCGACTTGGAGCAGATCTGGTCGGAATATGGCGTCTATGAACAGGTAGAGGAAGAGAATCATTGACGGGACAAAAAAGAACGATTGTCGTAATAGGGGGAGGCGCCGCGGGCATGCTCGCGGCGCTGACTGCTGCTCAGAAAGGGGCTTCCGTGACGCTGCTGGAGCGCAACCAGAAGGTGGGCCGGAAGCTTTATATCACAGGTAAGGGGCGGTGTAATCTGACCAATGACTGCTCCGTTCAGGAGGTCCTTGCCAACATACCCCGAAACAGCCGCTTTCTCACCAGCGCCGTCACCCGTTTTCCACCTTCCGAGGTAAAGACGCTTTTTTCCAGCTTGGGTGTTCCGCTGAAGACGGAGCGGGGCAATCGGGTTTTTCCGCAGTCGGATAGGGCCGCGGACATCATCGACGCACTTTTCTTTGCCCTGCGGAGACAGCGGGTCTCCATTGTGCAGGACAGGGCGCAGCATATCCTAGTTCAGGAGGGCCGGGTTCGGGGCGTAAAGGCGGAGCACGGCACTTATGGCTGTGACGCCGCGATTCTCGCCACCGGAGGCTGCTCCTACCCACTGACCGGCTCCACCGGAGACGGCTATGAAATGGCCGGCGAATTGGGACACACGATCCTGCCGGCCAAGCCGTCTTTGATCCCTCTGATCATGGAGGGAGAAGAGTGTCCCAGAATGCAGGGACTGTCCCTGCGGAATGTGGGTCTCAAGGTAAAAAGCCACAAAGGGAAACTCATTTACCAGGAGCAGGGAGAATTACTCTTTACCCACTTTGGCCTTTCCGGCCCTCTTATCCTCAGCGCCAGCGCGCATATGCGGGATTTTGAGCGAGAACATTATACGGTGAGCATCGATCTGAAGCCGGCACTGGACGAGCAGACCCTGGATGCCCGATTGGTGCGAGAGTTTGCTGAACAGTCCAATCGGGCATTTCACAATGTGCTGGAACGCCTTGTTCCCAGGCTGCTCATCCCCATCCTGGTGGAGCGCGCGGAGATTCCGGCGGAAACGCCGGCCAACTCTATTACCAGGAGCCAACGCCGCCGCCTGTTGGAGCTGCTGAAGGGGCTCAATTTTACAGTCCAGGGCCCTAGAGGCGTGGAAGACGCCATTGTGACCAGCGGAGGCGTCAAGGTATCTGAAGTCGATCCGCACACCATGGAATCCAAACTGGTGAAGGGGCTTTTCCTTGCCGGGGAGCTCCTTGACGCAGACGGTTACACCGGAGGCTTTAACCTGCAAATTGCCTGGGCCACCGGCAGGGCGGCAGGGGAGGCGGCTGCGGACATGGAACGGTGACGCAGCGGGCATACTTTTGATGCGGGAGGCATAAGAATGGGTTTTATAAGTGTCGCGGTAGACGGTCCGTCCGGAGCGGGGAAGAGCACCATGGCCAAACGTCTGGCCGAGGCATTGGGCTATGTATACGTGGACACAGGGGCGATCTACCGCACGCTGGGCCTTCTCGCCCGGAGAAGCGGTACCGATCCGGAGGACGCGCAGGCAGTGAGTGAACTGCTGAAGCGGGCAGATATCCAGCTCCGCTACGAAGCAGATGGGCTGCAGCATATGTTATTGTCCGGGGAGGATGTGACGGCCGAGATCCGGCTGCCCGAGATATCCCAGTATGCCTCGGCAGTGTCGGCCCAGCCGGCGGTGCGGGCTTTCCTGTTGGACATGCAGCGGGACATGGCAAAGCATTTCAATGTGATCATGGATGGAAGAGACATCGGCACGGTGGTTCTTCCGGATGCACAGGCCAAGATATTTCTTACCGCGACCCCAGAGGACAGGGCCTCCCGCCGCTGTGCCGAGCTGGAGGATCGGGGCACGCCTCAGGATTATGAGACGGTGCTGGCGGAGATCGTGGAGCGGGACCACAAGGACAGCACACGTGCCGCGGCTCCGCTCCGAAGGGCGGAGGATGCCGTTCTGGTGGATACCACGGGGAAATCCCTGGATGAGAGCTTTGCGATACTGCTGGACGCCATCAGGAGGAAGCTGGAAGCATGAGAATGTTCTATGCGGTGATCTACACGATCATCTGGCCTTTTTTCAACTTGGTTCATCCCCATCGCGCCATTGGGAGGGAGCGTATCCCGGAGGGTGGCGTACTGGTCTGCGGCAATCACACATCGCTGTCGGATCCCCTGTTCCTGGCGTTTGCCTTTCATAAAAAGTATCAACTCCGCCCGATGGCCAAGGCGGAGCTCCTGCGGGTACCGTTTATCGGATGGATTTTAAAGCGGGTCGGCGTGTTCGGCGTGGAACGGGGCAAATCCGACGTGGGCGCCATCAAGCAGGCCATGAAATATCTGAAAGAGGGAGAGAAGGTCCTCCTCTACCCGGAGGGGACCCGGGTCCGCGCCAGCCGCGGAGAGGAGAGCGAACCCAAAACCGGGGCGGCCATGCTGGCGGTGCGGTGCGGCGTCCCCATCCTCCCTGTGTATGTGCCGGAAAAAAAGCGCTGGTTTGGACGGACGCCCGTGGTTATCGGCGAGCCCTATCTGCCTCATGTGGAGTCCCGCAAGGGAACGCAGGAGGAGTATGAGGCCATCACGGCCGACCTGATGGCGCGGATTCGGGCGCTGGAGGTACAGACGATATGAGGCTGGAACTCGCAAGGTCCGCCGGGTTTTGTTACGGCGTCCGGCGGGCGGTGGAGCTGGCCGAGTTGGCTGCCGACCGTGAGAAGCCATGCTATATGCTTGGCCCTGTTATCCATAACGATCATGTGACGGCGCATTTGGAGGAAAAGGGTATTGTCTGCCTTCCGGACGTCAGGGATATCCCTCCGGGCGCCGCTGTGATTCTCCGTTCCCATGGAGAGGGAAAGGCGGTATACGACGCACTGGCGGCCAAGGGGTGCAAGACCATTGACGCCGCATGCCCCAATGTCACAAAGATTCACCGCCTTGTGGAGCGCGCAGAGGAAAGCGGCAGGCAGCCTGTCATCATCGGCGTCCCTACCCATCCCGAGGTGGTCGCTATTGCCGGATGGTGCCGCTCTCCCGTCGTGCTGGAGGATGCGGACGCCCTGGAGGGCTGGCTGGATGAGTGCCCGGAGCGCCGCAGCAAAGCGCTGGCATTTGTGTCCCAAACGACCTCAACACAGAAAATTTGGGATGCGTGCAGAGAAAAAGTAAAAAAAGAGTGTACAAACGCTGAAATTTTTGATACAATATGCAGTGCTACGTATGTACGGCAATCGGAGGCACAGGAACTGGCCGCCCGCTGCGATGCAATGATCGTCATCGGGGACCGAAAAAGCTCCAATACCAGACGGCTGGCCGAGCTGTGCCGCGCACTCTGCCCCAGAGTGGTCGCTATAGAGGGGGCGGAGGAGCTGGAACCTTCCTCTTTTCAGGGGATGGCTTCTATTGGAATCACTGCGGGCGCTTCCACGCCCGGGTGGATTATAAAGGAGGTCTATGACAAAATGAGCGACGAAATCATGGAGATCGAGGAGTCCTTTGCTGATCTGCTGGAGAAATCGATCAAAACTTTAAATACAGGAGAGAAGGTCACCGGTGTCGTTACTGAGATCACGCCCACAGAGATTTACGTGGACCTGGGCACGAAGCATGCCGGTTACATCCCTGTATCCGAGCTGAGCGACGATCCCACTGTGAAAGTGGAGGATATCGTGAAGATCGGCGACGAGATCGAGACCTATGTCATGCGCGTCAATGACGCCGAGGGCGTGGTCACCCTGTCCAAGAAGCGTCTGGATACTGTGAAGAGCTGGGACGACGTGGAACAGGCCCGTGAGGAGGGCACCATTGTCGAGGGCGTCGTCACTGAGGAGAATAAGGGTGGCGTAGTCGCTTCCGTCAAGGGTGTTCGTGTGTTCATTCCCGCCTCTCAGACCGGGCTGCCCCGTGACGCCGCCATGAGCGACCTGCTGAAGAAGAAGGTCCGCATGAAGATTACAGAGGTCAATCGGGCCCGCCGCCGTGTCGTGGGCTCTATCCGTGCTGTGGAGCAGGCGGAGCGTGCCGAGAAGTCTGCCAAAGTGTGGGCTGAGATTGAAAATGGGAAGCGTTATTCCGGTGTGGTAAAGTCCCTGACCTCTTACGGCGCCTTTGTGGACATCGGCGGCGTGGATGGCATGGTCCACATCTCCGAGCTCTCCTGGAGCCGCATCAAGCACCCCTCTGAGGTGGTAAGTGTGGGGGATCCCGCAGAGGTGTACGTGATTTCCTTCGATCCTGAGAAGAAGAAGATTTCTCTGGGTATGAAGGATCGGAGTCAGGACCCCTGGACCGTATTCACCTCTAAGTACGGTGTGGGTGACGTGGCGACCGTCAAGGTCGTAAAGCTGATGACTTTTGGCGCTTTTGCTGAGATCGTCCCTGGCGTGGACGGGCTGATTCATATCTCTCAGATCGCCGACCACCGTATTGATAAGCCCGGAGATGTGCTCTCTGAGGGACAGATGGTGGATGTCAAAATTACCGACATCGATATGGAGAACAAGAAGGTCTCTCTGTCCATCCGCGCCCTGCTGGAAGACGCCCGCGAGGCCAAGGCGCAGGAGGGCGATGACGCCGTGGTCGCGACCTCTGATGACGAGGGTACCGAAGTGGCTCCCGGCGCTGTTGAGGAATAAAAAAAGTCAAATAGATAAAAATACCCCGTTTCCTTTAGAGAAACGGGGTATTTTTATCTATTATTTACTGGGGCTGCCCCTGCTTTTTACTTGCAAACAGATGGCAAATGCTTTATAATAAACTTGTTAAGAAGATTTGTCAAGTTATTTTTCGCACGATCAGGGAGGTGGTTATCATGTTTCAGGTAGGAGATAAGATCGTTCATCCGATGCATGGTGCCGGTGTCATTGATAGCATCGTCACCAAAAAGGTCAATGGGGTTGTGAGGGAGTATTATATTTTGAAGCTTCCGGTGGGCGGGATGCTGGTCATGATTCCCACCAGCAATAGCGAGGAAATTGGCGTCCGCCCCGTGGTGGACAAGGATGAGGCGGATCGGCTCATTGCCTCCATGCCTGACATCGAGGTGGACATGACCCAGAATTGGAACCGCCGTTATCGGGAGAATATGATGCGGATCAAAAGCGGCGATCTGCTGGAAGTTGCCAAAGTAGTCAAGGGCCTGATGCTTCGCGATGTGGACCGTGGACTCTCCACAGGGGAACGGAAGATGCTCCACTCGGCAAAACAGATCTTGATTTCCGAGCTGGTCCTCTCTCAAAATACCAGCTACGAAGATGTAGAGGCCCGCATAAATACGGCGCTGGCGTAATAGGATTTTTCTGGCGATCCCCGCATGTCTAAAAGGAGCCGAGAGGCTCCTTTTTTGCGAAAGGAGTTGCGGCTATGGCCCCGATTTTTGACCGTCTGCGGCGGAGAAGGGCGGATATGCCCTTCTGTACTGCAGTAGTGCCCGCAGCCGGATCCTCTACCCGCATGGAGGGACAGGATAAGATACTGCTCACTTTGGGAGATTATCCTGTGCTCGTCCGTACTTTGCAGGCCCTGGAGGCCTGTACGCGGATTCAGGAGATCGTGGTGGTGACCCGAGAAGATCTCATCGTTCCGGTCAGCCAGCTGTGCCGGGATTTTGCTCTGGAGAAGGTCACCCATATCGTGACCGGAGGCACTACCCGCACGCAGTCTGTACTCAACGGTATCCGCGAAGCAAGCCCTCAGGCGGGGCTGATTGCCATTCATGACGGCGCCCGTCCTTTTGTCACGCAGGAGGTGCTGGAAGAGGTCATTGACCGGGCCGCGCAGTGCGGTGCAGCGGCACCGGCCGTTCCTGTTACGGATACGGTGAAGCGTGCCATGAACGGCATAGTGGAGGAGACGGTGGACCGGGATACGCTGTTTGCGGTGCAGACCCCTCAGGTATTCGAGGCATCTCTGATCAAGGCTGCCCTGCAACGTGCGGTGGAGGAGGGGGTCACCTTGACCGACGACTGTGCCGCAGTGGAGCGGCTGGGCATGAAGGTAGCCCTCACCCGCGGGGACCGGGCCAATATAAAGCTTACCACCCCTACTGATCTGGATTTGGGGCTGGGTATTCTCAATGGAAGAGGGGAGTTCGTGTGAATGCATTTCGGATTGGGCACGGCTATGACGTACACCGCCTGACAGCGGGGAGGAAGCTCATTCTGGGCGGGGCGGAAGTCCCGTTCGACCGGGGACTCCTGGGGCATTCCGATGCTGATGTGCTCACCCACGCCGTCATGGACGCGTTGCTGGGCGCTGCCGGGCTGGGGGATATCGGTAAGCTTTTTCCGGATCATGATCCCGCCTATGCGGGGATCTCCAGTCTGCTGCTGCTGGACCGGGTCGTGGAGCGGCTTGGAGAGGCCGGATACCGTGTGGGAAACGTGGATGCTACTCTGGTGGCCCAGCAGCCCAAACTGGCCGCCTTTATCCCACAGATGCGCCAAAATCTGGCCAAGCATTTGGGTGTTCCTCAGGACCAGGTGAATGTGAAAGCCACCACTGAGGAGGGGCTTGGCTTTACGGGTACGGGCCAGGGAATGGCGGCCCACGCCGTGGCTCTTTTGGAGTGCAACTGATACGACGATGAACGGCGGGGCTGAAATGCCCCGCCGCTTTTCTGTCCCATCTGGCGGCAGCACGGCATACAATGCTCCAGAGAGGAGCGTAATGCCAATGGTCTATTATCTCATTATATGCCGCTCGCTGACCTACGCCCAGCGTACGGCCGCCGTTTTGGAGCGTGCTGGAATTACAGCTCGGATCCTACGTTCTCCCAAAAGCATCGCCGGCGAGGGGTGCAGCCATGCAGTAAAGGTGTCTGAGCGCCGTCTTGCCGAGGCACTGGTGCTCCTCAACCGGGCAGAGCTGAAGCCGAAACGGGTCTATATTACAGAAGAGGACGGAAGCTACCGCGAGGTGGGGCTATGATTTATCTGGACGCAGCAGCGACAACGCTGCAAAAGCCTTCCGCCGTCGCCCGTGCCTCCGGCTACGCTATGGGGCATATGGCAAGCCCGGGCCGTGGAGGCCATCCGCCCGCCATGCTGGCCGCAGACACGGTTTTTGCCTGTCGGGAGCGGGCGGCTGAGCTCTTCCATGTGAGGGAACCCGACGATGTGGTTTTTACCATGAACGCCACCCACGGGCTCAACATTGCCATCAAGTCCATTGTAAAGCCCGGGGACACCGTACTCATCTCCGGTTATGAGCATAATGCGGTCACGCGTCCGCTGGCCGCGATTCCCAATGTGCGCGTGAAGGTGGCCACCTCGCGGCTTTTCGACCCTCAGGAGATTCTGCGCCAGTTCCGTGAGCAGCTCACATCGGAGGTCGACTGCGTCATCTGCAACCATGTCTCCAATGTTTTCGGCTATGTGCTGCCGGTGGTTGAAATTGCCGATCTCTGCGCCGGGAGAGGAGTCCCCTTCGTCCTAGACGCCTCCCAATCCGCAGGGAGCATGCCGATCTACATGGACCAGCTTCGGGCCTCCTTTATCGCCATGCCGGGCCACAAGGGGCTCTACGGTCCCCAGGGGACCGGCATCCTGCTCTGCGATCACGAGGTCATCCCCCTGCTGGAAGGTGGGACCGGGTCGCTGTCTGCCCGCCAGGAGATGCCGGACTTTCTGCCGGATCGGCTGGAGGCCGGAACGCAAAATGTGACCGGGATTGCCGGATTGCTGGAGGGGCTCCGTTTTATCCAGCGCAAAGGCCCCGAGGTGATCCTGAATCATGAAAGATTCCTGGCTGCCCGGTGTGCGGATGCCCTGTCAGCTCTGCCGGGCGTGCGCGTCTTTGCGGCGCCCCGCCTCTTCTGCCAGGCGGGGGTGCTCTCCTTTCAGGTGGACGGCATGGACTGTGAAGACGTGGGGCAGGCACTGGGAGAACAGGGGATTGCCGTCCGTTCTGGGCTCCACTGCGCGCCGCTGGCGCACCGCTCCGCAGGGACGCTGGATGTCGGGACCGTACGGGTCAGTTTTTCCGCCTTTAACTCCAGCGGAGATGTGGACGCGCTGGCCGGAGCTGTGGCGCGGCTGCCCAGACGCCAATAAAAGCATTCCACCAAAGCGTATTGTCTGTGCGAGTGCACGCGGTTCTTCGCCGCGCGCCCTCGCACTCTTTTTTTCAGGCTTTTTCTATGAAATTAAGGGAAAATTAATAGGCGGAGTTCTTGCCATTTGCAAGAGGATACAGTATAATATTTGAAATGGGCGGGTAGCGTTTTGGCACCGCCCATCGTGCACACTCTGAGATGTGGGAGACATTGGAAATGACTGAATTGCTGCGGGGGATGTGGCAGTACATCCTGACTTTTAACATTTCCATTTTTGACGTACTCGATGTGGCGATCATCGCCTACATCGTTTATCGCGTATTGATGTTGGTCCAGCGCAGCCGGGCCGCCCAGGTGGCGAAAGCCATTTTGCTGCTGCTGGTGGCGCTGGGTCTCTCCTACCTGCTGCAGCTCAGAGTGATCAACTTCGTGCTGAGCCGTATGGTAGAGATGGGAACGCTGGCGCTGGTCGTGGTCTTTCAGCCGGAGATCCGCCGTTTCCTAGAGCAGTTGGGCAGCAGCAGGCTGGGGGATATGTTCAGCCGCGAGGAGGCGCCGCCCGACGTGGAGAACGCCATCACACAGACGGTACAGGCATATACGTCCCTCTCTAAGGATAAGGTGGGCGCGCTGATGGTCTTTGAGCGAAAGGTCCCGCTGGACGATATCATCAAAACCGGCACCATGCTGGATTCCACTGTGGCGGCGGAGCTGCTGAAGAATCTTTTCTGGAACAAGGCCCCGCTGCATGACGGCGCGGTGATCGTTCGGAACGGACATATCGTGGGCGCGGGCTGTGTACTGCCGCTGTCCGGGAACGTCAATCTCTCCCGGGACCTGGGGATGCGGCACAGGGCCGGAATCGGCATGAGCGAAAATTCCGACGCGGTAGTCGCCATTGTATCTGAGGAGACGGGATCTATTTCCGTGGCGGTCAACGGTATGCTCAAGCGGCACTTGGCCCCTGAAACTCTGGAGCGGCTTCTGCGCAACGAGCTCCTCCCGCAGGAGGAGTCGTCCTCCAAGTCCTCCATACTGACCTCGCTATTCAAGTCGAAAAAAGGTGACAAAGACGATGGGGAAGAAGTTCACGGAAAGTAAAGCCTTCAATATCATCCTAGCCGTCCTCATCGCCCTTGCGCTATGGGTTTATGTGACCGCCATTATCGGTCAGGTGGGCAGCATGACCATACGGAACGTGCCCATCACCCTGGTGGGTGAAGATGTGCTCAACTCCAAGGGGCTTATGATCGACGCAAGCACCAAGCTGACGGTCAATGTGGGCATCACGGGAGGGCGTTCGGCGCTGGTCGCCATTGCCTCCAACTCCTCGGAGTTCATCACTGCTCGGCTGGATGTGTCCGAGATCAGCGAGGCAGGGGAGTATGAGCTTCCCTGCAAACTGGGACTGGAAAATACGCTTACCAGCGGCGTCCGTCTGGATGGAGACTCGACCCAGACCATTCGGGTAGTCGTTACGAAAATGCTGTCCAAGACCATCGAGGTGCGTGGCAACTTCACCGGTACGGTGAAAGACGGCTATCGGACCAATACGGTGGAGATCACGCCCAGCACGGTGCGGATCCAGGGGCCTGAGGCATTGGTCAATCAAATCGACTACGCGCAGGTCACCATAACGGGCGAGGAGCTTACAAAGACAGTCAGCGGTGAAATGAGCTTTGACATGATCTCCTCCGATGGGGAAGTGCTGAAGAGCGATGAGATCAGTTCCAATGTAAATACCGTCAGCGTAGTGCTGCCTGTAGTCAAAACGCTGGAGATCCCTCTCACGGTGGATTATATCTATGGAGGAGGCATCACGGAAGAGAACTTTGCGCGATATGTGGAGCCCTACGTTGATATTCAACCCAACACCATTCAGATTTCCGGCGAGGAATCCGACATTACGCCCCTGGAGGGGAAATCCATCACTTTGGGTAAAATCGATCTGGCGGATGTGGTCCAGGAGAATCAGACCTATACCTTCCCCATTGTTCTTGCATCCGAACTCTCCAACGACAGCGGTATCAGTGAGGCCACTGTGACCATCAGTGTCAAGGGCCTGGAGACCAAGACCGTGGAGACTTCGAATATCGAGGTCATCAACGTGCCCGAGGGATTCACCGCGTCGGCCGTGACTCAGTCTCTGCAGGTGCAGGTCCGCGGCCCCGCCGACGCTTTGGAAACTGTGGATGGTTATCAGCTCCGCGTGGTGGTGGACCTCGAGGGTGAGACGCTCCGGCAGGCGCAGTTCCCATTCCAGCCAAAGATCTATTTGGATGGGGAGAGCACCTGTGGGGTGGTCAACGGTGCAAACGGATATATCGTAGTGGTCAATATTCAATCGCAATAGGAGAAATTGCTATGACACAGACTGCACAAGTAAAGCAGACCTTCCCAAATGGAACCGCAGTTGTGGCAGTGGTACGCCAGGGGGCCTGTGCCCATAATTGTTCAGAGTGCGGCGGCTGCATGACCGCTCAGCAGCCCACGGTTACCGCTCTGGCCCAAAATACCGTAGGCGCCAGGGAAGGAGAGCTGGTCGTGGTGGAGACGGAAAACGCCAATCTTATGGGAGTTATCGCCTTTGTCTATCTGGTCCCCATGGTTCTTCTGGTGGCCGGATATTTGGCCGCCCAGGCGTTCGGCCTGACGCAGGGCTGGTGTATTTTGGCCTCTGTGGCGGCCTTTGCCGTCAGCATTTTGATGGTGGTGGCCTTGGACCGTTCTGTCAAGCGCCGGAGGGCGCTTCAATTCCGGATCGTCCGGTTAAAGAGCGCCTGATGTTCGGGTATGTAGTCCCGCTCAGAGGAGAGCTCAAGGTGTGGGAGCTGGATGCCTATCAGGCGGCCTATTGCGGACTCTGCCATACGTTGGGACGCCGTTACGGCTTTTTGCCCCGGCTGCTGCTCAGCTATGATTTTGCATTTCTGGCGATGCTCCTTTCGACAGAGAGCGCCCGCCCTGTAACGCAGCGGCGGCGCTGTATCGCTTGCCCCATCAAGGGCAAGCAGGTCTGCCGGGAAAGCCTCAGCTTGGATATCGCTGCCGATGAGAGCGTGATTCTCACCTATTGGAAGCTGATGGACGGGGTGGCGGACGCCTCTTTCTGGAAGGGACTGCCCTCGCGTCTCCTGGTGCTTCTGCTCCGTCCGTCCTATCACCGCGCCGCCAAGCGGCGCCCCGATTTTGACAGCCGGACGGCGGCATGTCTTGAAGAACTGAGATTTTTGGAGAAAGAGCGCTCCGGCTCCTTGGACCGTACGGCGGATACCTTTGCCCGCATTCTGCGGGCGGCAGCGCCAAGCACTGGAACAAGTGACCGTGACCGGGTGGTGGGGCAGCTTCTCTACCACGTCGGCCGCTGGATCTATTTGACAGATGCTTGGGACGACCTGGCGGAGGACCGAAGTCGGGGAACCTACAATCCCGTGGCCGCCCGCTGGCCGGACGGCCCGGAGGGACACAGAGAGGAATTGCGGACCACGTTGCGCCACTCCTTGAACCTGGCGGTGTCTGCCTGCCACTTAACGGATTTTGGCCCCTGGAGTGGAATCGTCCTCAATATTCTCTGCCTGGGACTTCCCATGGTGGAGGAATCCGTATTTCGGGGCGAATGGCGCAAGCGCAAGAAAGAAACAAATGGGAGAATGAGCTATGAACGATCCGTATAGCGTACTGGGCGTCGATTCCAACGCCAGTGATGAAGAGATCAAGCGGGCCTATCGAGAACTGGCCCGAAAATACCATCCGGATAACTACCAGAACAATCCGCTGGCGGACCTCGCTGAGGAAAAAATGAAGGAGATCAACGAGGCTTACGATGCCATCAACAAAATGCGCTCGGGCGGAACTTCATCCGCTTATCAGTCCTCTTACCAACAGCAGACGACCTATCAGCAGCAGAGCCGTTCCTACTCCGCCGGAAGTACCATCTACGCCCGCGTGCGGCAATCCATCAATCTGGGAAACTTGAGTCAGGCGGAACAGCTCCTTCAGTCTGCTCCCACACAGGATGCCGAATGGCACTTTCTCATGGGGAGTATCGCCTACCGCAAGGGCTGGCTGGATGAAGCCATGCAGCAGTATCAGATTGCCGTCAATATGGAGCCGGGGAACCCGGAATACCGGCAGGCCTACAACATGATGCAGCGGGGAGGACAGGCCTATCGGCCCTATGGGTATGCCGGGGGGGCGGACTCCTGTGACTGCTGCACCACCATGTTGTGTCTGAACTGCCTGTGCGGCGGCTGCGGCAACTGATATGAGAAGACAACGACAGGCCGCTTTCAGCGTGGCCTATACGGCCCTTCTGGCCGCGCTGTCTCTGGTGATCCTCTATGGTTCCTGCCTCATCCCCACGGGGCGCGCGGGCGTGGTGGGATTAGCGGGGCTGTTGCCTGCAGCAGCGGTGATTTCCGGCGGCCCAAGCTCCGGCGTCCTCTGTTACGCCGGGACCGGTATCTTGGCGTTTCTGCTGCTGCCCGACAAGGGAAACGCACTCTTGTACCTGCTGTTTTTTGGACTTTATCCTCTGGTGAAATACAGCATAGAGCGAATTCGGCGCTTACCGTTGGAGCTGGTCTTGAAGCTCGCCTTTTTTAACGGTATGCTGTCTGTCTTTTGGTTTGTACTTCGTACCATTTTTTTGTCCGCGATCCCACTGAGCACACAGTCACTTCCCCTGCTCTACCTGGGGGGGAGCGCCGTATTTCTGATGTATGACTTCGGCTTTTCCAAGTTGATTGCCTTTTATATCGCCCGGGTGGACAAACCGCTGCGCAATGGGCGATCTGCAAATTAGTACGAAAGAAGAAAGGGGAGACCGCCGGTGGTCCGCAGTATGACCGGCTATGGCAGGGGAGAGGCGGTTTTGAACGACCGAACCATTACAGTGGAGGTCCGTTCCGTCAACAACCGTTACCTGGATTGTACCGTCAAGATGCCTCGTGCCTATATGTTTGCGGAGGATGCGATTAAAAGCACCGTCCAGCGCAGTATTTCCAGGGGGAAGGTAGATATTTTCGTCACCATCAACAGCACCAAGGCGGACGGAGTGATCGTCAGCCTGAACCGGCCGGTGGCCGACGGCTATTATGCCGCGCTTACAGAGCTTCGAGACACCTATGGGCTCCGGGACGACATTTCCCTGTCCCTGCTGTCTCGGTTTCAGGACGTGTTTTTTGTGGAGAAGGCCCCCGAGGACGTGGAGGCCGTCGCGGCGGATATCTGTGCCGTACTGGATATGGCTCTGCAGGACTTCAACGGCATGCGGGAGCGGGAGGGCGCCAAGCTCTCTGCCGATATTCTCTCCCGCGCCGGAACTATTGAGGCGCTGACGGCCCAGGTGGAGGCACAGTCCCCTAAAACCGTAGCGGAGTATCGCGGCAGGCTCGAGAACAAAATGAAGGAAGTCCTCCAGAACACCCAAATCGATGAGAGCCGCATCCTTACGGAGGCCGCCATTTTTGCTGATAAAGTTGCCGTTGATGAGGAGACCGTGCGTCTGCACAGTCATCTCTCTCAACTGCGCACGTTGTTGGAGCAGGACGGACCGATGGGGCGGAAGTTGGATTTTCTCATTCAGGAGTTCAATCGTGAGGCAAACACCATCGGCTCCAAATGCAATGACTTGGAGACTGCTCGACATGTCATCGACATCAAGGCAGAAATCGAGAAGATCCGGGAGCAGGTCCAGAATATCGAGTGAGGGAGGCGGAAAGCATGAAGCTCATCAACATTGGATTTGGCAACATGGTCTCCGCCAGCCGGCTGATTGCCATCGTAAGTCCGGAGTCGGCGCCCATCAAGCGGATGATACAGGAGGCCCGGGAGCGCGGTGTGCTCATCGACGCGACCTATGGCCGACGTACTCGGGCCGTACTGGTTATGGACAGCGACCACATCGTTCTTTCGGCGATCCAGCCGGAGACGGTGGCCGGCCGCTTGAGCGGCGGCAGGGATGCCGCGGATCCCATACCGGAGGAGGACGAGGACTGATGGCTCTGAAAAAGAAAGCCAAGGGACAGCTCATCGTCCTGTCCGGTCCCTCCGGTGTGGGGAAGAGCACGGTGATCGCCGAACTCCTCGGACAGAGGCAGGACATCCACTTTTCCGTCTCCTTCACCACCCGAAAGCCGCGGGTGGGGGAGGCAAACGGCGTCAACTACAACTTTGTGGAACGGGACGAGTTTGAACGCATGATTGCTGACGGCGAACTGCTGGAGCATGCAGAGTATGTCAACAACTATTACGGCACCTCTCTGAAAGTCATCCAGGAAAAGCTGGACGCCGGCGTCGACGTGCTTTTGGATATCGAAGTCCAGGGTGCGGCCAAGGTGAGGAGCAAATGTCCCGACGCCGTTTTGATTTTCATTATTCCGCCCTCTTTTGAGGAGCTCTCCCGGCGCCTCCGCGGTCGAAATACGGACAGCGAAGAGGTCATAGCCGGCCGGCTCCAAAAGGCGAGGGAAGAATATAAGCAGATACCCAAATACGATTATCTGGTGGTCAACGACAAGGTATCCGCCGCTGCGGAGGAGATCATCTCCATCCTGATCGCGGAGGATTGCCGGACCAAGAACCGCATCCATCTCATAGAAGGAGTGTGACTTTTGTATGATGCTCTATCCCGCAATGAAAGATCTGCTCAAGCAGGTGCCCAGCCGCTATCAATTGGTGAACGTGGTGGCCCACAGGGCCCGTGAGATCGCCGCCGATGCCGACGAGCAGGGCTATCCCCTCAACGATAAGCCGGTGTCCATCGCCATCCGTGAGATTGCCGAGGGCAAGGTGGATTTGAGCGTACCGGAACAGCATTGACGGATGCAAGGCAAGTGCCGAGGGGCCGCTATCCCCGGTACTTGCCTTTTGTGGACGAAGGAGGTCGCGGAATGGAGCATGTCAGTATCGCCCGGGTGGCCCTTGCCGCGGCGACCTATGCGATCGACAGGCCCTATGACTATCAGATTCCCCAGGAGCTGGAAGGACGCGCCGCCCCTGGAGTACGGGTCATTGTCCCTTTTGGAGCGGGAAACCGCCGCACAGAGGGACTGATCTTGGCCCTGACAGACGAAACCCGTCTGGAAAAGAAGATAAAGGCTGTCCTTACCGTTTTGGATGATGCGCCGGTGCTGGGTGCCGCTGGCATCAAGCTGGCGCTCTGGGTCCGCGACCGTTTTTTCTGCACGGTCTATGACGCGGCACGCGCCATGCTTCCTGCCGGACTGTGGTTTTCCATTCAGGACAGTTACCGTGTGGCGGAAGGTGTAGACCGGGAGCGATCCTATGATGCGGCCGGCCGCTCCGACCATGCACGGCGGATTCTGGATCTGATTTGGGCCGCCGGCGGCTCCGCCGAATTGGGACAGATCAGAGCGGCTTTGGGGACCAAAGATCCAAATCCAGCGCTCCGCCAACTCACCGAGCAGGGGATACTGGTCCTGGAGACCAGCGCCTCCCGCGGCGTGGGGGACAAGACCGAACAGGTAGCCGCGCTGGCCCTTCCAGCGGAGGAGGCGTTGGCTTTGGTGACGCCCAAGCGAAAGACCGCTCCGCTGCGTTACGCTGTGGTAGAACTTCTCTGTGGGCTCGGGAGCGCGGCATCCAAGGAGATCTGCTATTTTACCGGAGCATCCCCCGCCACCCTGCGCGCCCTGGCGAAAAGCGGGATCTTGACGCTGGAAAAGCGCGAGGTATTCCGACGTGTGTCTGCGGGCGAAGTCGAGCCGGCGGCGCCGCCGGTCCTCAATCAGGAGCAGCAGACAGCCTTTCTGCACTTGGACGCACTTGCCCGGGCGGAAAAGCCGGCGGTGGCGCTTTTATACGGCGTCACCGGGAGTGGTAAGACCCAGGTCTATATCAGCCTCATCCGTGCGACGCTGGACCGTGGCGAATCTGCTATGGTGCTGGTGCCCGAGATCGCCCTGACGCCCCAGCTCCTGCGTATCTTCTCCGCCCACTTCGGGGAAAATATTGCCGTTCTTCACAGCTCACTGAGAGCAGGGGAGCGGTATGACGAGTGGAAACGGGTCCGCTCCGGCCGGGCCCGTGTCGTGCTGGGCACCCGCTCCGCTGTGTTCGCGCCGCTGAAAGATCTGGGCCTCATTATCCTGGATGAAGAGCAGGAGGCCTCTTATAAATCAGAAAATACGCCCCGGTACCATGCCAGGGACGTGGCCAAATATCGTTGCGCCAGGAATGGAGGGCTGCTGGTGCTCGGGTCCGCCACGCCGTCTATAGAGACCATGTATCTGGCAAAGAGCGGAGTCTACCATATGGTTACCCTCTCCCGCCGCTATAATGAGCATGCCCTTCCCCATGTCTTTGTCACTGATATGAAGGAGGCGCTTCGCAGCGGAAACGGTACCTCCATCAGTGCGCGCCTGCACAGGGAACTGGCATCCAATCTGGAACGCGGAGAGCAGAGCATTCTGTTCTTGAACCGGAGAGGGGCCAGCCGTATGGTCTCCTGTGGGGAGTGTGGCGCCGTTCCCACATGCCCAAGGTGCTCTGTCCATCTGACATATCATTCAGCCAATGGGCGGCTGATGTGCCACTATTGCGGCCATTCTGAACGGCTGCCGGACCACTGTCCGGAGTGTGGTGGTGCCCTCAATTTTATCGGAGTCGGAACACAGAAGGTCCAGGAGGAGCTGGAGTCGTTGTTTCCAGGGGTGGAAGTTCTGAGAATGGATACCGATACCATTTCCGCCTCTCAGTCCCATGAGGCGTTGCTCTCCAGGTTTGAAAAGGAGAAGATTCCCATCCTGGTTGGGACACAGATGGTGGCGAAAGGCTTGGATTTCGAAAATGTAACTCTGGTGGGTGTCATCGCGGCTGACCTTGCCCTGTATGTCGATTCCTTTCGCGCCGCGGAGCGGACCTTTTCTCTGCTTACACAGGTGGTCGGCCGGGCGGGGCGAGGCGGAAAGACGGGGCGGGCGGTCATTCAGACCTATACGCCCGACAACGACGTGATCCGATATGCGGCGTCTCAGGATTACGACAGCTTTTTTGAACAGGAGATCGACCTGAGAAAATTGATGGAGTACCCACCTTTCCGGGACCTCTTCGTGCTCACGGCATCGGGGCTGAACGAGGCTTCGGTGCTCAGAGCCTGCCAGCAGCTTCGGCGCAGCCTGGAGCGATGGATCGCCGTCTGGCCTTCCCCGGAAAACCGCCCCAGACTTTTGGGGCCCGCTCCTGCAGCGGTGGCCAAGGTCAACCACCGCTATCGCTACCGCCTGACCTTGATGTGCCAAAATACCAAGGAGGTGCGGGGGCTCTTGGCGCAGATGCTGCGCGCAGCGAACAGTGATAAAGAAAACAGGGGCGTATCCATATTCGCGGATGTGAACCCCTATGATTAGTTGGATACGGAGGAATGCAACCATGGCATTGAGAAAAATTTTGACCGACCGGGACCCGGTGCTGCACAAGACATCCCGTCCCGTTACTAATTTTGACGACAGGCTCCATGATTTGCTGGACGACCTCAAAGAGACCCTCGCCAACGCGGGCGGCGCCGGCCTTGCAGCTCCCCAGGTGGGAATTCTGCGCCGCTGCGTCATTGTGGTGGACGAGAATGATGAGATGCTGGAACTGGTCAATCCCGAGGTCATTGAACGCTCGGAGGAGATCCAGGACGGCTTTGAGGGTTGTCTCAGCGTACCCGGGATGTGGGGGATGGTGGAGCGCCCTATGCGTGTAAAGGTCCGGGCCCAGGACCGTACCGGCGCATTCTTTGAGGCGGAGGGGGCTGGTATCGTGGCCCGATGCTTCTGCCATGAGATCGACCACCTGGACGGGCATCTCTTTACGGAACTCACCGACCACCTCTACACCCAAAAGGAGCTGGACGAGATGATGGAGGCGGAGGAGGGAAAAAAGCGTTGAGGATTCTCTTTATGGGCACGCCGGAATTTGCCGTCCCCTCGCTGGAGGCTCTGCTCACCGCCGGCCATCAGGTCTGCGGGGTGTTTACGCAGCCGGATAAGCCCAAAAACAGAGGGATGAAGCTCCAGACAAGCCCTGTAAAGGAATATGCCCTGTCACATAATGTTCCAGTGTTTCAGCCAGGCAAAATGCGGGATGGGGAGGCCTTGGGGTATCTGCACGCAGCGGACCCTGAGCTGATCGTGGTGGCGGCCTATGGGCGTATTCTGCCGGATAATATTTTGGCATATCCACAATACGGCTGTATCAACGTCCACTCGTCCCTGCTGCCCAAATATCGTGGCGCGGCCCCCATCAACTGGGCCATCTTGAATGGCGAAGCGGAGACTGGCGTTACGATTATGCATATGGCCTCCGAGTTGGATGCCGGGGATATCATCTGTCAGTCCGCCACGCCGATTGGAGAGAATGAAACCGCGCCGGAACTCTTTCAGCGGCTTGCGCAGCTGGGGGCGGGGCTGTTGCTGGAGGCGGTGGGACAAATCGCGGATGGCAGGCCCGCCAGGGTGCCTCAGGATGCCGCCCTGGCCACCTATGCGCCTATGCTGAGCCGTGCGCTCTCGCCCATCGATTGGAACCGGGACGCCCGCAGCCTCCACAATCAGGTTCGCGGGCTTCTGCCATGGCCGGCAGCCGTGGCGGAGTTTGGAGGCAACCGGTGTAAAGTGCTTTCAACTGTCGTGATTGACGACAAAATGGAGAAGGCGCCTGGGACTGTGATAGAAGCGGGGAAAAACGGCATCGTAATGGTCTGCGGCGGAGGGACGCTCCTTCGCATTTGTGAGTTGCAGCCGGATGGCGGCAAGCGGATGAAGGCCGCCGACTATCTGCGCGGGCACCCCCTGAGTTTGGGGTAGATGGGACGAGTGGGTGAGGATATTATGGCTGGAAATGCCCGGGAAGTAGCGCTGTTGACGCTCTCCGCCTGTGAAAAACAAGGTGCGTGGTCCGACCTCGCCCTCAAGAAAAATATCCATTCCGTCGGACTGGACGGCAGGGACGCCGCCCTGGCCACCCGTCTGTGCTTTGGCGTGCTTCAGAACAGGATGCTTCTGGATTTTTATATTGGAAAGTTCTCCTCCGTGCGGGTAGAGCGCATGGAAAATCGGGTGCTCAACGCACTTCGGCTGGGCGTCTATCAGATGGCGTTTCTCACCAGGATTCCGGTCAGCGCGGCTGTCAACGAGTCGGTAACCCTTTCCCGCAAATACAGCAAGAACCCCAGAAGTCCTGGCCTGGTCAACGGGATTCTCAGGGCGGTGTCCCGAAATATGGACCACCTTCCGCTCATTGAGGAAAAAGATCCAGCCAGATACCTCTCCATTCGATACAGCCATCCGCTGTGGCTGGTACGCGAGTTCCTTGACGCGCTGGGGGAAAAGGAGGCGGAGCGGCTGCTGGCGGCGGATAACAGCGAACCCGCTACGGTGGCCCAGATCAATATCCTCCGGGCCTCCACGCTGGAGGTCTTAAACGCCTTGGCTGCAGAGGCGGCCGACGCTGCACCCCATCCCTGGCTGCCGGACTGTGTTACGCTGACAGGAGGGGGCGACCTGGAACAGCTTTCGGTATTCCGGGACGGACGATTTTACATCCAGGACGCGGCGGCCCGCCTCGCTGTAATGGCTGCGGCTCCCAGGCCTGGGATGCGGGTTCTGGACGCCTGCGCCGCGCCGGGGGGCAAGTCCTTTGGCACCGCCATTGCGATGGGGGACCGGGGTGAAGTTTTGTCCTGTGATATCCACCCGCACAAGAAAAAGCTCATAGACGCCGGTGCGCAGCGGCTGGGCCTGGCCTGTATCCGCTCGGCTGTGCAGGACGCCAAGTCCCCCTGTGCGCAATGGGTGGATGCCTTTGATCTAGTGATCGCCGATGTACCGTGCTCCGGCCTGGGCATCATCCGAAAAAAGCCGGACATCCGTTACAAGGAGCCGGGGCCTCTGGCTGGGCTGCCTGCCGTACAGCGTTCCATTTTGGAGAATGTATCGGCCTATGTAAAGCCGGGAGGTGTACTGTTATACTGTACCTGTACACTGCTGGAGCGGGAGAATGGGGATGTGGTGTCTTGGTTTTTGGACGCGCATCCGGAGTATCACACAGAGCCCTTTGAACTGCCTGCCCCCATCGGGCGGGCGGCGGAGGGCAGGCTGACGCTTTGGCCCCATATTCATGGTACGGACGGATTTTACATTGCAAAGCTGCGGAGGGACCTATGACCGATATCAAATCCATGACCCAGGAGGAGATGGCCGCATGGCTCAAAGAGCTGGGGGAACCGGCCTTTCGTGCTAAACAGGTGTTTACCTGGCTCCACCGCGGGGCCATATCCTTTGAGGAGATGACCGATCTCTCCAAGTCATTGAGGGAGAAGCTGTCCCGCGAATGTGTGATCACGAAGCCGGAGGTGGAGCGGAAACAGGTCTCCGCGCAGGATGGCACGATCAAATATCTCTGGCGTCTGGGAGATAAAAATTGCATTGAGACGGTTTTGATGCGCTACCGCCATGGGAATACTGTATGCATCTCTTCCCAGGTAGGGTGCCGAATGGGCTGCGCCTTCTGTGCGTCCACGCTGGGGGGCAAGGTGCGGAACTTGACCCCATCTGAGATGTTGGATCAGGTGCTCTTCACCCAACTGGACGCAGGGGTGCCCATATCCAATATCGTGCTGATGGGGATAGGGGAACCGCTGGATAATTTTGACACTGTACTCCGCTTTTTAGAGCTGGTCAATCATCCGGACGGCCTTCATATCGGGATGCGGCATATCTCTCTGTCCACCTGCGGGCTCACAGACAAAATTGACAAATTGGCGGAACATGGGTTACAATTGACATTGTCTGTTTCACTCCATGCCCCGGACGACGAGACCCGCAGCCGTATTATGCCGGTGAACCGCTCGGTAGGTGTGGAAAAATTGTTTGCCGCCTGCCGCCGCTATTTTGAAGTTACGGGACGGCGTATTTCCTATGAGTACGCCATGATCGACGGGGTGAATGACAGCGACTGGCAGGCCGATTTGCTCGCCGCGCATCTGAAGGGGACGCCGGGCCATGTGAATCTCATCCCCCTCAATGAGGTCAAGGAGAGCCCGCTGAAACCCAGCCGCAGGGTCGCCGCATTCCAAAGACGATTGGAGCAGCAGGGTATCAACGTTACGGTCCGGCGGAAGCTGGGAGGGGATATCGACGCCTCCTGTGGTCAGCTCCGTCGGAAAGCCATGCAGGAATCGTGAGACATAAGTCAGCCTGTGCCTGTTAGGGCGAAAGGACTGGTTCAATATGAACATATGGGGTATCACCGACACAGGTGTGGTCCGGGAACAAAATCAGGATTACTATCATATCGAGCTACTCGAGGAGAATGTGGGGCTCGCCGTCGTCTGTGACGGTATGGGTGGCGCCAAGGCCGGCAATGTGGCCAGCCATATGGCGGTGGAGACCTTTCTCGAAACGGCCGGGGCACAGCCGCCAGAACAGTGGAAAAATGAACCGGAGGCTGTGCTTCACTTCGCTGCGGAGCAGGCCAACCAGGCGGTCTACTTCCGCGCCGGCATCGACCCCGATTGCCGCGGTATGGGCACCACGATGGTGGCTGCGCTTGTGGTGGAGCAGACGGCCTATCTGCTGAACATCGGGGACAGCCGGGCATATCTGATTCGACCTGACGGCATCAGCCGCCTTACCCGGGATCACTCCGTGGTGGAGGCCCTGGTGGCCAGGGGAGAAATCACCCCAGAAGAGGCCCGGCAGCACCCTCAAAAAAATCTCATCACCAGAGTCTTGGGGGCGGAAGCCAAACTCCGCGCCGACCTGTACCGCCAACAGCTCAGTCCCGGAGACGTACTGCTCCTCTGTTCGGACGGGCTCATCAACGTGGTCACCGACCAGGAGGTCCTCTATGAGGTCCTGCACGGCGGCCCGGCTGAGGACTGCTGCCAGCGCCTGCTGGATATCGCACTGTCCCGGGGCGCTCCGGACAATGTGACCGTGGTCCTGCTTCAGATGTAACCTAAGGAGGATACCGCTTCATGGATCAGTACATAGGGAAAATGCTGGATAACCGGTATGAGATACTGGAGGTCATCGGCACCGGCGGCATGGCGGTGGTCTACAAAGCCCGCTGTCACCGGCTCAACCGCTTGGTGGCCATCAAGATCCTCCGGGACGATCTGGCAAAGGACGCTGAGTTCCGCCGCCGGTTCCACGATGAGTCCCAAGCTGTGGCGATGCTGTCCCATCCCAATATCATGGCCGTTTATGACGTGAGCCGTTCCTCCGACGTGGAATATATCGTGATGGAACTTATCGACGGCATTACTCTCAAGCAGTATATGCAGAAGAAGGGTGCGCCCCTCAATTGGCGGGAGGCACTCCATTTCATTACCCAGATCATGAAGGCCCTGTCCCATGCCCACAGCAGAGGCATCATACACCGGGATATCAAGCCCCAGAACATCATGGTCCTCCGGGACGGCAGCGTCAAGGTGGCTGACTTCGGGATCGCCCGGCTGGCTTCCGCTGCTCAGAATACGCTGACGCAGGAGGCGCTGGGCTCCGTCCACTATATCTCGCCGGAGCAGGCGAGGGGCAGCCGGATCGACGCGCGCAGCGATATCTATTCCGCCGGCGTCGTTCTCTATGAGATGCTTACCGGACGGCTCCCTTTTGAGGGGGATACCCCTGTCTCCGTGGCCATTCAGCATATCAACTCAATTCCGTTGCCTCCCAGAGAGCTGAATCCCGATATCCCCGAGGCCCTCGAGAGCATCACGATGAAGGCTATGGCACCCAATGTGGAAAATCGCTATGCCAGCGCCGACGCCATGCTCTCTGATTTGGAGGAATTCCGCAAAAATCCCAGCATCAATTTTGAGTATACGCCTTCCGACCTCTTTCCTACACCAGGCGTTACTGACGAGCCGACTCAGATCATTGATACGCACCGGCGGAAAGCTTACGCCCCAGCGTCCCAGGAATCCCCTCGTAAGACGGCGCGCGGAGAACAGCGCAAGGCGGAGGATGACGACGACCCGGAGGAATACCGCAGCTCTGCCAGAAAACACAAGGACCAAGGCGGTGGCATGTCCGTCCCGCTGGCAGTGGCGTCTATCCTGGTGTTTGTGGTCGGGATCGGCGTTCTGCTGTGGGTCATCTTCTTCAGCAATATTTTTGCCAGCACGACTACCTATACCGTCCCCAAAGTGACAGGGATGACGCTGGAAGAGGCCCGGGAGGACCCGGATGTGGTCGGGCGATTTACCATTGTAGAGGGAGAAAAAGTGACCAGCGATACGGTGCCGGTCGGACAGATTGTCTCCCAGGAACCAGCGGCCCACCGCCAGGTAGGAGAGGACGGCCTTACCATTACGGTCAACATCAGTGCCGGTACCGAGACCATCACCATGCCGCCCGTAGTGGGTAAGGAGTATCGCGAGGCCCTGGTAGAACTGCAAAAATATGGACTGCGCCCCACAGAAACGCAGTATGAAGCCTCTGAGACCATTACAGAGAACTATGTGATCCGTACCACGCCCGCTGAGGGAACGGTCGTGGTACCGGGCGACGATATCCTTGTGGTGATCAGCTCCGGTCCTGCGGTCAAGCCGGTGACGATGCTACCCGTTGTGGGCCAAATGGTGGACAACGCCAAAAAGACACTGGAGGAGGACCTGCACCTGTCGGTAAAGGTGGTCACGATGGACAGCGACAAGCCCGAGGGTCTGGTCCTGTACCAGAGCATCGCGTCCGGCACAGAGGTGGACGAGGGGACTACTGTGACCCTTCAGGTCAGCAATGGCTCCGGCACATCCTCCGGAGAGACGCCCAGCCCCAGCGAGAGCACAAATCCTGGCAGCAGCTCCCAGCCGGAAGATCCCTCTGTCAACGGGAATCTCAAGTCAAAAGATGTGGAGGTTTCTCTGCCCAGTGACGGTGAGCCAGGGGATATCGTCCAGGTCCGCATTTCCGGGAAGGATATCGACCAGTCTAAGAGCGCCGAACGCCGGGTTGGAAATGTTCACTTTACTGTGTGGGGAACCGGAACACAGGAGATAAAAGTCTACATTGACGGCGATTTTATCGGTACTGTGACCGTCAACTTTGACACCTGACGAATCATATGGATGAGGGAATCATTTTAAAAGCGCTCAGCGGCTTCTACTATGTCTACGACGGCACAGGGGACTTGGTGACCTGCCGCGCGAGGGGAAAATTCCGTCACCAGAAGATCACGCCCCTGGTGGGAGACCGGGTGAGATTCACCCGGCTCTCCGGGGGCGAGGGTGCTCTGGATGAGATATTTCCCAGGAAAAACCAGTTCCAACGTCCAGCAGTTGCCAACATCGACCAGCTGGTGATTGTGGTCTCCGGTGCCATACCGATCACCGATCCCTTTCTAATTGACCGTGTGGCGGCGATCGCAGACAGCAAAGAGGGCTGTGAAAGTCTCATCTGTATCAATAAGTGTGATTTGGATGCGGCCGACATGCTCTATCAGATCTATACCGCGGCTGGGTTCCACACTCTGCGGGTCAGTGCTGAGACAGGAGAGGGCATCCAGGAGCTTTCTGCTGCAATTGTAGGAAAGGTTTCTGCCTTTACAGGGAATTCGGGTGTTGGGAAGTCCAGCATTTTGAACGCGCTGGACTCAGATTTTCACCTCCAAGTGGGAGAAGTCAGCGAGAAGCTGGGGCGTGGGAGGCATACTACGCGGCATGTTGAGCTCTATCGCCTAAGGAATGGGGCGATTGTAGCCGACACTCCCGGCTTTTCCTCCTTTGACACGGAACGCATGGAGTCCCTGAGAAAAGAATCGCTGGCCCATGCTTTCCGGGAATTTCGGCCCTATCTTGGAATGTGCAGATATGCCGGCTGTGCACATGTAAAGGAAAAAGACTGTGCAATATTGCAGGCCCTTTCCGAAGGGAAGATCCCACCCAGCCGCCATGAGAGTTATGTCCGCCTCTATGAGCAGGCAAGGGAGATCAAGGACTGGGAGCGAGTTACGAAACCATAAACATACTGCCATATACTTTTGCACACGCAGCGCCTTCTTCCGCGTATACTGGTATAGCGATACCAGACCACGTCGGAAGGAGGCGTTTTTGTTGAAGATCGTCGTAGTACGTTCCCCGAAGTGCCTGTGCGGCATTTTGAAAGCGCTGTTTGGACTGCGCTGAAAAAATGAAAAGATGTCATAGCGGCGAGACCTTGTACATATGCTCCCTGTAGAATCAGTACAAGGAGAGGAACGCTATGGAGCTGGAATGTAAGACCACCCATCTCAACTGTTACGATACCGTTCTGGACACCACCCTGTATCAGGAGGAGACCCTGGAGAGCATTGTCCCCGACGCCTGCCCGGATATCCTGCGCATCGTGGATACCGAAGCGGTGGTATGTCTCAAGAGCAAAGAAGCCCAGGAGGGGCGGATCGAGGTGGCCGGAACCGCCCGGTGCGCCGTCCTCTACGTCCCCGATGGCGCCGAAGGGCTCCGGCGGATGACCATCAGTATCCCTTTTACCTGCTCCGCAGAACACGCCGGCCTGGGGAGCAGCTGTCGGCTGATGGCCGTCCCCCGGGTCCAGGCGGCGGATGCCCGCAGTCTGAACCCCAGAAAAGTCCTCACCAGAGTGAGTCTGGCCGTGGAGGTCCAGGTATTCGCCCCCAGGACCGCCAGCTTCTGCGACGGGGTGGAGTGTGAAAGCGCCGCCGGCATTCAGCAGCTTGGCGAGACCCAATCCGCTTGCCTGGTCATAGCTGTGGAGGAAAAACCCTTTACATTTTCTGACGACCTGAACCTCTCGGGCTCCAAACCCGCGATGGAAGAGCTCTTGAAGAGCAGGGTGGACCTCCGCTGCAGCGAGTCCAAGATCATTGGAAACAAGCTGATTTTCAAAGGGGAGGCGGAGCTGCAGCTCTTGTACCGAGAGCCCTCCGGCGCGATCTGTCCGGCCAGCTTTGAGCTGCCCTTTTCTCAGATTATGGAGGTCTCTGGTGTAGAGGAGGATGCCGACTGTACGCTCCAGGTGCTCCTCACGGGCTGTGACTGCAGCCTGGATGGAGGAGAGGGGCATACGGTCGCGGTCTCTCTTGCCATGCTGGCCCAGGCGGTGGTACGCGAGGAGCGGCAGATCGCACTGCTATCCGATGTCTACAGCACGGTCTACGAACTGAACGCCGAGCGCCGCCCCTATACCTTCTATCGCCTTATGGAGCACACAGAGCGCAGGGTCATGGTAAGAGAGATTCTGGAGACGGTCACACCGGCCCGGGAGGTCTGCGATGTCTATGTGACCGTGGGCGCTGTGAGCCAGAGCCGGGAGGGGAGCCAGGTCAATCTGTCAGCGGAGACCACTGTCAACGTGGTTTATCGCGGCGAAGACGGAAGCCTCTGTACGGTCGCACGGACGCTGCCCTGTTCCTGTTCGGTGGAATTGGCGGAGGGGGCTTCCTGCACCTGCCGCTGTACGTGTCCCGGAGAACGATTTGCCACCCCAGCGGGCGGAGGCATAGAGGTCCGTTATCCTTTGGATTTCCGCTATCTGGCATTGATGCCGCATAACACGACCGGAGTATCCGATATCCGTCTGGATGAGAGCGCACTGCGCAATACCGCCGGTCAGCCCTCCATTGTCCTGCGGATGGTGGGCGAGGGGGAACGGCTCTGGGATATCGCCAAGGCCTACGGCACGACGATGGACGATATCGTTCAGGCCAACGCCTTGGGTGAGGACGTATTGCCCATGGGTCAGTTGCTGCTCATCCCCAAGAAGCGGTAAAAAGGAGGAATTTCCAGTGGAAGATCGGAACATTTACGAGGATATCGCCCTGCGCACGGAGGGTGATATCTACATCGGGGTGGTGGGCCCGGTGCGGACGGGCAAATCCACATTCATCAAGCGGTTTATGGAGACCCTGGTGATTCCCCACATCGACAACGTTTACCGCAAGGAGCGGGCGCGGGATGAACTTCCCCAGAGTGGCTCAGGGCGCACCATCATGACTGCTGAGCCGAAATTTGTCCCGGAGGAAGCGGTGGAAATCGCCATGGACGGAGGCGCCAATCTATCGGTCCGTCTCATCGACTGCGTGGGCTACATGGTCCCGGGTGCGGCGGGACAATTCGAGGACGATATGCCCCGGATGGTCACCACGCCTTGGTTCGACCATGAGATTCCTATGACGGAGGCGGCGGAGATCGGCACCCGAAAGGTCATTGCGGAGCACTCCACCATCGGCATTGTCATCACCACCGACGGAACCATCACGGATATTCCCCGAGAGGACTATCTGGAAGCGGAAGACCGGGTCATTTCTGAATTGCAGGAGCTGGGCAAGCCCTTCTTGGTGCTGCTCAACTCGTCCAGCCCCAAGTCGGAGCGGGCACGGGCCATCCGAAACGATATCGCCGCCCGGTACGACGTGACATGTATGGCGGTCAACTGCCTGGAGCTGGACCAGGGCGATGTGGCGGATATCATCAAAGCGGTCCTCTATGAGTTCCCCCTCAAGGAACTGGACCTGTCCCTTCCTCCCTGGGTGGATGCCCTTCCGTACGATCACCCCATCAAGAGCGGTCTGTACGCCGCGATCCGTGAAAACTCCGCTGGGATGCGTCGTATCCGGGATGTGGAGCAGGCGGTGAGCGCCATTGGCGCCTGCGAGGGCGTCAGCAGCGCACGGATTAGCGGTATCCAGCTCGGTACCGGCTTGGCGGCGGCAGATCTGGACCTGCCCAGGGGCCTTTTCTATGAGACATTGTCCAACCAGTCCGGCTTTACCATCCAGGATGACGGGGACCTGATGGAACTTCTGACCGAGTTGGCTGGTGTCAAAAGCGAGTATGACAAGGTAGCCGCCGCCCTCCAAGAGGTGAGAGAGACCGGCTATGGTATCGTGGTCCCCACCACCGATGAGCTCCATCTGGAGGAGCCCGAGATCGTCCGTCAGGGCGGACGCTATGGCGTACGCCTGAAGGCCAGCGCCCCGAGCATCCATATGATTCGGGCCGATATCGAAACCGAGGTCTCTCCCATCGTCGGGAATGAGAAACAATCCGAAGAGATGATCAATTATCTCCTTCAGGAATTTGAAGGGGATACCAAGGCCATCTGGCAGTCCAACATTTTCGGAAAGTCCTTCCATGAGCTGGTCAGTGAGGACCTGAACACCAAGCTCAAACGGATGCCGGAGGATGCCAGAAGCAAGCTTCAGGAAACTCTGCAGCGCATCATCAACGAGGGGTCCGGCGGTTTGATTTGCATCATCTTATAAAGTTATCGGATTTTAAATTCATCCGGCCCAGAGGCGCGCCCCTGGGCCGGATCTTTATGCCCTCCTCTATCGTTCGGCCAAGAGATGAATCATTTGTTTGATTGAGGCAACGCTTATAGAAACGGCCTCTCGGAGCATTGCCTTCGACGAATCCCCCAGTGATGTCTGGAGGGAGGCGTAGGACAGGATCTTTTCCAATCCCTCCAGCAACAGTCTGCGGTCTTCCGTCGCGCCGCCCAACCGCTCCCATGCCCGCTGCGCCTGTTCCTTGGAAAAGGTAAGACTGTACAACTCCCCACCGCCCAATCCGCAGGCCAGCGCACAGGCAAGGACCGGTTCGCACAGATTGCAGACCATGCTTTTCACCGTCTCTCCATAATCAATGGCGTGCAGGGAGAGAACACGGGAGACCGCTCTCGTTTCAAATGCTTGACACAGGAGGTCCTCACTGTGGATGCGGCCCAGATAGAGACGGATAAAGTCGAGTCCCTGATATCCCTGCGGGTAGAGAAGGGGAGGATAGTCCGCCGTGATGGAAATGCGGTGGGAGGTGAATGCAGGACGGTATCGTTCGAAAAAAGCGGGGATTCCGTCCCGCAATGTGGAATTGTAGAGCTCGTTTTCTGTCGGAATCCTGTGCTTCATCACTTGGCGATAAAATTGCTGGGTGGACCGAAGCTGAATGATAAGCTTCAGGCTGCCTCTGCGGTAACCTTCGGCGAGGCTGGTCTCCAAAAGTGCATGCAGCGCATCCTCTGGATCGGGAAACTCTTTCAGCCATATGCCAAGCGTAAAGAGGAGGGAACGGCTCAATTCTTCCGCTGTCTCGACGGGTACTGAACTGCCGGATCCGCCGGTATAGGTCTCACAGGTCTGAGACAGAAGCGCGAGAAACTCTCCCTGCATCCTGAGAAGATCATTTTGCGTGAGGAGCCCGTGATCCAGCGAAACGGAGAGCAGTGCGTCAAAATATCGCCTCTCATCCAGACATTCCCGCCGCAGGACACGATGCGGCTTCAGATCAGACATCCTGGTCCTCCTCGCATGCGCCTGAACGCAGCCTGTGGGCCAAGCGGTAAAGCGCGCGGCCGCCCAGAAGTTCCAGTGAACCGCCGCAGGGACCGTCAAATGCAGCGCGCATATAGCGGATCAGACCGTCGTCTGTGACACGCTCCCCGGTCTCGCTCTTATAGAGATAAAAAAGCTCCACCAACTCGTTCAAAGTTTCCGCATAGGTCTCTCTGCTGAGATAGGGAGAGGAGCAAAATGCCTCTGCGAGCTTTCCTATCATGCCCGCACCGAACTCCACCCTGCCGCAGGCATGAAGTGCTCTGGAGCGGGTCTCCGCCAATTCCAGAGCCTGCTGTTTGGTGAGTTGCAGGCCAAACGGAAGAGAATGCCTGTTTGAGTGCAGGATTTCTTCCGCAGCCTGTTCCTGAAGGAGAAAGGATGACATTTCGTACCACATCAGCGCCATAAAACCACCCCGTTTGAAAAGAGTAAATATAGATATACACCTGTGCCGGACTTGGGACAAGACTTGAATTTTAGTCGGATTTGTGGTATGATACAAACATAGAAGGGCGGGAATTTGAAAAATTCCCGCCCTTCATCCTTCTATTTCCCGTATCTCATTTTTATTACTGTCCTCAGTCAAAAAGGAAAAGCCGGGATTGCAATCTCCTGTCGATTCAGGTATGCTTATTGGGAATTCCTTCTGGAGGTGCGTCGTGAATCTGTTTACACCTGCTGAAACCGTTGAAAACTATGCTGCCGCTGGAGTCGCCAAGACACAGGCCCCCGCTTGGAGACTCCTGCTGCTGGGCATACTGGCGGGGTTTCTCATCGCTATGGGCGGGGCCGTCACCAATACCGCCGGACACAGTATCGCCAATGTGGGGCTGTGCCGGCTGGTCTCAGGATTGCTCTTCCCCTTTGGTCTTGCTATGGTGATCCTCACTGGCGCCGAGCTTTTTACCGGAAACACGCTCCTTTTTCTCTCTGTACTGAATCAGAGGACCAGCGCAGCGAGAATGCTCCGCAACTGGGGGCTGGTGTACCTCGGAAATTTTGCCGGTGCGCTGGCCGTGGCCGCCGGTTGTGCCTTTTCCGGTCAAATGGACTACTCCGCCGGTGGACTGGCGGTCTTTACCATGAAGGCGGCCGCCGGAAAGTGTGCTCTGACCTTTGGAAACGCCGTTCTCCTCGGCCTGTTTTGCAATGTACTGGTCACCCTCGGGGTTCTTCTCTCTCTGACCGGGCAGGACCTCACCGGTCGGGCGCTGGGCGCCTATCTGCCGGTCGCCTTTTTTGTAATCTGTGGTTTTGAGCACAGCATTGCAAATATGTTTTATATCCCGGCGGGCCTTTTTGCGCGGAGCATCCCGCGATATGCCGAGCTGGCTGCCGGGGCGGGGCTGGACCTGACCGCGCTTACCTGGGAGAATTTCCTGCTTCGGAACCTGCTTCCCGTCACGCTGGGAAATATTCTGGGCGGTATGGCGGTTGCCCTTGTCTTTTGGCTGTGTCACTTGAGAGGGAAGAGCGGGTGACCTCCTAATCCTCCCTTTGGCTTGCAAAGTCGATGAGCGCCCCGCGGTCTAGAATTCTCATAGAGCGGTAACCGGTCTCCAGAAAGCCGCGGCGGGCAAACTCGCTCAAAACCCGGCTCACCGTCACCCGGCTTACGCCCACGGCGGCGCCCAGCTCCTCATGGGTGCAGTGCAGGGCGCCGTCCGTCTCTTCCTGGAATGTGAGGAGACAGCGGGCCACCCGGCGGTCCGCCTGGAGGAAGGACATATTATCCACGTGGCTGGAGAGCATCCGCACCGTGCGGGCCAGGTACTGGAGCATCGGGAGAGCCAGACTCGGGTGAGCACGGAAGATGCGGTCCAGGCGGTCGCGGTCCACCGAGACCACACGGCATTCCGTGACCGCCACAGCGGAGGACACCCGGGGACAAGCGTCAAAAAAAGATGCCTCGCCCATCAGGTCTCCGGAGTGGTGGGTGGCAAGTACCCGCTCCCCGCCGGATGCGGAGCTGATATAGCTGCGTGCCTTACCGGAGAGCAGATAATAGAACACATCCGCTTCCGTGCCCTGAAGGTAGATGAGCTGCCCTGGCGCATAGATCCGCGGCGTCTGGCCCTCAGCCAGTGGGGCCCAATGATACGCCATCTTTTTCACCTCTTTTTCTTGATTGTATCACACTTTACATTCTTTTTCTACCACAGGCTTCATAATAAAGACAATCAAAAACAAGGAGGGACCCAAAGATGGGCATGACCATGACCCAGAAGATTCTGGCAAAGCATGCGGGACTCGCTTCTGTGACGGCAGGGCAGTTGGTCGAGGGCAGGCTGGATCTGGTGCTGGGCAACGACATCACCACACCGGTGGCTATCACGGAATTTGACAAGGCAGGGCTTACACAGGTGTTCGACCGGGACAAGATCGCCATCGTCCTGGACCACTACACTCCCTGTAAGGATATCAAGGCGGCGCAGCTCTGCGCCCAGGCCCGAAGCTTTGCCCAGCGTTTTGGGATCACACACTTCTATGACGTGGGGCAGATGGGAGTGGAACATGCCCTAATCCCCGAGAAGGGGCTGGCCGCCCCCGGTGAGGTCATCACCGGAGCCGACTCCCACACCTGTACCTATGGCGCCCTGGGCGCATTCTCCACCGGTGTGGGCTCCACCGATATGGCCGCCGGCATGGCCACCGGTCTTGCCTGGTTCAAGGTTCCCTCCGCCATCAAAGTGACCCTTACGGGAAAGCCGGGAAAGTATGTCAGCGGAAAAGACGTCGTGCTCCATCTTATCGGTGAGATCGGCGTGGACGGCGCGCTCTATCAGTCCTTGGAATTTGCGGGAGACGGGGTGGCGGAGCTCACCATGGACGACCGCTTTACTATCGCCAACATGGCCATCGAGGCAGGGGCTAAGAACGGCATCTTCCCGGTGGACGCCAGGACCAGGGCCTATTTGAAGGGCAGGGTGGACCGCCCTTGGGAAGCCGTAGAGCCCGATGCCGACGCCGTGTATGAGCGCGAGGTGATCATTGATCTCTCCGCGCTCCGTCCCACCGTGTCTCTTCCGCATCTGCCCTCCAATACCAAGACGGTGGACGAGGCGGCCGGTATGTCCATTCAGCAGGTGGTCATAGGTTCCTGTACCAATGGTCGGCTCAAAGATCTTCAGGAGGCCGCCGATATCCTGAAGGGCCGGCAGGTGGCAAAGGGCGTGCGGTGCATCGTCATCCCCGCCACCCAGGAGATCGTCCTCCAGGCCATGCAGGAGGGCCTCATCCAGACCTTTATTGAGTCCGGCTGTGCCGTATCCACCCCTACCTGCGGACCCTGCCTGGGCGGCCATATGGGTGTGCTGGCGGACGGTGAACGGGCGGTCTCCACCACAAACCGGAATTTTGTGGGCCGCATGGGTCCGGTGAGCTCTGAAATCATCCTGGCCAGCCCCGCGGTAGCCGCCGCCTCCGCCGTGGTCGGCGTCATTGCAGATCCTGAAACCGTGATGGGAGGTACACAGGCATGAAAGTCTATCGCTATGGGGACAATGTGGATACCGACGTTATCATCCCCGCCCGTTATCTGAATGCGCCGGATGAAAAATCTCTGGCCTCGCATTGCATGGAGGATATCGATGCGCAGTTCGCCGGAACGGTGGAGCCGGGCGATATCGTGGTGGCCGGGGCCAACTTTGGCTGCGGCTCTTCCCGGGAGCATGCCCCTCTGGCCCTGAAGGCCTGTGGCGTAAAATGTGTGATCGCGGCTTCCTTTGCCCGCATTTTCTACCGCAACGCCATCAACATTGGCTTCCCCATTCTGGAGTGTCCGGAGGCCGCAGCGGCCATTCGGGCTGGCGACATGGTAGCTGTGGACTTCGGGACCGGCGTCATCACGGATGAGACCCTGGGAAAGACCTTCCAGGCCGCGCCTTTCCCCGCGTTTATCGAAGAGATCATCGAGAGCGGGGGACTGCTCAAGTCTCTGAAAGCCCGGGGGGTGGCAAAATGAACTACAAAATCGCATTGATCAAGGGCGACGGCATCGGGCCTGAGGTGGTCGGCGAGGCCGTGGGAGTGCTGGAGGCCGTCGGGAAGCGGTTCGGGCATACGTTCGATTTTGTGGACGTGTTGCTGGGCGGCTGTGCCACCGACGCGGTGGGGAAGAGCTACCCAGATGGGACTGCAGAGGTCTGCCGGGCTTGTGATGCCGTCCTCCTGGGCGCGGTAGGCGGGCCCAAGTGGGGCTCCGACAAACCGGCTGAACAACGGCCCGAAACAGCGCTGCTGGCCATTCGGAAGGACCTAGGACTCTATGCAAACCTGCGTCCCGCCACACTGCGCTCCGCTATGGCCGGTGCCTGTCCCCTGAAAAAGGAGACCGCAGAGAAGGGGATCGACCTTATGATGGTCCGTGAGCTCACCGGCGGCGTCTATTTTGGTAAGCGGGACCGGTATCAGACAGAGGACCGGGGCGTGGAATGTACCGATCTTATGGCCTATTCCGAGAAAGAGATCGAGCGCATTGGGCGCCGCGCTTTTGAGCTGGCCCGCCTCCGCCGCGGCAAGGTCTCTTCGGTAGACAAGGCCAACGTACTGGAGACCTCCCGCCTGTGGCGCTCCGTCATGCACCGGTTGGCCGGGGAGTATCCCGACGTCGCGTATGAGGATGTGCTGGTGGATAACTGTGCCATGCAGTTGGTCCGTGATCCCGGACAGTTTGATGTGGTGGTAACAGAGAATATGTTCGGGGATATCCTTTCCGACGAGGCGTCTATGGTCACAGGTTCTATCGGGCTGCTGCCTTCGGCTTCCATTGGAGATGCCGCTCCGGGCCTTTATGAGCCGATTCACGGCTCTGCACCGGATATCGCCGGTCAGGATAAAGCCAACCCCATCGCCACCATTTTGTCTGTGGCGATGATGTTCCGGTACTCCTTCCAGTGTGCGGAGGAGGCCGCCGCCATTGAACACGCTGTGGATGCTGTTCTGGCGGAGGGCTGGCGCACTCCCGATATCGCCGAACCGGGTACTGCCGCCATTGGGACCCGCGAGATGGGACGTCTCATTCGAGAGCACATCTGAATGAATCGAGCTGAGAGGCGGGCCGTTATGGCCCGCCTCTCAAAGCGTCTGCTGGATCACTTGCGGATGTGCCGGTATTTTTAAACAGCGGGAAATCCCTTGCATATTTGTGCTGTCTCTGATAAAATCCTAGTTGACAACGGAGAAGGAGCGTGGCAGAATTGGTTTTGGCAATCGACATTGGGAATTCCACAACGACAATCGCCCTGTTCGGACCAGATGGGAAGCCTGCTTTCCGCTCCGATACTGCGACGAGACGGAATACGACGCGCGACCAGTTTGCTATCGTGCTCAAGGGTATTTTTGACCTGTATCATGCCGACCTCACCGCGATCGGCGGGGCCGTCATCTCCAGTGTGGTGCCCTCTGTGACTCATGCCGCTAGCGCCAGTGTGGAGCTGCTCACCGGAAAGCCACCCATGATGATGAGCCCCGGACTGAAAACAGGACTTAACATTAAGTCGGATATCCACACTCAGATGGGCGGCGACATTGTGGCCTGTTCTGTGGCTGCGATTGACAAATATCCTTCTCCCGTCATTGTAATCGATATGGGAACGGCGATTACTATGTCGTTTCTGCGGGGCAATGTCTATGAAGGCTGTGTTATTATGCCAGGGGTCCGAGTGGCGCTGGAGGCGCTCTCGGAGCGCGCAGCCGCGTTGCCCCACATTTCCATTACGCCTCCGCCCTCGATTTTCGGACACAATACAGTGGATGCCATGCGAGCCGGCGTACTCTACGGAAACGCCAGCATGGTGGATGGAATGATCGGCAGATTGGAAGAGGAGGCCGGGATATCCTCCGCCGCTGTAGTCGCAACAGGCGGAAATGCGCCCGACGTTTTAAAATATTGCAAAAGAGACATTCTATATGATGCCGACCTGCTCATGAACGGGCTCTATCTGATTTATCGGAAGAACACCGAAGGGAAGGGCGGACGCAAAATTTAATATCATGTTTCTCTTGTGCTCAACGGCTGCATGCCGTGGGTAAATAAATTGCGCTGCATCCCCGCCACAGGGGAGCGGTAGCAGGAGGGTTCAAACCATGGAAAAAGCAGTATCCCACTCCCGTACCCATTATGATACCAGGCGGCTGGTACGTATGGCTGTCCTGGTGGCCATCATTTTTTTGCTGGCCTTTACACCTCTGGGCTATTTGGTGATCGGGCCCATAGCCGCCACCACCATTCAAATGCCCGTCATCATCGGCGCGGTCCTCATGGGGCCGACTGCCGGTGCGATTCTGGGTGGCTTTTTTGGACTGTCTGCGCTTTTAAAGGTCATCACCATGCCCGGCGCAGATCTCTTTGCCACCACCATCATGACCTACAGTCCCTTCCTCTATATTGTCATTGCCATGATTCCCCGTATTCTGATGGGGTGGCTGGCCGGGCTGCTGGCGGTCGGTCTGAAAAAAATGTCGTTTGACAAAAGCGGTATGGTCGGCTACGCTATTACGGGCTTTGTAGGTTCCATGCTCAATACGATTTTCTATCTGGGCGCGCTATGGCTGCTGGCCAGCAATGTCGTTGCCACTTATTATGGTATTGACGTAAGCGGCGTAGGTGCCATGGTGATGACGGTTGCGACCACTGCCGGTATTCCGGAAGCAATCGTATCCTGCATTGTTGTCGCAGCGGTCTCTAAAGCGCTCTCCAAGTCCCTATTCAAGTAAACAAAACAGCGGCGGTATAAACATCCACCCCTGACGTGCATAGTGCACGTCAGGGGTGGATGTTATTTTAGTATACCAAAAGCTTCTGTAGTTCCAAAGGGGAAGGGATGACCACGGACGCCCCATGCTCTATTAAAAAGTCTCTACTGCGAAACCCCCAGGAGACAGAAATACAGGGGAGTCCTGCATTTTTGGCGGTCTGAATGTCTACGTCCGAGTCTCCCACATAAACTGCGCGTCCCGGATCGGCATCAAGGCACTGGAGGCAGCACTCCACCAGATCTGGAGCCGGCTTTTTCCGGATGCCGGCCTGCTCTCCAATGGCAACAGAGAGGATATCTCCAAAATATTGCCTGCAGAGCCCCTTTACTGCACCGTCAAATTTGTTGGAGACCACACCGATTCGGCAGCCTGACTGTTGAAGTGCGGTCAACAGTTCCCGAATTCCAGGATAAGGTTCTGTTTTACAGCTCATATGGTCGAGGTAATAGTGTCTGAACAGTGCCAGACACCGCTCTTCGCAAAACTCCGATGTCCCGTCCGGCACAGCTAGATGGATCAGCCGTGCTACGCCATTTCCAACAAACGCTCGGATCTCTTCCAAGCTGCGTGCTGGAAAGCCGCTACTCACCAATGCGTAGTTTGTACTCTCGGCCAGGTCTTGCAGGGTGTCCAGAAGCGTCCCGTCCAAATCAAACAGGACGGAATCATATAAAAGCATATTTTGTTCCTCTCTTTCTGAGCGCCCACACTATTCAAAGATGGGAGGGAACCTGAGAACATTGCGTGGGCCGAGACATAGAATGTAGCGAAAACACTCGTGTGGAAGGAGGGACCCATTATGCCGCCGCCCAAGCCTGTTATCCCATACGATCGAAAGGCAGCCCTGCGCTATGCCCATAAATGGGCCTTTGGCCGCAACCCGGCCTATTACGATTATGAAGAGCTGGGAGGGGACTGTACCAACTTCGCCTCGCAATGTCTGTATGCGGGCACAGGCGTTATGAATTTTACCCCCGACCTGGGCTGGTATTATATCGATGCCAATCGGAAGGCGCCCGCGTGGACTGGGGTTCCGTATTTTTATAATTTTATCACACGGGACTGGAACGGTCCCGGCCCTTTTGGACTGGAGACAACGCTCGAGAATTTAGAGCCTGGAGATTTCGTACAGCTCCGATTTCATAAAGAGATTTTTGGACATACGCCGATCATCGTGGCCATGGGAGATCCCCCCACATTAGAAAACACACTGATTGCCGCCCACTCCTACGATGCCGACTGGAGACCTCTGAGCACCTATTTCTTTCAGGAGATCCGTTTTCTACACATCTTGGGCGCATATTCTCCAGAGCCGATGGAACCGCCTCCGGAGAACGGACCTCCTATGTCCTAATCTCTCTTTGGAGGAGCCGGGGGGCTCCTCTTCTTTTTTAATTTCCCCAAAGGATTGGCCTTCGCCGCCACACGCAGATTGTCGCTCTCTACGTGGGTATAAATCTGCGTGGTATTCAAATGATCGTGGCCCAAGACTTCTTGAAGCGTTCGTACATCAACTCCGTTCTGGAGCATCAATGTGGCCGCCGTATGGCGCAGCTTATGGGGCGAATACTGCGCACTGTCCAATCCTGCTGCGGAGAGATGCTTCTTGACCAGCTTTTCGACAGCGGATTTTGTAATTCGGGTGCGACGTTTGCTGAGAAAAAGAGCATTTTTGTCGATTATTTGGCCTTCCGGACCGCGGACGGCCAAATAATCGTCGATGGCTGTTTTACAGGCATCGTTTAAATAGACGATGCGCTCTTTATTTCCTTTCCCTAGTACTCTGAGGGTATCCTCTCGAACATCTGTTAGATTAAGACCAATCAGCTCTGAAATCCGCAGACCGCAATTGAGAAAAATCGTCAAAATACAGTAGTCACGCTCCCTAAAAGCGCCATCTACAGCCTGCAAAAGCGCCACGCTGCCCTCCAAATCCAGATATCGCGGCAGGGTTTTCTTTAATCGTGGGGAATCCAAGTCCTGCATAGGGTTTTCCGGAATCAGTTTTGCCTTATTGGAAAGGTACTTATAGAACGACCGGATCGCTGCAACCTTTCGTGCGCGGGCCGCCGCACCCAAACCATAGCTGGTCGCAGAACTGTTGGGATGCTGGGCCCGGTCCCGGCTGAGATAAGCCATATAAGAATATACGTCTGTGAGCGTTACCGATGCGACGAGAGACAGATCCACATCCTCAACAGAAATTTCATCAAGCTCCGCACTGCGCGGAACAAAACCGCGTTCAATTTTTATGTAGCGAAAGAAATTCCTCAGATCCAGGTAATACTCATCAACCGTTTTTCGTGAATGACCTTGAATGGTCTCATGATACATCAAAAAATCGCGAAGAATTGGTGGAGCCTCGGCACGATAATCCATAGGTATTTCGGCATACAGATCAAAGAATTCCTCTCCCGAAGTAAACAAAATCTTTATTTTGTTTACTTAGAGGTAAATCCGTATTCCTACCTCCTCCTTCTGAGTTTAAGCCTCGGAAACAGTCTAGCACGTTTCACCGGGATTTTCAATTCCGGGACCTTTTCAAAATCCCGCTGCTTCAACTCAGGAACCTTGAAGGAATCGAAATATTTAGTATACCTAGGGATGAAAGTAAACTTCCGAGCACCAGCCCAAAACAAAAGCAAAGAATCAAACACAAGATTCTCATCGATTTTACTCGGACTCTGGCCCGTAGCTTCCACCAAAACCGTTTGACGGAGGATCTTCTTTGCATAAGAAAATACACGCAGTTTCTTAGTAACCAGATACATTTCATCGGCCAAATCCCTTATCTTCTTATCAACATCAAAAGTCTGGCTGGCAAGAATCACAACATGCTGATAATGCCGCTGGAGCTTAAAATAATCTCTAACCTGAGTAGAGAAATTCTTGAAATCTCTATTATCCCAGATCATACCAACCTCATCCACGATGATAACAGACCTGGGAGGAAATTGGACAATACCAACATCTTCAGGACGGATATGATATGTACCAGGACAAGCCTCAGTAGAATAGACGTTCCAACCACGCCTCAGATAATCTAAAGCATATTTCGTGAGGAGAGTAGACTTACCACTCCCCTTCTTACCGAAAATGAAAATCAACTTATAGGGATTCACATACTTTTGAGTACACCGGAAGTATACAAAAACTAAGATAGGGAAAATAACAAACGCAAAAACAGCAAAAGCAGTCATCAAAAAGACCTCATCAATCTTTTAATCAGGACAAAGGAAAAGCAGAACAGGAAAACGCCGAAAACTACAAGAAAAAGACTATTATCAGAAAGAGAAAAAGGGAAAAACAATAGATCAAGCAGAGCTTCAACCAAATCCGATCCATTCATAAAAACACCTCAAATACAGACAGAGGGGCCCCGGCCAAACTAAAGTTTATGGCCGGGGCCCCTCTATACTCAACTCCGAGACAGGAGACGGCCAAAGATACCGATCACGCCGCCGATGAAAAGGAACCCCACCGTGAGCAGGAGCAGGGGCTGAGCAACGATGACACCGGCCACATCACCGACCGTGTCCAAGACCTCAGTCGCAACAGTACCAAGCTGAGTCAGGAGCGCAGACATAGTAGAGGGAGTTTCTGTCAAAAGACCACCTTTCAAAAATCATATCCTAGCTGCGAGAGAGCAGCCGCCCGAAAATGCCGATGACACCACCGATGAAGAGGAAGCCGACAGTCAAAAGCAGCAAAGGCTGACCCGTGATTGTCGTACAGACAGTAGCAACATAAGTAATAACCGATGTAGCAACTTCCCCCAGAGACGTAAGCAAAGCAGTCATATTCCTATCCTCCCTTCTAATAAAGTTGGCGAAATATCTTCACGACCTTACGCAGAAGCCACAAGGCCAGAACGCCCGTAAGAACCATAGTGCCGGTATAGAGGTTAAAAATAGACGTGAGCAGGTCGAAGACAGACCCAACCAGCAAAGTGAGATCATCCAGCACACTACTTCCCCCCTATCCAACTGAGCACAGTCCAGAGGACAGAGGAAACAAACTGGAGGAACCACAAAAGGAGGAGGCAGCAAAACACATAAACAAGAGGTTCAAACCCCTGAGGAACCTCACCCAGAAGGGCTACTACTTCTTCATAAAGCATACGACAAGGACACCTCCAAGAAACAAAAGACCAAGGAACGGTAACAGATCAGAAACAGTATAAGTAGGGCTAGGAGAATCAGGCAGAACCAAATTTGACTCTGAGGGTACCAGATAAAGATCATAATACTGATAACTAGAGCCACTATAAAGCCGATAACGAGGAGTAGCAAAGGAACCAAAGGATACATAGTAAGAAGCCCCCGAAGAATCATACAAAACACCAGTAAAAGAAACATCCGAGACATTGAAGAGCCTGCCGGAAGAATCCAGGCCAAGATAGCCATCCTTACGATTGATAGGGAAAAACAGAGAGACTTCACCCAGGCCGGAGGCCGTCCCCTTCACCCAGGAGGAGCCATAAAACGGAAAGCCATCACCAGCAGAGGCCAAAGCAGGGGCAGAGAAAACAACCGGCTCAGAGAGCTCATAAACCGGATCAGCCTCGGCAGCAGAAGCCGGAACCACCAGCAGGAACGAGACCAGGACACCCAGGAGAAGCGACATACCTACCACCCTACACACGAATAATAAGACCACGGACCAAAATAGACAGGAAAAAAGCAGCTATCACAATCCACAAGACAGAGACACCAAGAAGCTGGACAGTACCCAACCACTGAACAGAGGTCCGAATAAGAGCAAGACACCACGCAATCCAATCCTGCATACCGATCACCGCCCCAAGAAGAATAGAAATATAGAAATCAAAAGGCCAAGGACAGAAAACACAAGCAAAACAGAAGGAAGCAATCCAATAACATTTCTAAGGAAGACCATAGATTGCGCAATCAATACAAAAATCCGAATAATACCAGAGACCGAAGAAGCGACAAAATCCCAAATAGAACGGAGAACATCCAAAATCGCAGAGACAAAATCAACAATAGACCCCAAGAAAGAAACAATAGCATTATAAATAGACTGCAAAAAACCCAGGATACCAGATAAAAGACCCGTGGCCTGATCTGACGTTGTAATAGACATATTACCAATTCTCGGCAATATTTGGTAATACACTTTGTCCGAAACAGTCCCAACATCTTTTTGAGCCTCACGAACACCAAAGTAAAACCGAAAACCCGCCTTAGTAATCTCAGGAAATTCAGCCCCCAACGGAATTTCCTGACGCACAACAGACCCCGGTTCTATATCTGACACATACTCGGAATCATTCACAAGCACATGGATTGACGTAGGCTCAATCAGAAAAGAACCAAAACCGTTATACACCTGCAAGTATAAATTAGGATTGCCATTCACATAAATATAAGCCGTGTCATTCTCCGAAATAGCTACATCCTTATAGACATCAACATAAAATTCCTCCGGAGCCTGATACGCAATTGTAGATTTCATATTGTCCGAATTGGTATAAGTAGCCAGAAGGATAGCCCCACTGGATAAAGCAGACGCAGATGCAACATCCTTAGTAACAGGCCCCATACTTGCCCATTGACCAGTATAACGAGTAGAAAACCCAAAATACTGGCGGCCAGTCTTCTCAATATGCCACTCAGCAGTATCAGACACAGCCGCCGCTGACATCACCGCCATAGGAGATTGACCCAGCGCATATACAGGATCATCCACGCCGATCGGCGCCGAAATCTCCGGAACAACAGTATCTACAGCCCCTCCCGCATCATCAACATACAAAAAGCCGGTAGCAGAAGCAGAATTACAAAGGACACAAAGCAAAGAAAAAACAGAAAGTACGCGGAGGAGAAAAGGAGACCGAAGACAAATCAATCTTCATCACCTCCCCGAGACGAGGAAAGAAACCTGGAAACACGACCAACCAAAAAGAGACAAATAGCCAAATAAAGCGGAAACACAAAGAAAATCTGATAATCACCAAAAGCCGCCCAAATATCTTGGAAAATACCACTGAGAAGCGCACACGCAGAAAAAAGAGCGACAGGAAAAGAAGCATAAAAGTCAGGAACTTTCAAGAGATCAAAATTATCACTCATCTGCTGCCCCCAATCAGATTCAAGCGCGTTATATTCATCAATCTGAGACTGAGGGTCAGATACAGAAACAGAAGGTTCAGAAGAAACCGCCGCAGGAGAAGGAACATCAACATAATCATTGCCTACAAAAGATTCCGCATCCCAGGCAAAGCACGTACCAACGAGGAGAGAGGCGGACAGCGACAGAACCACCAACAGACGACGAATCACTTCTACCTCTCCCCTCTTCAAATTCTGGGTGCGGGGGCTGGAATCGAACCAGCGGCCAGTCATGACAAGAGACTAATGTTCACCACTACACCACCCCGCAGGATCAAACATAGACAACTGCAACGGCGCATTAGACATACAAAGAGGAACTGGAGACTCAGGCGCATAACACGGAAGCTGGAGCGGCTCAGCCGGAAGGTAATCCAACCAGAAGGACCAATCGACATCCTTCACATACCCGGTAGAACAATACTTCCCATCATTCTGGATAAACTCATCCAAAGTAGCATACCGCTCATAGCTATACCCCATAGGGACAGCACGGGCCAGACGAATAGAGCAGTAATACATGTGAAGCCCGTAGCCTACACACGCCTCGGCCATATCTTCCGTAATATACTTGGTCAAATAAAAGCTAACACCAATAGGGTCCTTGATACGGGCAAGACTGCAAAAGCCGAATTTATAAGAGCAATCTCCCCAATTCAAAAAACCGCCATCCACCAGATCGCGAGGATGAATACCACGAACAAAAGGCGTCAGGCGATCAGAAGGGACGCCACGGAGAAACCCGTGAATATGCCAGGCGCCATCTTTATGACGCTCAGGCACCAGGAGATAACGTATCTTACAACGGTACTTCTTGTTATAATCCCGGAGCCATTGAGGGAATACTTTACGAAAAGAGTCCAGGTCATAACGGTCATGCTTAGCCCCATCCAAAGTACAAGTAAAGAAATAATCCCAATCATTACAGATAGCGACCTGAGTAATTACAGACCGGGCACGGGCAATAGCCTGAGACAACTTCTTCTCCGCATCGCCAAAAGCCTCACGAGGAGTCGGAAGACAAGGGATACGAGGCGTATTAAAGCGGATCAGCTTATAATACCCATCACGAAAATACTTGACGCTATAGACTGGACACAACATATAAAAAGCACTCTCCCCGACTTATGTTACAGAGTCAAGTGCCCCACTGGGAGGCCTCAGCCTCCCGGGAGCACCGCGGAGAATGCATGTCATCACGACGTTCATTCACGCAGACGGTCAAACATGGACCGCCGTACCTTGATCCCATGCTCACGACACAGGTCAAGCAATTCAGTATTCACTACTACCTCACAGCGATAGAGGAACTCAGTATGGTTATAGGAGGCCCGGAGAGCGTCCAATTCCTTTTCGAGAGATTCTATCCGGGCACGGAGGGAAAGGACTTCCTGAGAGTCCGTGAGGCTCACAGAGAGGCTTACAGGCCCCTCCCCTACCCTGTCCACCAACCGAGACAGGGCGGAGACCAGAGGCGAGAGATCAGACCGGGACGATATCCGCGATCTTGCCATACTTGTTATACATCAGCCGGCACCGAGCGCCGATCTCAGGGACAAAGGACAGAGAATTAAACCGCTTGGAAGTGACAAAAACTTTCTCAGTACCTACGCCATCAATATAGTCATCCTCATAAGTAAGATAGAGGTTTGTACCCTCCACCTGCTTGCCATCGGAGCCCGCGAAACTCACGCCACGAATACCGACCAACTCATACACATCATTCATTACTAACTACCCCTTTCTTACTATTTTTTATCATCACGCCCAAAGGCGGGATTAACCAGTATAAAGTACGCGCATCGTGACATCTGTCTTCAACGACAGAGACAGATTAAGAAAGCGGCTCAAAGCCTTGTCGAACTTACCAAACTTCTCACATACGGAAACGCCCTGCGCATCAACATGAGAGACATAATACTCAGGCAAAGAAATCATTCCGGGACCTCCTCAGAGAAATGAGAAAGCGCATACTCCTCGACCGCTTCCCTCAGCAAGATTTTTATAGCAACAAGAGATCTCGCCAAGCAAAATTCATAATAACGTTCTTCACAACTTCCTACACGCGCCATACATATCATCCCTTCTTAAAAAATCACGGCAAAAAAATCATTCCGAAACCTCCTCCGGAGCAGGACCATCCGACTCACGTTCCAACTCAATACGATCAACAACCTCAGAAGGCAAAACAGAAAGGCGAAGCCCGGGACGCTCCTCATGAAGTTTCGCTAAAAAGTAGTATTGCGCAGACGCAAAAGAGGAAAAATCCTTATGCCGACGATCTTCAAACTTCCCAGAAACATAACTCACTCGAAACATGCGTATCATCCCTTCCTAAAAAAATAAGCAACTAATACTACACAGGACAAATTATAGTGACGTTTTAGTCACAAATCAATAGTGAAGAATAGGTCACATGATAAAATCAGCGATATGAACAAAACGGAGAGCTCAAAAATATGGAAATATACGAACGATTAAGAGCCACAAGAGAAGACAAAGATATAACTCAAGAACAAGCAGCCCAAGCAGCAGGATGCAGCCGAAGGCAATATATAAGGCACGAACGAGGAGAACAAGAAATGACCATAGGAAAATTAAAGGCATTATGCCTTTACTACCATGTATCAGCAGACTACATTCTGGGGCTTCCCAAAGGGCTAGACTGGCCAAGACAAGAAAAGAAGGTGAAAAAATGGACCTAATAATCAGCGCAATAAAATTCATAGCCCCCTGTTTTATACTTGCAATAATTGGAGTCATAATAAAGATAGCAAAAGGGAAATAAAAAAATACCGTCTCCCCGCCCGGGGAGGCGGTTTTCTTATGCACGCTACCGCCGCCATCGTGCGGTATTGTTTTGGCACATCTGGGCTATGCACCATAGCAGGCCAGGGGCCTATGGATACAAGGGTCAAGACAAGCGCCTGCGGCGCCCTTGTATCCGGCCCTCCAGCCTGCTCCTTGTGCTTTGCCAGATGTACCTTGACAAACCAATACACAGCACCGAAGGAGGCGATCAGGTTGCGCAAGAGAAGGTACGCCCTCCCGGCCAACGAGGCGGAGATCGTAAGACTGGCGTTACGCATCACCCTCGACGGCCTGGAGGAAACCAAAAACGACAGCGCCTACATGAAGTGGGTACACGCACGGGCCGAAGAGCTCCTAAACAAACTGCAAAATTATCAGTGGGAGGTGTCCTAATGAACAAACAAAGAAGAAGAGAGCTACAACACATTATCGACGAACTCGATATCCTAAGAAGTAACCTTGAAGACATCCAGAACGAAGAAGAAGAATACCGCGACAACATCCCAGAGAATATGCAGAGCAGCGAGAAATACGAAATAGCAGAAGCAGCCTGCGACTCAATGAGTGAAGCAATCGACAATCTTGAAGAGGCCATCGGCAACATCGAATCGGCCATTGAAGGATAAACAGAAGGTATTCTAAGAGGGGAGGACACTCCCTCCCCTCTTCCTTGACAACCATGTTATAATCAAATCACTCAGAACACCAAAGGGAGGCGTTACAATGACAGACCAGGAAATACTCCAGGCAATGAGCAAAATGATGGACGAGAAACTAAACCCCATCAAAGAAGAGATCAGCGACATCAAAGAAGAAATCAGCACAATGAAAGAGGACCTGGAGGAAGTACGTACCGGAGTAAATACCCTCCTGGACTGGGCGGAACGGACCAGTCACGTACTGGAGTTCCCGCTACCGAAGGTAATCGAATAAAACAAAGGGGAGAGGCGAAAACCTCTCCCCTTTTCTATGCCAAAAACAACGACAAGAAAGTCTTTATTTTGTTTACTTGGAAATCTCCAACTCTGCCGCCGCGACACCTCCTCTTCTTTGATATTTTTATATTCTTATCATTGCTGGACAGACTAACCAAACACAAAAGCTTTGGAGGGATTTCCTTGAGTTTGATCGCCTGTACCAGCGAATGCATCTACCAGCAGGACGGCTACTGTGTACTCACCCATGCGACGTCGATTGGAACGCCCAGTCATCTGAATTCCTGCGTCAACTTCGCACCACGTAAAGACCATTCACAAAACTGCACTGAGCGCCTCCCGAATATTTCGGACTCGGACAAGCTGTAAGCCCTCCGGTTCCACCAGCTTCATACTGTTTTGAGCTGGGATCAGACACCGTTTAAAGCCCAAACGCCTAACTTCAGAAAGACGCTGCCCCAAGGCGCTGACGGAACGGAGTTCGCCGGTAAGCCCCACCTCGCCAATTGCAGTCAATTCGCCCGGTACAGGCTTGTCCCGAAAACTAGATGCAATGGAAATAATTGCAGCTAAGTCCGCAGCGGGTTCATCCAGATAAAGTCCGCCTATCACATTCATATAGGCGTCACAAGAACTTACTATGAGCCCGCCCCTCTTTTCCAAAACCGCCAGCAAGAGCATCGCGCGGTTGTAGTCAAACCCATTGCTGGTCCTGCGAGGGTTTCCAAAACTTGTAGGGGCAAGCAGCGCCTGGATCTCAGCCAGCACAGGTCGATTTCCCTCCATAACACAAGTCACACAGGTTCCTGGAGTGTCCTTGGGGCGGCCTGCCAATAGTGTCTCGGAGGGATTTGGGACCTCGACGAGACCGCTGTCGGCCATCTCAAAAACACCGATCTCATTGGTGGCTCCGAACCGGTTCTTTGCTGCTCGCAGGATCCGATAGGACATATGGGGCTCCCCTTCAAAGTATAGAACACAGTCTACCATATGTTCCAGTACCTTGGGCCCGGCAATGGAGCCTTCCTTGTTCACATGTCCAATGACGAATACAGTGATTCCCTCTCCTTTTGCGAGCTGCATCAGTGACATGGTACAGCACTTTACCTGACCTACACTGCCTGGAGAAGTAGTCTGCTCCTCGTCGTACATGGTCTGAATAGAGTCCACAATAAGTACATCGGGTTTTAACTCATGGACGGACTCCAGAATATTCTCCAGACTAGTTTCAGCCAGCAGATAAAGGCTCTCACTGCGGACGCCTAACCGCTCGGCCCGCAGCTTGATCTGCCGTTCAGACTCTTCGCCGGATACATAGAGCACTTTGGAAAAGCGGCAAAGATTATCGCAGATTTGAAGCATCAGCGTAGACTTTCCAATCCCCGGAGCACCGCCCACCAAAACCAGAGATCCCTGAACAGCTCCGCCGCCCAAGACACGGTCCAACTCACTCAGGCCTGTGGGGAATCGCAGTTCATCTGTGGTTTCGACCTCTGCAAGAGATTTAGGACGACTGACAGAACTCCCTCTGACAGATATCCCCTGAGCCACAGGACTCCCTTTCTTTTTGGCCTCTTGGGGCTGTTCCACCATAGTATTCCAGCTCCCGCAGGCAGGACACTTCCCTACCCATTTGGGCGTTTCATTGCCGCATTCCGTACAATAAAAAATCGTTTTAGCCCTCATTTTGGAATGGTTCCTCCAAATTTGTCTCAGAATAACCAAGATAAGCTCCCGCCAGTGCAGTTGCGATTTTGGTTTGATAGCCACTGGTTTGAAGCAGGACGTCCTCATCCGGGTTGGATAGAAAGCCGCATTCTACCAAGATAGCCCGGCAGGTAATGTGGTTCATGAGATAAACGGTATCTGGGATTTTAGCAGCTTTCCGCCCGTTTTCAGGATCCAATACCACGCGCAGTGTCTCTTGTGCAAATTTGGCAAAGGGCAGGCTCGACGCCTCGCTTGCATAAAAGACCTGTGCACCGTGATATTTCGAACTGCCGCTGTAGGTATTCTGGTGGATACTGATGAGGGTTGCATTGGGAGTTTCCTCAATGATTTTTACCCGGTTATGAAGATCCGACACTTTTTTTTGACGTAGCGTCTCGGAGCCGGGATCATGAAGGGACACATCCTTTTCCCGAAGCATGATGACATTGGCCCCATAAAGGCCTAGAATGGAGTCCAGCCGCTTCGCAACGGCCAAATTGATGCTGCTCTCCACTGTCCCGGAAGGCGAGACGGCTCCCCCGTCCTCACCGCCGTGTCCGGCATCGATTACGATTGTCTCGGCTGAGAATCGGTCGGGATGCGCCATGGCAGGCACCGTGTTTCCCTTCCAGAGAAAAAGATAATAGCAGGTACTTAACGTTAATATACTCAGCAAGGCGACAGAAAAAATGCGTTTCTCAAAGATCTGTTTCACTGTGGACACCCCCTCTCTGCACTCTATGAGAGGGAGGCATCCGATATGTATTACACCTCAGGCAGGGGTTCCGCAGGGGAACGCTTGTTTAATATCTTTCGGATGGTCAGCAGGTAGACCACGACAGATACCAACGCTCCTCCAAAATCTGAAATGGGGCCGGTAAAGAAGACTGCCTCCGCTCCAAAGGCGGCGGGAAGGGCAAACAGACTTACAAAGTAGATCAGCTTGCGCCAAAATGAGAGCGGCAGCGCGGCCTGGACCACCCCCATTCCAGTAAAGCCATCCACAATTTCATACTGTATCCCCAAGGGGATGATGCCCAATGTATAAATTCTTATGGCGCGCGAAGCCAACGCCACATATTCCGGTTCACGTGTGAAAATCAAAACAAACAAGTGAGGAGCCAGTTGGGCAAACAAGAACAAGAGTGCAGTGAAGGAGACGCAGAGCAGGATAATATACTTTTGCGCCTTGAGCACCCGGTCTGGCCGCCTCGCTCCATAGTTAAAGCCCAGGATGCTCTGCGTGCCCCCCGTGATGCCGCCTAACGGCATGGTAACCATCAGCATAAAGCTCTGCATAATGGTGCAGCAGGTAATCAAGATATCCCCCTGTCCAGGGCCTCCATATCGCTGTAGCACAGCATTCATGGCAATGATCATCCCATTATCAATGGCAATAATCAGAAAGGATGTGAAGCCCACGGTCAGAACCGAACGGACGACCTTGAGTTGGTAGCCGCCAAATGTAATCCGAATCGGCGGGCGCTGTCCGAACAGGAAGAGAAGTACATACGTGCATGACGCCATTTGGGAGAGAACGGTAGCCAAGGCCGCCCCTTTTACCCCCATACCCAAGCTGAAAATAAAAATCGGATCGAGAATAATGTTGAGCACCGCGCCCAAAAGGACCGAGCGCATCCCTGTGTTTGCAAATCCCTGGCAGACGATAAATTGATTCAATCCGGAAGACATCAGGGCAAAGACTGTGCCTAGGAGATAGATTGTGATATAGTCCTTTGCGTATGGGAATGTCAATGCACTGGCGCCAAACCACATCAGGAGCCGTTCCCTCCAGACAAGCGCCAGCGCGGTCAGCAGAGCGGACAGGGCGGCAAGCATCAAAAAGCAATTGGAGAGGATTCTTTGCGCCCCCTCCCGGTCTCCCTCTCCCAGCTTGATGCTCATCAAAGGGGCACCGCCTACCCCGACTAAAAAGGCAAATGCCCCAACCAGGTTCACAATCGGACCGCAGATTCCAACGCCGGCCAGGGCTGTATCGCCGATCTCCGGGATATTCCCGATGTACATCCGGTCCACGATGCTATAGAGTACGCTGACGAATTGCGCCAACATGGAGGGCAGCGCTACACGCAGGACAAGCTGCTTGATGTCGTCTCTGCCCAGGTCATTTACATGCTGCAAAAATTTTTTCTCCCCTAAATCATATTCACCGTGGGCCATTATACCACACCCGCGCTTCAAAAGCAAAATGGTTTCCGGCTTTAAAACGTCAGGTTCCCTTTTGCACCATGTCACATAAGATAAAACGGAGGGGAACTCTGCCGTACAGAGTGTTCTCTCTGAAACCATAGAAGGAGGAATCCTGAATTGTACCCTGACAATGCACCGAACCCCGCCACATGCAGCGATAACTGCGGCACACTGCCCGAATGTGCCCCTCTGGCGGTACCATATGTCCCCTTTCAGCAAAACAATCCAAAGCGATATTCCCAAATGGATGCCCTCAATAATGGGACGCTTTATCCCGGCTTAAATCTCCCCTTCCGTGCCAAAGTCAACGCGGCCAGCCTGCCGCAGACGCCTATGACGGAACTGCAAGCGCTGGAATTTGTGCTCCAGGAACTGGCGCTCTATCTGGATACGCATCCCTCTGACGGCGAGGCCTTCGAGCTTTTCCGCCAGTATGCCGCTCTGGAGGAGACCGCGCGGGCCGACTATGTAGAGATCGGCGGCCCCATTATGCGCGGCGAAACCGCCAGGAGCAAGACCTACACTTGGCTCCAGGATCCGTGGCCCTGGAACTACACAGAGAAGGAGGGCAAATAAATGTTTTCTTACGAGAAGAAACTACAGTATCCAGTGAAAATCAAGACGCCCAATCCCAAACTGGCGTCCTTCATTATCAGTCAGTATGGCGGACCGGATGGCGAACTCGGCGCATCTTTACGCTATCTGAGCCAGAGATACGCGATGCCCTACGCCGAACTGAAAGGCCTTTTGACCGACATTGGTACAGAAGAACTGGGGCATTTAGAGATGATTGGCGCCATCGTCCATCAGCTCACGCGGAACATCAGCGACACCGATGCTCGTATTGCTGAGTTTGCCCCCTACTTTGTGGACCATACCACAGGGGTCTATCCGACTGCGGCCTCCGGTTTTCCCTGGAGCGCCGCCTCCATGGCTGTAAAAGGCGATGTAATCGCCGACCTTACCGAGGACATGGCCGCGGAGCAAAAGGCCAGAGTCACCTACGATAACATTTTACGCCTTTGTGATGATCCGGACGTTACCGACGTAATCCGGTTCCTCCGTGAGCGGGAGGTCGTCCACTTCCAGAGATTTGGTGAAGCGGTCCGCCTGGCAAAAGAAAAAATGGATCAGAAAAATATTTACTTCACCAATCCCGTTACAGACAAATAATCCCCTTCAGGCCGAAAGCGGCGCAAGGCCGATCGCCTTGCGCCGCTTTGAAATAAGAGAAATCTATTCCGCCTTATGGACGCCATCCGGATGTGAAGCCGCCCACAGCGCTCCAGCGGTGACTGCCCAGTGTTCAGCTGCATCCTTACATTTTCCGCAGAGGGTATGTACATCCTCCGGTGCAGCGAGATCCGTAGACTTTGCTGCGCTCTGATCCACCATGTCCGCCAGCCGTCCATAGTTATCCAGCAGCGGGCAAGGACGCAGATGATTTTGATTGAAAGGCTGATTGTCATGATAGGCCATAAAGAGCGGAGATTGATAGGCCTCCAGAAGGGTTTTATTGTGGATATTGGAGTCTGAATAATGGATAAACGCACAGGGTTCAATGTCCCCCGCCGCATTGATGTGGCAGTAGTGCCGTCCGCCGGCAATACACCCCTCCACATACTCTCCGTCATTCCAGAAATCCAGCGTAAAGATGGGTTTGGAATCCCGGAATTTTCGAATTTGATGGTACATAAACTCCCGCTGCTCGGCAGTGACCATCAACTCCGGCACCGCGTCGGCGCCGATCGGCATATATGTGAAGAACCAAGCAAACTTTGCCCCCCACTCCACCATCTTGTCAAAATAGGCCTCGCTGCCGATAACATCCACATTGGCGCGAGTATAGCAGCAAGAGACGCCGAAGGGCAGCTTTTTGCGCTTGAGTATCTCCATGGCGCGCATCACAGCTTGGAAAGTGCCATGCCCTCTCCTGGAATCTGTCGCCTCTTCAAAGCCTTCTACGCTGATAGCGGGGACAAAATTCTTGACACGCAGCATCTCGTCGGCAAATGCCTCATCGATCAGCGTCGCGTTGGTAAAAGACATAAATACACAGTCGGGATGGCGTTCGCAGAGGGTAATGATATCCTTTTTCCGAACAAGCGGTTCGCCGCCGGTATAGAGATACATGTAGGTACCCAACTCCGTACCCTGGCGGATGATGGAGTCCATCGTATCCAAGTCCATATTCATCTTATTGCCGTATTCCGCCGCCCAGCAGCCTGTACAGTGAAGATTGCAGGCAGAAGTGGGGTCCATCAGGATAGCCCATGGGATATTGCAGCCGTACTTCTCACGGTTGTCACACTCTTTTGGGAACCCGATCAGCGCCGAGTTCACAATAAAATTTTCAAAAAGCGTCTTACGAACTCCGTCGTCGATGTCTGTCCACAGACTTTTAATCAGACGATACCAGTTGTTGTCCGGATCCTCGATCACCTTCCGGGCCTGCTTCCGGGCAGCAGCAAAGACATCTTTTCCCGCAAACTGATCTACCCAGTCCATAATTTTCGGCAGATTCCGATCCGGGTCCTTGTCCAAATAGTCGTACATGATGGACATGCCTGTTTTTTTAACCCGATCCATCAGTCCCATGCAGAATCACTCCTTTTTGAATGCAAAAACATTTCGAAACTGCTTTCGCTTTCGTAGTTCTATTATAAAGCGAATTTTTAAGGACTTCCATAGACAAAACAGGGAAACTGTGTCACAGGACGCAAGATTTCTGGATATGATCTATGTGCCGATCATATCCAGAAACTCCTGCTCAGAGAGCACAGGGACCCCCAGCGTACGAGCCTTTTCCAGTTTGGAGCCCGCCTCTTCTCCGGCCACCACATAGCTGGTTTTTTTGGAGACGGAAGAGGACACCTTCCCGCCCAGCGCCTCAATACATGCTCCGGCTTCAGAACGGCTGAAATGAGCCAGTGTCCCCGTAAGGACAAAGGTTTTTCCGGCAAGCTGATCTCCTGTGCTCTGCGCGCTGCTTGCCATATTCACACCCGCATCCTTCAGCGCAGAGATTAGGTGTTCCGCCTGAGGACTATGGAGCCACGCAACCAGACTCCGCGCCGTAATTTCACCAATATCGTTTACCTCGGTGAGGGTTTCCACCGTCGCCCCGCGCAGTGCGTCCAACGTACCAAAACGGGCGGCCAGGACCTTGGCCGCCTTCTGTCCCACCTGTCGGATACCAAAGGCGAACAAGAGACGGGAAAGGTCGTTCTGCTTGGAACGCTCAATAGCGTGGATCAGGTTTTCCGCGGACTTTGGTCCCATTCGCTCCAATTTGGCAACTTCATCGATCCGCAGGGTGTAAAGGTCTCCCGGAGCCTTCAACAGACCGGCGTTTACCAGACTCTCCACCACGGCCGGTCCCAGCCCTTCAATATCCATGGCATCCCTAGATGCAAAATGCGTTAGATTTCTCAGGAGCTGCGCCGGACACTCGGCGCCGGTACAGCGAATGGCCGCTCCCTCCTCGTCCCGTACTACCGGGGCGCCGCAGACAGGACATTTCCCCGGCAGATGATAGGGGGCTGAATTTGGAAGGCGTTTTTCCTTTATAACTCTTACTACCTCGGGGATGATTTCTCCGGCCTTCTGGACCAAAACGGTATCTCCGATCCGAATATCCTTTTCTGCAATATAGTCCTGGTTGTGCAGACTGGCGCTGGTGACTGTGGTGCCGGCCAGACGCACTGGGCTCAAAGTGGCTTTTGGCGTCAGAACACCGGTGCGCCCCACTTGGACCATGATATCAAGGACCGTAGCCTCCTTTTGCTCCGGCGGGTATTTAAACGCTGCAGCCCAGCGTGGAAACTTTGCGGTACTGCCCAATTCTACACGCTCTGAAAGGGAATTTACCTTTACAACTGCGCCGTCAATGTCGTAGGGGAATTGAATCCGGTTATCTCCAATATCTTCCACCTGTTTCTGGGCCTCACGTATCGTCTGACAGATCTTACGGGGAATCACTTTGAATTTCATCTGCTCCAGAAAATCCAGCGTTTCTGAATGCGTCTGGAACGAGCGGCCCTCCATATACTGGATATTGAAAAGGACAATGTCCAAACGGCGGGCCGCTGCGATTTTAGGGTCCAATTGCCGGAGCGAACCCGCAGCGGCGTTGCGGGGATTTGCAAAAAGGGATTCTCCGTTTTGTTCCCGCTCTTCATTGAGTTTTGCAAATACGGTGCGTGGCATGAACACCTCTCCGCGGACAATGAGGCTGGGCAGTCGTTGTGGCAGCAACATGGGAATGGATTTGATGGTACGAAGATTTTCGGTGACATCCTCTCCCACCAGCCCATCCCCGCGGGTAGCGCCCCTGACAAAAAGGCCATCCCGGTATTCCAGCGCCACAGAGAGGCCGTCTACTTTGGGCTCCACCGTATACTCCACATCCCCAACGCTCTCATGGACGCGCTGGTCGAAGTCGGAGAGTTCTTCCATGGAAAACACATCCTGAAGACTTTCCAGCGGAACACGGTGGCGGACCTCTTCAAATCCGGAGACCGCCTCTCCCCCCACCCGCTGGGTGGGAGAATCCGGTGTGATATACTCCGGGTATGCCTTCTCCAGCTCCTCTAAACGCCGGAGCCGGTGATCATAATCGTAATCGCTCATGGTAGGGCGATCCAAAACATAGTATTCATAGCCGGCCTCGTTGAGCGCGGCACGCAACTGTTCAATCTCCTGTTTTACATCCATGGGAGGTCTCCTCTTCTGTCTTGTATATCACTTTACAGGCTTTTGCCCACCGCGGTCTCCGTCCGGCCAAGGTCCGATATAGTGCATATCCAATTGCTGTGCCCAACGTGTTGAGCCAAAGGTCGTCGATATCGGTGCTGCGTCCCAGGGGAAGCTGGCACAACTCGATGGTGAGTGAGGTGCAGGCTCCGATCAGCAGTGCGATCCGAAAGGTAATTCTGTGCCAAAGCAGTGCGGGGCAAAATCCTAAAGGCAAAAACATAACAATATTTCCCAGGAAACTAATCCAAAATCCCATCCAGATTCCGGCATGCAGCTCTGAGGCCAGGTCCGCAATTATTTGGAACGGGATTAGATTGTAGTGCAGTCCTCCGGAAGATTTTCCGGAGGACTGCACGATCAGCGCAAAAAGCCCCGCAAGAAAAGCGGTGAAGAGCATCAAGCAAAGCTCATGCGCGGCGCTTGTGCCCATATTGTTTCGAGAAAGTCTCCTGCGCCGTAGAGGCAGTGTCGCCGCGCAGAACAGCACCCCGAAGCACCCAGCGGGGAACATTTTGACCATATAAGTTCCGATCACTGCAATCTCGCGCAAAGTACCGCCTCTCTTATGTTCCAAGCTGCAAGTAAGTGTCCGGTACTGCACCCACGATAACAGTTTCCGCCACGGGGACCTGTGCGGTGACCTCGGTCCGTAGGGTATCCCCGGGCAGCAGGATGTCCACAGCGACGGACACATTCAGCAGGATCTGATGCCGGGTCTGGTTGATCCCGGCATAGTCGAACTGATTGTGAAATTCCGCATGGGCGGAACCCACGGCCACCACTTCCACTGGCAGAGATATGCCCCTTCCGGAAAGAAAGTTAATCCCTGTCAGGTTTCCCACCGGAATTGCAAGCTGCTCCTGATCCAGGGTATCCACGGCTGTGACCACAGCGCTGAGAATACTCGTCCGGAGTCGGTTGAGCTCCGCCATATTGCTGGTAAGGGCGGTCACGCGCCCCGTACTGTCCTTTTCCATAGAGATGAGATCTCCGTAGGTGATCCCAACGGAGGATATCTCATTGGCGATGGCGCCATCCAGCGTCTGCGTAACCGTATTGGTCACCTTTGCCGTGGCCATAGCGTTCAGGATTGGATGCAGCCTGATTTCCAGGTATCCGATGAGGAGGAGCGCAAGGCTCACCCCGAGCAGTCCGCTGAGCAGCAGTCCATGCGCCTTTCGGGCTTGGGGCGGTCCCCGTCGCCTGAATCGGGGAAATCCCCATCTGTGCCAAGTCCGCATATATAAGGTCACCCCCATATGCAGACTTTATGCGCACACCGGCTTGTATCAGTCCTTTAAAAGTTCCTCCACGGCCAAAAGCACGCCCGCTTTCCCGGATTCATAGGTGAGGCCGCCCTGAAGATAGAGGGTATAGGGCTCACGCATGGGAGCGTCGCAGGAGAGCTCGATGGAAGCCCCCTGGATAAAAGCGCCAGCCGCCATGATGACAGGGCAGTCATAGCCCGGCATATCCCAGGGCTCCGGCGTCACGTAGGAGTCGACCGGCGCCCCCATCTGGATACCTTTGCAAAACTTTTTCAGCTTTTCCGGCTCACCGAAATGAATCATCTGAATGATATCGTGCCGCGGCGCACTGGAGGCGGGCTCAGCCCGATAACCAAGCAGTTCCATCGTCTTGGCGGCAAATACAGCGGTCTTTACCGCCTGAGCCACGGTGTGGGGTGCAAGGAAAAGTCCCTGATAGAGCAGACGATTGTTTCCCAAAGTAGAGCCGCATTCTCTGCCGATTCCAGGCGTAGTGAGGCGCATAGAGGCCGCCTCCACCAGATCGCGGCGTCCGGCGATGTATCCCCCGGTGGGCGCAAGACCGCCCCCCGGGTTTTTGATGAGGGACCCCACGACCAGATCCGCCCCGGCCTGTGTTGGTTCACGCTCCTCCACAAACTCTCCGTAGCAGTTGTCTACCAAGATATTGACCCCAGGGTTGGCGCTGCGAATGGCGGCGCACAGCGTTCCAATTTCATCCACAGAGAGAGAAGCTCGGGTCGCATATCCCCTTGAGCGCTGGATCAGCACCGTACTTACGGAGGGGGCCTTTACCGCCTCCACGATTCCCTCCACATCCGGGCGGTCCTCGGGGGTGACATCTACCTGACGGTAGTTTACGCCATACTGCTTGAGCGATCCTGGGCCTTTATCCACCACTCCGATCACGCCTAAAAGGGTATCATAAGGAGCGCCCACCGCCGAAACCAGAGTATCTCCCGGCTTCAGCGCGCCAAAAAGCGCGCAAGAGATGGCATGTGTGCCGTTGACAAAGCCGATTCGGACCAGAGCATCTTCCGTCCCAAAAAGGTCCGCAAAAATGGCGTCCAACTGGTCACGGCCCAGGTCATCGTATCCATAGCCGGTGGTCCCGGCAAAATAGGACTCCGCCACCCGATGTCTCTGGAAGGCGGCCAGGACCTTCTGGGTATTCTCCTCCGCAATGGCGTCAATGCGTGCAAACTGTTCCCCCAGTGCCGCCTGCGCCTCCCTGCCCAATGTGCGGACGTGATCGCTTATCTGTAATGGCATTTCCCTTTTCACACTCTGCTTTCCTAATAGTTTTATTATAGACTGGCTTCTGCAAAAGCGCAAACCAGCCGGGCACAGGCCTCTACATCGCCGCGGTCCACCATCTCTTGCGGAGTATGGACATATCGGCATGGGATGGAAATTCCACCGGTCAGTACCCCCATCTTCGTGGTATAGATGCTTCCGGCATCGGTGCCGCCGGATCGGATGACATCCATCTGGACATCGATCCCCCGCTCCCCGGCCAGCGCCGATAATTTGGAGACCATTTCAGGGTGACATATGATGGAGGAGTCCATGACCTTGATCGCCGCGCCTCCGCCCAGCCTGCTGCTGCTGGAGTGCTTACTGCCCAATTCATCGGCGGATACGGTCACGTCCACTGCAATGCCGTAGTCCGGATCGATGGCGTAGGCTGCGGTTTTCGCCCCGCGCAGCCCCAGCTCCTCCTGGACGGTAAATACAAAATAGAGATCGTTCTCGATCTTTTGGAACTGCTCCATCGCCATCAGAAGGACAATGCAGGAAATGCGATTGTCCATGTAGGGGGAGACCAGACGGTCTCCCGCGCCAAAGGTGGGAGTATCATAGACCGCGGTATCGCCAATGCCCACCATTGCGCGTGCCTCCTCTTCGTCATGGGCCCCAATGTCAATATAGAGATCCTCCAAAGTCATTTCCTTGGGCTCGACACCCTCGTTCAGGCAGATCACGCCCCGCACTCCGTTTTTAAAGCGTACAGGTGTGGCGATCAGGTCAGGCGCATGGAGGCCGCCCACTTTGCAGAAGCGGACAAAGCCCTCCTTCTCAATATAGGTGGCGATGAAGCCGATGGAGTCCATATGGGCTGCAAACAGGACCCGTGACCCAGCACCCTTCTTGTGGGCAATCAGATTCCCCATGGTGTCCCGGCGGCACTCGTCTACAAAGGGCATGGCCAGCTTCTCCAGCAGCGAAGCCACCTCTGCTTCGTCTCCAGAGGGGCCGTGACAGGCATTTAAGCTTTGCAGCGTTTTTAAAATATCCATTTCCTATCCTCCCGTATTATAAGCATGCGACGGCTTCGATCCACTTCCTCGCCAAAGCATGCATATGATCAAAATCCTGGACGCAAGCCACACTGGATGGCGCGTGCAGATAGCGCACGGCCACGGACATTGCCGCCACCCTGACGCCCTCCTTGGTACGTTGGACGGCAGATGCGTCGTTGCCGCCCGAGATGCCGCTTTTCAACTGCCATGGAATCTGGTGCTTTTCGCCCAGCTCCCGCATCAGCTCAAAAAGTTCGCGGTCGTATACCGTGCCTCCGTCCATGAACGAGAGAACCGGACCCCTTCCGGGGACGGCCACCTGTCTGTGGCTGTCGGTTCCTGGCAGATCTGCCGCCGTGGTCCCCTCCAGGACCAGCGCGATCTCCGGCGTCACGGAAAAGGCGGCCCCAAAAGCCCCTCGGGTCCCCACTTCCTCCTGTGTGGAAAATACGAAGGTACAGTCCATGGGAAGCTCCTCTTCCAGGAGCTTGAGCATAACGGCACATCCCACCCGGTCGTCAATTGCCTTCGCTTTAAACATCCCGTATCCAAATTCCACAGCATCGCTCTCAAAGGCGACCAGAGCCCCCAGCGAGACTGCGGCTTCCGCGTCTGCCCGGTCCCTGGCTCCGATGTCAATATACATATCTTCAAATTTGGGGACGTTTTTTTCCTCTTCCGCACTGACCAGATGATACGCCTTGAGACCGATTGCGCCCTGGACCCGTCCCAGGCCCACGCTGACCCGTTTGCCGATCACGACCCTGGGATCGATCCCGCCTACCGGAGCAAATTTCAAATATCCGTCCTCTGTGATGTCATTGACGATAAAACCGACTTCATCCATGTGGGCGGTCAGCATCAGCTTGTTTCCGGTGGCCTTCGCCCCTTTTTTGAATACAATGAGGTTGCCCAGGGCGTCGGTCCGCATCGCTTCGGCATAAGGGGCAGCCTTTTCACGGATAAAGGCCCGGACTTCATCCTCTCCGCTGGAGACGCCGTTGAGCAGGCACAATTCCTTTACAAGACTCAGCATATGCTTCCGGCCTCCTTCCCCAAATGTTCGGCAAAGGCGGCCAAGAGCTGCGCTGTCTGCTCGATATCCGCCAGGTCCAGCACCTCGATAGGGCTGTGCATATATTTCAGCGGCAGGGATACCACAGAGGTAGCCACACCTTCGCGGACTATCTGCATGTGCCAGCCATTGGTGCCCGTGTGCCCCTCCATGACCTCCAGATCATAGGGAATTCCAAGCTCACGAGCCTTGACGACCATACGCTCCGTCATCCAGCGCGTCATATTGGGCCCCACTCCAATTTGTGGGCCGCCGCCGATATTGCTGCGGCGGCCCTTTCCCATATCGGGCGTCTTGGCATGTGTGACGTCCACCGCCACACAGTAATCGGGATGTATCCCGTAGGTCCCCACCTTGGCCCCCGCTCCGCTGACCTCTTCCCGGGTGCTGCCCATCACATAGAGGTCAACATCCAGCGGCTTGTCCTTCAAAAGCTCCGCCGTCCGCAGGAGGATGGTAAAGCAGGACCGGTCATCCATAGATTTGCCGCAGAGCCTTCCGTTCTTCAAATCGAAGCATCCGCCGCGAAAGACCATAGGAGTGCCGATGGGAACTGTACGCTCGGCTTCTTTTTGGTCCATACCGATATCTACGCGCAGCTCAGAAATTGGGATGGCCTTCTTGGTATCCCCCGGCTTGAGCACATGGGGCGGCAGACAGGTCACCACGCCTAAGATAGAGGGATGCGTGAGCACGGTGAGTTCCCGGTCCGGCAGCATGCGGGGATCTACTCCGCCGATGGTGCGGAAACGGAGAAATCCATCCTCAACTCCGGTCACCATCAGGCCGATTTCATCTAAATGAGCATCCAAAAGCAAGCGGGGGGCTCCCGGCTTGCCACAAAGACGCACCCCCACCGCATTTCCGAAGCGGTCTACATTGGCTTCGTCCAGGAAGGGCCGCATCAGCTCGGCCGCCTGCTCCGCTACAGGGTGCTCAAAGCCTGAAGGACCTGCCATAGCACTCAGTGTACCAAGTGTCTCTCTGATATTCAAAGTCTTCCCTCCTTGGCGGGAAACTCGTCGTTCCGCCGTCTGAATTGTCCGTATATCCACGTGCCCTTGGAACCGGGCCTACAGCTCATAGATGATCTTCTTGAATGCTTCGCCACGCTGGGCAAAGTTTTTGAACTGGTCAAACGAGGCACAGGCCGGTGAGAAGAGGACCACATCCCCTGGCTGGGCCATACCGTGGGCTGCCATCACAGCGGCGCTGAAATCCTCATATTGGGAGATGGACGGCTCGCCACGGTATTCCGCGCATTCCCGGACCGCCGCACTGATCTTATCCGCCGTGGCGCCGGTGAGGACCAGATGCTTCACATGAGCGACCACCTCGGGCCCCAGCACATCAAAGGGGATATGCTTGTCATACCCTCCGGCAATCAGAATGACCTTGTCCGGGAAGGAGCGCAGTCCGGCGATGGTCCTGGAGGGGCTGGAGGCGATGGAGTCGTTGTAATACCGCACGCCGTTCCGCGTGCGCACCAGCTCGATACGGTGCTCCACCCCGCCAAACTCCGCGGCAAACTTGCGGATCACCTCGTCGGGCACCATGCCGTCTACTGCGGCGATGGCGGCCATGTAGTTCTCCACGTTATGCTCACCCGGGAGAAGGATCCCGTCCAGAGGGAGAACCGATCTCCTGCCCTGATCGTTGGCGACCCAGATCGCGCCATCCTTCCCATACACACCTTGGGAGAGCTCCTGCCTGAGGCTGAAGGAGACGGCCCGGCCGGGGGTCTCCTCGAGAAACTCACGTGTAATCTCATTATCATAGTTGAATACGACGCGGTCCGCTGTACCCTGATGCAGAAAAATATTTTTCTTTGCCGCAGTATACTCCTCCATGGACGTGTGCACATCCAAATGGTTGGGCGCAAGATTGGTGACCACTGCGATCTCAGGACTCAGGTCCATGGTCATCAGTTGGAAGGAGGAGAGCTCCAGTACGGCCCAATCGTCCGGCTCCATCCCGTCTGCGTCGGCCAGAAGGGGGCGGCCAATATTGCCGCCTACAAAAGTATGATAGCCGGCCGCTTTTAAAAGCGAGGCAATGATCGTCGTCGTGGTGGTCTTTCCATCGCTTCCTGTGACCCCAATGGTATGGCATGGGCAGACTTGGAAAAACGCTTCCATTTCAGAGGTGATCATGCTGCCCTTTGCCTGGGCCGACAAAAGTTCGGGAACATCGGGGCGCAGCCCGGGTGTGCGGAAAATCACATCCTGATCCAGACCTTTCAGATAGTCAGGCCCCAGGCGCAATTCGGCCCCCAGACTCTCCAGCTCCTCCGCCAAGCCGCCGAAATCCTCGCGGCGATTCTTATCGCAGGCGGTAACGCGGATTCCTGTCCGCAACAGCATTTTAATAAGCGGCGTGTTGGATACGCCGATGCCGATCACAGCCACTGTTTTCCCCTTGAGCCCGGCCAGATATTCTTTGAGCGTCATTTGCACTGCCGTTCCCCCTTTTGATCGTAATATCGTAAAATTTATTATATCTTATTGCGCAGAATATTTCAATCGAATTGACAGTGTGCTTCTCTTCCGATATAATAAAACACTGCAAGCAGGCTGGACAGCCACGTGGACAGTGCCGAAAGGCCGTTCATGAGGAAAGTCCGGGCTCCACAGGGCAAGGATAACGGGTAACGCCCGCCGGAGGCAACTCTAGGAAAAGTGCAACAGAGAGATACCGCCTCGCCCCTTGAATGCGCTTTCTGTAAGGACTTTGTTTTTGCGGGAACATGCGTCGGCGAGGTAAGGGTGGAAAGGTGAGGTAAGAGCTCACCCGATGGCTGGAGACTGCCCATCGATGTAAACTCTATCCGGAGCAACACCGTGGAGGGACACACGGCCGGCCCGGCCGTCCCGGGGAGGTGGCTGGAACGCGTTGGCAACAGCGCGTCTAGATAGATGGCTGTCTTAAATGACAGAACCCGGCTTACAGGCCTACTTGCATACAGGAAGCGGCGGGGAGCATATCCCCGCCGCTTCTCTTTTTCTTTCTAGCAAAAAGATCCATCCCTAAGCTCAGTAGCTCAGTCCTGCTCCCAGTTGTGGTACACGTTCTGCACATCGTCATTCTCTTCCAACAGATCGATGAGCTTCTCCATGTTTTTGATATCCTCTTCTTTTTCCAGCTTCACATAGTTCTGCGGGACCATATCCACTCCGGCGGAAAGGAAGGCATATCCCTTCTCTTCCAACTTAGCCAAGACCTCGCCGAAGGAATCCGGCGTAGTAGTGATTTCAAAGCACTCCTCATCCGCCTGCATATCGTCGGCGCCGCTGTCCAGAGCGTCCATCATAACGGTATCCTCATCCAAGTCTTCCCTCTCAATGACGATAACACCCTTCTGATCAAAGGACCAGGAAACACAGCCGGTAGCGCCCAGCCCCTTTCCGTACTTGTCCAAAAGATGGCGCACCTCCGGAGCCGTACGGTTACGGTTGTCTGTCAGCGCCTCCACGATCACGGCGACGCCGCAGGGGCCGTAGCCCTCATAGACTACGCTCTCAAAATCGTCGGCGTTCCCGGAGCCAAGCGCCTTGTCAATGGTCCGCTTGATGTTATCATTGGGCATATTGGCGGCTTTGGCCTTGGCAATCACGGTGGCCAGTCGGGAGTTATTGTTGGGGTCCCCGCTGCCGCCCTGTTTCACTGCCACGATCATCTCACGGGCGATCTTTGTAAAGATCTGAGAACGCTTCGCGTCGGCTGCCCCTTTGGTCTTCTGAATATTATGCCACTTGGAATGTCCTGACATTGGATTCGTCCCCTTCTAGAAATCTCAAAATTAGCTAAAATATTTTACCATACCGGCGTCTGTAACGCAACCCCTCACAAGTAGGAAAAAACCTCTTTATGACGCTGAGAAAGCATGACCTCCACGCCTGGAAATATATTGCGCAACTTTTGGGCCAAAATCGGGCAAATCACATTTTCCGTTGGAAAATGTCCTGCGTCGATGAGATTGACGCCCTCCGCCTTGGCGTCCAAAAAAATATTATATTTTACGTCTGCGGTAACAAAGGTATCACATCTCAGCTTGCAGGCCAAGGACAGCATATCCCCGCAGGCGCCGCCGCCAACGGCCACCCGATAGACGGGACGTCCCGCGTCCACATAGCGTACCCCATTTGCCCCCAGCGCCTTTTTTACCTGTGCGGCATAGGCTGCCGCATCCATGCCTGTTCCAGTCCGCAGCACACCGGTGCGACCAATCCCGATCACCGCCCCCGCGCGGTCTGTGCCGGACGGTTCCAACACGGTGCACTCCGTCAGGCCCAAGGCATCGGCCAGCGCGTCGTTGACGCCGCCCACCGAGGCGTCCAGATTCGTGTGTGCACAAATTGCGGCAATTCCCCGCTCCGCTAGGGCCAATACGATTCGTCCTACCGAGGTCTCGTCGGTAATGCTGCGGGCAGGATGAAAAATAATGGGATGGTGGGAGACAATGAGTTCAACTCCCCGCTCCACGGCCTCCCAGACGACCTCTTCCGTAATATCCAGCGACACCAGCAGCCGTGTGACCTGCTGCTCTCCCCTGCCCACCAGAAACCCGGCGTTGTCAAAATCCATTTGTGCAGCAAAGGGGGCGATCTGATCCACAGCAGCGTAGACATCCTTCACCGTTGCCATGCTATCCATTCCTCCTTCATCTGTTTTAATTCCGAAACAAGACCTCTCCAACGCTTTGCTCTCTCCTGGTCCTTCAAACGCGCAGAACATCCCAAACCTTCCAGGGCCCGTTCGGCTCTGGAAAGCATCATCGACAGATACTCCCCTCTGTAAGGTGACGTCATGTCGCGGTCCTGTTTCCCACACCATTCTTCTGCGGGCGTCAGCGGCGCCATCTCTCCTCCACGAGCTGTGAGCACCACATAGAGCTTGTCTTCACGGACCAATTCCTCCCGTTCGATGACAAAACCATTCCGCCATAGCCACCGCCGCAGATCAGGCACTGAAGTCATTGGTTGGAGGTAAAAAAGGCAGGTTCCCCCGGATGCCCATGGAGCATTCCCCAAAATAGAGGCAATGGTCTCACCGCCCATACCCGCGATTGCTATGGCATCGGCCTCCTCAGGTCCCAGGGGCGTCAATCCATCTCCCAAACGGAATGAAATACGCTCTGTCAGATCATGACGCGCAGCAGTCTGGCGCGCACGCGAAAGCGGTCCTTCCTTCAAGTCGGCCGCAATGGCGCTGGGGATCCTTCCGTGTTCCAGCAGCCAGACCGGCAGCCTGGCATGGTCTGTACCGATATCGGCAAAACGCGCACCCATCGGAACCTGGTGAGCAATTGCCAGCAGTCTGGGGGACAACTCAACAGGGCGCACAGAGACCACCTTCCTTTATGCATGATGCACGATAATCCTCTCAATCTCGATCACATAAAAACGGGGCGGCAGATTGCCGCCCCGTTTTTATGTGACGATCTTATTTTGCGGCGGGCACCAGCGCGTTGATCTTCTCCAACAGAGCGTCAACATCCACGCCATGGACCATGCAGGCCTGTTCCACAGTCTCCCCGCGGGAAGAGGGACAGCCCAGGCAGTGCATCCCGATGGACAGGAAAACCGGAGCGGTCTCCGGCGCAATATCCAGAATATCGCCGATGATGGTATCTTTGGTGATGGTAGCCATAAAATAAACCTCCAAAAAACTAGGATTTAGGATATGCTTTAGTATACCCTATCGTTCCCTATTTTTCAATAGGAATCGCAGTTTTTCTGGGAAACAAAATGTTGGATCATTTCTGCCTCGGTATGATCGCAAATCAAAAAAACAGGGGCGCCCTCATGAGCGTCCCTGTTTTTTATTGGCCTTACTTAGCGGCCCTGCTCCTCACGCATGCGAGCGAAGCACTCGCTGCAGTAAACAGGACGATCGGACTTGGGCTCGAAGGGAACCTTTGCCTCGCCGCCGCAGGCAGCACAAGTGGCGGTGAAGTACTCACGGGGGCCGCGGGCAGCCTGCTTGCGAGCGTCACGGCAGGCCTTGCAGCGCTGAGGCTCGTTCTGGAAGCCGCGCTCCGCATAGAACTCCTGCTCACCGGCGGTGAACACGAACTCCTGGCCGCATTCCTTGCATACAAGTGTCTTGTCTTCGTACATGATCTTTTCCCTCTCTTTGACTCGTTTGCCCAGGCCCGGAATAAACCGACAGTGCTGGGTCTGTAATATTGCGTTCAGCTCTCGCTGAAATCGCCGGAAAAAAGGTGCCGCGCTACTTTGCGCCGGATGCGCTGCACGGCGTTGTCCACCGCTTTCGGGGAACGGTTTACCTGTTCTGCAATCTCCACATAAGAATACCCGCGGAGATAGAGTTCCAGGATATTGGCCTCTAACCCGGATAACTGTCCCTTGAGCGTTCCAAGACGTTCCCGGCGCTCCTCCCTGCTGATCAACATATCTTCAGGATTTTGAAGCGGCTGCCGGGACGCGTTGAATGGATAACTGTCGGCAATCCCATCTAAAAGAGGGGGTTCGAAAGAGACATAGTGGTTGAGCGGAGTGTGCTTATCTCTAGATGCCGCCCGGATGGCGGACAGGATACGATTGCGGATACATATCTCAGCATAAGTCCGAAAGGCCGTACCCTTTTGGGGTACATACTCCCGGATGGCATTCAGCAGCCCCACCATGCCCTCCTGAATCAAATCTTCGCTGTCGCCCCCTGCGAGAAAATAAGGGCGGGCACAAATACGCACCAGACGATTATACCGCATCACAAGAGTCTCTTCTGCGATGCGGTCGCCTGATGCGGCTTGCAAACACAGGATCTCGTCGGTGAGCGAATTGGGGGTTTCTTCTGCTGGCTTCATTCCAAGGCTCCTTGTGTATTATAGGGCCGAAGTACCCGAAATGTCAAGTGTTTATGCAGATTATTTTAGGAATTTCAATGAAATCAAAGCTTTTTTATGAGATTTGCCAGTTCCTGTGCACGGCTGTCGGCGACTCCTTCCGTTTCAGCTTCCACCATGACCCGGATCAGGGCCTCCGTGCCGGAGGGGCGTACCAGGATGCGGCCATTCCCGGCCAGTGCCCTCTCTCCAGCCGCGATCGCGTCCTTCAGTTGTACAGAGCCCATGACCGCCTGCTTCTGGGCATTATCCGCAACCGCTACATTTACTAGCACCTGGGGATACTGCCGACAGTCCGCAACAAGCTTGGAAGCCGGCTGACGGGACTGATGAAGAATATTCAGAAACTGGAGCGCCGTAAGCTGTCCGTCACCGGTGGTGGCGTGCTCCAGAAAAATCATGTGGCCGGACTGTTCGCCGCCGAGCGAAAAGCCATTCTCCAGCATCCGCTCCAACACATTTCGATCTCCTACGTCGGTACAGACCACTTCCATATTATTTTCCGCTGCAAAACGGTGGAGCCCTATGTTGGACATAACTGTGGCAACAATGGTGTCTCCCGCCAGTTTTCCCCGGCTTTTCAGATAGCGACCGCAGACGGCCATAACCTGATCGCCGTCAATGGGTATGCCCGCTTCACTGACGGCCAAAAACCGGTCTGCATCCCCATCAAAGGCCAAACCCAAGTCGTAGCCTCCTGCCTTTACCATGGCCGCCAACCCCTCCAAGTGAGTGGAGCCACAGTTTGTATTGATGTTGATGCCATCGGGATCGGCATTGATGATGTCACAGTGAAGATCATCAAAGCGGTCAAAGAGCTGAGGCGCCGTCGCAGAGGCAGCGCCATTGGCGCAGTCGACAAGGATGCGAAGTCCGGCCAGGCCGTCCTCTACTGTGGACGCCAAATGATCAATATAGTCGTCCCGCGTCCGGTCTTCCGCATAAGTCACACGTCCGATCTCTCCGCCCGTTTTGAGGGAAACCTCCGCGCCGGAGAGAATGATATCCTCAATTTTCCCCTCCAGCTCGTCAGAGAGCTTAAAGCCCTGACCGTTAAAAATCTTAATGCCGTTGTGTTCAAAGGGATTATGGGAGGCAGAGATAACTACGCCTGCATCCGCCCCCTGATCCACTGTGATCCACGCCACTGCTGGAGTAGGAATGACGCCCAGATGGAGGACGTCGGCGCCCGCCGAACAAAGGCCGGCCACCAGCGCGCCCTCCAAAAGGTCAGAGGAGATACGCGTATCTTTTCCGATGGTTACCAAAGGCTTCTTTCCAGGCTTGCCCTCGCCCAGCACTTGCGCCGTGGCCAAGCCCACCTGAAAAGCCAGCGCGGCATCCAACCCGGCATTTACCACGCCCCGAATGCCGTCGGTTCCAAACAGTTTACCCATGGGTCAAAACTCCTTCTGGTTCAAAATTCGAGCTGTTCCTGTCCGAAATAGGACAAGCCCAAATGTTCATACGCCTTTCTGGTCACACAGCGCCCCCTGGGCGTGCGGGTGAGAAAGCCCATCTGCATGAGATAGGGCTCATAGACATCTTCCAAAGTGACGGACTCCTCATTGATGGTGGCCGCCAGAGTGTCCAGCCCTACCGGCCCCCCGCCGTAATTTTCAATGATGCTGTGAAGCATCCGGCGATCCACGGCATCCAATCCCAAATAGTCCACCTCCAGGGCGCTGAGCGCTTCGTCAGCCACCCTTCTGGTGATCACGCCCCCAGCCTTGACCTGAGCGAAATCACGGACACGGCGAAGCATCCGGTTGGCGATCCGAGGAGTACCGCGGGAGCGTTTGGCGATCTCCAGAGCGCCGTCCTCCTCGATAGGTACCCCCAGAATACCGGCGGAACGTGTGACGATCAGGCACAGTTCCTCCGGGGTGTAGAGCTCCAACCGGAGCGTGACGCCGAAACGATCCCGGAGAGGGGCGGAGAGCTGCCCGGCGCGGGTCGTGGCCCCAATCAGCGTAAACTTGGGCAGATCCAACCGGATCGAATTGGCCGAGGGGCCTTTGCCGACGATGATATCAATGGCGTAATCCTCCATCGCCGGATACAGGATCTCCTCCACAGAGCGGTTGAGGCGGTGGATCTCGTCTACAAATAAGATATCATTTTCATTGAGATTGGTGAGCAGAGCGGCCAGATCACCGGGTTTTTCGATCGCCGGTCCAGAGGTGATCCGGATATTGACACCCATCTCGTTGGCAATGATGCCGCTGAGTGTCGTCTTTCCCAGCCCCGGGGGGCCGTGAAGCAAGACATGATCCAGGGGTTCCTTACGCATTTTGGCGGCCTCGATGAAGATGGATAGGTTCCCTTTTGCCTTCTGCTGTCCAATATACTCACTGAGCGTTTGGGGACGCAGGGAATATTCCCCCTCATCTTCCCTCAGCAGCGAAGTCGCGACCAAGGGCTCCTCCGTCTCAAAACCACCGTCACTGGAAAAGTCGATGCTCATTCCGTTCGCCCCTTCCCCTATCTGTCTCCGGCCCCGGCATTATTTGACCATCCTTTTGAGGGCCTGACGAATGATTTCCTCCAATTTTTGGGACTCCATATCGACTCCCTTCAGGGCGACGGCAATTTCAGCCTGACTGTAGCCCAACACAGCCAAGGCGGCGGCGGCCTCAGTAGATTTATTTTCCGGAATGATCGTGACCCCGGTTCCCCCGTACTGTTCGCCGCCCGCTGATGTACCGAGCTGGCCTTTCGCCAGCTTATCCTTGAGCTCCAGAATGATACGCTGGGCAATTTTTTTGCCGATACCCTGAGCGACCGTAAGGGCCTTCTCGTCCCCTGTGATGATGCTCATGGCAAGCCCCTCTGGTGACGTGGCGGACAAAATGGAGAGCGCCGCCTTGGGCCCCACGCCGGATACCCCGATCAAAAGTTCAAAGCAACTGCGCTCCTCTTCTGTGGAAAAACCATAGAGATCAAACAATTCCTCGCGCACGTGGAGATAGGTATACAGCTTTGCCACCTCGCCCTTTTTCAAATAAGAAAGCGTGTTGGCGGTGGTATGGCAGGCATAACCGACCCCACCGCAGTCTATAACGGCCAGGTAGGGCGCAATATGGGCGACAGGGCCCTTCACATAATAAAACATTCGGTTTTCTCCTACTTCTTTCGCACTTCATAGCGTCCGCTGCCGGGTGTGGCCGGGTCTAGGGAGGCAAGCAGAGAGGCGTGCGAGCGGGCGTGACAGAGGGCGATCGCCACAGCGTCTGCGGCATCGTCCGGCTTTGGTACTGTCCTGAGATTCAATATCCGTTTGGTCATATCCATGACCTGACGTTTTTCCGCCTTGCCATAGCCGACCACAGCCTGCTTGACCTGGGAGGGCGTATATTCATAAATAGAGACTCCGGCTCGTTCGGCCGCCGTCAGAATAACACCACGCGCCTGCGCCACACCGATGCCGGTGGTCACATTATTGTTGAAAAAAAGCTCCTCTACAGCCATCGCCTCCGGATGAAATACAGCGATGAGCTCATCCATATCCTGCTCAATCTGGAGCAGTCGCGCCGGCAGCGGGAGCCCCGCCTGGGTGGTGATGGCACCGCACTGGATTAGCCGCTGTTTCCCGTGATTCGCCTCCAAAATGGCAAAACCGACAATGGCAAAGCCGGGATCGATGCCTAAAATGATCATAACGTCCTCCAAATATTCATACATCGTGTATTGTACCACGGCAAAACTGGAGGCGCAACCACAAAATAGGCATAATATACGGGGCGTGCCGTTTCCAAACAGCGCGCCCCGTATCAGCCGAAAAGGTCTTCCCTACGCTCAAGCCCGCGGGTGCGCCTTGATGTAGACGTCCTTTAATTTCTGTTTGACCAGTTGTGCATAGATCTGTGTGGAAGAGATGTCCGCATGTCCCAGCATTTCTTGGATCGACCTCAGATCCGCCCCATTTTCCAGCAGATGGGCCGCAAAGGAGTGGCGGAGCGTATGAGGCGTAATCTCCTTTTTGATTCCGGCTTTCTCCTGATAGTGCTTGATGATTTTCCAAAAGCCCTGCCGGGACATACGCTTGCCGTTCATATTGACAAAAAGGGCCGTCTCCGTCTCGTCTTCCACCAATTGAGGGCGTACATCCCGCAGATAGTCGCCCAGCGCCTTGACTGCCGCGGGATAGAGGGGAATGATGCGCTCTTTTCCCTTCCCCACACAGCGCAAGAAACCGCCGGAGAGGCTGAGATGCTCCATATCCAAGTCGATGAGTTCACTCACCCGTATCCCGGTGGCGTAGAGCAACTCCAGCATGGCATGGTCCCGATATCCCTTGGCATCGGTACACTCCGGCTGCTCCAGAAACAACTCGACCTCTTTGCTGGTCAAAATCTGCGGGAGCTTTCGCTCGACCTTGGCGGGAGCCACTCCGCGGGCCGGATTGGCGTCGATATATCCCTCCCGATACAAATACCCAAAAAAGGACTTGAGAGAGGCCACCGCCCTAGTAACGGTGGATACCGACTTTCCGCGGCTCATTAAATATTTGGCGTATCGTTCCACGTCCCCCGTGGTCGTCTCCGTCAACTCCAATGTCTCCCGCTGACAGTATTCGGAAAACTGCCGGACATCTCTCAGATAAGAGCTGAGCGTATTCTCAGACGCCTTTTTTTCAGTTGTGAGATATGCCTCATAACCCTTTAAATAGTCCATCCGCTCAAACCCTTCTTACCGCTCCAAAATCAAAAGAGTCCGGCCACCGAGCACAACAGTGCCGGGACCGCCCAGTATTCCAGCACCGCGCTGAGCGCAACTGCGCCGGCACACAGAGCGCAGCGGACCCAATAAGCCCTCCCAAAGGGAAACACGCCCTTCTTCCCGGACAGGGCCCTGCCCGCAAGTTCCCGCGCACCTGCAAAGCTCTGGACACCCAGGACGAAGAGCGCCGGTACAGCCGCAAGCCCCGTGATCCCAAACGCAAAAAAGGCCAAAATCCCCCCTGTCCCTCCAAACATGCGCACAAAGGAAGAGACTGCAAAAGAGAGAAGAAAACCGCGCACTGCGAACAAAGTGGGGATCCCCAGCACGCCTAAGGCGGTAAACCCCATCAGAAAGGCAAACAGAGGCCATCGGACGCTCTCCCACAAGACGGACAGCAGCCCGGGAGACAGAACAACAGAGCCGGACTTTGCCGCCGCCAGATACCCCTCTATGTATGCCGCCAGGCTGTCATGCCCACCGCCGCCCACTTGGGCGGCCAGCAGCATACCGGCCAGTCCTCCAATACAGAAAGCGGAAGCCACTGTAATCAGCGCGGGCAGCAGCCCGCCCGCAGGCACATCCCAAATCCGTACGATTCGCTTTCTCATGGCTGTCCCCCCTCTGGGACAGCATATGAGACAAGCGTTCCAAATATCAATGTTACTTGCCGAGTTCCTTCGACCGCTTTGTACACCGGTCCATAGCGTCCAGCATGAGCCCGTCAAAGTCCCGCTCTTCGAAAACAGAGAGGGACGCCAAGGTCGTACCGCCAGGAGAACAGACCTGACGACAAAGCTCTTCCGGTGTCTTTCCGGACTCCGCCAACATACGGGCCGCACCCTCCATCGTCGCCGCCGTCAGCCGCAGCGCCGTATCTGCATCGATTCCCACAGAGACGGCACGTTTTACCATGATGTCTGCAAGGCGAAAAAACCAAGCCGGGGAGGAGCCGTTGACATTGATGATATCGTCCATCTGACTCTCTTCAATCACCGCCACCACCCCGGCCGCCCGAAAGAGCTCAAGTACCGTCTGAAATAGCTCCGGTGCGACGTCCTCCGCACGGGCCACCGCTGTAGCCCCCACTCCCAGCATCAGCGGAGTATTGGGCATGGCGCGGATGATATGAGCGCCGGGGAGCTCAGCCTTCAAATAAGAGGCTGAAATACCGGCGGCAATAGAGATTACACACTTTTCCGATACAAGATCCTTCAGTTCGGGGAGCACATCGCCGAACATCTGAGGCTTTACGCCCAGGATCAGAATATCCGCGTTCCGGGCAACCGCGCGGTTATCCGTCGTGGTGCGGATTCCCAGTTTGGAGAAAGCAGAGAGCTTTTCGGCATGCCGGTTGGAGAGCCAGATCCGTTCAGGTGGAAACATTTGCTTCCGCAATACGCCGCTCAGAATCGCAGTGTTCATGTTTCCAGCACCAATAAAGCCCAGCACCAAGTCTTTCATTTCCAACAGCTCCCATCCAAGCTGAAAAGTTAACGTAAAAATACTATAAGCCACCCTGCCGGATTATGCAATGTTTTGCCGCAAACTTTTTCATTTTTGTTTATTATGCCTGCTGATTATGTAAATATAATTATGTAAACTTAACTTAACTCGGCTCAGTCCGCTCCCTGCACAGTTATGTATTTTGCGTTTTCGACATAAAATCATCTACATATTGTGTGCTTTCTCTTTTTGCAAACAGTATACATTTTGTATTATTACATTCCGTATTGCGTGCCCGCTTCTAACCCGTCCTCTTGGCGCATGCCAACAGCGGAACCCCGATTTATTTTCTACGCTTCTTCTTTTTGGGCCTGGTCCCTAAAATCCCTGCCGCCGCGCCGCCGCAGAGCGCTCCGGACAAGAGACCCAGTCCCCCGGCTTCTATCGACATGTCCTCAAACAGCAATACCCCCGCAGTAAGAATCAATAGGAAAAAGACTCCCCCCGAGGCAAGCCCTACAATCAGAGCCCGTGCGCCGCTGTGTCGCACGGCAAAAATTCCGCCGGAAAATCCCCCTATGACGCAACCTACGACTGAGAGCTGGTACATGAGGTCCTCCTCCACCCAGCCTCCAGAAATCCCCACAGAGCAAATCAGCAGGAATACCAGGCATACTACCAGCGCAAGGCCGCCGCCCAGCAGCACGCCGGTCATAGCCCGTACCAGCTTCGCCCCCTGGTCCTCCTCTGTCTTACGCATAAAAACACCCTCCTCACAACAGCTTTGTACAGCCTATGCGAAGAGGGTGTTGGTCATGCTTTTATTTACTTTGTAGTTTCAGTGGTCTGAGCACCCTTAGTGGAGATGGCCCACTTGGCAAATTCGATGCGCACACGGTCCGCGCTGGTCTCGATCACAATGCTCTCTTCCTTTACTGCGCAGATCGTACCGATGATTCCGCCGATAGTGGTGATCTCATCCCCTACCGCCAGTTCGCTGCGCATTTTTGCCAGCTCTTTCTTCTTCTTGTTTTCGGGCCGGATCAACATGAAGTAGAAGATAGCCAGCATGACAACCAGCATACCAACCGTGCCTAACATATTAGCGTCCAAATTTGTCCCCTCCAATGAAAATATCCGTTTTTCCACGGCATTAGAACATATTATACAGGGAAAGTGCTCGATTGACAAGACCTTTTCCAAAAAACATTATACTAAATCCGGGTCTCCAATTTTCGGGAATATGCTTCGCGGAATGCGGAAAAACACCCTTCATCCAGTGCGGCGCGGATGCGGGCGGCCAACTCATTATAAAACCAGAGATTATGCAGGACAGCCAGTCTCATCCCCAGCATCTCACCCGCGGCAAAAAGATGACGGATGTAAGAACGAGAAAAAGAACGGCAGGCTGGACACTGACAATTTGGATCGATGGGCCGCTCGTCGAGTTTGTATTTCTCATTTTTGATGTTGAGCGCGCCTTCCCATGTAAAGAGCTTCGCATGTCGGGCATTTCTGGCCGGCATAACGCAGTCGAAGAAGTCTACGCCCCGCGCCACGCCCTCAATGATATTGGAGGGCGTACCGACTCCCATCAGATAACGCGGCTTGTCCGCCGGCATGAAGGGTTCCACTGCATCGATCATGTCGTACATGGTCTGGGTGGGCTCACCCACCGCCAATCCCCCGACGGCATACCCGTCGCAGCCAAGCTTGGCGATTTCTTTCATATGCCAGATGCGCAGGTCGGCATAAGTTCCGCCCTGATTGATGCCGAAGAGCATCTGGTGGGGATTGACCGTGCCGGGCAGTGCATTCAGGCGATCGTGCTCCGCTTTGCACCGCTCCAGCCATCGCAGCGTGCGCTCACAGGAGGGCTTTACATACTCATAGGTGGCCGGATTTTCCACGCACTCATCAAAGGCCATGGCAATATCAGAACCCAGATTGGACTGGATCCGCATGGATTCCTCCGGCCCCATAAAAATGCGCCTGCCATCGATATGAGAGGCAAATGTAACGCCTTCTTCGGTAATTTTTCTGAGCCCTGCAAGGGAAAACACCTGAAATCCACCGGAATCCGTGAGGATCGGCCCGTCCCAGTCCATAAATTTATGGAGACCGCCCATCTGCCGTACCACATCGTCTCCCGGCCGCAGATGCAGGTGGTACGTATTGGACAACTCAATCTGGCACCCGATCTCTTTCAGATCGTGGGCGGACACCGCGCCCTTGATGGCACCCTGTGTACCGACATTCATAAAAACCGGGGTCTGGACCACGCCTCCGTGGGCACAGGAAAATTCGCCGCGCCGCGCACAGCCTTCCGTCTTGATGACCTTGAACACAGAAAAACTCCTTTATGCTAAGCTGGTGTAAATTTTTGAGGGTTCCCCCAATAAAAAGGGGCTCCGAAAATTATGACCATCCTTATCAGAACAATAGTATTATACCTTTACCAGCCTCTTTTTTCAAGGCAATAAAAGCGGCGCACAGAATTGCAGTCCCCCAACTACGCATACCCAAAATTCAGCTTTGCGCAAAAACTTTTATAGATTGTTACAAGCGAGGACCAAACCTTCATTTCTGCTAAACAAACTGTGCCACCGCCCATTTTCAATGCTGGTGGTGGTACAGTTCAAACCCAATGAGACTTAAATCAATTCCGGCGGCGAAGCGTACCGGAGCAACGCCTGCAGCGGCTTTGAGGTCCTGAATCTTTGCGTAGAGCGCAATCCCCTCTATTTGCGGAGCACCGTATAGTGGTCCAAGAACTCATGGTTCACCTCGACTCCAAGTCCAGGCCCCGCCGGTACACGGATGTAGCCGTCGCTCTCTACCTCCAGCGGTTCCGTTAACATGAGATCCCGTACCTTATAGTCCCAGTGCGGAGGATCGTAGTAGTACTCAATTAGATGGACAGTTGTTCACCGCGCCGGCCATGTGCAAAGCCGCAGCGAGTCCCATGCCATGGATCCATGTATGCGGCGTACAGATCTTGTTCTCAGCTTCGACCATCGCCGCGCCCTTCCTATTTTGCGCAAAGCCACCCGACAGACCCACATCCATCGAAACATTGATGCTTGAGCATATCCCTATATTCGTGTACCTGTGCATTCAGTTCTCAGCCGGCAATGTTGAGAGTTGTACTTCTTCGCAGCTCCGCTAGGCCCTCAAAATCATAACCGTACAGGGGCTCCTCCAGCCACTCTATACCGAATTTCCTTAAAGGCCCTGCATACATTGATCGCCTTTTTGACATCCCTTTTCGCCACCACTCGCTTCCCGATGAAAAACCACCCTTGATTGGTGTCTACGGCAATCTTAATCCTATCCCCTACCCGTTCCTTCCCCTACCCGCAGGGGTCCTCTTTACTCTGTTTTCTGCAATTATGTCAAACCCTGCTGTTTGAAACAAACGCAACTCTCTGCCCGCCCCTGCTCACTGGGACCGGGACGGGAAAAGCCGCGGCCCTATAGACAGAGCCTGCGGCTTTTCCTCGTTTTTCCATATGGAAGGAGCATGCTCCACCGTTCTGACGGAATCAGCACGGCTCCAGCTTTCCCTAGCCGATAAACATTGCATCCCCAAAGGAAAAAAAGCGATATTTCTCTCGCACCGCCTCCTCATAGGCAGCCAGGATATGCTCCCGCCCCGCCAGTGCAGAGACCAACATAACCAGTGTGGATTCCGGCAAATGGAAATTGGTGATCAGGCCGTCCAGCACCTTGAAGCGGTATCCGGGATAAATATAAATGCTCGTCCACCCCGCAGCTTCCCTCAGGGTACCGTCCTCTGCCGCCCAGGACTCTATGGTGCGGCAGGACGTGGTTCCCACACAGATGATCCTGCCCCCATTTTTCTTTGTACGATTGATGAGGTCTGCCGTCTCCCGGGAGATTGCACAGTACTCCGCATGCATCTCATGGTCGGTGATCTCCTCTTCCTTGACCGGACGGAAGGTCCCCAATCCTACGTGGAGCGTTACATAGGCCAGATTTACGCCCATGGTCTGTATCTGCTCCAGCAGTTCCCGTGTAAAGTGAAGTCCTGCGGTAGGGGCTGCAGCCGAACCCACCTCTTTGGAATAGACAGTCTGATACCGCTCGGGATCACTGAGTTCTTCCTTGATATAGGGCGGCAAGGGCATCTTGCCGAGTCGCTCCAAGATCTCCAGAAAGATCCCGTCATAATCAAAGCGGATCAGACGGTTCCCCCCCTCCAATGTCTCCACGACTTCAGCGGTGAGCAGTCCATCCCCAAATGACAGACGCGCCCCGGGCCGCACCTTTTTACCGGGCCGCACCAGGCACTCCCAAACCTTATCCCCCCTGTCAGTGAGCAGGAGGACCTCCACCGCTCCCCCTGTGGGCTCACGGTGGCCCAAAAGCCGCGCGGGCAGAACTCTGGAGTCATTGAGCACCAAACAGTCTCCCGGCCTCAGCAACGTGGGGATGTCATAAAAGTGCCGATGCGCTGTCGCGCCAGTCTTTTTGTCCAGTACCATCAGCCGGGAGCCATCCCGCCGTTCAAGCGGCGTCTGAGCAATGAGCTCCTGAGGCAGATCATAATAGAAATCCGATGTTTTCAAATATTGTTCCAGCTTTCTTCGAGTTCTCACCGGACATCTACGCCGGTAAAATAGAATTTCAAAATCTCATCGTAGGTTTTCCCCTGTTCCGCCATAACGTAGGCCCCCCACTGGCTCATACCCACGTTATGCCCCCAGCCTGACCCTGTAATGGTAAAGGAATTCCCAGCGGACGAGGAGACGAGCTGCTCCGTGCCGCTGCCAGTGATCACATAGGGCGTGCCTGTAATCGCAGTGATGTTCCCGGCGCCGTCAACGGCGTAAGCGCCGGATGCGGAGGCTATCGTGGTGCTGCTGTCATTGACAAAGAATTTACCGCCCCCGCCGGAAATGGTATATCGGATAGAATTCAGCCCCAAAAGTGTACGGGCATACTCTTTGGTCGTGTTGACAAAAGACCAGCTTTTTCCCGCTGCATCTAGAAATGTGATTTTATAGACATTGCCTGTGGGCGTATACTCCGCCACATAGAAGTCCACGATATCGTCGCAAAGGTACCCTTTCTTATGTAAGATATCTTTGAGTTCCTGCTTGGTAAAAGTGACCGTCCAATTATACTTCCCCGTCTTATCGGCTACAGAGGGCTCATAGATGTCCACGACTCCGGTCAGGTAGGGCAAGTTTTGTCCGCTGCTCCCCCACACGTTCTTTACATCCTCGGTGGCTCCGCCGTCGCAGGAAAAATAATACGTCTGTGCCAGCTCGCCGGCATACCAGACATATTTTCCATAGGTCTCAGCAGCCGCTTGGTCCGTACGTGCGTTGGAGAGTCCGGCCCCTTGATAAACCTGACAATCTGTCGTATTGCAGATATCAAATCCACTCTTCTGATGTTTGCCGAGATTCATATAAGCATAGGTCCTGGCACACACCGCCTGTGCCTTCAGGGCCTCGAGCGGCCAATCGTTGCTCATCTCATAGGGCAGGACACCACGGACATAGTCCTCCAGCGGAACCACATTGATGACGCTTAGATTTCCCCCGCTCTCACGGACATACCGGAAGGAGCCATAATAGCGGTAGCCTTTGAACCAGGTGACCGTTTCTGTCGCATCATCCAATCCAGGCTTGACCCCCAGCGTATAGGATGCGCCTCCGTCAAACTGGAACAGAGGTCGGCCCGTCTTAGTGGCCACCACAGTGACCCCATAGCTGCTGGTCCCCGTCACCGACGCGTCAGACAGCCCAAGGGTGTTCTGGGCGGCCGTCGCGGCTTCCTTTGTGGCGTATGCGCCGACACGCACGAAATAAGCGCCCTCTATCCAGGCCGGAAAAGCGCCTTGGAGGGCCGCCGCAGCCGCGGCTGCGCTCTCAAAATCAGGATAGCTCCCCGGCATCTGCAAATGATAGCAGCCTACGGTCACAGAGCCGGTCCCATCCACATAATTTCCGTTGGACAGAGATACGTTCTGGGTCTTTACCATAGAGATCTGAGTTTCTGGCGTATGCCCAAGCGTGACAAAATGCAAGTCCTCGTCAAAATACCCCAGGCGGTACCCGCTGCCTGTATAGTTTTCCAGGTTTGCCCCCGGGAGGGCGTTCTGACCATAGAAGAGCCCCACCTGGATGGTCGGGTTGATCTCAGCGTCCACAGCCGATACCATACTAGTAAGACATATGGCCGCCACAAAAAATATTATCACAAATTTACCCATTTTCCCGGCCATAGTAACCTCCATTTCTACAAATTAGCGGTTTACACTGGAAAAGAAGTGTGCTAATATAACAAAAATACCTGCCTCTGCTTTCGTAGGCAAGGCAGATTCCTTGTGCGCCATACGCTCAGTTTAGATATTATAGTACAAAACCTGACTCTATTGCAACCGCCGTTTTTCTGGTGGACTAGCAATTTATAGGCGGATACAGTATAGAATGGATAGAGTAACAGGCATGGAGGTCTGCGGAATGGAAAAGTATCAGGTAGGCGTGATCGGCGGAACCGGTATGGTGGGACAGCGTTTCATCACCCTCTTGGAGCATCACCCCTGGTTTGAATTGAAGGTCATCGCGGCCAGTCCTCGTTCTGCAGGGAAATCTTATGCGGAGGCCGTTGGCAACCGGTGGGCTATGGATACGCCGATCCCTGAGCAGGCCAAAGACATCGTGGTCTTAAACGCCGAGGAGGATGTGGCGGAGATTGCCGATCAGGTGGATTTTGTCTTTTCCGCCGTGGATATGAAAAAAGAGGATATTAAGAGTCTGGAGGAGCGCTACGCCCGACACGAGTGCCCCGTGGTCTCCAACAATTCCGCCCACCGCTGGACGCCTGATGTCCCTATGGTGGTGCCGGAGCTGAACCCTGAGCACATCAAAGTGATAGAGGCACAGCGAAAGCGATTGGGGATGAAGCGCGGGCTCATTGCGGTCAAGTCCAACTGCTCCATCCAGAGCTATGTGCCCGCCCTCCATCCCCTGCGCGGCTTCGGCCTGGAGCGGGTCCTGGTATGTACATATCAGGCCATTTCCGGTGCCGGCAAGACCTTCGCCACCTGGCCGGAGATGGTGGATAACCTGATCCCCTATATCGGCGGCGAAGAGGAAAAGTCCGAGCAGGAGCCATTGAAGGTCTGGGGACGGATAGAAAACGGCGTCATTGTAAATGCGGAAAAGCCCGCCATCACTGCGCAATGTCTCCGCGTTCCCGTGTCGAACGGCCACACTGCTGCGGTCTTCGTGGATTTTGAGAAAAAGCCCTCGATGGATGAGATGAAGGCCATCTGGGCGGAATACAAGGGCCGTCCTCAGGAGCTGAAACTCCCCACGGCCCCGGAACAGTTCCTGCGATATTTCGAAGAGCCCGACCGGCCCCAGTCCAAGCTGGATCGGGATTTGGGCGGTGGCATGACCGTCTCTATCGGTCGCCTCCGTCCTGACACCCAGTACGATTATAAGTTCGTATGTCTGTCCCATAACACGCTCCGCGGCGCGGCCGGCGGCGCGGTGGAACTTGCCGAGTTGCTGTGCGCCGAAGGCTATATTACCAAGGCGTAACAATTACATCATTCATGGATTCTTGCGCCTCCGGGACAGCATACCTGTCTTTTTTGGAGGTATGATTCAGATGAGAGAACCTGTTTTTACCGGCGCCTGTCCTGCTATCGTCACTCCGTTCGATCAGAGCGGAGCCATCCACTACGACCGATTTGCCCAACTGATCGATGAACAAATCGCCGCCGGTGTGGATGCCATCTGTGTGGTCGGGACCACCGGCGAGTGCTCTACACTCAGTCTGCGGGAGCATATTTCGGCCGTTAATTTCTGTGTCAAGTATGTCAACCATCGGGTCAAAGTCATTGCCGGGGCGGGAAGCAACGATACCTCCGCCGCCGTATATCTGTCCCAGCACGCGGAGGACTCCGGCGCCGACGCGCTTCTGCATGTAACCCCCTATTACAATAAGTGTTCCCAAGAAGGACTGATCCGGCACTATGAGTACATCGCAGACCGAACGGAGTTACCCATCATTCTCTACAATGTTCCCTCCCGCACGGGCGTCTCTTTTACCGCCGATACCTACCGTACACTTTCTCAAAACCCCAAAATCAACGGCGTCAAGGAGGCCAGCGGAAATCTTTCCCTGATTACCCATACCCGATACCTCTGTGGAGATGATTTTTACATCTGGTCCGGCAATGATGATCAGGTGGTCCCCATGATGTCCTTGGGCGCCAAAGGCGTCATCTCTGTTGTGGCCAATATCGCCCCCCAACTGATGGTGAATATGACACACCTGTGTCTGGACGGATGCTTCGAGGAGGCTTCCAAGATTCAGATTACATATATGGATCTGATCGACGCGCTTTTTCTGGAGGTCAACCCCATCCCCGTAAAGGCCGCGCTTGGCCTGATGGGGCGGGATGTCGGCGGCCTCCGGCTCCCCCTGTGTGAAATCTCTGCCAGTAACCTGGAAAAGCTCAGAGCTGCCATGGAGCGTGCCGGTTTGCTGGATGCGTCCAAGAATAGCGTCGCGTCCTGAAGATTTGTTGTTCACCGCAGGCGGCCATACAAAATGTGTGGCCGCCTGCACGTCTATCAGGGAGGAAGTTCACGATGTCCCACACAGTCCTTAGACGGGCCGATATCTCTGATGCGGCCCGTATCTTGGAGATCTATACTCCATATATCACCGATACCAATATTACTTTTGAATATGATATCCCTACCTTAGAAGAGTTTTCAGCGCGTATCCGGAAGATCTCTGCCGACTATCCCTATTTAGTCTGTACAGTGGATAACCTTGTCGCAGGTTATGCCTATGCCCACCGCCATATGGAGCGGGCGGCTTATCAATGGAATGCGGAGCTCTCCATCTATCTCGCGCCCCGTTTCCGGGGAGCCGGGCTCGGAACCGCCCTCTATACCGCATTGATCGAGATCCTTCGTCAGATGCATGTACGCAACGCCTATGGATGCGTGACGCTCCCCAATGAGGGCAGTGCGGGCCTTCATAAGAGCATGGGCTTCTCCCTCCTCGGCATCTTTCACCATACCGGCTATAAACTTGGCGCTTGGCACGATGTGGGGTGGTTTGAGCGCCCCGTCTGCCAAGGAAGCGAGGCGCCGCTCCCTCTGCTTTCTGTTCAGGATATCCCGGACGGACAGATCCGGGATATCCTTGCCCATTGTAAGCGGTTGATTCAAACCGACGTGCTGGAAGGACGTGTTTAAAATGCTGGATATCATTCTCTCAGGATGCAACGGTCGGATGGGCCATGCGCTGGAAGCGCAGTGCAGCACGGACACAGAGCTGAATATCGTTGCCGGGTTCGACATCCTTGGCACCTCCGAGCGTAACTTTCCTATATTCGCAGTTCCTTCGGAATTCTCCGGTTCTGCCGACGTTGTCGTGGATTTTTCTCACCCCGCCGCCCTCTCTTCCCTGCTGTCCTTCTGCCTTCAGCGCCGTCTCCCCATCGTATTGGCGACTACCGGGTATTCCCAAGCCCAGCTTGCGGAAATTGAGGACGCCTCCCAAAGTATCCCCATCTTCCGATCCGGGAATTTTTCTTTGGGCGTCAATGTCCTTTTGGAACTGGTGCGTCAAGCCGGCGCCATGCTGGGAGAGGACTTCGACGTGGAGATCATAGAGCGGCATCATAGTAAAAAGGTGGATGCGCCCAGCGGCACCGCACTGATGCTGGTGGAAGCCCTCGCTGTGTCTCTCCCCTACGAACCTGAATACGTCTATGACCGGCACATGGTTCGCAGACCCCGGGAACACCGTGAAATCGGAATCTCCTCTGTGCGGGGCGGTACCATTGCCGGAGATCACGAGGTGCTCTTTGCCGGAAAGGATGAGATCATCGAACTGCGGCACTGCGCCCAATCCAGGGAGGTCTTTGCCGCCGGAGCACTGAAAGCCGCCAGGTATCTAGCAGGACGTGATGCTCCGGGCTTATACGGCATGCGGGATTTGACCAACAGCCTGCTGGAGGCACAGTCCTGATCCTCTCCGTCTCGCGCCGGACAGACATTCCCTGCTGTGGGCTGTATCGTGTTCTGGGCCAAGGACCCGTCTCCCCTTCTCCCTCACCTGGCGGAGATAGACCGTATGGGCTGCCGCCATTATTTCCAGTTCACATTGATGCCGAGCCTTTTTGAAAATCCCAGCTTCTTCCATAACTTTCCCTCGTTTAAAAACATGTCCCGGCCGACGGGAAGAGGCCATAAAACAACAAAGCATCCTGTCCGGTGATTGGGCAGGATGCTTTGCTGTGAGTGGGCCGCACAACAAAATGTGACGTTTTTTATCTTTTTATGTCAGCGCGCGGCAAAGGGTTTCCCTCTCCGTCAATTCCCTTTCCCTTCAAACGATGGTAAGTCCACTCGCGGACCAATGCATACAGAACCGCAAAGGTGGGAACGCCCAGCAGCATTCCCGCAAAGCCGAAAAGTCCGCCGCCCACCACGATGGCCACCAATACCCAGATTGCCGACAAGCCTGTACTGTTTCCCAGTATCTTGGGTCCGAGTATATTGCCGTCGAACTGCTGCAGTGCGATGACCAGGACTCCAAAGCGCAGCGCAGCCCACGGGTCCACGATCAGCAGAATCATCACGCAGGGCACAGCGCCGATGATAGGGCCAAAAAAGGGGATCACATTGGTCACGCCGATGACTACGGCGATGAGGATATTATATGGAATTTGCAGAATCAGGTTAAGAACAAAGCAAAGTACGCCGATGATCGCACTGTCGATGAGCTTACCGTTGATAAAACCCACAAATACATTGTTTGCCTGGCTGCACACACTTAAAAACCAGCTTGCTTTCTCCGTGGGGAAAATTGCGTAAATCAGCTTCTTCAGCTGCGGCACCAGCCGCTCCTTGCCCGAGAGCATATAGATAGAGGCAATGAGCGCTGTCACACCGGTGATTACGCCGTTGCCGACGGCGACCCCAAAATTCAGGATTTGCGGTAAGGCCTCCGAAACGGCAGTGATTGTTTTTTTCGTCAGGCCGGCCATGAGCTCCTGATAAGAGACCAGCAGTTCATTGATCCCCTCACCCTCCAGGTCGAACCGCGTGATCAGCTCCTGCACCAGAACATCCAGACCCTTCATATATTCCGGCATCTTATTGACCAACTCTACAGCACTGCTCCAGACTTGAGGTAGAATGAGATTGAGCAGAACCACCAGCAACAAGACAGCCAGCAGATAGACAGAGATGATGGACCATGTGCGTCTGTGACGGCAGTGCGCAAAAAGCTCGCGCTCCAAAAACTTGGCGGGCGTGTTCAGCAGATAGGCGACGGCAAAACCCACGATAAACGGCGCCACCACGCTGAGAAACATATCCAGCTTTTCTCTTACCAAGTCGAAGTGGGACAGCCCCAGATAAAAAGTAATCCCAATGAGCACAACAATAAGGTTTGACAACGTTCTCGGCTCCAAAGGCCATATTTTTCGTCCCCGCTCTATGCCGCACACACCCTTTCTGTTACGCTCATCATACCATGCTCAGGAGGCTTTGTCTAATCATTATCACGTAAAATTCTTTTACAATTTTATGAAGGGGAACGCCCCGCAGGCGTCCCCCTTCTCCACAAAGCAACGGCAGCAATCTCTCAGGCCAGTAAAATACGGTGGAATACCTTTTTCCCCTTCTTCACCGTCAATCCTTCGCCGCGCATCGCCTCGGCCTTACAGACAGCGGTGGTATCGATCACCTTTTCTCCGTTGATTTCCACCCCTCCCTGCTGAATCAGGCGGCGTGCCTCGCCTTTAGAAGGCGCAAGGCCGCATTTCACCATCAGATCCACCACGCTCAGCTTTCCGTCGCTGAGGTCTGCGTCGGTCAGCGTGGTGGTGGGCATGTTGGAACGGTCTCCTCCCTGGGCGAAGAGAGCCCGGGCGGCATCCTGTGCCTTCTGTGCCTCCACCTCGTCATGGACCAATTTTGTAAGCTCAAAAGCCAGAATCTCTTTGGCACGATTGAGTTGAGCCCCCTCCCACTTATCCATCTCATCAATCTGCTCCAGAGGAAGGAAAGTCAGCATTCGCAGACATTTGAGCACGTCGGCGTCGTCAATATTTCGCCAGTACTGATAAAACTCGTAAGGCGAAGTCTTTTCCGGGGCCAGCCACACCGCCCCCGCCTGGGTCTTGCCCATCTTTTTCCCCTCGGAGGTAAGCAGCAGTGTAATCGTCATGGCATAAGCGTCCTTGCCAAGTTTCCGGCGAATGAGTTCGGTGCCGCCCAGCATATTGGACCATTGGTCATCGCCGCCGCACTGCATATTGCAGCCCACGGTCTGGAACATATGATAAAAATCATAGCTCTGCATAATCATGTAATTGAACTCCAAGAAGCTGAGCCCTTTCTCCATCCGCTGCTTGTAGCACTCCGCACGAAGCATATTATTGACGGAGAAACATGCGCCCACTTCCCGGAGAAGTTCCACATAATTGAGCGTCAGCAGCCAGTCGGCATTATTGAGCATCAGCGCCTTCCCTTCGCTGAAATCGATGAATTTGCTCATCTGCTTCTTAAAGCAGTCGCAATTGTGCTGGATGGTCTCCACCGTCATCATAGAACGCATATCAGAGCGTCCGGAGGGATCTCCGATCATGCCTGTGCCGCCGCCTACCAGAGCGATGGGGCGGTTGCCCGCCATCTGAAGCCGCTTCATTAAGCACAACGCCATAAAATGACCCACGTGGAGGGAGTCGGCGGTGGGATCAAAGCCAATGTAAAAGGTTGCTTTTCCGTTGTTGATTAGCTCTTTAATCTCCTCTTCGTCGGTCACCTGTGCGATAAGCCCTCTGGCCTTCAGTTCATCATAAATGGTCATATTTCTTTCTCCTCTCGCTTTTTTGGGGGAGGGCCTTTTGAGCAAAATAGCCTTGCAGCTTTCGCTCCATCTATATATGCTCTCATACGGCTCCGCCCATCGTAGCACACTCTGTTCCAGCCCGCTGTTTTGGGGCCGTTCATCCGAGATGCCTCTTGATCATAGGACCGAAACGCCTTTTCTGCATAACAGCCCTTTCCATTCGTGTCGGTTCCGCTTCAAATAAAAAACACCCCCTGTCCCATTGGACAGAGGGCGTCGAAACGCGGTACCACCTCTGGTTGCCCCACCCTCACAGGCGCGGGCCTCACGGGGTGCCGACACACCCCTGCGCGATAACGGGCGCACCCGACTCTCTCTACTGCGCTGTAAGACGGTTCAAGAGGCCGCTCCGAGGGGTATTCACAGCCGCGCTCTCTCCCCTTTTCACCAGACAGGGGCTCTCTATGCAGACGGGCGGCTGCTACTGTTCCTCATCCTCGCGTTGTACGTGACGGCATTTTAGCACATGCCGGACGGATTGTCAACCAAAATGCCGGAAGATCATATCCGGGTTTGCCTCTTGCGCCAGAGACTCAAAGCGCAGCCGTGCCTCCTCATCCTGGAATGCGCGCAGCGGAAGCAGCGTATAACCCTCACTGGAACCGAAGAGGTAATAGAATTCCGGTCCTCGCCAGAGCTTTTTGATATCCCAGTCCAAAAGCGCCGCCGCCGTCTCATCCTGCCGGGCCACGTCCTCCTGGGTAAACAAAAAGGTCACAGGCTCTGCCAGCTCCGCCTCCCGGTCAAAAATGCGCCCCGGCTTGATCCAATACAGCCACAGACCATACAGCGCAGCCATCGCCAGCAGGACCAGCACCAAGGTGTTCAGGAAGTTGAGTCTCCCCATCATAAGCGTGACCGTGACCGTCGCGGCCAGCGCAAACAGCATGACCAGGACCTGGACCCAGCTTACCAGGTGACTTTTTCTCAAATAGTACCGGACTCCACGGATATATTCCCCACGTTCCAGTTGAAAGGTGACCCGGACCTGGTCCGGGAGCTCATTTTTCCCCATTATAGCCTCTCTTATACGTCTCTGCTGCCTCCAGAAGCTCTCCTGCGCTCTCCAGCATGGCGGATGTGATATGGGCCCCTCCGGTAAGGCGGGCCAACTCCTCACGGCGGCGCGTTTTGTCCAGCCGCTCCACCGCCGTATAGGTGCGTCCGTCCCGCTCCCCCTTCTCCACTGAGAAATGGGTATCTGCCATTGCCGCAATCTGGGGCAGGTGTGTAACGCACAGAACCTGTTTGTGTCTGGCCACGTCGGCCATTTTCTCCGCTACCTTCTGGGCCGCACGGCCGCTAACGCCAGTATCCACTTCATCAAAGACCAAGGTGGACACGTCATCATTTTCCGCCAGGACATTCTTGAGCGCCAGCATGATGCGGGCCAATTCACCGCCGGAGGCGATTTTCTGGATGGGCTTGAGCGCCTCGCCCACATTCGCGGACATCAGGAACTGGACCTCATCCATTCCTGTTGCATCCATGCCGTATTCTGCGGCGTTAGGCGAAAACTCCACATGAAAGCGGACTTTGGGCATATCCAACTGTTCCAGCTCCTTCTGGATACGCGCTTCCAATGCATCCGCCGATTCCCTGCGGACCGTGGACAGCGCACTGCCCAGCATTTGCGCCTCCTTCAAGGTCACAGCCTGCTTTTTCTCCAATCGTGCCAAGATATCGCTGGAGTACTGGATTTGGTCCAGTTCTTTTTTACAGGACTCCAGATAGGCGAGCATATCGACCTCCGTGGCACCATATTTTTTTTTCAGACGATAGATCACGTCCAGGCGGCTTTCCAACTCATCCAGCTCTCCCGGCTCAAACTCCAAGCTGTCCCTCAAGTCACGGACCAGCTCGGCGGCGTCATCCGCCGCACATCGCAGCTCCGTGAGCTTTTCCGCAAGGGCAGACACCTCATCGCTCACGGTACGGGCCGAAAAGAGGCTCTGTTCTGCCTCCATAACAAGGGACGTCGCACCCGCACTGTCGTCATCGCCGGAAAGCGCCCGATGGGCATCCTCCACCGCCTCGATCAGCTTTCCGGCGTTGCGCAGCACCTTTCTCCGGGCGGCCAGTTCGTCCTCCTCGCCCACTCGCAGCCCGGCCCGTTCCAACTCGCTGATCTGGTAGCTCAGACTGTCCATGCGGCGGGACTTCTCCGCTTCGTCCATCTGCAAGGCCGATATCTCATGCCTCACCTGACTCAGAGCCGCATAGGCCTCCTGAAATGCCAGAAGCTCCGCTTGGTCGCCCCCAAAACGGTCCAGATAGGAGAGATGGCAGGCGGGGTCCAGGAGCTGCTGTCCGTCGTGCTGGCCGTGGATATTCAAAAGCTGCTGTCCTAGGGTACGAAGCTGTGACACCGTCAAAGGCCGCCCATTCAGGCGGCAGACATTTTTGCCGTCGGCCTGGATTTCCCTTTGCAGCAGAAGGGTTCCATCTTCATCCGGCCCCATCCCGTTTTCTGAAAACCAGGAGAGCGCCGGAAGCTCCAAAAAAAGCGCACTCACCAAGGCCGACCGGGCCCCTGTGCGGATCAGATCGCGGGAGGTCCGGTCCCCGATCACCGCTCCAATGGCATCTACTACAATCGACTTGCCCGCGCCGGTCTCGCCCGTCAGGGCATTGAAACCCCGGTCGAATTGGATATCCGCCGACTCGATCACCGCAATGTTTTCAATGTGGAGCAGAGACAGCATGCCTCATCCCTCCCTGTGCTCACTGGAGCATCTTATGGATTTCGTCACAAAAGGCCTCTGCTTTCTCACTGTCCCGCATGATGAGAAGGGCCGTGTCATCCCCGGCGAGACTTCCGACCAGATCTCCGATTTCCATACCGTCAATCGCGGCACAGGCTGCAGAAGCGAGGCCCGGCATGGTTTTGATCACAACAATATTCTGGGCGCGGTCAAAGGACGTGACCCCCTCCTTGAAAATGGTCCGCAGACGTCCTGCGAAGTTCAGGCTGGCCCTGCGGCCGGATACCACATATTTGTAGGTCCCGTAACTGGTAAGTTCCTTCACCAGATGCAGCTCCTTGATGTCTCTTGAGATCGTTGCCTGGGTAGAGGTGACGCCCCGCAGCTTCAACTCAGCCAACAACTGATCCTGGGTCTCAACATCAACCTCCTCAATGATTCGCAAAATTTCTGCCTGCCGTTTGGACTTCATATCCGTCATGCCCTCCCCAACTTCTGATTGATGATTTCATAAAAGCTGTGATCCGTCAGTCGGACCAACCTGGTCACACTTTTGGAGCGGCGGACTTCAACAGTGTCCCCGCCACAGAGCTTAAAGGCTCTTCCTCCGTCCACAGACAAGTAAGCCGTTTTCCTTGACAGCTTTCCAATCCGGACAGAGACAATCCTGTCCCTTCCCATTACCAGCGGCTTTGCATGGAGGGAATGGGCGCAAATGGGAGTCACAAGGATATTCTCAGAGGTGGGCTCCACAATGGGGCCCCCCGCAGACATAGAATAGGCCGTGGAGCCTGTGGGCGTGGCAAGGATCACTCCGTCTCCGGAGTAGTCATAAATGTGAACACCGTCTCCCCGCACGATCAAGTCAATCACTCTCGCCACCGCACCCTTGGTGATGACAGCATCGTTCAGCGCCAAGTCTCGGTAAAGGGTCTCTCGACCTCTTCGCACCGACACGTCCAGCATCATTCGCGGCTCGATTGTATATTTGCGCTTGGAGAGCTGGGAGAGCATATCCAGTTCGCTGTGCTCCAGCTCTGCCATAAAGCCGACACTGCCCATATTGACCCCCAAAATAGGGACGTTGTGAGCATTGGCGTCCCGCGCGGCATGAAGGATGGTGCCATCCCCGCCAAAGCAGAGGAGAATATCCGCCCTCTCCAGCTCATCCTGCATGTTGCGATAGTCCAGATCCCTGGGCAGTTCAGCATGACCGCTCCCTTGCTCTAAGTCGAAAGGAAGGCACAGTGCGGTGTCGACCCCGCCCGACTTTAAGATCTCACGGGCCTTCAATGCCGCTTTCAATCCCCGATCCCGGTATGGGTTCGGGCTGAGCACTACTTTCACGGGTGAACCGCCCCCTCGAGTTCAGCATGGGACCTCTCAACCAGTGCAGCGAGATCCCCCACATAGGGCTCACTGACACCGACGCACAAAAAACCCAGGTATTCGATGTTGCCCTCCGGTCCCTTTATAGGTGAAAAGTCCATACCCTTTACAGAAAATCCGGCATCAGATGCGTGAATCAAAAACTGCTCCAACACCTCCAGATGTACTTCCGGGTCGCGTACGACCCCTTTCTTTCCCACCTTTTCCCTGCCCGCCTCGAATTGCGGTTTGACTAGGCACACCACCTGCCCCTGCGGCTTCAGCAGACCGCGTAGGGCCGGCAAAATCAGCTTCAAAGAAATGAAGGATACATCCACGCTTCCAAAGTCCAGCGGTTCAGCAATCTGCTCCGCAGTCAGATATCTCACGTTCGTCCGCTCCATGCATATCACCCTTGGGTCCTGGCGCAGGCTCCAGGCCAATTGTCCGTAGCCGACATCCACGGCGTATACCTTGGCCGCCCCATTTTGCAGCATGCAATCCGTAAAGCCTCCGGTGGAGGCGCCGCAATCAATGCAGATTTTTCCCTTGAGGTCCAGCGGGAAGCGCTGGAGCGCCTTTTCCAGTTTCAGGCCTCCCCGGCTCACATAGGCCAAAGCCTTGCCGTGCAGCTCGACCTCCGCGCTCTCTTCCACTGCAAATCCAGCCTTGTCGATCTTCTGCCCGCCCACGAAAATCTGCCCCGCCATGATCAGGGCCTGCGCTTTTTGTCGGCTCTCCGCCAGTCCCCTCTCACACACCAGTACATCCAGACGTTTTTTACTCACGCTTTAAAACCTCCACTGCCGCCTGGTAAAGCGATTCCGCATCCAGCCCGCACAGGCGGCGCAGCTCCGCCGTGGTTCCATGGGTGATAAACCCACTTCCCGTATTGCAGAGCGCCATCGCTTTGGGCACGACCCCCTGTGCCGCCATGTGGGCAGCGATTTGCTGCCCCATACCTCCCATTGCGGCGCACTCCTCGGCAATCAGGACCCGCTCCGTTTTCTTTACGGAAGCAAGGATTTCTTCGTCATCCAACGGCATAAGACGATTCAGCTTTATGATTTCCGGGACGTATCCAGCCGCCTCCAACATAGCGCCGGCCTCCAGTACACTCCCCGTAGTGATCCCATAAGTGACAAGTGTTATTGCTTTCCCCACTTTCAGACACACAGTCGGCTCCACACCTGCATCTCCCCGATAGCCGCTCTCTCCGCCTCTTGGATAGCGGAGAGCCACTGGCCCCGATACCTTCCGCACGGCGTGGCGCAGCATGCTCCGCACTTCAGCAAAGCTGGCCGGCGCGAAGAGCGTCATCCCCGGAACCGAGGAGAGATACGCCACATCAAACAGACCGTGGTGGGTCTCGCCGTCTTCTCCCACCAATCCGGCACGGTCTACGCCGAAGACCACATGGAGGCCAAGGATCGCCACATCGTGGAGCAGCATATCATACCCGCGCTGCAGAAACGAGGAGTACACGGCAAAGATCGGCAGACTTCCCTGCTTGGCCATTCCAGCCGCCATCGCCACGGCGTGCCCCTCCGCAATCCCCACATCGAAAAATCGTTCCGGGAATTGAGCCTCAAAGGAGCCCAGTCCGGTGCCGTCCCGCATGGCAGCAGTCACCGCACAGATTCTCCCATCCTCCGCCGCCAGCTCGCAGACAGCCTGTCCAAACGCGCTGGAAAAGGAGGGCCTGGAGGGCTGCAGCGGCTCACCTGTCTGGACACAAAACCGTGATACGCCATGGTAGGCATCCGGATTCTTTTCAGCTGGCGGATAGCCTTTCCCCTTTACAGTCCTTACATGAAGCAATACAGGGCCTTTCAACTCCTTGGCGTAGCGCATCAGGCGAGTGAGCCCTCTCACATCATGCCCGTCCACCGGCCCCAGGTAAATGAACCCCATATCCTCGAACATACTGCAGGGGAGCAGAGTCTCCTTTATCGCCGTTTTGATTTTATGGGTCACACGGTAGATCTGGGGACCGCCTGGCAGCACCGACATCATTTTTCGGTATCCCTTTTTGAACTGAAGATACTGTGGCTTGAGCCGCTGATGTGCTAGGTGCTGGGCCACGCCCCCCACATTTTTGGTAATGGACATGCCATTGTCATTTAGGATGACCAGAAGGGGCTCTCCGCTCAACCCTGCGTTGGAAAGCCCTTCATAGGCAAGTCCGCCTGTCAGGGCCCCGTCTCCAATGAGGGCGATCACGTGGTAGTCCTCCCCTCTCTGGCTCCTGGCTCTGGCCATTCCCAGCGCCACAGAAACAGAGTTGGAGGCATGTCCCGCGATAAAGGCGTCATCCTGGCTTTCCTGTGGCTTGGGGTAGCCCGCCATCCCTCCAAACGTGCGGAGGGTGTCCATGGCCGTGTCCCGCCCCGTTAGGATCTTGTGGGAATAGCATTGGTGTCCCACGTCAAAAACCACTCTGTCCCGCCCGGTATCAAATACCCGGTGGAGCGCTACGGTGATCTCCACCGTACCGAGATTGGAGGCCAAATGTCCTCCCGTGCGTGAGACCGCGTCGATAATGCGGGCCCGCAGCCGCGCACAGAGGCCCTCCGCCTCGCTGTCGCTAATCTCTTTTAGATTTGGAATCTCATCGAGCTGTATCAAAAACGCACCCCCAAGGATGGGATCTATGAAGCTGGGCGCTCCGGCGCCGTTTGTAGCCCTTCCCGCCTGATCAGCGGAACAGCCAGGTCCCCGCAAGACCAATGACGATCCCCAGCACCGCGCCGGCAATGACCTGGACCGGAGTATGTCCCAAAAACTCCTTGAGCTCTTTGCCGAAAAGTTCCGGCTTCATCTCCATCCAGTGTTCCATCATGTAATTTAAAATCTTGGCCTGCTCTCCGGCTGCCTTGCGGACATTTGCCGCATCATACATGACCACGATGGCTAGAACAGCAGCCAGAGCGAAAATGGGCGAGGACCAGCCGTATAGATTTCCGGTCGCACTTGCGCAGGCACAGACAAAGGCGGAATGAGAGCTCGGCATTCCCCCGCTTCCCGTGATCCGTCGGAAATCCAGCCTGTGGTTTTGGATCAGGACGACCACGACCTTTAGCACCTGAGCGATTGCCCAAGCGATGACCGCGAGGGCCAGGATCAGATTTCCCAAATGGCCGTTCAGAAGATTATTTTCCATATCCGGTCAGCTCTCCCGCCCGGCCAAGGCCCGGGCAAGCCAGCACAGAAAATCCGCCCGTCCCCCGAAGGGCTCTAAGGCGGCTACCGCCGCATCAGTCAGGGTATCCACCAGCTCACGGCAGCCATCCATACCCAGCAGGGTAACAAAAGTTGTTTTTTCGTTGGCCTGGTCTGAGCCGATGGGTTTTCCCAGCGTCCTCTCATCCCCCTCTACATCCAACATATCATCCCGGACCTGGAAGGCCAATCCCAGCTTCTGGGCGTAGCGGCGAACGGCAGTCCGGTCATCCGTGCCGCCGCCGGCGATCACACACCCCATCTCGGCCGCCGCACTGAGCAGCGCGCCGGTTTTCAGCTTTTGGAGGTCTTCCACATCCCGCCGGGTCACCGCCCGTCCCTCGGCGGCCATATCCAGCGACTGACCACCCACCATGCCGCGCGCACCGGCGGCATGCGCCAGACAGGCAGCAGCGGCTACCACGCGGTCCGACGGGACCCCGGAGCTCTGCTCCAGTGCGGTTTCAAAGGCGGCGGTGAGCAGCGCATCGCCAGCCAGTACCGCCGTGGCCTCCCCATAGATCTTGTGGTTGGTAGGCTTTCCCCGGCGCAGATCATCGTCATCCATGCAGGGCAGGTCGTCATGGATCAGGGAATACGTGTGGATCATCTCCACCGCGCAGGCGAATGGCAGGGCTTGTGCAACATCTCCCCCACACATCCGGCAGACCTCCAGTGTGAGGAGGGGACGGATGCGCTTTCCGCCGGCCATCAGACTGTACTCCATGGCGTCATAGATATTGGCCATAGGCTCCCTGCCCGCAAAGCACGACTGCAGCGCACGTTCAATCAGGGCCTGTCCGTCACGTAACTGCCGCTCATATTCCATACCGATCATCCCTCCCCGTGGAACGGCGTTTCTACCGGTCCTCCGTCTGTCCCGACGGTGAGCTTGGACACCTTCTGCTCCGCCTTGTCCAGCAGTGCGGAACACTGCTTCATCAGCGTCATTCCCTCCTCAAAGAGCTTCAGCGACTCCTCCAGAGGGGCTTCGCCCTTTTCCAGCTGCGTGACGATCTCCTCCAGGCGTATCATAGCCTGTTCGAAGGTTTTTTTCTTTTCCGCCATATTTATAACAGCCTCCTCTTATCGTCCACACGACAGTCCAGCACACCGTCGGAGAGACGAACCGACAGCTTACCACCCGGCTCTACATCCTCCACAGAAGTTGCCACCTTTCCATCGGCGGTCTGAGCCAGCGCATACCCCCGCCCCAGTACCTTGAGCGGGCTCATCGCATCCAGGGCCGCCGCCAGACGGGCGAACCGTTCCCGTTCCCCCGCCATCACGCCGCCGAGACCGTGAACCAGCCGCCGCCGCCGATCCTCCAAAAGTGCCCGCCGATCCAAAATGTAATTTATGGGGTCCTGGAGCACACGATTTTTCTCCAGGCGCTCCAGCTCCCGGCGCGCCCGGTCCAGCCGGACCTCCATGGTCCCCATCAGCTTGTCCTCATAGTAAGCGAGATTGGCATAGATCTCGTTCTGATCCGGCACCGCCAGTTCCGCCGCATTGGAGGGCGTAGCCGCCCGCAGGTCTGCCACAAAATCTGCGATCGTCACGTCAGGTTCATGCCCTACCGCGGAAATCACGGGGATTGTGCAGTCGTAAATCGCACGGGCCACCCGTTCGTCGTTGAAGCACCAGAGGTCCTCCATCGAGCCGCCGCCTCTGCCTGTAATCAGAAGATCCGCCAAAGCATGGGCACTGGCATACCGGATTGCGGAGGCGATTTCTCCCGCCGCCTCTTCCCCTTGTACGCGGACCGGGAGGAGAAGGACCTTCGCCAGCGGATACCGCGCCCCCAGGATGCGCAGCATATCTCTCACCGCTGCGCCGGCCGAAGAGGTGACCAGCGCGATTCGCCCTGGATATCTCGGAATGTTTTTTTTATGCGCCGGGTCAAATAGCCCCTCCCGGAAGAGCTTTTCCTTGAGCTGCTCAAAGGCCACATGGAGGTCTCCGACCCCGTCCGGCATGAGGTCCGAGCAGTAGAGCTGATACTGGCCATCCCGGGGGAATACCGCCACACGTCCAAAGGCAATGACCTTCATACCATTTTCCGGACGAAAGCGGAGACGGGATGCCTCCCGCCGGAACATCACGCAGCGGAGCGCCCCGCCCTCATCCTTCATGGAAAAATAATGGTGTCCAGAGGGGTAACTTTTGTAATTGGAAATTTCGCCTCGAACAAATACGCCGCTTAAAAGTCCATCCCGATCCAACAGATTTTTAATATAGCCGTTGACTTGGGTGACAGTATAGACAGGCTGACCCTCTCTCATAGCCGGCTCCCCCCCGTCAGGGCCCGCCGGGCCAGGATCGCCACACCAAGAGCGTTATCTGTGGAGTATTGCGGTGGTGCAAACACCGCGTCCCGCAGAGCCGCCCGCAAGGCGGAATTGGAGGCCACCCCTCCGGAACACAGTACTGGGAGGCCCGGATACTGCTCCAATGCCTTGTCCGTGGTCCGCAGCACCGCTTTCACAACGGTGTCCACGACAAACCTAGCTACGTTGGCCGGAGGTGTCCCGCGCTCCACCAGTTCTCTCACCTTGTTCTCCATTCCGGAGAGAGAAAATGTAAGGTCATTTATCTTTACAGTGTAATTTTGACAAACATCTGCCTGACCATACAGTCCATCCAACGCCTTTCCCGCGGGGAATGGCAGCCCCAAGAGCTGTCCGGTCCGGTCAATAAGCTGTCCCGCAGAAATATCACTGGTCCCCCCCAGTTTCTGCGCCCAGACGCTCACCCCGTCCGGCTGCACATACAAAAGCTCCGTCGTCCCGCCGGACAGATGCCAAGCCAGATGGGGACGGTCTAAAAGATCGGGACGTCCGGCGGACCAGGCGGCCGCCGCAATGTGTCCCTGCTGGTGAGCACAGGGGAAAAAGGGGACGCCCAGTGTATCCGCTATCCCGCGCCCCTGAGACTCTCCCGCCAGAAAACAGGGCATATAAGAGCCCTCTACCCAGCGCGGTTTGGTGCTGGCACCCACCGCTGCGATACATCCGTCCAGCCGCCCTTCCGCCCGCAGCGCGGCAAAAATCTCAGGCAGATGTTTGACATGCTGGAACAGCGCGTCGCTCTGCCGAAGCCCCAACGCTCCCTCAGGTACATCCAAAAGCCTGCCAAGATTGTATCCGGACACCCCGTCAAACAGAGCCACAGAGGTGGTGTAATTGCTGGTGTCAATTCCCAGACAGAGCGCCATGGTCACACTCCGTCCTTCTTGTCCTCAGCCTGTGTGTCCACCGCATCGGCCCGCTCCGGAGGCAGTTCTCCCCGGACAAACGCACCCAAGATGCCATTGGCGAAGGACGCGGCCTCAGGTGCGTCATAGCGTCTGGCCAGTTCCACCGCCTCATTGATAGCGGCGGCGGCGGGGATATCCGGCATATACAGGATCTCATACATCGCCACCCGCATGACGGCCGCCGTCATGCGGGAAATACGGGAGAAGGACCAGCCGATGGCATACTTTGAGATATAGCCGTCCAGTTCGGCGCCGTGGTCGTATACCCCTTTCACCAGCGCGGTTATGTACTGCCGCTGCTTCTCGTTGGGATATTCTCCATACAGGGGCTCCTCGTCCTTGAGCTGCGCAAAGTTTTCACGGCTCAGGGAGTCCTCCAGCAATTCTTCCGCGGTCTGATCTGAAAAGCCGAGGGCAAAGGATAAATGGACGGCAATTTCCCTGGCATTGCTCCTGGTCATAATCGGTTCCTCCCGTTGTCTCTCTTTTGTGAATATTCATAGACTATTATATACAGTTTGCGGTGGAAAATAAACCCCCAATTTCCCCTCACAGACGGCAAAAGAGCACTGAGCGCATCATATCGCCCAATGCTCTTTGAGGGTACGCCGATTTACTGAGCCTTCTTCGGCTCTTTCTCAAAGACCACACCGCCCACGCTTACGTTGACGGCGGCGACAGTGAGACCGCTGGTGGCCTCGATGCTGCCAGCCACAGCTTCCTGCACGGCGTGGCCCACATCCGGAATGGTGTAGCCATACTTTACAAGGATGGCCACCTCTACCGTAACGTTCTCCTCCTCCACCTGGAGGCGAATCCCGCGGCTCAGGTTCTTTTTTCCCAGCAGTTCCGCAAGGTCAGTGCCCAGATTGGCCGCCAATCCTCCCACGCCCTCAACTTCCAGCGCAGCGGCGGCGGCAATCACCGCCAGAACTTCCTCTGATATATGGATATTTCCCAACTCATCGGACCGGGAAACATACTCTCTGCCTTCACCCACAGTGGTCACGCTCCTTTTATCATGTTCAGGGATTACAACACGATGGCCTCGGCGACATGGCCACCGTCGTGGAAACCGGCGACGCCGGTTTGGGGCATCACATGGCCCCCGGGCAGTTGTAGCCCCATGTGGGGCTAGGCTGCCCCGCTGCGGCGGGACGACGCACACAATACACCGATTGTTGCTATTCTACCACAAAGGCCGGCCATTTACAATCCAATTTTTGAAATTTGAAGGGGCGGACCGGCGCACACCTTGTGCCGCGCCGGTCCGCCCCTTTCATTCAGCTCGCCTCGATGATTTTGATTTGACTTGCTTTGAGCCCTGTCTCCTCCATCACGATCTCGCTGATTTTTGCCGTGTCTGCGTCGGCGAGCGGCGTTCCGTTGTTGGACACCACCACGCTGATGCTGTTATCGTTGAGAAACGCCACACAGTCGCTGTATCCCTTTGCCGTGACCAAATTTTCAATATTGGCTTCGGCCAGTGTATAGGTGGCCATCGCCTGGATCGTAACGTTGGCCTGGTCTACCGAGGCTTGATCCGCCTTCTCGTCGGCTGCGGCCTCCTGGAGGAGAGAGAGGGCGCTGTCCCTGGCCTGCTGACGGTTCAAACGCGCGCTGGCAAAATAGCCGCTGGAGCTGCTCTGTCCCTCTTCTCCCGCCGCAGGACTCTCGGAAGGCGCGGGTGATGATGCGTCCTCTCCCTTGAGCAGCGGATCCGTGGCTTTGCCGCCCACCAGGGCCGCCTCTCCCAACACCTTCCCCGTATCCGCGGTCTCTCCGGCTCCATCCTGGCTGTAGGACCAGTTGAGATATACCGCCACACACACAAACAGCACGATGGCGGCCACCACCGCGTTCCGCTTCCAAAGTTTCATCTCAAGTCTCCTCCTTACTTTCCTTTACAAATTGAAATTTTATCGCTTCCCAGGCCGGTCAGGGCAGAAACCGCCTCCACCAGCTTGAGCCGTACCTCCGGGTCGCTTCCCCCGGGGCAGACCACCAGAGCGCCTTGGAACTGCGGATATATCTGCTGAAGCGGCACAGCCTCCTCCCTGCCGGAACCCTTGGAGACCACTACGGTGGTCCTCCCCTCATCCACCGCCCCTTCCTTTTGAGAGGAGGTGATGTCCTGGGCCAGCACTTGGCGCGTGCTGGCCTTCACAGTAAGGACCACTGAGACCTCTCCCGCTCCCTCTACTTCCGAGAGTGTATCGGACAGCTTTTTTTCCAGACCCTCCAGGTCGAAGGCCAACTCCGACGGAGGATCAGTTCCTCCCGCGCCTCCTGTTCCATCTCCCCCTTCAAAGGTGGGCAGCAGGAGCAGGAGAATACCAGCCAGCAGGACCAGCAGCACGAATTTATATTTTTCCAGCAGCCCCATCAGCCGCCTGCCGCCCTTGGCGGCTATATCCGTTCCCCTCATGATGCTCCATCCCCGCTTTCGTAAGTTTGACATTCCTCGGGAATCGCCAAGTCCGCCTCTATGATACGTGCCAGGAGGCGTCTCTCCTCCCCGCCGGGCGCTCCCGTGATGGACACTGCGGAGGGATAGGGCACGCCGTCCTCTCCTACTGTGCATGTTACGGTCACCCTCTCGCAGGGGACCCCCAGTGCTTCCGCCTTGTCCAGAATATATGCGCCCGTCTTCTCTCCTATGATGGTTTTCATCAGTTCCAAGTCAGTTTTTTCCAGCTCATTCTGCGTACTCTCCAGCTCTATCTGGGCGGCGGACGCTGCCAGAACGCTGAAATCCACATGCAGGACCGGCTGGACCACAGCAACCAGGAGCAATAAGCCTCCCGCCATCCTCCCGATCTTCCTCACGGTACCAGACGGCGTAAGACTGTCCGCCAGCGCCACGATCATAGCTGCGCAGGTGATCCCAACCAGCCACTGCCGCAACAATTCCATCATGGCGTCACCATAGACACTGCCGATACCATGGATACCAAGAGCAGCATTGCGGAAGCTCCCGTCATACCCAGGATGAGTCCGAATGCACCGCCAAGACCGTCGATCAGTCCGGAGGTCCTTCCATCCGCCACCGTGGCCGCCAGGGCGGCGGTCAGCTTATAGGCCAGGTAATGTATCCCCAGTTGCAGGAAAGGGACCACACACATGGAGAGAATCACCAGCATGCCGAACACCCCCACCGCATTTTTCAAAATTCCTGCGCCGGCCAGAACGGTCTCCGCCGCGTCGGAAAGGATACCGCCCACCACAGGCACCATGCTTGAGACCGTAAATTTGGCCGCCTTGACCGCCACTGCGTCCGCCGTCCCCGCAATGACCCCGCTGACTGTGAGATAGCCCACAAATACCAACAGCAATACTGTAAGGATCGAGGTGACCGTCCACTTGAGCACCCCGGCAATGCGCTTGAGCCCCTCGTTCCCCACCGCCGCATGGGCCACACAAGCGGCGATATACCCATACACAAGGGGTAGGAGCAGCTTGGTGATCAGGCTCATCAGCACCGTGGAGAAGAGCATGGTGGCCATCTGTCTGGCCGCCGCCCCGCCGGGCGCCCCGCTGGCAGCCGTGGCCACCGCCATGGTAGGCAGCAGTATCTTGGAAAAAGCGGTCATATTGTCCAGCGCCTCTCTCCCCATTCCAATCAGGGAATGGACATCTGCGACGGAAATGGCCGTGATGGCCAGCGCCCCCACCAGCGGAACTACCTGAAGTCCCCCGGGATCTCCAATGGCCTCGCACGTTCCCTGCGCGAGAGAACACAAGAGCACCACGGTCAAAAGCAGCACACCGCTCCGCACCGCCTTGCGGAGGACACCCGCCAATTGGTCGCTGCCGGTATCCAACAAATCCTGAAGCCCGGCATCCAGATCCACCCCAGTCACAGTATCCCCGGGGCTGTACTCGCCCGCCGCCTCTGCCAGTTTGTCCAGCCCCAGCGCCTTGGACTGCTCGTCCAATACGTCCTCAGATGAGGATGCCGCCGCCGGAAGGACAAAAAGGCAGGTGAAAAGGATCAGCATCAGAATTTTTTTTATTTTCCTATGTATTCCCGTCATCCGTCGCTCCTCTTCCCTCCGGCCGGACGCCGCTATAGAAGCCCTGTCACCATACTCAGCACCGTCTTCAATAGAGGAAGAGACACAAACAGCGCCGCCGCCGCGCCCGCCGTCTCTACGAACGCGGCAATCCCCCCCTCTTTCGCGTCCCGGCAGAGCTCTGCCGAGACTCTGGTCAGCACTGCGATCCCTACTGTTTTGACAACGGGCGCCAATACCGCAGGCGAGAGTCCCGCCGTATCCGCCAGGGTGTCCATCAGCTCCTTGACTCCCTCCAGCGCTCCCAGCGAGCAGCTCAGGATGATCGCCCCGGCGCACAGCGCCAGCACCATCCCCAGCTCGGCCACATTCTTTTTGACCACCACTGAGCACAGTGCGGCGGCCACCGCAATGGCCGCGATCTTTACCATATCCGGCATAGACTACAGCCCAAACAGGTTCTTTACCAGGTTGAAGAGATCGCTGATCTCCTGGACCACCATCATGAGAACCACCACAAGACCCGCCAGCGTGGTCATGGTGGCCTGCTCGTCCCGTCCGGACCGAGTGAGCACCTGGTTGAGCACCGACACCAGTATCCCGATCGCCGCAATTTTGAATATGAGGTCTACGTTCATGCCTTCTCCACATCCCCGCATTGATATCAGTCATAATAACAGAATAACCAGCATGGCCCCGGAGCCCAGTCCCAGCGTGGTGTAGACCCTTCCCAGCCTCCGCTGCTCTTCTTCTGCCCCGGCGAGACATCGCTCCAGCTCCAGCACCGAATTCCGCAGGGCCCCGCTCTGTCCTTCCACGTCGTATCTCCCCAATACTTCGCCCAACTCGAGCAGGATCTGACTTTCCCGTTCGTCCAGCAGGAGGTCAGGTTCGCCGTCCAGCGCCTCTCTCCATAGCTGGCCAAAGCTCTTTTCGCCCAGCTCCCAGAGGTGGTCCCTGCAGTGTGCGAACAGATAGGCCGCCGGCCCCTGTGACTGCCGTGCCAGCCGCTCCATCAGCTCCGGCATCGGCGTAAGGCGAAACGTAAGCTCCCTCTCCAGTTGACCCAGGGCCCCCACTAGGGAGCGCAGACTGGCCACTCTTGTCCGAAGCTGTGCCGCCGCGCCTAAGCCCAGACCTGCCGCGCCCGCCATCAGGAGGAGCGCTCCGATCCACCGGATCATCTCAACCCCTCCTCCAGCGGCACTACTCGGTAGTTCCGCCTGCCCCCGCGCAGCTCGATGAGAACCGCCTGGCGAAAGATGCCGCCTGCCAGAAGCCGGCGGTAAAGAGGACGCCGCCGCAGGTCGTCCGGTGTCCCCCCGTGCGCGCTGCACAAGAGGGCGACTCCACAGCCGGCTGCCTGCTCCAGCGCCTCCACATCCTCCGGCGCCGTGATCTCATCCGCCGCCAGGACCTGGGGGTTCATCCCGCGCAGCAGCATCATCAGACCTGCCGCCTTGGGGCACCCGTCCATCACATCCGTTCTTATCCCCACTTGTGTCATTGGGACGCCGTTATACATGGCGGCAAGCTCCCCACGCTCGTCGACCACCCCCACTCGAAGGGGCGGCCCTCCAACACCGTCGGAAATGCGGCGAATCAAATCCCGCAGGAGAGTCGTCTTCCCTCCGCCGGGCGGCGAGAGAAGGAGCGTACTCTGCAGGGTGCCTGCCTCCCACAACTGCGGCAAGACCTCAGCTCCCGCCCCCGGGACCTCCCGGGCGATCCGGATGGCAAGCGAAGAGATCTGTTTTACATTGCATACTTCTCCATCCTTCATCACCGCACTTCCACATAGACCCACCCGATATCCGCCCCGGACAGTAACAAAGCCGCTTTTTACCCGGTCCAATACCGTATGTGTCGACGCCTGACTGGCAACCTCCAGTACTCCCGTCAGATCGGCGGCGGTGATCGGGCATTGACCGCAGCCCGGTACCGTCCGTTCCCCCGTCGGATCTGCAACCATCGGCGGTCTGCCCGCCCGAAGCCGAAACTCTTCTGCTCTGGCCTTCTCTGCTGTCGAAAGCCTCTGCACCCCTTGTCTGAGTTCATGCGGTAGCAGCGCCGCCGCCTGTTCAAACCGCTCGACCGCATATGCCTCTTCCGGAGCCCGCACCTTTTCCAGCTCCCTTCTTCTGTGTGATGCTCCATTCTATGTGGGGTTGTCCATGTCTATGACGGCCGGAGAAAAATTTCCCTCACTAAATGGCATAGCCGCCGGAATCACAATGATTCCGGCGGCTATGCCAAGGCAGTAAATCTATCTATGTTCGTTGTATTCCCGCACCCACCGTACTAATGATGCAAACTATCTGCGTCGTTTAAATTGCCATTCACATATGCTCGACTCAAGCATACCAACAGGCTGTATCACAGCAATATGAATCAATACTAGCTTCGATAACAGACTGTTGGGATCATTGGAAATCATGGCTATAGTTTCTGGCGGCGCTACGTTTGCTCTCTGACTCTCAGTGAGCATATTGCCGTTGTTATTGTAGGTGTAAATCTACTGGCGAGGCAGTTGGTCGGATTTTAATTTAATGCTCAACTTCTTGAACTGTATCTGGGCAAACGTTCCTGACTGTCCTCATGAAATAGACCACTCCTTTCCCCTGAAGTGAATCCAGTTCGTCTTATTTGCCTCTTTTTTTATCTGGCTGAGATAATTCAATATTTTATCCATATTTGCGTACTCTCCAATAGTATATAGTCTTACATCAATGCCATTGTTTTTGCAAACAGCTTCATTCAAATCAATTAGTATCCCCTCTCTCGCCTTATACAGCAACTGTTCATGTATCATTTGAGTATTATCCGGCAAAGGTAACTCTATGCATTTTGCCAGTCGACCGCATAGGATGTAGAGAAAGTCATCAATATTTTGTGCATATAGCTTCCAGTACCAACTATCATCATGGGATAAATATGCAAATCGATTTTGTAGTTGTGGAAAGAACGGTGAATGAAGCGGCTCAAACATATGGCCTAAGTAGAGCAGTTCCGAAATTTCCTGTGCCGTTAATTGATCCACTTGTTCTGAAGAACAATAGTCCACAAAACAAAAGTTCCCAAAACAATATGACTCTTGTTCCGCAATTTTTTTTATTGCAGCCTTTCCCTCAAATAGTGGAAAGCCTTTTTTATAGTTTGTTTCAGAAACTTCTACACAGGTATCTATTGCGATGTTTATTAAATTTTCTATTGGTTCAGGCAAATAACAAATAAAATCATCAAAGCTAAGTCCGGAACAGACAATTTCATTTTTTTCGGGCACTATTTTTACATATAATTCTTTTTTTTCATTTTTCATTTTTCTCTCCTCTTTATGGCACAGGGATGGGTACCGGAACCACTCCTGGAATAACTCCCGTTGTAGGACTTACAAACGGCAGAACAATCATTGTATTTGTAGGCATAGACGCTATTTCTGTATACGTTGCTTCATAGTAATAACCTTTTAAGTCTCGATTACTTGGATACGCCGATATAGAAATAGGGTTAGTACCCTCGTAAATCGTTACCTGCCTCCCATTAGGATACGTAATAAAATAATATCCGCTATCTGCCGCTATAATTTCAATTTTACTAATCCAATCTGCCTCTTTCTGCTCCCAATCCCAATTCTTTTGCTTCTTGAGTTCTTTAAGGACTCCTCGGGGTGGAGAACCCGGAGGATTTTTATGATGATCGTGTGGAGACCCATCTTCGTTTTGTATCCATTCCTTTCCGTCTTTTAAGATATGAACATGTCTCATATATTCTTTTCCTGCTCCGCCCCTATCTATGCGTCCAGACCATCCCTTCCCTAGACTGAAACTAGAACCCAATGACAAAAATAGCATCTCGTCATCGGTATACATTACTCCATTGTCAATATATGTTCCTATAAAATCTCCTCCATGCAAAAAAAACGAATTCCCATCTAAAGTTACAGTTGCATATTTATATTCATTATTCCAAGATACGTTTCCACCTAACCCTTCAATTGTTGCTCGAACTGCAATTGGTTCAAGGCCATAAGTATCACAAAATGTCGCCGGGTTATTATTACAATAAATATACCAATTTTCTCCATTCCTCATAATATCTTTGTTTACAAATCTCCCAATTTCCGGGTATAATATCTAGCCCTGAGGTAGTAATTTTGAGTTTCCCTGTCCTGATATTCTCCGCAATAGCCAAAACCGCTCTTTACGATGCTGGAGTCCCTCACGCCAAATGCGTCATACCACTCCTGACCGCTAAATATGTACTCAAATTCGCTTGGGTCGGGTTTCCGCTGTACCGCCCCCTGATCCTCCCCTTCCAGTGCAGAATTAGCGGTATAATTGATCGCCCGGTGTGACGTCGTGACTACATTTCCGTGCGCATCATGAAAATAATATACCTCATCAAATTCATAATCAGTTAATTCTGCGATCAAATCCAGGCCATAGAAATACCGGGTATTTCCCTCCAGTACAAGCTCCCCGCCGCTCCACACATAAGAGACTGATCCCTTCCCGGTACGCAGTCCGTCGGGACCATAGGTGTAGCTGGTGCTCACCCCGTTCACAGTAGCGGAGGTCTGCCGGTTAGAGCCATCGTATCCATAGACGATACTGTTTGTCCCCTGACTCTCAGTAAGTCGTATAGCTATAATAACGCGAATCTGATCACAAAGACCACCATAGCAGGCGGGTATACATACGATTATACCTATCTGCTGGATAGAAATCAGTCCTCGCTGTCGTCCGGCGGGAACACGATCCAGTATACTTATGACGGGATGGGGCGTCTGACAGAAGAGCCGAGAACACGAGGAAGCAGCACGGTGTATTCAAAGGCATATGGATACGCCCGGCAGGAAAACCGTATGTCTCTTACGATGGGGACTGGGAGCGTGAACTATACGCCCATGCACTATTGGGGTCAAATATTCTGTTGATTTCTAGGTTCAATCCGTTTTTCCCGGGAATTGTCAAATCATTCTCCGAGTATTTGAGGGCACCCGTATTGAGATTGATCGACACCTCGCCAATTGAGTCATAGCTAAACGGCTCGTCCAATATTTCTTCCGGCGTGTACCCTCTCTCTGTCTCCTGCGCAGCATTGGCAGACAGAGCTTTTGGTTCGTTCGTATTTCTGTAAAAATGTATCCAGTGTGATATAAGGGATGCCCATCAGCGCCGCAAGTGCTTTCCGTTCCTCCTCCTGACCGTCTTCAACAAACACCTTCTCTGCACGTTCGCGTCCTTCCGTAATCTCGGTTTGCTTGTCACGAATAAGCTGATGTACCGACCTGTTCAAAATACCGCTCGATTACATATGCCGCGAAAGCCTGACTATTGGTATACCCTCCGAATATCAGGTCTAGAATGTCAGACTTTTCTCCCGGTTTCAGGCTGCAATATTTTTGTGCGGTTATGAATCCCTTTAATGACTTTTGGAGCGTTCCGATATCTCCATGATAAAAAATGGCGCTGTCGATTTCTTCATATGTGTATCCAAACCCATCCTGGATCATTTGGAGCTCTGGACGAATCTTAATATATCTGCACGATTTCTGCCTGAAGCTCATACACGGGGTCAAGCTCTACCGTATTCGCTTCTGCATATGTGATCTGGCCAAAAAGACTTTTTACTTCGCCTGGCGTCAAACCTGCATTCTGTTCCAGATGGACAGACGCCGTTCATCCGTTGCCATCCAGAGAAATATCTGTACAGGCCAACAGCTCCTCAAGGTCCCTGTCTACGGAAGTATCGATCCCAATGTGAAAATAATCGGCGTTTGTTTCTGCATACGGTTCAACGAGTATATCGCCTTGCAAAACTTCAGAATCAGAATAAGAAGGAACATATGAGTACGCAGGATATTACGATCTTGAACATTCTTTTTCTTGACATATTATCCTCTCCCTATCGTTTCTTGTCCGCATACTAATTCCAAAGCTGTGTTGAGGCTTTCCAGGGTTGGCCTGCATCGAGGAGATGCACTCTATGACACATTCATTATATCGCCAAATTTTGTTCATATCAACAATATTTTCTTGGGTTTATCCATGTTTTTTTATTGCAAATATACTTTTAATCCTGCAAAAAGCCGTGTGCAGATCAATCCGCACACGGCCTGTTTGTAGTAATAAACTTGGGGTCCAGTGCATCCCGCAGGCCGTCCCCTACCAGTTGAAGGCAAATGACAGTCAAGACGATGAACAGCCCTGGCGGGAGCCAGACCCAGGGCCTTCCGGTGAGGACCGCCAGATTGGATGCGTGCTGCATCAGATTTCCCCAACTGGCCTGGGGTGGACAGATACCCACGCCCAAAAAGCTCAGGCTGGACTCGGAGAGGATCGCCCTCCCCACCCGTTGGGCCAGGGCCGCCCAGACCGGGGCCACCGCATTGGGCAGCACGTTCCGGAACATGATGGTACGGCTCCTGGCCCCCAGTGCCTGTACCGCGATGATATACTCCTTTTCCCGGATCGCCAGCGCGTTCCCATACACCAGCCGGGCGATGGAAGTCCATCCCAAAAGTCCAATGACCAGAATGATATTGCACACGGACGGCCCTACGAGCGTCACCAGACACAGGATCAGTACAATGCTGGGAAAGGATTGGAACACATCGGCGCAGCGCATGATCCAGAACTCGCATTTCCCTCTGCGGTAGCCCGCCAAGAGCCCCAAAGGCACCCCCACCGCCATACTGATAGCGGCGGCGGAGAAGCCCACCAGCAGGGAAACGCGCCCGCCGCAAAGAAGCCTTGCGAAGACATCCCGCCCCACGTCGTCGGTCCCCAGCCAATGTTCCGCGGAAGGGGGCGCCCAGAAACCGGCGGCGCGGTCCGTCAGGTTGGGCTCCAGACCCAGTAGGGGCGGCAGTAAAAGAACGCACAGGACCTCCGCTCCCAAAATGCACAGCGCTGCAACGGAGCGCCGGTCCCGGCACAGGCGCCCCAGCGCGCGTTTAAATTCCCTCATAGCGCACCCTCGGGTCTACCATACCATACACCAAATCCAGCAACAGATTGGTACACAGCACCGCCAGCGCAATGACCACGGTGACGCCCATGATCACATTATAGTCCCGGCCGCTGATGGCGGAGAACATCAGACTTCCCATTCCGGGCCAGCCGAAGACCCGCTCCACTACCACGGAACCTCCAATGATGTGGGGGATATGGGTGAGAACGGTGGTGAGGACGGGAATGAGCGCCGTTCGAAATCCGTGGCGGAGCACCACCGCCGCTTCCTTCAGCCCCTTAGCCCTGGCGGTGGTAACATAATCCTCTCCCAGGACCTCCAGGCAGGCGCTGCGGGTCTGTTTCAGGATGCCTCCCACATTGCTCAGCCCGACAACGCCCGCCGGCAACAGCAGATGCCGCAGCAAATCCGTAAGTGGGCCGGAGGAGCCGGAGGCGTACATACCGGAGGCCGGCAGCCATCTGAGCTTTACAGCAAAGAGGTAGATCGACACCAGTGCCAGGAAAAAGCCCGGGACGGCGGACCCTGCCACGGTGAAGAGATTGGAAAGGCGGTCCCAATGGGAACGCGGCTTCCAGGCCGACAGGATCCCCAACGGAATGGCCACCGCCACCGCCACCGCCACTCCGGTCCCTGTGAGAAGCAGTGATGGCCCAATGCGCTGCCCGATCAGGTGGGATACGCTCTGCCCCAGATGGTAGGACTCTCCCAAATCCCCGCGGAAAAGCCCCGCCAGCCACAGTACATAACGGGCCAGCAGGGGCTTGTCCAGTCCAAGGGCGGCTTCCAGCGCGGCCTGTTCCTCTGCACTGGAAGCCCCCTCCCCCATCAGGTCGGTGACCGAGCCTGGGGCCAGATTCATAAAGAAAAAAACAACAAGGGTAATACCAAAAAAGACGGGGACCGCGGTGATCAGCCGTCTGCGAATATAGTGCGCCATTCTGCTTCCTCCTGCACTTCCGGCCCCGCGCGGGGCACAGGCGGCCCCATAACAGGGGCCGCCCTACAGAGGTTATTTTTTATTCTTGTTTTTCCCACTCCCAGACATTCTCGTTGGAGAAGCTGGAGGAGGCGTAATCAATGCCGGACACCGTGGGCGACTGGGCATGAAGCGCTGTACCAAACCACAGAGGTACAAAGGGCCGCTCCTGGGCCAGATAGTCCTCCAGAGCCTGCACCAGATCCTGCTTGGCATCCGGATCGGTCTCCATTTGAATGCGTTGGATATAGACGTCGTACTCAGACAGGTCGGACACATGAAAGATATTATTGTTTTCCGTCAGGCGGGTCCCCACAAACCATAGAGGAAGCGGGCCGGGCGTATGGCTTGCGATCCCCATGTCGTAGGTGCCGTCCGACATGCCGGCGAACATGGTGGCCGAATCCACCGTCTCAATGGAAATCGAAATCCCGGCATCGGCCAGATTCTGCTGCATCAGGGCGGCCAATCCGGCCCGGTTGGAGGTACAGGCCAGACGGTAGGTCCTCCCGTCATAGCCCGCCTCTTCCAGCAGCGCTTTGGCCGCCTCTACATCCCGGCCGGCGGCGCTTCCCTCTCCCGCGTAGGGGCTGGTGGGCGGGATGCTGGAGTCCGTCACAGTACCCAGTCCGTTTGTGGAGTGCTGACACAACAGTTCCTTATCCAGCGCCAGCTCAACCGCACGGCGGATGCGGGCATCCGGGAGCGACGCCCCGTTGAGCATCAGCTCAAAAAAGGTGTTGGGTACCGTGCCGCGGAGTACGGTCAGCCCATTCTGCTCCGCCACCTGGGCGTCGTCTGCGGAGACGCTGCCGCCGAAAGCGTAGTAGTCCAAGTCTCCGGAAATCAGCGCCGTGAGAAGATTGGATTTATCCATCACGGTGATGACCAGGCGGTCAAACCCCGGCGTACCCAACGGATACGCCTTGTTTGCCTCCAGGATGAGCTGGTTGCCCGCCAGCTCAGAGACAAATTTACAGGGCCCGGAGCCCACCGGCGCCTTCCACAGGTCCAGGTCCATGAGGTCGGCGGAGGCGACCCCCTCCAGGAGGTGGGTGGGCAAAACATAAAACTCCCGGTTTTTATCCAGCAAAAAGTCCTCCGGAGATGTGGGATTCTTGAAGGTGAGCTTCAGCGTATACGCATCCACAGCCTCCGCCGCCACAGAATGTTCCGAAAGCGCATAGCCGTTCTCGTCTGTGCCGGCAAGGACGGAAAAGTTATCCCGCCCCAGCATGGGACAATCCGGATCGGTCATCAGGCGGAAGGTCTCCACCCAGTTTTGCGCCGTCACAGGGGTCCCGTCATGGAAGGAAAACCGCTCATCCAGCGCGAACTCTATCCCGTATCCGTCGTCCACGCTCTTCCAGCTCCTGGCTGCACGCGGGGACAGCGTGCCGTCGGCATGGACATAGGCCAGACGGTCATAGATCTTATCATAAATGATTCTGGCATAGTTGCTCCCCGATACACTGTTATAGGGCATCAGGGCATCCCAGGCGTTTGAGATCCCGTAGCGCACCACCACAGGATCGGCCGTGACCGTCCCAGTATCCTGCGGCGCCCCGTCGCTCCCGGCGGCACATCCCGCCAACAGCAGGGTAAAGGCCGCCGCCCATACAACAAACCGCTTTCTCATTCCACCGTCACCGACTTTGCTAGATTTCTGGGCTTATCGATATCACAGCCGCGCATCAGCGCCACATAGTAGGCAAAAAGCTGCATGGGCAGCACGTCCAGTGACGGGAGCAGCATAGGATGGGTGTCCGGCACCAAGATAGCGTGATCCACCGTCTTTTTCATCGCCTCTGCCCTGGACTCCACTGTAAGGCCCAGCACATCCGCCCCCCGGGATTTTACCTCCACCACATTGCTCATGAGTTTGTCAAAAAGCTGGGTACAACTGGCCAGAGCCACCACCAGCGTCCCCTGCTCAATAAGGGAGATGGTGCCGTGCTTCAGCTCGCCGGCCGCATAGGCCTCGGAGTGAATATAGGAGATCTCTTTGAGCTTCAAAGAGCCCTCCAGGCCGATGGCATAGTCGATGTTCCTGCCGATAAAGAAAATGGATTCGTGGTTAAAATAGATGGAGGCATAGTACTGGATGGCCTCCCGGTTTTCCAGGATGTGCTCCATCTTGGTGGGAATAGTCAGGAGTTCGGATACGATATGATCGTATATCTCCCCGCTGATGGTACCCAGCAACTCGGCAAAGCGGAGTGCGATCAGATAGATGACCGCCAACTGGGTGGAGTATGCCTTTGTGGTAGCTACGGCGATCTCCGGCCCCGCCCAGGTATAGAGCACATCGTCGGACTCGCGGGCAATGGAAGAACCGACCACGTTGACGATGGAAAGTATCCGGGCACCCAGACGTTTGGCCTCCCGGAGCGCGGCCAGCGTATCGATGGTCTCACCGGACTGACTGATGACAATGCAGAGCGTCTTCTCCGTCACCAACGGATCACAGTAGCGGAACTCGGAGGCCAGGCTCACCTCCACCGGTTTGCGGAGCAGCTTTTCCAGGATATACTTGGCCACCATGCCGACATGATAGGAGGACCCGCAGGCGATAATGTAGATCTTATCCGTCTCCCTCAGATAGTCTCCGTCCAGGTTCAGGTCGTCCAGCACCACTCTGCCGTCCTGGATGCGCGGAAATACCGTATCTCGAAAGGCCTTTGGCTGCTCCATAATCTCCTTTGCCATGAAGTGCTCGTATCCGCCCTTTTCCGCGGCGGACACCTCCCAGTCCACATGGTGTTTCTCTTTTTCCACTGGCTGAAGATAAGGGTGGTTAAAAACCCGGATACCGTCTCTGGTGAGAACGGCGATCTCGCCGTCCTCCAGATAGCACACCTCCCGGGTATACTTGATGACAGCGGTCACATCGGAGGCCAAAAAGTTGAACCCCTCGCCGTACCCTAGGATTAGCGGACTGTCCTTTCGGGCAGCGATCAGTTGATCCGGGCAGTCGGCGCAGATGATCCCCAGCGCATAAGCCCCCTCAATCCGGTGGAGGACCTTGGTGACCGCCTCCATGATGTTCCCACGGTAATAGTACTCCAAGAGCTGGGCCACTACCTCGGTATCGGTCTGGGAGACGAAGCCCACGCCTTTCGACTCCAGGAATTCCTTAATCTGTACATAGTTTTCAATGATGCCGTTGTGGACCACGGCGATGCGTCCTGAAGCACTGACCTGGGGATGGGAATTTACGTCTGAGGGCTCCCCGTGGGTAGCCCAGCGGGTATGTCCCAGCCCCACGGTCCCATGGATGTTCTTACCGCCCTCCACCAAGTCCGCCAGTACCCGGAGACGCCCCTTTGCCTTTACCACGCGGAGGCCGTCGTCCAGTGAATAGACTGCCAGTCCCGCGGAATCATACCCCCGATACTCCAGTCGCTCTAGGCCGTCAAGCAGGATCGGCGCCGCCTCTTCCGCGCCGATATATCCGACAATACCACACATAGCTTTATTCCCTCCGTTTTTCAGAGTCAACGGGTGATGTTGTGAACTGATGTATTATATCATTCCAGAACGGCCCCCACAACAAAAAATTTGAGAGGGGCGGCCTCAAACCAAGCCGCCCTCTCCCACGCATATACCGGCGTTCTTCACATCTGGCCGCTCAGGGCCTGGTCGAAATGCTCGTTGATCTGCTGAGTAAACGCCTGCGCCGCGTTATACCCCATTTTTTTGTGGCGGTTGTTCATCGCCGCCACCTCCACAATAATCGCCAGATTTCTTCCCGGCTTGACAGGCACCGTAAGGGCAGGCACCTTTACATCCAGGATCACCGTATAGAGCTCCTCCAGACCAAGGCGGTCATACATCGTGTTGTCGTTCCACTGCTCCAGATTGACCACCAGATCGATATCCTGGTCCTCGCGCACGGCAGACATACCGAAGAGCTGCTGCACATCCACAACGCCGATACCCCGCAGCTCGATGTAATGGCGAATCAGTTCAGGCGCCGAGCCCACCAGCCGCTTGACGCCCACCCGCTTGATCTCCACCGCATCGTCCGCCACCAAGCGGTGGCCGCGCTTTACCAGCTCGATTGCCGTCTCGCTTTTCCCCACGCCCGATTCGCCCAGCAGTAGGACTCCCTCGCCGTAGACCTCCACCAGCACACCGTGGCGTGTGATGCGCGGAGCCAAGTAGTTGCGCAGCGCCGCGATCAGCGCGCCCATAAAGGCCGTGGTCGTCTCCTGCGTGCGGAGAATGGTACGGTTATACTTCTCAGCCATCTCCATGCACTCCGGAAAAGGCTCCATCCCGCGGGTGATGACCAGAGCGGGGATGTCATGGGCCAGGAGTTCGTCAAAGCTCTTGAGGCGCTCTTCCGGAGAGAGCTGGGCCAGATAAGTACTCTCCACTCTGCCCAAAAGCTGCATCCGTTTGGCGTCGAAGTAGTCAAAAAAACCCACCAATTGAAGGCCCGGCCTGTTCACGTCCTCCCGCTGGATCAGGACCTCCCGGTATCCCTCTGCACCCCGCAGCACATCCAGCTCAAAGTCCTCGATCAGTTTTCCCAGTTTGACGGAATAGTGGCTGTCCACATCCATCACCCCTCACACATTCAATGTCACGCTTAAGTATAACCGAATCTCCCAGATTTCGCAACTTCAATTCAAGCCATCCTATAAAAATAGAAAAAGAATGAAAATACTACTTGCATTTTTTCGCTCAATCTGGTATTATATCATTCGATGCTTTGTGATAAGCTGATACTTTGACCAGCGAGGAGGTTGAAGGAAATATGGCCAAATGCGAGTTTTGCGACAAGGGTGTTGTATTCGGCATTCAGGTGTCCCACTCCCACCGTCGTTCCAACCGTCCCTGGAAGCCCAATGTGAAGCGCGTCAAGGCGATCGTCAACGGCACGCCCAAGCACGTGTACGTTTGCACCCGCTGCCTCCGTTCGGGTAAGGTCACCCGCGCTGTGTGAGTGATACTTGAAAAACTCCGCACCAGTTGGTGCGGAGTTTTTTTATGTCTGCCGGGAAGTAGCTTTAATTGTTAGTAAAGGAGCAGGACATCTTCACGGGGCACGCCCAACTCCTGCGGGAGTCCCTTTTTCCCATCCCATCCGGGCCGGCTCCACCAGAGCTCCCCTTCCGTTTCCGCCTGACCCTCATACCGAAAACACATTTGCGTCTCAAACGGCAGCTCCATATGTCCGGTAAAGCTCACCGGGAAGCGATTCTCCGGGCATGTGTGAGAAAAAGCGCCGGCCCGCACCCCGACCGCCCGCACCCCCTCTTTCACCGGTCGCGCTGTGGCCAGGCGGATCCCCCACCCTGGGATTTCCACTTCATAGGCCCCCACCCTTCGGGCGGCCGAGGATATGTTCCGGCATCCGGTCAGGCGGGCTGCCGGGACGCTCCCCGGGTCCAGAAAAAGCAGCTCGGGTTCCCGGACGCCCAGGATGCGGCCCCCGTCCACCACCGCCGCTTTTTCACACATATGATAGGCCTCATCCTGGTTGTGCGTCACCAGCAGAATATCTCCATCAAAGGCGTCCAGCAGTTTCTTCATCTGGATTTGCAGTTGATCCCGCAGATGTTCGTCCAGCGCGGAGAAGGGCTCGTCCAGCATCAGAAGCTCCGGCCTGCTCACCAGTATGCGGGCCAGCGCCGTCCGCTGCTGCTGCCCGCCCGAGAGCTGGTCAGGCCGCTGCTCCTCGAGACCTCGCAGGCACAGCAACTCCATCACCCGGCGGAGCTCCGCCGCGCGGCGGGCACGATCCCGTTCCCAGCGTATTCCGCACAGAATATTTTGCCGCACGGTCATATTGGGGAAGAGCGCATAGTTTTGAAAGAGATATCCGACCCGTCGTTTCTGCGGCGGCAGGTTAATCCGCCGCTCTGAGTCGAAAAGCGTAACGCCGTTGAGCAGGATCTTTCCCCGGTCCGGCCGCTCGATCCCCGCGATACATTTCAGGGTAAGGCTCTTCCCGCTTCCGGAGGCGCCAAGCAGTCCCAGTGTTCCACCGTCAGCGCGGAAGGAGGCATCCAGGGAAAAGCGCCCCAGCTGCTTGTGGATGTCCACCGTAAGGCTCATGGCGACGTCCCCCTTCTGTTTCTCCGCTCCAGCAGATTGACCGCGAGCAATACAACCGCGCTGATGGTCAGATTCACCATCACCCATCGAAAAGCACCGCTCTCGTCATTGGTGCGCCAGAGCTGATAGACCGTGGTGGATATGGTGGCCGTCTTTCCGGGCGTATAGCCGACGAGCATGCTCGTCGCTCCATACTCTCCCAGCGCTCTCGCGAAGGCCAGCACAGCCCCCGCCAGGATGCCCTGACGGCACACCGGCATGCGGATGCGCCAAAAAATATAGGAATTGCTGAGCCCCAGGGTCTTCCCCGCGTAAGCCAGCGTCCCGTCGAAGCTCTCAAAGGCGCCCCGGGCGGTGCGGTACATGAGAGGAAACGCCACCACCGCAGCGGCCAGCACGCCGCCGTACCAGGTCATGACAAACTTGAAGCCGAATTGCGCCAGAAAAATCCCGAGGGGCCGTCGGTTTCCAAAGAGCAGCAACAGAAAGTAGCCGCACACCGTCGGCGGCAGTACCAGCGGCAGGGTGAGGACTACGTCCAGCAGCCCTTTCAGCGCCCGGGGAAGCCGGGCCACGTAATAGGCTGCGGCGATCCCCGCAAAAAAGACGATCACGCTGCTGATGGCCGCAATGCGCAGCGAGTTCCAAAGGGGATACCAGTCCATGCTGTCAGGGGGCCGAGAAGCCCACGCTCTCAAAGACCGCCATGGCCTCACTTCCCGTCAGATAGTCCAGGAATGCCTGGGCTGCCTCGGCATGGGCGCTGCCTTTGAGAACGGCCGCCGGATAAATGACCTGTCCGCACATCTCCGCCGTGGCCGAATCCACCACGGTGAGTCCGGCGCTGAAGGCGTCTGTACAATAGACCACACCGCAGTCCACGCTCTGCTCAGAGACCTGTGTGGTGACCTCTTTCACATTGGTGCCGTAGCTGAGAACGCCGGAGGGGGCCAGCGCGTCCTCGTCCAGACCGTAGTAGCGCAGGATCTTTTGGGTGTACTGGCCCACAGGCACATCGCTGTTCCCCATCGCCATCAGGATCGATCCGTCGGAGAGCCCGGCGGCCATATCGTCAAAGCTCTGAATATCCTTGGGATTCCCATCAGGGACCACCAGGACTACGCGGTTCTCCAGCAGATCCACACGGCTGTCCGTGTCCACAAAGTCCAGCCCCTCGGTGTTCACCTCGGGGGAGGACGCGATATCCAGCTGATCCATCTGTTTCTGACCCGCTGAGATGAAGAGATCACAGTCCGCCCCTTCCTGTATCTGCGTCTTCAGGGTGCCAGAGGAGTCAAAGTTGAAGGTCAGGGTCACATTGGGAGCTGCCTCTGCATAGAGCCCCGCAATCTCCTGGAGCGTCTCCGTCATGGAGGCTGCGGCATACACGATGAGTTCGATGGATGCGTCGGAGGGTTCCGCCGGCGCAGGCGTATCCGCCTGGGACCCGGAGGTGCCTCCGCAGGCTGCAAGGGATAGAGTCAGCATCAGCGCAAGGGTAAGGGAGCACAGCCTTTTCATGAGTAACGCCTCTTTCCTTTTGATTCTTATGGATCACGCGCCTGCTGCGCGTCGACCGATCAGGTTCATCCCTCCGTCCGGGACACGCCACAGTCCCCGGCTTCCCCCCGGAGTACCTCCAAACCATGGGGCAGCACCTCCAGGAAACAGTCCAGACTCTCTTCCACAGCCTTGACGCTCCCCGGCAGATTGACGATCAACGTCCCGCCCCGCAGTACGGACACACCGCGGGACAACATGGCTCTGGGCGTAATGGAAAGGGAGTGGGCGCGGATGGCCTCGGCTATGCCGGGCGCCTGCCGCTCGGCCACAGCCAGGGTGGCCTCCGGCGTCACATCCCGGGGGCTGAAACCTGTTCCGCCGGTGGTGAGGATGAGGTCCGGCTGCCGCTGGTCGCAGAGCCGGATGAGTTGGCCCCGCAGTGGTTCCAACCCATCCGGGAGAAGCAACCGCTCGATGATCTCATAGCCGGAGGCCTCCAGGCGGGCGGCTATGGCCGGGCCGGAACGGTCCTCCCGTCTCCCCGCCGCGCCTTGGTCCGAAAGGGTGATCACCGCCGCCCGATAGGGCCGGCCGCCGAAGCGCGGCTCCACCGTCAGCACATCTCCCTCTGCGAGGTCGCCGCCTTCCACCACGCGGGCAAATACCCCTTCCCTGGGCATGATGCACTCCCCCATCCGCTGGTGAATGGCGCAGTGGCTGTGGCATTCCTTTCCAATCTGTGTGAGCTCCAGCAGGACCTGGCCGCAGCGCATCCGAGTCCCCACCGGAAGGGCCCGCAGGTCCACCCCTTCCACCACTAAGTTCTCACCAAAGGCGCCGTATTCTACCCCGGCCCCCCGCGCATTGAACGCCTTGATTTTCTCCGCGCTCAGCAGGCTGACCTGCCGGTGCCAGTCTCCGCCGTGGGCATCACCCACAAGCCCCCACTCCGGGGTGAATCGGCCGGCCCCCACGCGCCTTTTCTCCGTGCCCCGGGCGGGACTGGCACAGACCGCAAGAATCCTTCCCATCCGTCATCCTCCAATTTCATACATGCCCCGTGCCTCAGTCACGGCGCCGCCCCCGCCGAAGCCGTGGGCATCCGGCTTTTGCAGGATACAACAGGCCATCGCTTCACGGAGGACCCGGTCTGTCCCGCCGTTGCGCAGCAAAGCTCGCAGATCCGTCCCGCCGCCGTAGCAGAGGCAGGGCTTGAGTTCCCCCGTGCTGGTGAGCCTCACTCGATTGCAGCTGCTGCAAAAGGCCCGGCTCACCGCGCTGATCAGCCCCACCCGCGCCCGGAGGCCGGTACTGCCGTAATACCGGGCCGGGCCGTTCCCTCTGCGCTCCCCCGTGGGCTCCAGGTCGGGCCAGCGCGTCCGCAGATGCTCTAGCGCCTCAGAGATTGGGAGCCCTTTCCTTCCCTTCCCTGCTCCAATCGGCATGAGCTCAATAAAGCGAATATCGGCAGGTACCGTATCCGCCGCCGCCGTCAATTCCACAATTCCCTCTACCGTTTCCGGAAGCAGGACCGCATTGAGCTTCGTATGGATTCCCATCGCGGCGGAGGCCTCCGCCGCGCGCCATACCAGGGCGGCGGTGCCGGATGGCGCTCCGGTGAGACTGCTGTAAAGGCCGTCGTCCAGCGTATCCAGGCTCACATTGATCCCGTCCACCCCCGCCGTCCTGAGCGCCTCCAGATGGTCAGGCAGCAGGATGCCGTTGGTCGTCAGCGTAACCTGCTCCACGCCCCGCAGTTTTTTGAGCTCGGCCAAAAAGCTCACGCAGTCCCTGCGGACCAGCGGCTCGCCTCCGGTCACCTTGAACGCATGGATACCCAGCCCCACGGCCAAGCCGCACAGGCGCAAAAGCTCTTCATACCGCAGCACCTCGGCATGCTCCACACTGGGGACCCCGCCGGGCATGCAATACCGGCACCGCAGGTTGCAACGGTCTGTAACGGAGACCCGAAGGTAATCGATCTCCCTCCCCAGTCGATCCCTCATGGCGCGCTGCTGAAGAGAAAGCGCCCGCTCTTGCCGCCCTCCTTCTCCACGAGATGGATGTCCCTCAGTACCATGCGCTTGTCAATGGCCTTGCACATATCGTAGATGGTGAGCAGGGCCACCGTTACCCCGGTCAGCGCCTCCATCTCCACCCCCGTCTTTCCGTCGCACTGTACGGTACAGACCGCCTCGATCTCGCTGCTTTCCGGGTGGAGGAAAAATTGCAGGCCGCTTGCAGTCAGTCCCAGGCCGTGGCACAGCGGGATGAGTCTGGAGGTCTCCTTCGTGGCCATGATGCCGGCCACCTGCGCCACCCCCAGCACATCTCCCTTGCGGGCCGTCTTGTCCCGCACCGCGGCGAAAGCCTCCTCGTTCATGCGGATGGATCCGGCGGCCACGGCCCGGCGATGGGTGTCCGCTTTCTCCGTCACATCCACCATCACGGCGTTCCCGTCGGCGTCAATATGGGAAAAACACATGGGTCTATCCCCCTTTTCCAAAGCCGCAGTTGGGAAAATGGCACTCAGGGCAGTCCAGGCACAGTCCCCCCTGCCCCAGCCCGGCCAACCAGTCTGCCGTGATCGGCACATCCGCCAGAAGCCGGGGCAGCGCCAGATCGAAGATGGTGCGCTTGGCGTACATCACACAGCCGGGCAGGCCGCAGATGGGCCGGCCGTCCCCCGTGTAAGCCGCCAGAAACATGGCGCCCGGCAGCACGGGAGCGCCGTAAGAGATCACGTCCGCCCCGGTGTTCCTGATGGCCAGTGGGGTGTGGTCGTCCGGGTCCACGCTCATACCGCCGGTACACAGCACCAGCTCCGCCCCCCGGTCCAGCATGTCGGTGATAGCGGCGGTGATGGCGGCGGGGTCGTCGTCCAACACCGTATGGAACGCCATTTCACACCCATACTCCCCCAGCTTTTCCAGTATCACGCCGGTAAAGGTATCCCGGATACGCCCGTGGAACACCTCGCTCCCCGTGACGACGAGCCCATACCGCTTGGGACGCATGGGCAGCAGCTTCAAAAGCGGCTCCGTTCCCACCACCGCCTTGGCCCGCTCCATCCTTTCCCGCGCGATGACCAGCGGGATCACACGGGTGCCGCAGAGCTTATCTCCCGTTTTGACGGGGAAACCCGCAAAACGGGTAGCGATCATCATATCCCCCAGTGCATTTACCGCCCGCAGACGCTCGGTGTCCACCAGAAACAGGCCGTCACAGCCGGCGGTGAGTTCAATCTTTCCCTCCTTGGGGGCGGAGGCCTTCATATTCGGTCCCTGGCAGAGCCCCCGCAGGATCTCCGCCGCCTCGTCCTCATGGAGCATCGTCTCATCGTTTTCCCATATGTACAGATGCTCTTTGCCCACACTGAGGAGGATGGGGATATCCTCCTCAGTGACGATATGCCCTTTGCGGAAAACAGGCCCTTTCGAAATGTCCCGGATGATCTGTGTAATGTCGTGGCACAGGACCTGCCCCACGGCCTCCTCGGTTCTGACCAGTTTCATCTCATGTTCTCCCCCTCTTCTCTCTTCCATACCCGGCCTTTCCTCTCGGCCCTGAGCTGTACAAGCTGGGCGGCCACGCTCAAGGCGATCTCCGCCGGCGTCTCGCCGCCCAGCGGGAGGCCAACAGGCGTTACGATACGGGAGAGCGCCCGGTCTGAGAATCCCGCCTCTCTCAGCCTTTCAAAAACAAATTCCTTTTTCTTCCGGCTGCCCATGACTCCGATATAGCCAACGGGGGTGGTAAGCAGTTGTTTCTGCACCTCCAGGTCAAAGAGGTGGCCTCGGGTCATCACAACGGCATAATCCCCCGCGCCTGGGGCAACCGCATCAAGAATATGTCCGAAATCAGCACAGAGGACCTCCTTCGCACCCGGAAAATCTGCAGGTACCGCAAATTCCGCCCGGTCATCCAACACCATAAAGCAAAAATCCAGGCGAGCCAAGAGCGGGGCCAACTCACGGGCCACGTGGCCGCCGCCGAACAGATACACCGCGCCGGACCTTATCAGGCGCTGCGCAAACCATGGTTTCCCTTCCGCCTCAAACAGAACCTCGTCTGCCGCCTGCTGCCTCAAGGCCGAAAACCGTATCTCCGCCGCCTCTTTCTCCAGAAAAGAGAGGTCTCCCGCCTCTGCAGTGGACAGCCGGGAGACCAGCCAGCCGTCTCCACCGGCCCGGAGGCATCTCAGTGCGGTGTCCGCCGCTGCCAGCGGTCCCGCAGCACCGCCCGGGAGATACTGCACCGCCAGCGTCACGTCTCCGCCGCAGACCATTCCAATGCGCTCCAGCCCCTCCGCCCGCAGGCAGAACTCCCGCAAAGCCGACGTCCCCGAGCGCAGCGTCTCCATCGCCAGAAGCTCTGCCTCGTGCTCCACCAGCCCGCCGCCCACTGTTCCCCAGAGACGCCCCGAGCGCCCGACCAGCATTCGCGCGCCGGCGTCCCGGGGCGCGGAGCCAGAGCGCGCCACCACCGTGGCCAAGGCCACCCCATCTCCATCGGCAAGCAGGCCCCGAAGCGCCTCCAGAAACTTTTCCATTCGGTCTCCCTTCCCCGTTGGCTCTGCACTCAGTCGGCTTCCCCCTGAAAATATTTTATGTTTCCATTATATTTGTTTGACTTTGGAAAGTCAATATGTTATTCTCAAATGAGAATAACGATTGCGTGAGGAGGTCTGGAACATGCGCCTCTGCGAGGCACTTGGTCTCCCTGAAAGCGGTGTTCTTTCCCTGGTGGGCGGCGGCGGAAAGAGCTCACTTCTCCTCCGCCTGACAAAGGAGTGGTCGGTGGACCGGCGGGTCGTGGCCGTCACCACCACTCACATCACCCGCGCGCAGGGTGAGGCTCTTGGATTGCTCCTGCTGGGAGGATCGCCCGACGCCCTGCACGCCGCTCTGCGGGAGCACAGCGCAGTCTGCGCCGCCTTATCTGCGGAGGGCGGCAAGCTCTCGCCTCCCCCGCCCGCCCTGCTGCGCGCCGCGCCCACTTTAGCGGATTGGGTCCTGGCAGAGGCCGACGGCGCCCACGGATTCCCCGTCAAGGCGCCCGCCTGTCACGAGCCGGTCCTGCTGCCGGGCGGATATGTTGTCGGCGTGGCCGGGCTCTCCGCCCTGGGCCGCCCCTTGTCAGAGGTGTGCCACAGGCCGTCGCTTGCCGCGGCACTCCTTGGCGTCCCCCCGGGTGCGGCGCTGACGCCATCGCTGCTGGCGGGATTGCTCACCTCTGAACACGGACAACGCAAGGGCGTAGAGGACCCCGCCCGCTTTCGGGTTCTGCTCAACCAGGCCGACATGGTCCCCCGCCATCTGGCGTGCGCCGCGGCGGCTGAAATCGAACGTCTCCTCCCCGGCTGCCGGGTCGTCATTGCCTCACTCCGGGAAGAGGACTGCATCAAAGAGGTGTTTGACGGATGCTCGTAGTCATCAAAGGGGCGGGAGATCTGGCGACAGGCATCGCCTGCCGTCTGTTTCGCTGCGGCTTTGCCCTTGTTATGACGGAAACAGCACGGCCCACTACCGTGCGGTGCACGGTAGCCTTTTCACAGGCGGTTTACCGGGGAAGCGCTCAGGTGGAGGACATCCCGGCCCGCCTGGCCACCGCTTCTGAGGAGGCGCTGGCCCTCACAGGGCGCGGATTCGTTGCCGTGCTGGTCGATCCCAGCGGGACCAGCGTGGAGGCCCTCCGTCCGGATGTAGTGGTCGACGCCGTCCTGGCAAAGCGAAACCTGGGCACACATCTCACCGACGCCTCCTGTGTGGTGGGCGTCGGGCCGGGCTTTCTCCCGGGACGCGACTGTCATGCCGCCGTGGAGACACAGCGCGGACACGATCTGGGCCGCGTCCTCTGGGACCGAGCGCCGGCCTCCAACACGGGCGTTCCCGGTGAAATCGGCGGCTATACCGTGGAGCGCCTCCTGCGAGCCCCGGCAGACGGCGTATTTCTGCCCGCCGCGCGGATCGGCGACCTGGTGGAGGCCGGGCAGCCGGTTGGATACGTGGAGGGAACTCCTATGCGCGCCCAGATCTCCGGTGTCCTGCGGGGACTTCTGCCCGATGGCACTCCCGTCCACACCGGAATGAAGGCGGGCGATATCGATCCGCGCTGCCGCCGGGAACACTGTTTTTCCGTCTCAGACAAGGCAAGAGCAGTGGGAGGCGGCGTACTGGAGGCCATTTTGACGCAATATCATCGAAAGGAGGGCGGCACTTATGTCCGCTGATATCAAACTGACCCGGCTGGCCGAGTGCGCCGGCTGCGGCGCCAAGGTCGGTGCAGGAGTATTGGCACAACTGCTGGACGGGCTCCCCACCCGTACCGACGAGCGTCTTTTGGTGGGCTACGACACCAGTGACGACGCCTCGGTCTACCGCCTGTCCGACCAGCTCGCCCTTGTTCAGACCGTGGATTTCTTTCCGCCGATCGTGGATGATCCGTTCCGCTTCGGACAGATCGCCGCCGCCAATGCCTTCAGCGATGTCTATGCCATGGGAGGCGAACCCAAACTGGCGCTCAATCTGCTCTGTGTCTCCCCTGAGATGGATGATGAGGCGGTGCGTGCGGTGCTGCGCGGGGGATATGACAAGGCCTATGAGGCCGGCGCCATCATCACCGGCGGCCACACCATTCGGGATCTGGAGCCCAAATACGGCCTCGCGGTCTCCGGTTTTGTCCACCCCGACCACATTTTGCGCAATGACCGGGCGAAAGTGGGAGACATTCTGATTTTGACCAAACCTCTGGGCATCGGCGTTACCACCACCGCCGCTAAGGCCGGCCTTGCGGAGCCGTCCCTCCTGCGCCTTGCAGAGGAACAAATGGCCATGCTCAATCGGGCCGCCCGCGACATCCTGACGGATTTCCCAGTGGAGAGCTGTACCGATGTGACCGGCTTCGGCCTGTTGGGGCACACACTGGAGATGGCGAAAGGAGGCGGCGTTACCGCTGTTTTGGACAGCAGGCGCATCCCTCTGCTTCCCGGCGTTTTGGAGCTGGCCGTCATGGGGTTCCTTCCCGAGGGTATGTACCGCAACCGCCGTTTTGCAGAGCCCTATACCCGCGCGGACGACGGTATCTCCCGCGCCCTTTTGGATCTGCTGTACGACCCACAGACCTCAGGTGGCCTCCTGATATCCGTTCCTGAGAAGAGCGCCCCTCCACTCCTGCGCGCCCTTCGGGATCATCTGCCCTGCGCCGAGGAGATCGGTCATGTCGAGCCCAAGCAGGGCGACACCTTCCTGTGGGTGCGGTAACATGGAGGCGTGCTACTACCTTCTGACCTTCGATCGCTCTCAAAGCGCGCTCTCCGCCGAGCGCGTCCTGCGCCCTCGGGTCCCCGTCCAGGTGATGCCAACGCTCCGCCAGCTCTCGGTGAGCTGCGGTATCTCCCTGCGGGTGGAGCGGGAACACTACCCCGCGCTGGCAGCTGCCCTGAGGGATGCCCTTTTGTCCCCGGAAGAGTATCGGCTTTACTATGTGGATCACACGCAAATCAAAGAGATGAAAGAAGGCTGACCAAATGACACTGGAAATCGACGCGCTGGGCAAAGCCTGCCCTATGCCTGTAGTCTTGGCCAAACAAGCGTTGGATCAAGGCGCACGGGATATCACGGTCCTGGTCGACAACGACATTGCAGTCCAAAATTTGACCCGTCTGGCGGAAAGCCAGGGGATGACGGTCCGATCCGCTGCGGAAAGCGGCCGCTTTTCCGTCCGGATCTCAGGAGAGGGCGTAGCGCCTTCTCCCGCAGCAGCGGTCAAATGTTCCATCGGACCCGGCGCGCCCACCTTTTTCATCAGCCGTAGCTTTATTGGTGACGGTAGCCCAGAGCTGGGCCGGAACCTGATGAAAATGTTTCTCTATACGTTGGCCGAGGGCAGCATACCGCCCCGTGCGCTTATTTTTATGAATGGAGGCGTACAGCTCCCCGCCGGCGAAGACGAACAGATCGTCGCACATCTGAAGGCCCTGGAATCCAAAGGCTGCACAATTCTGGTGTGCGGGACCTGCCTCAACTTTTTTGGCTTGGCGGAGCACTTGAAGGTGGGCGTGATCAGCAATATGTATGACATCGTCGAGCAGATGCAGCACACTGAAAGGGTCATCACCGTCTGAAGCGGCTGACTTCCCTGCATGGACCGTTCCTGGCAATTCTTAATACAATATATCTGAGATAAGGCCGCCCTATTAAAGGGCGGCCTTATGATCTATCTATATGAAAAAGGGTGCCGCCCCCGGTATTTGCGTACCGGGGACGGCGGAAAGGAGCAGAAAAGCTTGGGGGCTATCTGCTCTTTTATTTTACCAAAAGATAGGAGGAAATGCAAGGGAAAGAGGGAAAAAGACTGTTTCCTCCCAGGCGCAGTTACGCTGCCATACTCTCTGCATGCGGAACAAGAGGGTCAACGCCCTCGAGGTAAAATCAAACCCAAGGCCATATAGGCTAATTTTTTACGACATTTGATAGTCGTAAGCAGCGGTTTTTCAGTAGTTGACAGCGACACACAAAAAACATAAGAAAACCCTTGCAATCACTAGTTTTTCTAGCAACTGCAAGGGTTTTCTTTTTGGCGGAGAAGGAGGGATTTGAACCCTCGCTCCGGTTTCCCGGACTACTCCCTTAGCAGGGGAGCCCCTTCGGCCAACTTGGGTACTTCTCCATGCCGACGGCAGGATGTGTGATTCATTTGAATAAAATTGGCGGAGAGAGTGGGATTCGAACCCACGGCTCTTGCGAGTCACCGGTTTTCAAGACCGGCTCCTTAAACCACTCGGACATCTCTCCACAAGCCGAGCGCCACCAAGCACACCAAACGCGAATGTTATCTTACCATATCAGACGCGCTATGTCAACAGTTTTCAGGAAAAAACCGGGACCTCGCGGCCCCGGTCCCTTTCCTGTCACCCGAAAAATGCGTGCGCGCCAATTGTGGTCACGTAGGGCCGGTTCCGCTGTGCCCAACTGTTGGGCGATATACTGGGATTTACAAAATACAGGCTGTTTCCTCCCACTCTGACCCCTTCCAGGATCAGCTTGGCCGCGATCACGCTCTCAGCGTTGGGCTCACGGTAAATCGCACCATTCTGTACCGGCGTGAACTGGTTGGGTGCGCAGACGACCTCGTAAATCGTATTGGGAAAACGTGGGCTGTCTACACGGTTCATGATGACCGTGCCTACAGCCAGCTTTCCATCCAAAGACTGATTCCCACTCTCAGCGTTGATGATATGGGACAGCCAGTAGAGGGAATCGCTGTCGTAGTAACTCTCACCTGAGACGATGGCGCCGCTGCCGCTGTAGATCTCTACCTCTCCGGTTTCAGCGTTCCAGCCCACCCATGCGCCCATGGCCTGGGCAATGGTCCGCACCGGGACCAGAACACGGCCATTCATCGCAATCACACCGTTGAGGACATACAGATACCGGCCATTGGCTTCGACGTATTGATCCCCCACTCGGACACGGATCGTCAGGCCTTCGGCGCTGACCACCGCGTATTCCCCTTCCCACGTAATGACGGCGTCCGGCCGCAGAGCCAGAACCGCGTTCATCAGGGATACATAGGTGATATTGTTATATACCGTAAGACCAGGATCCTCATAGGCTATGCCATCCACAAGAAAATATGGGGCAGCTTCTTCCTCCGCCTGGATTCCCTCCGCCGCCAGAGCAAAGCTTCCCACCGGGAGTACGATAGCCAGGCAAAGCATGAGACATAAAAAACGCTTCTGCATGTCGCGTGCTTCCTCCTTACTGTTTCGTTGTAGTTTCTTGTTGCTATTGTAGCTTGTTATTTACTTTTTGTAACCAGATTGTAACCCATTTCCGAATAAATTGCAAGCCCAATTTTTTCTTTTATTTTGTCAAATGCCATGTATCCATTGCAGCACAATGTGTTCATCCTTCAAGCTTCCTTGCCCTCGCTTGCAAATTCAGAAATAATTTGTGGCGATTTTGCAAGAATCCCACTCATCCGCGGGGCCCGGATTCCCGGCCCGAATCCGTGTTCCCTGCCGGGCCAAACCGCCTCTCTGCCCCACGAATGATCCGAAGCAGTCCGTGGGTGTGTCGTGAGAGCATCACCAGGGTCAGCACCGCAGCAATCCCTCCGGCTTCGGCCCCCAGAAAAGAACCTGCAAATAGTAAAAACGTGCCTGGGATCACCACAGCGCCCAAGGGCAGGTATCCTGTGATCCATACCACGGCGAGCCCCGCCAAACAGCTTACGGCTCCCCACATGGGTGCGCCTAAAATCAAACATGTGCAGGTCACAGCCACCCCTTTCCCGCCCCGGAATCGGTTCCAAAACGGGAAATTATGTCCAAGTACAGCTCCCAATCCGGCCCAAAACACCCCCAATTGTCCCAGCTCCCGACACAGGAGCGCCCGACATAGCAGACATGCAAACGCGGTCTTGCCCACATCGCCCGCCAATACCGCTGCGCCGCATCGCAGACCGAGGTGCTCGGTGATGTTGGCCATGCCCGGGTTTCCCGAGCCGACGTCCTGCGCCCGTTTTCCCGTTTCCTTCCTGGCTACCAGCTCTGCAGTCAGGAAACAGCCGCAGAAATACCCTGCCAATAAGCAGAACGCTCGTTCCATTGGCCTCCTCCTCCAGGCAAAAGATGGTTTTTTCGCCCTTAGCATATTCTTTTTCCGCACTTTTATACGGGGACTGTCCGGACACATTCCCACGAGGAGCAGGGCTCCACTCGTGGACAGCGCTTCCGGCTTTGATGCCTTGCCCCTGCTATTTCCCGCAAAAAAGTCGAAGCAAGCGATATGACGCTTGCTTCGACCTGTCCTAAGCTCTGTTTTTCTACATATTAAATACGTTAAATACGGACTAAAAAGACCGGCAGGAACGCGCCAACTTCTCCAGGAAGTGTCTCCAACCTCATCTCGTTGCAAATCGGTTCATAAAGAAGTCGGTAAAAGCGGCCAGTTCTTCATCCTGTGACACATAAACATACAGCTTTTCATCTTCCAACCAATCATAGGCATTGATGCCGATATAGCTTTTTTTATCTGGGTAAATGATAAAGGCATCGGTGGGGTACTTGTTCCGGTAGGCTTTAAAGATTGCAGAACGACGGTAGTAGGTCGGGTCTCCACAGGCGGAAAGATCGGGGACGGTGGGTACGACTGTGATCGTCTGACCAGCCTCGTTCCAGCCGACAATCAAATTCCCAATTTTCGTTTTGCTTCCATGAACAAATCCGTAATTGAAACGGCTTACATCCGCGGTATATCCAAAAATCAGCCTGTAATCGTCTCCCCCTTCTACGACTTGGTTAAATAATACACGCATTTTCTCCGCGTTGGCGTCGCTCTTTTCCCTATCGATTTCGGGCCCCTTAAACAATTTGTTAAAAAATCCCATTATTTTTTCCTCCTAAATTTTGTTATTTTATGATCTGATTTTGCCTAGGTGCAAAAATAAATATAAATTTTTAATTTGTCTTTATTTGATTCAAAAGAAATCCGTCCGAATACAACGCCGGAACATCAGATTCAGACGGATCTCCTAATTTCCATTATTGGGGTTGCGGATTCTGCTCTTTTAAGATCTCCAGTGCGTCCACGATTGCATTGATTTGGAAGTCAACCGTTTCATCCACAACTTCGGGTATAAGCAAAGGAAGCGTATTGGGGATGGCTCTGCGTACGACCATCACTGTCAAACTTAGATTTGTGAATAGGCTGACCCTGGCCGTGTCCGCCCTGATTCCGAAGTTCTCCAGAATCTGCCCAAAAAGGCGGAGCTGCCTTCCACGGAACACCTGACAACTTTCCTTTGACAGGCGCTTAAAAATAAGCTGTTGCTCCTCGATTGTCAAAACGGCAATCCCGTTTTTCTCTCCATAGCAGCAGGCATGGAGAAATTGCTTGACAGCGTCGCGCCAGCTTAAAGCGGGATCATTCATCAGTTCCTGCACATATGCAATGATTTTAGGCTGTTGCAAATACAGAGTTTCAACGATCAGATCTTCTTTCGTTGGAAAAAAAGAATAGAAGAAGGTTCGTGAAATACCGACTTTTTTATAGATCTGCGCAACGGTTGTATGCTGTATACCTTGCTTTGCCATCAGTTCAAGCCCAACTGTAATAAGCGCAGTCCTGATGCGCTCTCTATCCTCTTCGGAATAAGCCACCTTTGGCATTCCATTACCTCCACGTGCATAATAAAAACGAATCTAAAGTTTTGACTTTATTTTAACACAACCAAAATGATAACACAAGCGTAGAATACCATTGAAGGTTTTCCGTCCTCCCATCCATCCGTACGCTGGTGCTGCTACATCCAAATGGTGACGAAATGGCATCCAACCTTTGGAAAGCTCCTTGCGGCTCTTGTGCAATTATGTACGGACCGTCACCCCTCTTTATCGTTCCACCCATTTTCGGTCAGATAGGTATCGATCGTATTTATACTGGATGCTCTCGTGAACAGTCCATTGTGGACAACCGCACCTGCGGCGCTGTTCCGCACGAACTCCATAGAGTTTTCAAGCTGTTCGGTGTCCATGGAGGCGGACTGGGCAAAGGGATACACATCCACGTCGGTCAGGTCATAGTTTTCAAGGAATGTGCCGACGATCATGGACGCGGTGTGCCACCAGATATGGTAGCTGATGAAGAGTGTGTCATATTCCGCAAGCAATTCCGGCTCCGAAGGTACCGCCGGCTCCGGTCCTTCGCGAACAGCCCCGCTCTGTAAAGCGCGCGCTACCTCGCGGAGCGCCGCCCCTGTGCAGCCTTCTTTTCGAGAACTGCCGTTGACCAACAGAACCTTCATCGCCATCGTCCTCTCCTCTTGCAGTTTTGTTTTTCGTGTAGTATTCTGTGGTTGCTTGAATCGCTTGTTGAAACCGATTATAATTTGCGGTTGTTACAATCGTTCAAGCGTTTTTTGCGTTTTTGAAAATTTTTTGTCCCCCGCAGGAGGGATAAATTATGTATACGTTGATGCAGGTCTGTCGGGAACTGGACCTGACCTATCAGACCTTAAAATTTTATTGCAACGAGGGGCTTGTCCCCAACGTCAAGCGGGATAAAAACAACCGCCGTGTTTTCGGCGAGCGGGATGTCAAGTGGATCCGCGACCTGTCCTGCCTGAAAAAATGCGGCATGACCATTCAGGAGATGAAGGAGTATCCGGCGCTATGCCTGGAGGACAGTATCGCCTAGATCGACTGGAAGCAGAATTTTTACGACGAAGTCCTTGCGGGGAAACGCCCCTATGTCAGCAACTTGATTCAGACGGAGACCGACCCTGAAGAATAACGGCAGATGCCAGTCCCGCAGAGAGGGATGGCCTCCGAATCAATGCGCCTTTTCGGTTTACAAGCGTGCCCCTTTTGCCCATTCTCAATGAACATGCTATCAGGGACAGAAAACAATCCTTAAAAAAGCGCCGGAAGTCATTGATTTTCAATGACTTCCGGCGCGCATATTGTGATATCCCGAACATTTTTGTGGCCTCTTGTAGCTCGGTATGCTATAATCGGAGAAACAAATTGGAAGTTGTGGAGAAGTCGAAAATGCGAAATACAGTGATTTATATACACGGAAAAGGCGGCAGTCCAGATGAAGCGGAGCATTACAAAGCCCTGTTTCCCCAAAATGATGTGTTTGGTTTAGATTATCATGCTCAAACGCCGTGGGAAGCAAAGCGGGAATTTCCCACCCTGTTTCATAGGGTTTGTGAGGGTTATCGTTCGGTTGTTCTTATTGCGAATAGCATTGGCGCCTTCTTTGCTATGAACGCTTTGTATGAAGAAAACATAGAACGGGCTTTCTTTATCTCTCCTGTTGTAAACATGGAGAAGCTAATTTGCAATATGATGTTGTGGTCCAATGTAACAGAGAACGACTTGCGGGAAAAGAAAGAGATTGAAACGGATCTTGGCGAAACCCTGTCATGGGCATATCTCTGCTATGTTAGGGAAAACCCTCTTGTATGGACTGTTCCAACGGCTATATTATACGGAGCAAAGGATAATTTAACCTCTTATGATACAGTTTCAGAGTTTGCCCTGGAACATGGCGCATCGCTTACTGTTATGAAGAATGGCGAGCATTGGTTTCACACCGAGGAACAAATGAGTTTTCTTGATGATTGGTTAAAGGGGGCATTTTGACAAGTGGGAAGTTGCAAAGGGGGTAAAGTTGAAATGTGTATGGAATGTTATGTTGATGAAAACAGGATAACGCCACTATTAAATCCGTTGGATTGTTTGGAAAATCACACACAATACATTTGTGGAACTTGTGGGCGGTGCATTTGCATTGAACATGACCCCAATCGTGGATTGCAACGGTGGAATTTCCCTTTTAAGTCGTTAGAAATTGCAAAATTGTATTTGCGTACTGCTGATTATAGTATGAAAAAGCCATGTGGTATTTATGAGCTGAAAAGTGAAAGTGGCAGACTTTCATACAAAATCTTTGTGGACAGCGAAAGCTTACAGTTATATCTAAAAAAGAACAAAGGAAAAACTTGTGAGGATATGAAACCTGTTTTCATTGTTGAAGAATATAGAGAGTATGCAAAAACACAGATAAAAAAGTTGACTTCTGATGAAATACAAAAATATATGTCAGAGCGATAACTCCCAGTTTGTTGATTTGATTAGCCCCGCTCCGGCAGGGCTTTTGCGTCCCCTTCGGCAATGAAAAAAGATATGTTTTAAGGCTTTTTGACCGATGGTGTGTAATTCAAGGCCACCGCCGAGGCCCACGGCCCCCACATTGAGAAGCACGACAAATATCACAACATCGACAGCCGAGGCAGAGGCCTGGATCAGAAAATCCTTGGGCAAGGATAAAATCAACGCCAGCCGCCAGCCAGTGGAAGGCACGACAAAGGGCGGGAGCAAAAAATCCAAGAACCGCAGTATCAAGCATGTATGCCCCTGTTGCGGCACCATCATCCGGGCGACGCGTGAGGTCAATGTGATCTGCAGGGATTGTGGAGAGCCTTTCAAGCGGGCAGAAAATAAAGAAGGAGGCAAGCCCGCTGGCGAGCTGCATCGCCAAGCTACCTGAAAATAGAAAAAGCCTGGAAAGCCCACAATATTAGGCTTTCTGGGCATAGATACAAAAACAGCCCTCCAAAAAGGAAGGCTGTTTTTGTATTAAAGGTTTGTCCCTTAATATGGCGGAGAGAGAGGGATTCGAACCCTCGAGACGCTATTAACGCCTACACGATTTCCAATCGTGCGCCTTCGACCAGCTCAGCCATCTCTCCATAGTGCTGGACAACGTTGATTATTATAAGCGTTCTTTCTGCTTTCGTCAAGAGCTATTTTAAAAAACCTGTGAAAAATTTGCCGCCGTTGCAAAGTGCCTTTAACTATGCTATAACTGTAAGAAACATCGAGGTGCGATATCTGTTTTTACTAAGGAGTGTTCAGCATGGATCTCACACGTACACAGGCATTGGATCTGCTCAAGCAGTACAACAAGGACCCTTTCCACATCCGCCACGCTCTTACCGTGGAGGCCGTGATGGGATGGTTTGCCCGAGAGCTGGGCTATGGCGATGAAGCGGACTTCTGGTCCGCCGCCGGACTGCTCCACGATCTGGATTTTGAGATGTGGCCGGACGAGCACTGCATCAAATCTCAGAAGCTGATGCGTCAGGCTGGTTTGGACGAGGCACTGATCCACGCCACCGCCAGTCACGGCTGGGGGCTGGCCTGCGATGTCAAGCCGGAGCACGAGATGGAGAAGGTCCTTTTTGCTTGTGACGAGCTCACGGGGCTCATCGGCGCCGCCGCCCTCATGCGTCCATCCAAGAGCTGTACCGACATGGAACTCAAATCTCTGAAAAAGAAATTCAAGGACAAAAAGTTTGCGGCTGGCTGTTCCCGCGAGGTAATTGCCCAGGGCGCGGACCTGTTGGGCTGGGAGCTGGACAAGCTGCTGGATATGACGCTTCAGGCTATGCAGGACACTGAGGCCGCTGTGCAGGCTCAGTTGACCTGATATCGTTCCCTCTCAAAGCGGGTATACTATTGACGATTCATTATATTTTAAAGGAGCTACTATGGAAAACAAAAAGCAGCGAGGGCCTAAAAGCAAGCTCGGCGCCGTCCTTCAGAGCCTGCTGATCACCGCCGTGGTTGGTTTCATCTACTTTTATGTCTCCCTCCCCGCGCTCAACCTCCAGGACAGCAATTTCTACGTGTTTGTTTTTGTGCTCTGTCTGGTCTTTGTGATCTCGGCGCTCTTCACCACCGGCTTTCACATGGACCCGGGCGGCGGACTCAAAGAATACTTCCGCTTCATCAAGTCCCAGTGTCTGCCGGTGGGTATTCTCATGGCCGCTCTCATCCTGGTCGGCGTGGTAGGCAGTGTGATTTCCATGCCGCTGTTTCGCGCCAGCGCTTATCGGCAGCTTCTCCAGGTGGAAGAGGGCAATTTTTCAACAGATGTAAAGGAAATTTCCTTTAACGAAATTCCTCTGCTGGACGAGGACTCCGCCCGATATCTGAGCACCACACAGATGGGTACCATTCCCGACATGGCCAGCCAGTTTGAGGTGGCCTACGACTCCACCCAGATCAACTATCAGGGCAGTCCCGTCCGTGTGGCCCCCCTGGAATACGCCGATCTTATTCGGTGGTTCACCAACCGCTCCAACGGCCTGCCCGCTTACATTGTGGTGGATATGGTCTCCCAGGAGGTCAAGGTGGTCCGCCTTCCCGATGGCCTGGGAATCAAATACTCCCCTTCCGAGCCTTTGAATCGCAACGTGATGCGCCATCTGCGCTTTCAGTATCCCACCTTTCTTTTTGCCACCCCCTCTTTTGAGATTGACGAGTCCGGCAATCCCTGGTGGGTCTGTCCCCGTGTGGTCAAGACCATCGGTCTTTTTGGAGGCACGGATATCCGGGGAGCGGTGCTCATGGACGCTGTTACCGGCGAATGCTCCTACCATGAAGAGGTCCCGCAGTGGGTGGACAGAGTTTACCTCGCCTCTCTCATCATGGAGCAGTACGACTATTACGGCACGCTGGTCCACGGGTTCATCAACTCCGTGTTCGGCCAGCGGGACGTGAAGATCACGACCGAGGGCTATAACTATATTGCGCTCAACGACGACGTATATATGTACACCGGCGTCACCTCCGCTACCAGCGATCAGTCGAATCTGGGCTTTCTCCTGTGCAACCAGCGCACCAAAGAGACCAAATTCTACACCATTCCCGGTGCCACCGAGCAATCTGCCCGGGCTTCCGCCGAGGGGATGGTCCAGGATCAGGGCTACCGTTCCACCTTCCCGCTCCTGCTCAATATTTCCGACCAGCCCACCTACTTCATCGCCCTGAAGGACGACCGGCAGTTGGTAAAAAAATATGCCATGGTCAATGTGGGGCAATTCAATCTGGTGGGCATCGGCGACACTGTGGCGGCCTGTGAGCAGGATTATCTGCGCCTGCTGGGTGAAAAGGGCATTGCCGCTCCGGAAGAACGGATCGAGACCCAGGTCTCGGGTACGGTAGCGGAGATCCGATCCGCCGTGCTGGACGGTACCACCTATTACTTCATCCGTCTGGAGGGCGAGGAGGTATTCTATTCCCTGTCCGCCGTGCAGAATCCGGTGGCTGTTCTTCTCAACGCCGGGGACCTCGTCACGATCGACCACGCCCCTCAGGCCGAGGGGGAGTCCTCCTCCATTCTGGACGGCTACACGCTCACTGTGGAGGGGAAAGCCGCCCCGGAGCCCTCCTCTGTACCGGAGGCGGGTTCCGGGACGGAGGACTGGGCCGAGGTGCCTATTCTCTCTTAGCGTTTCTCTTTTGCCAAGCAAACACGCCCAGGACTGCCATTCCGGCGGTCCTAGGCGTTTCTTTTCCCTTCGGATGGCACGCCGCCGCGTATCTCTTTCTCTCTTTCAGATGCACCCGCAATACTCGTGCTATCTTCCGGAAACGCCTCCCTGGCCTTTTCGGGCCTTTTTCTGCCGCAGCGACCACTGAAAAATCATCCGCAGGGCCTCCGGCGACAGGAGCAGCAGCGCGGCCAGATTGGGCAGAGCCATCATACCGTTGCAGATGTCCGCCACCTGCCACACGCGTCCCACGTCTCCCACGCTGCCCGCCACGACAAAGAGAAGGAATACCATTCGATAGCACCCAACCCACCGGTCGCTGCCTGTAAGATATGCAAGACCCCTCTCCCCATAATAGCTCCAGCCCAGGAGTGAGGAAAAGGCAAACATCAGAAGGCACACCGCCACAAAGGGGCCGCCCCAGGCCCCCATGACAGTGGAAAATGCCGCGGCGGAGAGCGCAGAGCCCAGCATGGAGCTGTCCACGCCTCCACTTTGAATGGCCAGAAGCGCCGCTGTCTCGTCATAGACGCCCGAGGTCAGAATGACCAGCGCCGTTACCGTACAGACCACCAGCGTCGCTACAAAGACCTCAAACGCACCCCACATCCCCTCTTCCGCCGGCTCTTCCACATCCGCCGCGGCATGGGCCATAGCGGAGGAGCCCAGGCCCGCCTCATTGGTGAACACTCCCCTGGCCACACCGAAGCGCATGGCGGAGGCCATGGAATAGCCCAACGTCCCCCCCAGCGCGGCTTTGGGCGCAAAAGCGCTCGCCACAATTCGGGAAAGGGCGGCCGGAACGGCCGTAGCGTGGACCCATAGCACAGCGGCCCCGCCCGCCAGGAACAGAACCGCCATGGCGGGCACCAGCTTTTCGCTGACCCTTCCAATGCGGCCGATCCCGCCCAGGATCACCAGCCCCGTAAGCAGGGCGGTGACCGCACCCACGGCCAGCCGGTCCCAGCCGAACGCCGCCTCCAGGGCGGTGGCAATGGAATTTGCCTGCACCATATCTCCCCCGCCGATGGAGGCGCAGACACAGAAGAGAGAGAAGGCCAGCGCCAGGCCCCGAAGTCCCAGGCCCTTTTCCATATAATCCATGGGGCCGCCCTCCCAGCCCCCGTTTTTCCCACGGTGGCGGTAGCGGACGGCCAACGTCTTTTCCGCACACCCGGTCATCATCCCCAGGAACGCCGAAATCCACATCCAGAAGACAGCCCCCGGTCCCCCGTAAAAAATCGCGGTGGCCACGCCTGCGATGCTGCCCGTACCAATGGTGGAGGCAAGCGCCGTAGACAGGGCCTGAAATTGGGTGATCCCTTCCGCCTCCCCCCCGCGCTTCGAGTGCAGAAGAGACCCTACCGTAGCGCGCATCCAGAGCCGGAACTCAAAAAGCTGGAAGAATCCGCTGCGTATGGAGTAATAGAGCCCCAACAGCAAGAAGGCACCCAAAAGCCATGGATTCCAGATCCAATCACCCAGGCGCTCCAAAAAAGACATGTCCGCATACCCCCTCGTACAAGGGGTATGCGGACCGGCCCCCAAAGATGCGCTTGATCCCTCCGCCGTGCTACAGGCTCCAGTCGATCTCTTCCCCGCCTTTTTCCCGCAGGAAGGCATTGACACGGCTGGCGGTGTTTTGAGCATGGCCGCCCCACAGGAGATAGGCCACCGGCTGCGGAAGTGCCCGGGTAAGCCGGAGGGCCTGCGCGGTAAACTGCTCCCAGCCCCAGCGGCCATGGCTGCCCGCAGCCCCCTCATACACGGTGAGCGTCGTGTTGAGCAGCAGCACACCCCGATCGGCCCATACAGACAGATCTCCGGCTCCATGAGAGGGCGTTACCCCTACATCCTCTCTCAGTTCCTTCAGGATGTTCTGTAAAGAGCGCGGGAGCGGACGAATTCCCTCCCGCGCGGAAAAGGCCAGTCCATCGGCGTGTGCCTTTGTAGGATAGGGGTCCTGGCCGAGGATGACTGCCCGAACCCGCTCCGGCGGTGTACGAGAAAACGCACGGAAGAGCGCCTCCCTGGGCGGAAATACCCTGGGATCCCCACGGGAATAGGCCGTATCAACCCGTTCGGCCAGCCGGAGGAAATACTCCTTTTTATACTCCTCCTGCAACAGCGGTCCCCACTTGCCCAGTCCTTCCAGCTCCATGCCCGCTCCCCCTCCCGCATCAGATCAGGCTCATCTGACATCCACCCGCAGAATAAACCCCACGCCCGCATGAAAAGAAAGACGCCTGCCCGAAGCAGACGTCTTTCTTTTTGGAGGCGCCACCCAGACTCGAACTGGGGGTAAAGGTTTTGCAGACCTCTGCCTTACCACTTGGCTATGCCGCCAGCAAAAAAAATGGAGCGGGAGACGGGATTTGAACCCGCGACTTCAACCTTGGCAAGGTTGCACTCTACCACTGAGTTACTCCCGCAGAACGAGGGAGTGTTTATAACGGACAGCGCTTTCCGTCAAGCTTTTTTTGCAAAAAAAGAAAACTTTTTTTGCCGGACCCGGCGAGGCAAGGCGTTGCATCGGGTGAGAGGATGCTGTACACAGCAAAGGCTTTGTTGTTTTTCAACCTGTTGCGTGAGGATAGTCCGTCGTGTCGCGCCGTTTTTCCTTGTTTGGGGCTTGTCTGCTGTGTTTGTTGTTGTCCGCCTGCGGCGGGAAGTCAACCCGGCCTGATGTCGTCCAGCCTGATGTGCCGGAGGCCGTACGCGTCACGCCGCTGGAAACCCCCG